>Ga0307373_10010403_pt1 | contig 13686 bp, 13 predicted proteins | sample OX2MG_FD_202534 | JGI IMG/M metagenome (GOLD analysis project Ga0307373, IMG submission 202534) | Soil microbial communities from Risofladan, Vaasa, Finland - OX-2 | ecosystem: Environmental > Terrestrial > Soil > Coastal area > Acid sulfate soil | place: Finland: Risofladan, Vaasa | collected... | reverse complement strand
AGGATGGCCAGGGCAGCCACTTCCTCCTCCACCATCCTGGCGGTACGTGCCCGGTGGATCTCTCGCTCAGCGGGCGCCATAACATCAGCAATGCCGTGCAGGCTCTCGCCGCCGCCGCGCGGGCCGGGGTGTCGCCGGAGACCGCGGCGGCGGCCTTGCGCCAGTTCCACGGTACGGGCCGGCGGTTCCAGTTGGTGGGCGAGGCGGGCGGGGTGCTGGTGATCGACGACTACGCTCATCACCCGACCGAACTGCGCGCTACCCTGGCCGCCGCCCGCGCCCGCTACCCGGATCGGCGCCTCATAGCCATCTTTCAGCCCCACACCTACAGCCGCACCGTATTGTTGTTCGATCAGTTCGTCACCGCCTTTGATGCCGCGGACCAACTGATCGTCACCGCTATCCATGCCGCCCGCGAGTCCGACACCCTGGGTATGGATAGCGAGCAACTGGTGGCCGCCATCCGCGCGCATCCCGGCGCCCCACCCACCGAGTACCTTCCCGACCTGGCGGCTATCGCGAGCGCCCTGGCTCCGCGTTTGCTCCCCGGCGACCTCGTCCTCACCCTGGGTGCCGGCTCGATCACCACGCTTGGGCCAAAACTGCTGACTGAAGTAACGCGGTATCAAGATGCTCTCGAAAAATAGCCCTCCGCCCTGCCCATCCCTACCGACCGCAGTCGGCGGGCGCTACCACCCGACCTCAGTCGGGGGATCGCACCAGAGGGGACGCTGGCGAAGGCTCATTGCCGAATCTTACCGCTACCACCCGACCGCGGTCGGTGGACCAGTCATGATCAGCGTATGGGATCGTGCACGAGGTGGGAGGCTGTGATCGCGCCCGACACCCTGGCGAGGCTCCGCGAGTTCCTGGCTACCGTTCGTGGAGTCGAGCGGGTGGCCCTGGGTGGCTCGCTGGCGCCCCATACGACCTGGAGAGTGGGCGGGGTCGCTGATCTTCTCTGCGTGGCTACCGAGGTGGAGGGGCTGGCCGCCGCCGCTCGCGCCGCCCACGCGCTGGCGGTGCCCTGGCGGGTGCTGGGCCGCGGCTCCAACGTGCTGGTGGGTGATGGCGGGGTGGCAGGACTGGTGATCCTCAACCGGACCTCCGGCCTCCGCATCGAGCCGCCGACCGTGACCGCCGACTCCGGACTGCTCCTCAGCACCCTGGCCCGCCGGACCGCCGCCGCCGGCCTGGCCGGCCTGGAGTGGAGCGCCGGGATCCCCGGCAGCGTCGGTGGGGCGGTGGTCAGCAACGCTGGAGCCCACGGGGGGGCAATCGCCGATACCCTCCAGCGGGCGCTGCTCCTCACTCCGCAAGGGGAGAGCTACTGGGCTGAGGCCGGATCCCTGGAACTGGCCTACCGGCACAGCAGGCTGCGGGAACGCGAGGCGCCGGAGGAGATCGTGTTGGGCGCCGAATATATTCTGCTTTCCGAGGAGCCGGCCACCGTGCGGGCTCGTATGGACGAGCAGCGGCGGCAGCGGAAGGCTACCCAGCCTACCAACCAGGCCACCGCCGGCTCGGTCTTCAAGAATCCGCCGGGCGACAGCGCGGCCCGCCTGATCGATCAGGCGGGATTGAAGGGAACGTGGATAGGCGGCGCGCGGGTATCGCCGCTCCATGCTAACTTTATGGTGACGAACGCGGGGGCACGCGCCGCCGACCTGCTGGCGTTGATTGCCCTGGTCCGCGAGCGAGTGCGGATTCGGTTTGGCGTGGATTTGATCCTGGAGGTACAACCGATTGGCCATTAAACGCCTGCGCGGGACAAGGCGCGTGCAACCGATCATGGCGACCCCGACCGGGCGCTCCAGCCGGACGCGGCGGAAGCGAGTGTTCCGCACGCGGCGCAAAATCGGGTGGAGCTGGCTTGGTCACCTACCGCTGCTCTGGATGGCGGCGGTGGCGGGCTGTCTGTTCCTGCTCTATTTCGTGGTGGGTTCCAACTACTTCAGCGTCCGCACGGTCAACGCCTCTAACTTGAGCGGCCGCGACCTGCAGGCGGTGATCGCGCGGTGCCAGTGCGTGGGCGATAACATCTTCACCTTGCGCGAGGATGTGATTCGCCGGCGCCTCGAAGGGATCCCCTCCTTGATCGTGGAGCGTGTCTACACTAGATTACCCAACCAGATCGTGGTGGTAGCTCAATACAAGCAACGGGTCGCCATCTGGCGTACTCCCGATGTCGCCTACGCGGTGGCGGCCGATGGCGAGGTGTTGCAAGTCTGGCGCCGTCCCTTCCCCAAACACACCTGGGATGGGATGGCGATCTTCGATGAAGGTTTCGACAGCACGGTAAAGAAGGGAAAGCGGCTGGTGGTGGGCGATCATGTGGAACGGGACGCCCTCACCATGGGCCTGAGCCTGCGCGCCCATTTTCCGGTCGCCCTCCGCCCTCAGGTCAAGCGGTATTATTACCGGCCCTTCATCGGCTTTACGGTGGAGAGCAAGACCGGCTGGTGGGCGCTGTTCGGCCTGGATTCCTCGTCCCTGCTGGATGCCCGGATCACGTCGCTGCAGGGGATGCTCAGCGGGAATCCGCCGGTGATCGGCCCAGGCGATTGCGTGGATCTCCGCGACCCCAACCTGAAAAACCTCTATATGCGTCAGGATCACCGCTGCGGGATGTAGCCCGCCGGCCGCGCGCTCTCCGGGCAACCCACATTTTAGCTTTACTGCCTGCTGGGCGGGTGGTATCATGCCCACGGTTATGTAACGGAACATTTGCCCCACACACCCAAGCGCCACGGGAGGAGGCCGGATGGCCAAGGAGCGGGTCATTGTCGGCGTAGACGTCGGCACCACAAAGATCTGCGCCTTGATCGGCGAGGTTGACCAGGATAACCGGCTGAATATCGTGGGGGTTGGCGTATCCCAATCGCAGGGCCTGCGGAAGGGGATGGTCGTCAACATCGACGAGGCGGCGGCTGCGATACGGGAAGCGCTGGATAAAACCGAGCGGATCTCCGGTTATAAGATTGGGACCGCGCTGGTCGGGATCGCGGGGAGCCATATTACCAGCCAGAATAGCCGCGGTATCGTGGCGGTCTCGCCCAACATGCATGAGATCGGCCAACAAGATATCGACCGTGCTATCGAGGCCGCGCGTGCCCAGCCGCTCCCGCCCAACCGTGAGATCCTTCATGTGATCCCGCGGGAATACGTGGTGGACGGCGAGAACGGGATCCACGACCCCCTGGGGATGTCGGGGAATCGCCTGGAGGTGGAGACCCATATTGTCTCCGGCGCCGTCTCCTCGATCCACAATTTGATCAAGTGCGTGGAAAAAACCGGGATCGAGATTGACGACATCGTCCTTGAGCCGCTGGCCTCCAGCGAGGCGGTGCTCACCAGCGCCGAACGCGATCTGGGCGTGGCGATGATCGATATCGGCGGCGGTACCACCGATCTGGCGATCTTTATCAATGGCAGTATCTGGCACACCGCCGTGATCGGGGTGGGCGGGAATCATTTGACCAACGATATCGCGGTCGGCCTCCGGACCCCCTTCGAGGTGGCCGAGGAGATGAAGCGGAAATACGGCACCGCCTTGGCGGATCGGATTGACGTCAATGAGATGATCAAGATCGCCACCTTCGATAACGCGGGCGGCGAGCCGGTGTCCCGCCGTTTCCTGTGCGAGATTATCGAGGCACGGGTGCGCGAGATGTTCGTGCTGGTGCAAGAGGAGATCCGGAACGCCGGCTACCAGGGAGTGTTGCCGGCCGGCATCGTGCTTACCGGCGGTTCCTCGCAGCTCACCGATCTCTGCGATCTGGCGCGGGACGTGCTGCAGATGCCGGCCCGCGTGGGTGGGCCCGCGCATCTGACCGGTCTGGTGGATAGCATCAACAGCCCCGCCTTCGCCACCAGCGTGGGCCTGCTCTCCTGGGGTCTGCGGAACGGCGATCACAATAATGGTGGGCGTGGCGCCGCGCCGCCCTCCGGCGGTCCCGACGGCCCATCGTGGCGAGACGTGTTTTCGCGCTTCTCCGGCTGGTTGAAACACTTCTGGGCCTCGGCGTGATCGGAAGGCGAAGTGAGTATGCTATACTATCCCATAAGTTATCGGTCAAGTAAGAGGGGGGTGCTCCGCGCATGAATGTGCCTTCGATCACGGACCACGCGATCATCAAGGTGATCGGCGTCGGCGGGGGTGGCTGTAACGCGATCAATCGGATGATCTCGGCTCGCGTGCAGGAAGTGGAGTTCATCGCCGTCAACACGGACAACCAGGCGCTGTTGCACTCCAACGCCGCCGTCAAGGTGCGGATCGGCGACAAGCTGACCAAGGGCCTCGGGGCCGGCGGCGATCCGGCGGTCGGCCAACGCTCCGCCGAGGAATCGTACGAGGAACTGCGCGATGCCCTGCAAGGGGCGGATATGATCTTTATTGCCGCCGGGATGGGCGGCGGGACTGGGACCGGCGCCGCTCCCGTGATCGCCCAGATCGCTCAAGATCTCGGAGCCCTGACCGTGGGGGTGATCACCAAGCCGTTCAGCTTCGAGGGGAATCGTCGCCGCCGGATTGCCGACGAGGGTGCCGCCGCCTTCAAGGAGAAGGTCGATACGCTGATCACGGTCCCCAACGACCGCTTGCTGCATCTGGCCGATAAGAAGATGACCATGAACATGGCCTTCGCCCTGGCCGATGATGTGCTCCGCGCCGGTATCCAGGGCATCTCGGACACCATTACGGTGCCCGGCCTGATCAATCTCGACTTCGCGGACGTGAAGAGCGTGATGTCCTCCGCCGGCTCCGCCCTGATGGCGATCGGCCGCGCCTCCGGCGATAGCCGGGCTACCGATGCCGCCCGCCAGGCCATCGCCAGTCCGCTCCTTGATGTCTCGATCGAGGGCGCCCGCGGGGTGCTTCTCAATATTACCGGCAGTGACTTTACCCTCTTCGAGGTCCACGAGGCGGCGGCGATCGTGCAGGAGGCCGCCGATCCCGATGCCAACATTATCTTCGGCGCCGTGATCGACGACACCATGGAAGGCGAAATCCAGATCACGGTGATCGCCACCGGCTTCGATGGCCGCCCGCAGGGCGCCGCCGTGGTTCGGCCCGCCACCCAGCAGCAGCAACTGCCGCAGCGCCCGATGGGGATGCAACAACCGGAGCCGCCCCGCATGGAGCCGATCCCGCAACCACGGGAGCAGCGGGAGCCGGCCCGCCCGCCGCAACAGCCCGCCCAGCCACCCATGGATCCGCTGGACGTGCCATCGTTCCTGCGTAACCGCCCGCAAAATCGGGGGTAACCACTCACATCCCGCTGGTCGGACCATCAGAGAAGGATGGCGATAGCCGAGTCTCCATCATCGGTCCAGATTTCGTCCGGATCGAGGCCGTCAAGCGGCGTCTCATCGAGTAAGTACCGTTCGGCTACTTCGGCCTTCCAAGCCGCGGTGTCGTCGCGCAACGCGGCATCGTCGAGATTGACCCGATTGAAGAACTGGCGACGATACTTGTCAGAGCGATCAACCATGAATGTCACTGTGCGTCCGCGGGCAAGATGAGAAAGCTGCCGCCTTGCAGCGGAGTCACTTGTCGAAAGGCGCGCTCGTCGAAGGTGAGGATTCGCCGGGTCTGGTAGCGATAGGCAAGAATGGCGAGCGACGCATCGGAAAGCCCGAGTCGGAGATCTCGGTATCGCTCCACTAGGTGGCGAGCCTGCGAAGCCCGTCTGCTTCTTCCTGTGTCAGATACACCGATGTCTTCTTCATACCCTACGTAGGGGTACCACACAATAACGCAGATCCAGGGATCTCTCGGATGGGCCAAGGATAGTACTTGGTCATTCCGCGTAGGGACGCACAGCCGTGCGCCTTTGGTCCGCCTCGTGAGCGCACGGCTGTGCACCCCACCAAAGTTGCGAGGAGCCGATCAGGCGAGATGCCGCATGTCCACTCCCCAGTCTTGCTACCATAGTCGGGGATGTCAACCGCATAGTTCGAGGAGTATTCCGGTCGATGCTGACCAGCGACCTCTCTACCTACCTTTCCACCCGTCTTGATGCCTACATCGCGGATCTGCGCCTGCTCAGCGGCATTGACTGCGGCACCCACAGCAAGCACGGGGTTGACCGGGTGGGCGCCTGGGTCCTGGCCCGCTGCGCCGCCAATGGCTGGGCCACGCACGTCCATCCTCGTCCCAAGGGGGGCGATATCGTGGAGGCGACGATCCCCGGTGATGGGCGCCGCCGCCTGCTCCTTCTGGCGCACATGGATACGGTGTATCCGGACGGGGTGGCGGCGGCCCGCCCGGTACGGATTGATGGCGACAGCCTCCTCGGCCCTGGTACCGCCGATATGAAGGCGGGGCTGCTGGCCGGCATATACGCCCTGGAGGCTCTGCGCGCGGTTGGTCCGCTCCCCTTCGCCGAGGTGGTGTATCTGTTCACCGCCGACGAGGAGACCGGCTCGGTGGAGAGTCGCGCCTTGATCGAGGAGACAGCCCGCGCCTGTGACGCGGCCCTGGTGCTTGAGGCAGCGCGGGCCACCGGGGCGATCGTGGGGGCGCGGAAAGGGGTCTGGGAGTACGAATTGCGAGTGCAAGGGCGTTCGGCCCACGCGGGCGTGGAGCCGGAGAAGGGCCGGAACGCCCTCCTGGAGATGGCCTATCAGATCGTGGCCTTGCAGGGACTGAACGGGGTAATCCCTGCTGTGACCGTCAACGTGGGGGTGGCCGGCGGGGGTACCGCCACCAACGTGGTCCCTGAGGCGGCAACCATCCAGGTGGAGGCGCGCGCCTTCGAGCCCGAGGGCTTGCGAGCTATCGATGCCCGGATCCGGGACATCGCGGCCACCCCTACCGTGCCCGATACCACTATCGAACTGAGCGTGCGGAAGGGCTTCCCTCCCATGCCCCGGACGCCGGCAACCGCGCAACTGGCGGCCATGGCCGCCGGCATTGCCGCCGAGCTTGGTTTCCCGCTGGACGCGGTTTCCACTGGGGGCGCCTCGGACGCCAGTCTGGTGGCGGGCGCGGGGGTTCCGGTGCTGGATGGGCTGGGCCCGATCGGCGGTGACGACCACAGTCCCCGCGAGTGGATCGCCGTTTCCTCGATCGTGCCGCGAGTGACGTTGTTGGCGGCCCTGATCGCCCGAATAGCGGTGGAAGGGGTTGTAAGTGCCTAAAGGGAAGTGGCCCTGTACGGAGTCACCTCCCTTTAGGTGCTGCTAGGTGTAAAAGGAGTACGATATGGCCGCGGTGCGCTCGGTGATCTTCGATCTCGGAGGCACTCTTATGGAGTGGCGAGAGGGGCTCACCATTGAGGACGTGTGGGGCCGGGTAGCTCCCAAGGCGCTCGCCTTGCTGTCACCGGAACAGACGGCAAGAGTCAGCGCGCCGGCGCTGGTCGCGGCGGTGCGGCGCGCGTATCTCGATCTTGAACACGCCGCCGGCGAGGGCGACCAGCGGCCCATACCCGGCGAGTTGTGCGTGCGGCAAGGGCTGGCCACCCTGGGAGTCGAGCTAGAGAGCGAAGTGGCAGCGGCCATGCTGGCCGCGCTCTATGTCTCCGAGCGCGAGACCACCCAACTGCTCCCGCACGCGGTGGAGATGCTGGACGCCCTGCGCCAGCGTGGGCTGCGTCTGGGGGTCATCTCCAACCGCATGCACGGCGGCGCTCTCTTGCTTGACGATTTGGCCTATTTTGGCATCAGCCACTACTTTGACAGCCTCGTTGCTTCCTGTGACGCGGGCTGGATGAAGCCGCACCCGAATCTCTTCACCCAGGCCCTCCGTGACCTGGGGGTCGAGCCTGGGGAAGCGGTGATGATCGGTGACGATCTCCGGGCCGACATCGCCGGCGCCCTGGCGATGGGGATGGGCGCCGTGTGGATCCGCCGCCCGGCGGAGCGGATCGATCCGCCGCCTCCGGGAGTGCCGGTGATCAGCGATCTGGCGGAATTGCCGGAGATCCTTTCCGCGAGCTAACGGAGAAGCCCACGACGACCATCATGGGCTTCTCCGTTATTCCGTCCCGTGTACCCCGTGCGGCCCCCCGACCGCGGTCGGGGGATCCACCACGGACGCCTACGGCCCCGGTGGCCGGCGCGTTCGCTTCTTCAGTTCCTCGATCTGGCGCTCGATCTCATCCGCCCGCCGCATGGCCGCGTCCATTGATGCGTGCGCGTCCGCCGTGGTCCGCTGGGCGCGGTTGGCCTCGCGGAGTGGGTTGCCGGAATCGGTGCCGCGCGTGCCCGCCCGTGTCTGCTGGCGGAAGGCGTATGCCTGGCGCCCTTCGGCCGGCGGGAGGCATTGCACGCAGAGGGCACCCTCCTGCGAACGGACCAGATCGGCGGCGCAGAGCGGCGCCTTGCAGCGCACGCAGCGCCCCGTGCAGTTCGCGCATACCGCCTTCCCACAGCGCGGGCTCCCATCATCATGCGCCCCGGCGCAGACCGGGGTGGTGTCGGTGACTCTGCCGCAGGAGACGCAGCGCCACCGACCCTCGGCGGTGATCAGCATCCCTTCGATTTTTCCGTTGGTCTTGATCTTCGTCGCGGAGGCCACCGGCTTGCCCTCCAATGCCCGCTGTATGTACTAAAACCCGATCTCTGCCCAGAGTATGCCGCACGCGGGCCGGGAAAAAAAGCCCCCTACTGGTCCTCTCCCTTACAGAATACTCCCCATGGGGAGAAACTTGCGCCCGGATCCGCCGCCGACTATGCACGAGGAGCCGCGCGTAGGGGTCCGGTCGGTGCTATGATGCCCGTGCCTTTGGCCCCGGAGCATCGCGAAACCCCCTCAATCAGGTCGGCAAATGTGCCAGGAGAGAAGAATGCGCCGCGTCATTTTCCTTGCGTGTATCGTGATCATCCCCCTGTGCCGTATCGGGGCCGCCTATGCCGCTCCCGCGGCGACGCCGACCGTGAAGACAATCGCCCTGGCCTTCGGTCAGGCGATCCAACATGATGACGGAGGCGCGGCGGTCAATCTCCTGGCGCCCAATCTCCGAGCCCGCCTCAGCCAGTTGCCTGCCATGCTTGGGGTGACGCGCCCACCGATGGGGACTCAGGTGGTACGTTGGGCGTTCGTACGGGCAGTGGGGAATGCCACCCTGGTCCTCCGCTACCCGGATGGCCAGGTGACCGAGCAGCTTTCGCTGCGTCTTTACCACGAGGGCTGGCGGATCACCGCCATTCTGCACGAGAATGCGGCCGCCCTGGAACGCGCGGCGGAGTCGGTGGTGGCGACCTTCTGTGACGCCGCCCTCAATAACCAACCGGTGCTGATGCGCGCCCAGCTCACCGGCTCCCTTCCACGCCGGCTTGATCTCTCGGCTCCAGCGCGACTGCTTGGGCTTCATGGGCCGATCCAATCCTATCTGGTGCAGGGCTACTGGGGCGGGGCGGCGGGGGCCGAGGTGTGGGTTGTCGTGCGCTCGAACAATCAGTCGGCGCGCGATCTTTTCGAGGTGATCAACGATCGGGACGGTTGGCGAGTCGCCGGTATCTCGACCCTCGCCGGCTGAACGGGCGTGGTATCGCACGATCCCGCTCTGTACGCACGACTCCCAGATCCATTGTTAAGGCGCGACAACCTCATCGCCCGGCATCAGCCGTCTCTTCCAGCCTAAAACCGCTCTCCCGTTGCACAGTTTCGGCGCGTTTGTCATACTACCTAACAGCCATGGGAATGAGCATGGGCAGTAGGGAGCATACGCCGGGTCATGACCACTCGCCGAGTAGCATTGGTTACTGGAGCTTCGCGCGGCATCGGGCGGGCCACCGCGGTGGCCCTGGCCGCCGCCGGGTATGCCGTGTGCGTGAATTATCGGTCCCAGGAAGAAGCCGCCCACGCGGTGGTCCGGGCAATCCGGGACGCCGATGGGGAGGCGATAGCGGTGGGGGCCGATATAGCCCGCCGCGAGGAAGTGGAAACCCTCTTTCAGCGGACTACCGAGGCGCTGGGCCCGGTGGCCGTGCTGGTGAATAATGCCGGCATCACCCGCGATACCTTGCTCTTGCGCCTCTCCGAGGATGATTGGGACAGTGTGCTGGATACGAACCTCCGCGGCGCCTACTTGTGCACCAAGGCCGCCCTCCGGCCCATGCTCAAGGCCCGTTGGGGACGCATTATCAGTGTGTCGTCGGTTGTAGGGTTGACTGGAAACCCCGGCCAGGCCAACTATGCCGCCGCCAAGGCAGGTCTGATCGGCTTTACCCGCTCGGTGGCCCGTGAGGTGGCGAACCGGAATATCACCGCCAACGCCCTGGCGCCCGGCTATATTACCACCGATATTACTCAAGATCTTCCCGATGAACTGAAAGCGAAAGTGCTGGAAATGATCCCCGCCGGCCGCTTCGGAACCCCCGAGGACGTGGCTGACGTGGTGGTCTTCCTGGCCTCGGATGGCGCCCGCTATATTACGGGCCAGGTGCTTAATGTTGATGGAGGCTTTGTCACCGCATGATTCCCCCTGTTTTGCGTCGCGGCGGGCCCCGCTCCCCTGGCCGATCGGTCTTTGTTTTCCCCGGCCAGGGGTCGCAGTTCGTCGGTATGGGCCGGGACCTCTATGATCAATCTCCCGCCGCCCGCGCGGTATTCGATCAAGCCGACGAGCACCTGGGGATCGATCTGGCCCGCATGTGCTTTGAGGGGCCGGACGAGGATCTGGAGCTTACCTACAACGCGCAGCCCAGTATCCTCACGGTCAGCGTGGCCTGCCTGGCGGCGTTGCGTGAACGGGCCGGCGCCATGGGCCGCCGCCTTTCGCCCTCCTTCGTGGCGGGCCATAGCATGGGTGAATACACCGCCCTGGTGGCGGCCGACGTGCTGGACTTCGCCGATGCCCTGCACCTGGTCCGCGAACGCGGCCGCCTGATGGAGGAAAGTGGAGTCGCCAGTCCCGGTGGCCAGGCGGCGGTGATTGGCCTGGACGCGAGTACGCTCGAGGGCATCGTGCGTAAGGCGCGCGAGCTGGGCGAGATCGGGCTGGCCTGCATTAACAGCCCCTTGCAAACCGTGATTTCGGGTGAACTCGGGGCGCTGCTGCGGGCCATGGACCTGGCCAAGGAAGCGGGGGCCCGCCGGGTGGCCCGCCTCAAGATCAGCATCGCCTCGCATTCGCCGCTGATGCAGCAGGCAGCCGTCCAGCTAAGCGAGCGTCTCTCCCATATCCACCTGCGCGAGCCGCATATTCCCGTGGTGGCCAACATCACCGGCCAGATGCTCAACACGGCGGCGGAGATCAAGCGGGAACTGGCCGACCAACTCTGCAAGCCGGTCCAGTGGACTCGCTCGGTGCTGGAGATGACGAGCCAGGGCGGTCATACCTTCGTGGAGATGGGGCCCGGCCAGGTGCTTTCGGGCCTGATCAAGCGGATAGACCGCAATGTGCAGGCGCTTACTTACAACGAGGTTGACGTACGCGCAATCTCTACCCCAGTGTCGTGAGCGAGCGGCAAAGGGTTGTCATCACCGGGCTTGGCATCCTCTGTCCGGTGGGAATCGGCCATCGAGATGTTTGGGAAAATCTTCTGGCGGGGCGTTCAGGAATCGCTCGGATCACCCACTTCGATCCCAGCCCTTTCCCCGTGCACATCGCCGGCGAGATTAAGGAGTTCAATCCGGCATCCCTGGGCTCTCCCCGCGAGGTGCGGCGGATGGATCGCTGCACCCAGTTGGCCCTGGCCGCCTCCTTGCAAGCCGTGGCGGACGCCGATCTCGATCTAGCCGCGCTTGACCCGGAGTCCGTGGGGATTACGATCGGCTCGGCGGCCGGCGGTTTTCAGAGTCTCCTGGAGCAGCATCAAGTGTTTCTTGAGCGCGGCCCCCGCCGGGTGAGTCCCTTTTTCATTCAGCACATGCTGGTCGATTCGCCGGCCGGGCAGGTCGCGATCTGTCTCGGTCTCCGGGGACCAAACATGGCCGTGGTCTCAGCCTGCGCCACCGGAACCCAGGCGATTGGCGAGGGAGCGGAGGCGATCCGGCGCGGCGACGCCGAGGTGATGCTGGCCGGAGGGACGGAGGCGCCGATCCATCCGGTCATTCTGGGCGGCTTTAGCGTCATGCATGCCCTGGCCCGCAACAATGAGCAGCCGGAGCGGGCCTCCAGCCCCTTTACCAAGCGACGAGACGGCTTCGTGCTTTCCGAAGGGGCGGCGGTGGTGATACTGGAGTCGCTGGCGCACGCCCGTGCCCGTGGGGCCCGCGTGTATGCCGAAGTGGGCGGCTATGGGGCCACCAACGATGCCTATGACATGGCGGCGGTGCCGGAGGACGGGAAGATGGCGGCCCAGACCATGCGGCGAGCCTTGAAAAAGTCGGGGCTGGCACCGGAGGATATTGACTATATCAATGCCCATGGGACCGGCACTCCACTCAATGACAAGGCGGAGACGCTGGCGATCAAGTCAGTCTTCGGGGATCGTGCCTACCGGATGGCGGTCAGTTCGACCAAGAGCATGACCGGGCATATGATGGGTGCCTCGGGCGCCGTGGAGACGGTGGTATGCGCCCTGGCCCTCCGCGGCGGGATCGTGCCGCCTACGATCAACCTCGACGATCCCGATCCGGAGTGCGATCTCGACTACGTACCGCATACGGCCCGCCGCCTTCCCCTCCGGGCCACCCTCTCCAATTCATTCGGTCTGGGGGGACATAACGCCAGTATCGTGCTGCGCCAGCCGCCCGCGTAATCGGTAGCTTTCCGTGGTCCTCGCGAAGTACGAAATCAGGCGCTTGGTCGCGGTCATGACCGGTGCTCAGAGCCAGGAAATACCCACTCTCTAGTCCACTGGCCCGCCTTCATGCCGCGGACCACGGCTGGCGGCCCCAGCAGTGGCGCCAACGGTTTACGTTGCCGGCGGTACGCTCGCGCCCGTAACCAGCATCAGGTCCGTGAAGCGAATGGGGCCGTCACCGAACATCGTCCGCAGGCGGGCCTCGATCGCTTTCCCCACCGCCTCGCGCGCTCCGACAGGGTGCGCGCGGAGAGCGCCCAGGAGCGGACCTGATCGGTAGACGCGGCTCTGCCAGAATGCCTCGGCGCTCTCCGCCTCAATACTCATCTCCATTTCTTGGGTGGTCACGTCCACCAGGCCGGCCGCCTCGCACACGGTTCGGTGTATGGCCGGGGTGGGCAGCGCGGTGAACGGGAGGGTCAATATTCGCCACTCCTCGGCGCTCAGCGCCACCTGGTCGCTCACCACGCTATCCAGGAGGCGATGCGAGGGACAGCGCTCCAGCGCGGCCCAGGTGCTAAAGGCAATCCGCCTACCGGGGCGAACCGCCGCGGCGAGCGCCCGGACGGCCGCCGCCGGGTCGGGCGGATACATCAAGCAGCAACGGGCGGTGGCGGCATCAAAGCTCGCGGGTGGCACCCCCAACTCCACCTCGCTCTCGATCAGGCGGAAGACCACGTTGGTGAGACCACGGCGGGAGGCCCGCTCACTGGTACCCTCCACCATGGCCGAGGACAGATCGAGACCCAGCACCGAGCCGTCCGACCCTACCCGCTCGGCGAGAAAGAAGGCCGGGTTCCCGGCGCCGCTGCCCAGATCCAGCACCCGCATACCGGGACCGATCCGCGCCTCGACCAGCAATCGCTCAGTCACCGGATCCATCGGGAGCGGGGTTTCCGCCCCTTTTTGCCAGGCGTCGGCGGCGGCTGACCACAACTGGCGTTGCTCCTCGCGGAGCCGATCCCCTTCTTGCATGTCTTCTCTCCT
>Ga0307373_10010402_pt1 | contig 13686 bp, 9 predicted proteins | sample OX2MG_FD_202534 | JGI IMG/M metagenome (GOLD analysis project Ga0307373, IMG submission 202534) | Soil microbial communities from Risofladan, Vaasa, Finland - OX-2 | ecosystem: Environmental > Terrestrial > Soil > Coastal area > Acid sulfate soil | place: Finland: Risofladan, Vaasa | collected... | reverse complement strand
AAGCAGAACAGCGCGTGATCGAGAATCTTCTCTCGGCGGTTCCCAACTTTGATGTCGTCATCGTCGCCGACCAGGCGGAGACGAACGCCGGAGGAGTTGTCACGCCGACAGTGCGGAACTCCATCATCGGCCTCGCGGCAAAATATCCGCAAAAGGTTTTCCTTGCCGATTCCCGCAAGCGTGTTCATCTGTTTCGCAAGGTGATCCTGAAACCCAACCGCGACGAAGCGGAAGCCGCCAGCCACAGCCTGCTCGGAGTCGTGGATTTCCCCGCTCTGAGGCGGCAGCTTGAGGCAAAATTTCTGATCGTTACACACGGCCCCAAAGGCGCTCTGGTGATCCAGGACGGAAAAGAAGCGTGGGAGGAAACGCGGCAGGTTGAAAAGCCCGTGGACATCTGCGGCGCGGGAGACAGCTTTGCCGCAGCCTGCGCTCTGGCATTGGCTGTCACCGGCGATCCGGTCACCGCGGCACGCCTGGGCAACCTCGCGGCTTCCGTCACCATTATGAAAAAGGGTACCGGCACCGCGTCGCCGGAAGAACTCCTCGCCGCCGAACAGGACCTTTCCGCCTAGAATGCTTCGGGCCGTTCGGCCGGATCGCACCGCCACCTGCCATAGAGCCTGCATACTCCACAGCGGATGTCGAGCGCATGGATTCCAGGGTTCCCCACCCGCCCTGACCCGGCCTGCGGCCGTCCCGCCCTCCGGGCGCGAGCGGGTTTTACACAGATTTAACTAACGGGGTGCAACTGCGCGGTCTGCTACGGCGTCTATGCAGGTGTACGAGGCAACCATCCGTGGGCGGCCTGACCGGCGCCCTATTAAAGAGAGGCACCATGATAACCGAAGAAACAAGAAGGGCATTCGGACTGGACGACACCCAGATCCTGAAGTGGAGACAAGGCGGGCGGTCCCAGAAGGCCAAGACGTTCCTGCTGGTGGCGGGAGTCTCCATCATGATCCTGCTGGGTATCAAAATGCTTTCGGGAGCCCCACTGCCCCAGAATGGCGGGCAGCGAATGGGCCGGCAATTTGGTCCCGAGCAGCAGTTGGCGCGAATGACCAAGCAGTTGCACCTGACGGATGACCAACAGGCCAAAATCAAACCGATCCTCGAGGAGCAGCACAAGCAGATGATGGCTCTGCGCGACGATACTTCGATGTCCCGTGAAGATCGGATGGCGAAGTTCCGGCAAATCCGCAAAGAGTCTTTTGAAAAGATGCATCCCATTCTGAATGCCGATCAGCAAAAAGAACTTCAACGCATGCAGAAAATGCAGCGGGGTCGGCGCGGGGGTGGAGGAGGGCCGCAATAAGGCCTGCGCCCGGGTGTTTCACCCGGCACTATTGACCGCAGAGGGGGACGGCCGCGCCCCCCTCTTGCGAAATCCGAAGGAGGCCTATGAAGATTTTTTGGGCGGTTTTTATCGTTATGCTTCTGGGGAGCACACCCGGCTGGGCGGTTCTCGGTGAATATGAAAGTTCCGTGGCGACCGACCAGCAGCACATGCACGCACAGCTTCGCGAAACAGCGCGCCAGGGCTATTCCGTCAAGCAATTGCATTCGGCGGACGGCAGGACGGTGGCGGAATATGTTTCGCCGGGCGGTCTGGTCTTTGGAGTTGCCTGGCAGGGACCCACCCTGCCCGACCTGCGGCAGTTGCTGGGCTCTTACTTCGGGCAGTTGCAGCAGGCCTCCCAGTCCCGGCGGCAGCACCACGGACCGATGGTGGTGCGGACGAAGGACTTTGTGCTAGAAAGCGGCGGCCACATGCGGTCCTTCCGCGGCCGCGCTTACGCGCCGGGGCTTCTGCCCTCCGGCATCTCAGCGGAGGTGATCCGATGAGGCTGCGCAAACGGTGGCACGCGAAGTTCGCTCTCACTTCCCTGCTGTCAGCAATGATACTGGGCCTGTCCGGCTGCGGCGGAAGTAGCTCCTCCAGTTCCGGTTCCGGCGGCCTGACCGGTCCTGTGAGCAACACGCAGCCTGTGGAGGTCAACCTGGGTCCGGCCAACAATTATACAAACGGGCTCTTCACGAGTGTCACCATCTGCGTGCCGGGCACCTCGAACTGCCAGACCATCCCAAACGTTCTGGTGGATTCGGGCGCGGAGGGCCTTCGCCTGCTCTCCTCGGTGGTGACCCTCACCTTGCCGACGGTCACCGATAACAGCAGCAATACCCTCCAGGAGTGCTTCGGCTTCGCCGATGGCTCCTACGTCTGGGGATCGGTGGCGGCCGCAGACATTCAAATGGCCGGAGAGAAGGCCTCGTCGGTTCCCATCCAACTGATCAGCGACTCCACCGTGCCGTCGCAATGCACGAGCGGCGGAGGCCAGAATGAAAACACGGTCCAGAAGCTGGGCGCCAATGGCATTCTGGGCATCGGAAATTTCCGGCAGGATTGTGGCTCGGGGTGCAGTTCAACCTCCAGCCCTCAAGCTTTTTATTATCTCTGCCCCAACTCGGTCTGCCAGGTTGCAAGTGTTCCGCTGGCCTATCAGCTTCAGAATCCTGTGTGGATGTTTTCCCAGGACAACAACGGCGTGCTGATTTCACTGCCTTCCATTCCCGACACCGGGGCGCAAACCGTTTCAGGATCGCTGATCTTCGGTATTGGGACCCAATCCGACAACGCGATGGGCAACGCTCTGGTCTATACGACAGACAGCCAGGGCGAATTCCAGACCACCTATAACAACATCGCCTATAGCGGCAGTTATATCGACAGCGGTTCGAACGCTCTCTATTTTCTGGACTCCGCCACGCTCGGCATTCCTGACTGTTCGGATAACCCGGGCTGGTACTGTCCAAGCTCACCCGTCATCTACACGGTGACGAATAGGGGCCTGAACGGAACGTCGGGCCCGGTGACCTTCAGCATCGCCAACGCCGATGCGCTGTTTAGCAGCAACAGCGCGGCGTTCAACAACCTGGGAGCCGACAGCGGCACCGGCACTTCCAGCGACTACGTTGATTTTGGCCTGCCGTTCTTCTTTGGACGCAATGTGTTCATCGGGATTGAGAATGAGACGGGTCCGAATGGCGTTGTCGGCCCCTATTGGGCGTACTAGCATCGGGTCAGGAAAGTAACATTGAGGGTTTGCAGATAGCGTCTTGGGTTTGATCTCATCGTCCCGAAGGATTCGATCTCGGAGGGGGACGACGAGGTGGTCCAGGCCGGCACCCAGCAAGTCCAGGGTGCCGGCCTGGGGAAACTGAAGCAGCCTTTCGCTCCTTCCGCGGCCGCTGGCAGGCGGCTTATCTCAGCAGAATAGCGCAAATCAGGATGGATCTGCCGAAGTTGCCCCCGTTCTTCGGTTCGCGGCTGCCGCTCCGCCACAATTTGCTCATCACTTATGTCACCGGGCGCTGTTTTGCCGAGGTGCGCCGCGGCACCCAGCCCAGGATCTCCGTTGTCAGCCTGGAGAGTCTGGATCGTATCCATCGATACCATCATTAACCGATTTAACCGACACCCTCCGATTTTTCACACAAGCCGCTTGACGTCACCCCGTCCCGCCTGGCCATTGCATTAAGAAACTGTTAGTGGTATGTTGCACCCTCATTGGCAAGTTATAACAGAAGTTCCGGAAAATGCGGCCTGCCGGATTAGTGTGGGTGGCCTTAAATTTGAGAAGGGAATCCGTCGATTATGCCATCATCGAACAGGAAACAGTTCAGCGAAAACAACGCGGAGGAGAAGAGCCGGGTCTACGGCATAGACCGCCGGCAATTTCTTCAACTGACCGCGGCCGGCGCAATGGCAAGCTCGCTCGGCATGGCGGCGCCGGAACGCCGGCCCAACATTCTCTTTATTCTGGCCGACCAGTTCCGCGCCCAGTCCCTGCCCTCTTCCGGCGATCCTGACATTCACGCTCCGAACCTGGCGCGACTGGCGCGAGAAGGCATGCATTTCAATTGCGCCTACGCTTCCGATCCGCTTTGTTCGCCGTCGCGCTCTTCGCTGATGACCGGACAGTTTCCACGGGTCGCCGGTGTGCCGCACAACAACGTACTGCTGCCGCTCAGCGACCATTGCCTTCCGCAGCAGTTGAAGAACGCGGGCTACGCCACCGGCTACGTTGGCAAATGGCACCTGGACGGGGAGCCGAAACCCGGATTTGTGCCTCCCGGGCCGCATCGCCGCGGGTTCGATTACTGGGCTGGTTTCAATCGCGGCCACGAATATTACAGTTCCATCTACTTCCGCGATACCGACAAGCCCATCCACGCGGTCGGCTTTGAGCCCGATTATCAAACGTACCTGGCCACCGAGTTTATCCAGCAACACCAGAGCCAGCCGTTCTATCTCTATGTTTCCTACGGGCCTCCCCACACGCCGCGCAAACCTCCGCCGTGGTACGCGAACTATTACAAGCCGGGACAGTTCCACCTGCCGCCGAACGTCCCCGGGAATTATGAGCAGAAGGCGCGGCACGACCGGGTAGGATATTACGGCTTGTGCTCCGCCATCGACGACGAGGTCGGCCGCCTGCTCCAGACGCTCGACGACCTGAACCTCACCAGGGACACGATCGTCATGTTCACGGCTGATCACGGCGACATGCTCGGATCGCACGGGCTGGAATACAAAAGTGTGCCCTATGAGGAATCGGCCCGGGTTCCCCTGCTGCTGCGCTACCCGCGGGCAATACAGGGCGCGCGCAAGAGCGACCTGCTGGTTTCCAATATCGACCTGATGCCAACCCTGCTCAGCCTGTGCCGGGCGCCCATCCCGCAGAGCGTTCAGGGAATCGACATCTCACGCCAGGTTGTGAGCGGAAAGGGCGAACGCCCCGAATCAATTTACCAGGAAAGCAAGCTGGGAACCGAAGACGAATGGCACATGGTCGTGAAGGGCCGCGACAAACTCGTAATGAACCTCAAGAACGAAGTGATCCATTATTTCAATCTCGCTGACGACCCGTATGAAATGCACGACCGCCCCGACCTCGGCTCCCAACGCGCCGATTTGAAGAAGTTGCTGCTCGAATGGCACCGTAAAGCCGGCGGCCAGGCTTAGGCAGTTTGTTGAAAAACGCTCTGAGGATGTCATCCTGAGCCCGTTCGCCCTCCGCTTGCGAACGGCCCTGAGCGAAGCGAAGGGGCTCAGGGTAAACTCCGCGAAGGATCTGCTTTTTGTGGAATCAAGCACTTGCGAGATTCCTCGTCGCCCTTCGACTCCGCTCAGGGCAGGCTCTGCGGCTCCTCGAAATGACACAGGGCACGAGTTTTTCAACAAGCTGTTAGGTAGGCTCAGGGCATCAATGCCGCGACCGGAAATAAGGCATGCGCAACTTCTCATCGGGAGCGCGAAGCCGGATATCCGGGCTTTCCAGCCCGCCTCCACAGACTCTCTTCTCCAACAGATAACCCTCTGCAGGAGGCAGGATTCAGCCGGAGTTCTGCGCGGGCAGGACCCCGGCTTTCCTGTGGAAAGATCAACTTCGACTTCAATTGCTCGGAGGCGGCGCCGGCATGCGCGGCCCGCCAGAGCGCTGAAAACCGCGGCTTCGGACAGTGCGGTTAAATACCATCCGCGTGTCGTGCATTTTCTTCCATTGCTCCTCGGTCAGCACGTTGCGGCTGGCCAGCATCGTTTGGACGCGCGCGCGATCAACCGCGGCCCGCGCCTGTGACACCTTATCAACTTGCGCCAGCACCTGGGCCTCATCCGGGTGATACCCCTGCAGGAGCGGCGCCAGGATTACCTGCTGTTTTTCGAGATCGGCGCGCAGGTCGATCATCTTCAGGCGACCGTCCTGGGAGATCTTTTCCAGTTCCTGCTTCTGCTGATCGCTCAGCCCGATTCTCTCGGCGACTTCAGGGTTCATCCACCAGGAACCCATCCCAACCGAGTGGAACATCACGTCCCGCCCTTGTCCCATGTGGCCCCGCATGCGCATTTGGAAAAATCTCGCCTGGGAGCCACCTTCGAATCCTCCCGGCGGCACTGCTTGTGCCATCGCGATGCCGGGGCCATCGATGGGCACTTCCTCGGAACGCACTTGCGCCATCGCCAAACCGCTGAAGAGGGCTACCACCGCCACAATGCTGAATAATCTTTTAACCACGTCATGCCTCCCTTATTGAGTTTCTGAATTTTCAGGTTCATCACACGGGCCAGTGAAACAGCCACAAAGCCGGGAACGCTTTCCGCCGCTTGATGCTCGATCTCCATTCCAGCTCTGACCTCGCACACTTATTGTGAATCAAATCGTTTGCGATGAAGTTAAAGCCTATGTAAATTTCGAGGGCGCATCGGGAAAGTATTGCGGCGGACCTTGCCCGCTGAAACCGGGCGCGGTTCTTCAACACGGCCTCCCCAAATGGCGCGTATCAGGCAGGCTGCACCGCGAACTTGTATCCGAGCCCCCGGACGGTCAGGAAGTGGCGGGGAGTTTGAGGATCTTCCTCCAGTTTCTGCCGCAACATCCAGATGTGGGCATCCACGGTGCGGGTGAGCGTCGCTTCGCCATAGCCCCAGACTTCCCTCAGGAGTTCCTCGCGTGAAAGGGTTGTTCCCTGTTGCTGGATAAAATAGGTAAGCAATTCAAACTCCCGCGCTGACATCTCGATGGGTTTGCCGTCACGCCGCACGGCCGTGCTGCGGAAATCGACGATCACGGAACCAAACTGGAAAGTTGAGTCCCGGCTGTTCGTGTGCAGTGAAGATGACCGGCGCAGCAAAGCTTCAATCCGCGCCAGCAATTCGGAGGGTTCGAAGGGCTTTGCGAGGTAATCGTCGGCGCCGAGCTTGAGTCCGGAGACTCGATCCTTAACCTGGCTGCGCGCCGTCAGCATGATGATCGGGGTATGAACGGCCCGCCTCCGCAGAGTGCGGCAGATTTCAAACCCGTCTTTGTGGGGCAACATCACGTCCAGGATAACCAGGTCGTAGCTCCCCTCGGACGCGCGATCGAGAGCCTCCTGGCCGTCCTGCACGCTCTCAACCTGGTAGCCTTTGCTCGTCAACAGATCGGTGAGAGTCAACACCAAAGCGGCGTCGTCTTCCACCAGCAGCAGCCGGGATTCGATGAAAGATCTTCGTTTCATACAGGCCTGCGTTCATACCCTCGATGGGTCCCGCGGCAAAGCGCGCTCGTTCAAACAGCTTTTTGCCCAAGTTCGGGAATAGCGGGCAGGTGGAGAGTAAAATGCGATCCTTTTCCTTTCGTGCTCCCAACGCTCACTCGCCCGCCATGCGCTTCCATGTGGCGCCGCACAATGCTTAACCCCAGCCCGGTTCCCGACACCGTCGAGGCCAGGGTCCGCTGTCCGCGATAGAACGGCTCAAAGATATGAGGTAAATCCGCCGGATCGATGCCGGGCCCATGGTCCTCAACTGAAATCTGCACTTCAAGACGGCCCCCGTCCGTGACAGGCGCGGCAGTAACACAGAGCCATTTATCGGCCCCGGCGTATTTGAGAGCGTTGGCAAAAAGGTTCTTCACCGCGCTTTCCACGGAGGCTGCTTCGGCGAGCACGAGGGGCAGATTCTCCGCGACCTTCTTCTCGACCTGCCATCCCGCGTCACGGAAGGCCGGCGCGTATTCGGCAAGCGCCCGGTCGACGATTCCCGAAACCGCCGTCGGCACCAGCTCGTAACGCTTCCCGCCGGATTGGATACCCGCATAACTCATCACCTGCTCAATCATGTCCGTGAGGCGCCGCGCCTCACTCTGCACGAGCGCGCCGTACTCCTGAACCCGCCCTGATTTCTGTATAACGCCGCTGGCAAGATTGAAGCCGGCGGATTGAATGGAGGCCAGCGGAGTGCGGAACTCGTGCGAAACTCCGGCAACAAACTCCATCTCTCGCCGCGCAAGCTCCCGCGCACGGTGCGTGGTGATCACCAGCGAACCCATGCTGAACGCCAGCAGAAAAAGGACGCCAAATCCCAGGGCAAGATTCCGGCGTCGTGCCCGGGCGACAAGGGCATCAATCGACCCGGCCTTGTTCTTAACCACCAGGACCCAGGCGTTGGCCTCCGCAATATGATTCCTGGCAAACCCGGACGGAGATACCCTCTCCGGAAAGTCGGGAGGTGCGATCGCGACAGAAAAGGCCGTGTGGTCACGCGGGCGAACACGGGAAGAAAATCCCCGCGTGCGGTCACGAAAGGAAGCTCCCATCGCCCCGTACGACGCAAAGAGCACAGCCCGTCCGTCCGGCGAAGAAAACGACGATGGCGTCAGGCCCGGCTCTGAACTGAAAACGACTCCTGGCGGGTCGCCTGCAAGAATCGCAACTCGATAATTGGACAACCCTGCCCCGCCAAAACTTCGGCTGACCAGGCTTGGCAACAAGTGTTGCTGAAGATAGTTCAGATTGAGTTCCAGAAAGCACCAGCCCCGAAGCCGGCCCGGAAAGGGAAAACGTATCCGCGGCGCAGGAAGCGCCCGGCCGCCAGGCTGATGATCAGCAAAGCCGCCTTCCTGACGCTCCGTAAATGCCACCGAGGGTGGAGTCAGACCTGCCGTCCCGCGCGCCTCAAACAGCGGGCCAAACCCGCGGTCTTGTCCGCCGGATTCCACCAGCGGAACCACAACCATGGGGCGCTTTCCATCAACGGCAAAGGGAAAACCATTCGCGCGGTACAGAAGGACACGCCCTGCCTCAGGAGCGGCGATCCTTTCAACTCGCGGGTGGAAGATATCAAGGGATGGAGGCCATGGCGCTTGCTTGAATTGCCCGCTCCCGGCGTCGAGCGTCCGGAACTGCAGCTTGCTGTCAGCGTCCAGGGTCGCCACGCTTAAGGTTGATACCAGCGCGCCATTGGGATCATTGCTCCGCCACTGGGAATAGAAACCCGCAAGGTAGTCGTCCATCGCCGCTGTCTTGGCCGCTCTTGGGATAGGACGGAATGTCGCCCGGATTTCCAAAAGTGGCGCGACGAATTCTCCCCGGAAGCTGCGCATCGCGACATTCAGGAATTCGGCCTGCTGCTCGTGGTCCGCGACGCTGGCCCGGTTGATCCAACGGTAAAGCAGCACGCCCGCCAGCACCAGCCCCACGGCGAAAACCGCCGTGATCAGGAGCGGATAGTTCGACTTGGATAGCTTCCAACGCATTCAGTTGAATTATATACCGCGCAGAATCACTCGGTGCGCACCCCGCGCGCCGTCAATAACAACTTTACATGGATTTTACGATGCAGGATCCGGCAGACTTTACAAAAGCTTAACACATGCCCCCGCAACTTTCTGTCAGCATGGAGAGCTGGCGCCGCTGCAGATGGCGCATGTCCGCATTGAATGGGAAGGAATCCGATCATGAAAAACATATTCGTCCTCGCAGTCCTGATAACTGGAATGTTCGCAGGCAACGGCCTGGCCCATGGCGGCGCAGCAAAAGCCGATTTCTCCGGCAAATGGGTCCTGGACATGAACAAGACTCACGATCTGCCAGGCCAGTTGCAGAGTTACAAAATGGCGGTCACTCAAACCGCCAGAAGCCTTACCATTGACAGCAAGGTCGAAGGCGACGTCAGTCCCGCAGTTGGACCTGGAGGGGATGAAGGCAGCGGCGGGAGCATTCCAGGAGGCCGGTCGCGCGGCGGTGGATATCCCGGCGGTGGCGGAGGATATCCCGGCGGCGGTGGCGGATTTCCGGGCGGCGGTGGTTTCCCCGGTGGACGTCGCGGCGGCGGCTTCCCCGGGGCAGGAGGGGGTGGCGGTGGCTATCCGGGTGGCGGCTCTGAAGGAAGAGGCGGGCCGGGAGGGCCCGGAGGACGTAGCGGGCAGATGCGGAAATCCATGGCGTTCGCCATGATAAGCCCTAACGTAACTTACTATCTTGACGGTACCGCTTCGACGATGAAAGTGGATAAACCCATTCCAGGAACGGCATTGTTGACGGCAGCCTGGAAAAAAGATGGAAAGCAACTCGACCTCTCAAAAAAGGAAAGCCTTCGTGGAGGCGAGAGGTCAATCAAGGTCAACGAGCAATGGAAACTGTCAAAGGACGGTAAGGTGCTGGAAGTCGAGCGCATTGTGGACACTCCACGGGGATCAGCCAAAGCCAAAATGTTCTTCGCCAGGGAGGAAGGCCCCGGCAGAAGCGCACAGTAGCCACCCCAAGCTCGATCGTTTACCGCAAGAACCCCCGGAAACTGGTTGATCCTTTACCACAACCCTCCGCCGGAAAAGGTAGTGGTTGCGCGCCCGTTGTGCCGCAGATCACTTGCAACCAGGCGATATCGTTGTATACTTCGTAGCCGTCAGGTAACCAACATGCCAAACACATCAGAGAAACTCTCTCGCTTTTCGCGTTTTGTTCTATTGCCATTGGCAGCGGCCATTGCCGCTATCGCCTTCGCGGGCCCGGTACACGCGCAACGGCTTTCTCAGGCTGAGATCGACCGCCGCGCCGACGCGCTGCTCGCCAAGCTAACCCTGCAGCAGAAAATCAAACTGATCGGCGGTGTGGACGGAATGTTCACCTACGCCATGCCGCAAATCGGCCTGCCGCGCCTCAAGATGTCGGACGGGCCGGTAGGCGTCCGCGTGTGGGGTCCGAGCATCGCCTACGCGGGCGGCATTGGGCTCGCGGCATCGTGGGACCCGGCGCTGGCGCGCAAGGTGGGCGTCGCACTGGGCCAGGACGCGCGGGCGCGCGGAGTTCATATCCTGCTGGGACCCGGCGTGGATATCTACCGGGCGCCGATGAATGGCCGGAACTTTGAATATTTCGGCGAAGACCCCTATCTGGCTTCACAGATCGCCGTGGGCTACATCGAGGGCGTGCAGAGCGAGCACGTGGTACCTACGATCAAGCACTATGTGGCCAACAACTCCGAGTACGATCGCCATAACGTCAATTCCATCGTGGATCAGCGCACCCTGCGGGAAATCTACCTGCCGACGTATGAAGCAGCGGTCAAGCAGGCGCACGTGGGCGCTTTCATGGACTCCTACAACCTGATCAACGGCGAGTATGCCACCCAGAACAAGTTTCTGGACACCAAGGTCCTGAAAAAGGAATGGGGCTTCCGCGGCATTCTGATGTCGGACTGGGGAGCGACGTATGACGGCGTGGGAGCGGCCAACGCCGGGCTTGATCTGGAAATGCCGTCCGCACGCTTTATGAATGAGAAGACGCTTCTGCCGGCAATCCAGGCCGGCAAGGTCTCCGAGGCAACGATTGACGACAAAGTGCGCCGAATTTTGCGCGTCGCGGTGGAGTTTGGCTGGCTCGACCACGATCAGACTGACCTCAGCATTTCAAAATACAGCCGGCACTCGCTGGCTGCCGCGCTCGATTCAGCCCAGGAAAGCGTGGTGCTGCTCAAGAATGAAGGGCATCTGCTGCCACTCGATCTGAACAAGGTTCACACCCTTGCCTTGATCGGGCCGGACGCCTTCGCTGATGTAGCCTCGGCCGGCGGCAGCGGCCATGTGACGGCCATCGCCCCGGTCAGCTTTCTGGAGGGATTGACCAACTCACTACCCCACACAAAAATTCTCTGGAACAGCGGCGTCCAGGAACTGGCTGGCCTGCTGGGACCGGGGCGTTTCTCCGGCGGGCGCGGCAGCAGTTTTTCAACCGACGCTCAGGGTACACATCCCGGGCTGACCCAGGAGGAATTCGACAGCGGAGAACTTACCGGCAAACCGGATCGGGAAAGAGTCGTGCCAGGTGTCCGGAACTGGGGCGGCATTCGGTTCCTTCCTCCTTCCCACAAGAAGCTTGCGGTTCGCTGGACCGGCTACTACACGCCAAAGACTTCCGGCCCTCAGTTGTTCATTGCAGCCTCCGTCGCCCGAGACAGTTACAAGCTGTATGTGAATGACAAAGTGGTCCTGCAGGGACTGCCCGGCCGCGGCGAGCCGCAGAGTGTGGATATCGACCTGCCCGCAGGCCAGGCTGTGCCGGTGCGGCTCGACTACCTGCCGGAGGAGAGCCGGATTCGAGCTGGATTTACCGCACTGCCCGCCGCGGACATGCTCGATCCCGACGCTAAGAAAATTGCCGCCATGGCCGACGTAGTGGTTCTGTCGGTGGGCTTTGATTCTGAGACCGAAGGCGAAGGGCATGATCGCACTTACGAGCTGCCTCCGGGGCAGGAAGAGCTGATCAAGGCTGTCACGGCCGCAAACCCGCACACCATTGTGGTCCTCACCTCAGGCGGCAGCGTGGCCACCAGCGACTGGTTGGATCACGTGCCGGCGTTTATCGAATCCTGGTACGGCGGCTCGGAAGCGGGCAAGGCGCTGGCGGAGGTTCTGACGGGCCGCGTCAATCCCTCCGGCAAGCTGCCCATGACCTGGTGGAAGAAGGTCCAGGACAATCCCACCTACAACAACTACTACGAAGAACCCGGAACGAAGGACGTGCGGTACCGCGAGGGCGTCTTCATCGGCTATCGCGCTTATGGGCACGATGGCCAGGTGGCTCCGCTGTTCCCGTTTGGCTTCGGCCTTTCCTACACCACGTTCGCCTTCAGCAACCTGAGCGTCAGCCCCACCACCGCCAGCCCGGCCGGGCCCATCACGGTCAGCTTTGACGTGCGGAACACCGGGCGCCGCGCCGGCAGCGAGGTGGCCCAGGTGTACGTCAGCGATCCTTCCGCCACGGTGCCGCGGCCGGAAGAAGAGCTGAAGGGATTCGAGCGAGTCACCCTCGAACCCGGTGCAACAAAACACGTCACCGTCAAGCTCAACCACCGCTCACTGGCTTACTGGGATGTGAAATCCAACGGCTGGAAAGTTGATCCGGGCGCGTTTCAGGTTTCCGTCGGCGACAGTTCGGTAAACCTGCCGTTGAAGGAGAAGTTCACGGTGCGCTAAGCCCGGCGGAAATTTGAAATGTGTAGCGCAGATTTTCGGCCTCCCGAAACTCTGCGGCTTTTCGCAGGTTCCCATACCATTTGGTAGCCGCGACACTGGTTTTTGTGTCGCGGGTTCTTCATCGCCAAAACAGTGCGAGGGCTCTTCATCGTCGCGAACTATCTGAAAAACCCGCGACGGGGGAAACACCGTCGCGGCTACCGATTTTACCCCGGTGCGCTTTTTGTTCCCGCCTCTGCAAACAGACTGGCGATAATCTGCTTGGCTTCCTCCTGAATTCTGTGCAAATGTTCTTCGCCGAGAAAGCTCTCGGCGTAAATCTTGTAAACGTCCTCGGTCCCGGAAGGCCGGGCGGCGAACCAGCCGTTAGCCGTCACCACCTTCAACCCGCCGATCGCCTGCCGGTTGCCGGGAGCGGTGGTAAGCATGGCTTCGATCTTTTCGCCCGCCAGTTCGGAGGTTTGCACCTGCTCGGGCGCCAGTCCCATCAGGACCGTCTTCTGCTCCGGCGTGGCGGGAACGTCGATGCGCTGGTAAGCGGGCTCGCCGAATTCAGCGGTCAACTCAGCGTAGAGTTCACCAGGATCGCGGCCCGTGCGCGCGGTCATCTCCGCCGCCAGCAGACCCATAATCATGCCGTCTTTGTCCGTCGTCCAGACCGTGCCGTCCCGCCGCAGGAAGGATGCTCCGGCGCTCTCCTCGCCGCCAAACCCGAGCGAGCCGTTCAAAAGCCCATCGACAAACCACTTGAAGCCCACCGGCACCTCCACCAGTTTGCGGCCCAGCTTGGCAGCGACGCGATCAATCATGCCGCTGCTGACCAGCGTCTTGCCAACGCTCGCCTTATCAGGCCATTCGGGGCGGTTCCGGAACAGATAGGAAATGGCCA
>Ga0307373_10010399_pt1 | contig 13692 bp, 11 predicted proteins | sample OX2MG_FD_202534 | JGI IMG/M metagenome (GOLD analysis project Ga0307373, IMG submission 202534) | Soil microbial communities from Risofladan, Vaasa, Finland - OX-2 | ecosystem: Environmental > Terrestrial > Soil > Coastal area > Acid sulfate soil | place: Finland: Risofladan, Vaasa | collected... | reverse complement strand
CGGTCAGCCAGAACTCGCAAGGCCAGAGCTTGCACCTTAGCCACGGCTTCACTCTTGGTTTTGCCGTAGGCCATCACACCAGGCAGATTGGGAATTTCGGCAATCCATCGGCCATCGGTTTCGCGGTCAGTCTCTATTTTGAAACGCATGATACACCTGCAAACCATCGTAACTGCAAACCGCATCCCCGTCAATCCGCGTGTTCCGCGCCGTTTGTAGAGACGTTCCGCCGGAGCGTCTCATGTGCGGGGCTGAGAAGATACCAAAGTCCGGCACAAAGGCTAGCCACGCTGAGGCAAATTTCCTGGATTCGCTCCGGTTCGTTTTGGGTTCGTTTTTTCGCCATGCTTTATTTTCAACAACATCGTTCGGTTCGTTTTTAGCTTCGTTTTTTCCACAGGATTATGTTTTCAACAACTTCTCCGCTTCGTTTTTAGGTTCGTTTCGGTTCGTTTTTGGGAGTCGATCCTGTGTTTTCAACAACTTCTCCGGTTCGTTTTTGAAAAAAGGTATTCTTTTTGTCCCATTCGTCTCATTTGTCCCAAAAACCGCCGTTGTCGGCCGCCCTCCGGCACGATAAAAGGCTACCATACTAGGCCACTCTCTGTCAAGAAAATTCCGCGCTCGAACTTATCGGAGGCGTCCCCCCTACGGCATGTTTCGTTGTTCTTTGCTCGCACAGATCGCACAGAGCGCGATCTATGCGCCACCCGGCGTGCCAGGCGGGCGGCAAGCGCGTCCTCCGCGCGGGCTGCCGGTTGGGGGATATAATAACTTTTCCAGGCAGGACAGACTTTGGAACCCAGAGAGCGCATGGACTTCAAGCTTGTTTCCGACTACCGGCCGCGGGGCGATCAGGTGACCGCCATCCGCCAGTTGCTGAGCGGCATCGACGAGGGAAGCCAGCACCAGGTTCTGCTGGGCGTGACGGGTTCAGGCAAGACTTATACCGTGGCCAAGGTGATCGAGGCGATCAACCGGCCGGCGCTGATCCTGGCCCACAACAAGACGCTGGCGGCGCAGCTCTACCATGAATTCCGGGGATTTTTCCCCCGCAACGCCGTCGAGTACTTTGTCAGTTACTACGACTATTACCAGCCCGAAGCCTACATCCCTTCAGGCGACATCTATATCGAAAAGGAAGCGACCGTCAATGAGGAACTCGACAAGCTGCGCATGTCGGCCACGCGCTCGCTCTTTGAGCGCCGCGATTGCCTGATTGTCGCCAGCGTCAGTTGCATCTACGGTCTGGGCTCGCCGGAAGCCTATTACGGCATGCTCCTGCTTCTGGAAAAGGGGCAGAAGATTGCGCGCCAGGACGTTCTGCGGCGCCTGGTCGAGATCCAGTACGAACGCAATGACAGCGACTTCCGGCGCGGAACGTTTCGCGTCCGGGGCGATGTGATTGAAGTGTATCCGGCCTACGAGGACAACGCTTACCGCATCGAGCTTTGGGGCGATGAGGTTGAATCGCTGGCCCAGATCGATCCGCTGCTGGGCCAGGTTACCGAGCCTCTGACCCGCCTGCCGATTTATCCCCGCACCCACTATGTGATGCCGCGCGAGCAGCGCGACCTGGCGGTGGAGCGGATCCTGGGCGAACTGGAATGGTGGCGGGGCGACCTGGAAAAGCAGATCAAGATGGTGGAGGCGCAGCGCATCCATCAGCGGACGATGTTTGACGTGGAAATGATGAAGGAGATGGGCTACTGCCACGGCATTGAAAACTATTCGCGCCACCTTTCAGGGCGCCTGCCCGGCGAGCCTCCACCCACCCTGCTCGATTATCTGCCGCCCGACGCGCTGATGTTTATTGATGAGAGCCACCAGACCATCCCGCAACTTCACGGCATGTTCCGGGGGGACCGCTCGCGCAAGCAGACGCTGGTGAATTACGGCTTTCGCCTTCCCTCCGCGCTCGATAACCGCCCGCTGACGTTTGAAGAGTTTGAGCACCGGGCGCGGCAGACGGTTTACGTCTCCGCGACTCCGGGGCCTTATGAACTGGAGAAAACGGGCGGGGAAGTGGTTGAGCAGATCATCCGGCCCACCGGGCTGATCGATCCGGAAATCGAAGTCCGGCCGACGCGCAACCAGGTGGACGATCTTCTGGATGAAATCCGCAAGCGCGCCGAGGCCAACGAACGCGTTCTGGTGACGACGCTCACTAAGCGCATGGCCGAGGACCTGGCCGGATACTATTCCGAGGTGGGAGTCCGCTGCCGCTACCTGCATTCGGAAATCGTGACGCTGGAGCGCGTGAAAATTCTGCGCGACCTGCGGCGCGGGGAATTCGACGTGCTGATCGGCATCAATCTGCTGCGCGAGGGCCTGGACCTGCCGGAAGTCTCGCTGGTGGCGATTCTCGACGCCGATAAGGAAGGCTATCTGCGCTCGGCGGGCGCTTTGATCCAGACCATGGGACGCGCCGCAAGGCACCTGCACGGCAAAGCGATTCTTTACGGCGACCGGATGACGGACTCCATGCGCCAGGCCATCGCGGAGACCGATCGACGGCGCGCCCGGCAGATCCAGTACAACGAGGAGAACGGCATCACTCCGGAGAGCATTATCAAGCCCGTCGATATGGCGCTGGTGGCGATTGTCGAGGCCGATTACGGGACCGTTTCGCTCGAAGCCGGGCCGGATGAGGTCACTTCGCAGGACCAGCTGAAAGAAATGATTGCAAGCCTGGAAAGCCAGATGCGCGAGGCCGCAAAGCAATTCGAGTTTGAGAAGGCGGCGCGGCTGCGCGACCGGGTGAAAGCCCTGCGCGAAAAAGAAGCCGGCTTTATTCCGGCCTTGCAGGATGAGAGCGGGGAACCGGAGAATTAAGAGGGGATTCGTTCGTGGCTGGCGGATTTGAGCGCGCGATGGTTTCTCTCCGGCTGCTGCACCGAAATTTTCCTTTTTATCGGGCGCCAGATCCAGGTGCGAAGGATTCCGATGATGAAGACCAACGCAACCCCGGCGTAAAGGATAAGCAGGGCCACGATAAAAACGCGCGCAAAAAGATCCTGCATAACGGCTGACTCTCTTTCTTTCGATACCTTGTTTAGATGCATCGCCGTCCCATGGGTCACCAAAAAAGTTTCAAGAATTTCTGGCCGCAAAAGGTGATCGCGAATTGGCTGTGCGGACATCACCACAACTCAATCCGGAATCAACGCTGGTTAGACTTTAAAAATTCGAGCCTTCAAAGGGCAGGAGTCTGCAAGGGGTGAATCCATGGGAATGCGGCAAGACTCAACTGTGGCGATGGTCGGACCCGGGCGGCTGGGACAGGCGATGGGCAAGTTGCTTCGGCAGGCCGGTGTGCCGATTGAATTTGTGGCGGCGCGGCAACTTGCGCGCGCCAGAAAGGCTGTCGGGTTCATCGGCGGGGCGAAGGCGCTGGGCCTGAAGGACCTCCGGCTGGCGGATGCGGGCATTATCCTGATCACGGTCTCCGACGCCGCGGTGGGCCCCGTCGCCCGCCAGCTTGCGGCCTGCCGCAAAGACTGGGCAGGATGCGTGGTCCTCCACACTTGCGGATCGTTGCCTGCCTCCGTCCTCGATCCCTTCAGGAAACGTGGCGCCAGCATCGCTTCGCTCCACCCGTATCAGACCATTCCCAATCCTGCGGCGGGCGTTCGAAATCTTCCCGGCTGTTACTGGGCGGTGGAGGGCGACCGGCGGGCGGTTGCCGTGGCCCGGAGATGGGTGAAGGCGCTGGCGGGGAAATCGTTTGAGATACCGCCCGAAGCCAAACCGCTCTACCACCTGAGCGCGTTTCTGGTGTGCCCGACGGTGGTTGCGCTGATGGACACTTCCGAGCGGCTTTTGCGGCAGGCCGGCGTGCCGAAGAAAGTGATCCGTCCCATGCTGGGAAAGTTTGTCGCGGAGACAGTGCGAAACTTTGCGGATTTCGGGGCTCGCAAATCCTTGACGGGACCCGCCGTGCGCGGCGACTGGCCGACGCTGAACCGGCATCTTGCCGAACTCCAGCGCTTCGCCCCGGAGGTGATTCCTGCCTACGTCGAGCTGGTGGAATTGATGCTCCGTGTTGCCGAAGGCGCTCCCGGTGGCGGGAAGAAGGCCAGGCGAGCCAAGCCTCCCGCCGGCCGTCGGGCCCGCGCAGAGACCCGCAACAGAAAACGAAAATAAAAAGGGCGGGGAACTGAGTTCCCCGCCCTTCTTGCTTCCGATCAACTTTCAACGGTTGCCGGTGTGGTTTAGTACATGCCGCCCATGCCGCCGCCACCCGGAGGCATAGCAGGAGCCTTATCTTCTTTTTCCGGAATCTCGCTGACCAGCGCCTCGGTCGTCAGCAGCAGTGAGGCGATGGAAGCGGAATTCTGGAGAGCGGTGCGTGTCACCTTGGTGGGATCGATCACGCCGGCCGCGACCAGATCGCTGAACGTTTCGGTCTGGGCGTTGAAGCCGAAGTTCGTGTTGGGGTTGGCCCGGACTTTCTCCACCACCACGGCGCCTTCCCATCCTGCGTTGGAAGCGATCAGCCGCAGCGGCTCTTCGAGCGCCCGCTTCACGATGTTGATGCCGATCTGCTCATCTTCATCGGCCTTCAGCTTTTCGAGGGCAGGGATGCAGCGGGTCAGAGCGACCCCGCCTCCCGGAACAATGCCTTCCTCGACGGCGGCCTTGGTGGCGTGCATGGCGTCTTCAACGCGAGCTTTCTTTTCTTTCATCTCGGTTTCAGTCGCGGCACCCACTTTGATCTGGGCCACTCCGCCCACCAGCTTGGCCAGGCGTTCCTGAAGCTTCTCGCGGTCGTAGTCCGAAGAGGTTTCTTCGACCTGCGCCCGGAGCTGCTTGACGCGCCCTTCGATGGCATCGCTCTTGCCGGAACCCTCGACGATGGTCGTGTTGTCCTTGTCGATGGTGACCTTGCGGGCTTTGCCCAGGTCCTCCAGCTTCACGTTCTCGAGCTTGATGCCCAGGTCTTCCGTGACCGCTTTGCCGCCGGTCAGGATGGCGATGTCCTCCAGCATGGCCTTGCGGCGGTCGCCGAAGCCCGGCGCCTTCACCGCGCAGCACTGCAGGGTCCCGCGCAGCTTGTTGACCACCAGGGTGGCCAGCGCTTCGCCTTCAACTTCCTCCGCGATAATCACCAGAGGCTTGCCCGACTTGGCGATCTGTTCCAGCAAGGGGAGCAGGTCCTTCATCGAGCTGATCTTCTTTTCGTGAATCAGGATCAGCGCATTCTCCAGCGAGCATTCCATCCGCTCGGGGTCGGTGACGAAGTAGGGTGAAAGATAGCCGCGGTCGAACTGCATGCCCTCGACCACTTCCAGTTCCGTCTCCATCGTCTTGGACTCTTCCACGGTGATGACGCCGTCTTTGCCGACCTTGTTCATGGCCTCGGCAATGATGTTGCCGATGGTGTAATCGTTGTTAGCCGAAACCGCGCCAACCTGCGCGATCATGGATCCTTCAACCGGCTTTGAAAGCTTCTCAAGTTCGCCCTTGATGTGCTTCCTGGAACCGTTCTTCTGTGTTTCGTCGTAGCCGCAAATCGTGCGAACGGCCGTTTCGATGCCACGCTTGATGGCCATCGGGTTGGCTCCCGCGGCGACGTTCTTCACGCCCTCGCGGAAAATCGCCTGGGCCAGAACGGTGGCGGTGGTGGTGCCGTCGCCGGCAACGTCGGAAGTCTTGGACGCGACTTCGCGCACCATCTGGGCTCCCATGTTTTCCATGGCATCAGGGAGTTCGATCTCCTTGGCCACGGTCACTCCGTCCTTGGTGATGGTCGGGGAACCGAATTTCTTATCGAGAACCACGTTGCGCCCCTTCGGGCCCAGCGTGACCTTTACGACGTCAGCCAGCTTGTTGACGCCCCGGAGGATCGCCTGCCGGCTGTCCGCTCCGTGTATAATCTGCTTTCCATTTGCCATCTTTTCATTTCCTCCAAGTTTTCCGTCCGCGCTGAGGCTCAGGGCCGGTCGCGGAGTCTTCAAATTTTTTGCTTTGAGTTTCTCTCAGGGGAAGAGCTTACTTTTTGCTCCCTGCCGCGGACTTTGCAGATTCAAGGACGCCCAGAATCTCGTCCTCGCGCAGGATCAGGTATTCCTGCCCGTCGATGGTGATATCATTGCCCGAGTATTTTCCGAACAGGACGCGATCGCCGGCTTTCACGTCGAGCGCAATCACCTTGCCGTCATCGGTCTTCTTGCCATTGCCGACGGCGACGACTTCGCCTTCCTGCGGCTTCTCTTTTGCCGTGTCAGGGATGATAATGCCCCCCTTCACGGTTTCTTTCTCTTCAACACGCTTAATCAATATCCGATCATGTAGAGGTCGCAACTTCATGGTCTAGCCTCTCCTTTCATTCCTTTTGGTCTTTGTGGCGGGTGGCTAGGCTCTGCCGACCCTGGAAACCCACAACGTGGGAAGGGTTCGAGATCGAGCTCAGTCCACCCGTTCTTGCTATCTGTTGAAACAAGACGGTTTACAGTAAGAGTTCTGGTGCACCCCTTCGATTAGCACTCTCGACTGCAGAGTGCTAATCTATAACTTTGTGGCTCTTCTGTCAAGTCCCTTAATCGGCGCAGGAGCCGCCTTGGAAGCTTCAAACCCGCACGCTATAATGGCCTTCGGAGGAGGGTTTCGATTGTCATATTGTGCATCCATCATTCACCGATACGGGCGATTTTTCCTCAAGGCTTTATGGCAGGCGCGATGGCTGATGGTCTTGGGGTTGTTATTCAGTCGCGCATTGGCTTCGTCTCCGGTAGGCCCCTGGGCGCCGCCCTCGGACGGCCTCCATCACAGTCCTCTTTTCCCTGCTTCCGTAGTCTCCCGGAGCACGAGTCCGCAGGCTGAGACGCCGGTGGGGCGGGCAGCCGCAACCTCCAGTCCCGGTCTGGAGGCGATGCGGGCAGCCATCGGACCCGTTCACACGCCAAGCCTTCAGGCGCTGGCCGCGGCGCTTGGATTGAGTTCTTCGCAAACCGGCCGACAGGCATTTGATGATTCGACCCTGGGGATGGAGACCCTCAGCGGCCTTGAAGGCGGCGAGCCTGCGGCCGTGGTGAAGTGGCGGGCTTCGCACGATGCGCAACCGGAAGGCGAGCCCGATCTTTACCTGCTGTCATGGGACGGGAAAGCCTGGCAGGCGTCCTATCTGGTTACCGCGGCGCATGCGCTGACCCTGCAGGTGTTGCCGGTAACGGGAGGCACGGCGCCCCTGTTTGCGGTCATCTTTTTCCGCGGCATTGCCGCAGTGCCTTACCCGGTGATCTTCCGGTTTCGGGAGCATCAGGCCTCGCGGGTCTGGGACGGGCGCTCGGACACCAGCCTTTATGCGGGTTACAACTATGGCTCCATCCAGTTTGAAAAAGCCGGCAGCGGGGATGTTCCCGTGATGATTGCAACCGGGCAGGCCGATCCGGGATTGCTGGTGTTCCCCACTTCCCCGGAGCAGGGCGGGCGCGGCTTTCAGGCGGCCACCGTTTACGCCTGGCAAAACGATGCTTACGTTCCGCTCCGCACCGAATATACCCGGAACCGCGACTACATCCTTTACCGCTTCATCGCGGACCTGCACCTGCACGACTTCAAGGCCGCCTACGCCTTGATCGATCCGCAGCGGTTTCTTAAATCGGACAAGCCGACCCTCCAACTGTTCAGCGAGCGCGTCCAGGATGTGTGGCCGGAGTTCCTGGATGACCGGATCTTCGAGGTTCCTGCGGAACCGGAGAAGGGAAGTGGAAGCCATCCGTTTATTCTGAGGCTGGGTGACGACAAGATGAACGTTTACCACCCGACCTTCACCGGCGGGCCGGATGATCGCCTGGCTGGCCTGGAGCGCACCGAATCCGCCCAGTAAGCGCGGCCGGCAGACCTGCCCCTTCAGGCGAAGGGCTTCGACCGGGATCACACAACAAATTTTCCTCTGCCGATTATTGTCCCGCTGAACTCGATGAACCGGGTGACTGAAGCGAAGCCTGTTCCACGCCTCCCGCGTGGGTCCGCAGGCTTGCAAGCTCCGGGAGCATCTTGCCGCGCACCTTCTCGAACTGCGCCCAGTCTTTGCGGGAGACAGCGACGGCTGGTGGAAGTTTGATCGCCAGAAAGTTCTGGAATTTTCCATGCACCTCAATCCGGAAATCGAGGTGCGGGCCGGTGGCCAGGCCCGACTGGCCTGACAGCGCGATGGTTTGCCCCTGCTGAACGTGCTGGCCGGCGTGCACCAGAATGCGCGACAGGTGGAGGTAAAAAGTCTCATAGCCCCGGGCGTGCTGCAGCTTGACTTCCCGGCCGCCGCCCCGGTCCCATCCGGCATAAATCACTTTCCCATCGCCCACAGCCTGCACCTTGGTGCCCACCGGCACTCCGTAGTCGATGCCCAGGTGGGGCATGTATCGCTTGAGGATGGGATGAAACCGGTGATAGCTGAAGTGCGAGGTGATGGGTGCGGCAAAACGCAGCGGCGATCGGAGGAAGGCTTTTTTGACCGCCTTGCCGTCCGGGGCGTAATAGGCCGGCTGCCCGGAGGGATCGTCGAACAGCAGGGCCTGGAGGTGCTGGTTCCCGCTGTCATATTCCGCCGCCAGAATCTTGCCGTAGCCGGCAAACTTCCCGTTGAGAATCTTCTTCTGCACGACAACCTCAAACCGGTCGCCGTTCTGGGTCTCGGTGTTGAAGTCAAAATCCCAGGCAAAGATGTCGGCAAAGTTGAGCGCCAACTGGTCTTCCTCGCCCTGGTTTTCAACCGCCGTGAAGAGCGAGTTGTGCACCGTTCCCGACACCTTGGCCACTTCCGTCCTGAAGGGGATCGTCTTGACGCTGGCGTCAATACCGGGTGACTGATTCCTGATCCACAGCACATGTTCCGGATCAATCTCGTAGGCGATCTCCTTCAAGTTACCGCCCTCAGAGGTGATCAGCGTAACCTGGTTGCCGGCGCGGACTCGGGCCAGATCGTAAACCGGGCGCGTGCCCTGGACCACTTTTTGGATGGTGTTTGGCTCAAGCCCCTGGTCGGAGAGAAATCCGCTGAAGGTCGTTTTGGGCGGAAGTTTTTTGATCGAGCGTACTTCACGCCTGGCGCCGATCACTTTGGCTTCCTTCGTTGCCAGGACAGCTTCCTGCGCCAGAGCGTTTTCGGCAACGTGCCGCCGGTGAATGATGGATGACAGCACCGAGCCCTCGATGGCGATGACCGCCGCGGCGATAAGGATCAGCCGCTTGCGTGTGACTGCGGAACGAAGGCGTTTCAGGGTGGATTGTAGAATCAACTTGCCATAAACCATATCGCAAGAATTTACCACAGACGGTTATAATCGCAACTCTTTTTTATGAGCTTGCTATGTTTTTTATGGTACTTAACAGCTTGAATGGCCATGGAATCCCTGGCCGGGTCATGATAGGATGTGCTTTGTTTTGTTTTGAATAACCGGTGACTTCGACCGGAAACTGGAAGGGAATACCCTCCGTGTGCCTGATTTCCGACATGCAATCACAGTCTGACTGGACTCCTTATCTGGGCGGTTTTGTGCTGGCGGGAGGGGAAAGTAGGCGCATGAGCCGCCCCAAGGCAGCGCTGTTGCTGGAGGGTGAGACTCTGCTGGACCGGCAGATTCGGCTGCTGCGTTCGGTGGCGCGCCGGGTTGCTGTTGTAGGTGGATCGCCGGGGTCCGCTAAAGATCCTGATGTTACTCTGGCGCCGGACCGTGTCGAGGGGCGAGGCCCGCTGGGCGGAATTTACACGGCCCTGCTGGAAACGCGGATGGAATTCAACCTGATTCTGGGATGTGACCTGCCTTTTGTCAACCGCCGCCTGCTGGCCTGGCTGGCGCGCTGCGCCATTGCTTCCGGCAGCGACGTGACCGTTCCGCGCTCCCGGGACGGACGTCTTCAGACGATGTGCGCCGTGTACCGCCGCCGGGCGCTTTACGCCGTTCGCACCAGCCTCGCGGCGGGAGACAACAAGCTCAGAAGTTTCTTCCCCAGGGTCCGTTGCACAGTCATCCCCTGGAGCGACCTGGCCCGCGCCGGTTTCCGTCCGCCAATCTTCGATAACCTGAACACGATGGAAGATTATGAAGACGCCAGGAAGCGGCTTGAGGGACCAGCGGGGTAAGGGCCCTTCAATCCCAGGGACTCACGCCCGTGGCCAGCATGTTCCGCCCCTCCCAGGGGCTCAGGATAAACTCCGCGACCAAGTTGTTTTTCTGCTCGGGGAGATCGGGGCGTATATGAGATTTCTCATCGCCCGCGGCTCCCCGGAGTGACGGGTTGTACAGGCCTTGCAGCAACCTGCTAAACTGGGGCCATAGTCGCCGGCGAAATTGGGATGAGAAGCGATGCGTGAATGCGGGACCAGGGAAGAAGACGGGCAACCGTACATCCAGTTCCTGAACGTCTACAAGTCGTTCGATGACCTTCCTGTGCTGATCGACGTCAGCTTTGAAGTGAAGCGAGGGGAGATGGTTGTGGTGCTGGGCCGGAGCGGCGTGGGAAAGAGCGTGACGCTCAAGCACATTATGGGCTTTCTTCAGCCGGACACCGGCCAGGTCCTGGTGGGGGGCCGCGACGTGACCCGGATGGCGGAGGAAGACCTCTTTGAGGTGCGCCGCTGCGTCACCATGGTTTTCCAGTCCGGAGCGCTGTTCGATTCCTTGACGGCGGGTGAGAACGTCGCATATCCCTTGCGGGAACGCGTGGCCCGGGGCAAACCCCTTGAAGAAGACGCCATGCAGGCGCGTGTGGATGAGTTGTTGTCGCTGGTGGACTTGCAGGATGTGCGCGACGTGATGCCTTCGGATTTGAGCACGGGAATGAAGCGCGCCGTGGCCATCGCCCGTTCGCTGGCGGCTGATCCCGAAGCGATCCTCTACGATGAGCCCACCACGATGGTGGATCCCCTGATGGCGCGGACCATCAGCGACCTGATTCTGAAGCTCAAGAAGCAGACCGGCCTGACCTCCATCGTGGTGACGCACGACATGAAGCTGGCTCGCAAGCTGGCGGACCGCATCGTTTTCCTGGTAGATGGGCGCGTGGCTTACTTTGGCCCCGTCGGCGAGCTTGACAACTCGCCCGAGCCGGTCATTCAGGATTTCATCCGGCTCGATGAGGTTTCACTGATGCCGGAGACGTCCGCGTAGGGTACCGTTTCTTGAGTTGGTTGATTTCTTCCCTGGGTAAAGTTCTGCCCCACGAGGTAGCGCCGCCGTCCCGGCGGCAGATGCGTGGCACCCCAACCTGGCGGTGATGCGGGCAATAGACTCGTGCGACAACCGGCAAGATGCCGGCGCTACGAATCCTGATTGTCACTGTAATTTGTAATCCTCACTGGGACATTTCTTTCATTCAATCCGGCAGACGCGCACCCGGCTGTTCTGGTAAGGGCAGTCGAGGCCGGGCACGCCGGGTTGTTCGAGCACCACCCAGTTGACCCCGAATTGCTGCTTCAGCCGGCGGAAATCTTCAGCCTTGAAATGGTTCCAGCCCTTGAGCGCCGTGACCTGTTTGAGCCAGATGTCTCCCATGTTGGGAAACAGCGCCACCACGGCAGGGTCTTTGACGTCATCGGCCATCTGGCTGCGCTCAGCGAAAGCGCGGAACCCGTGGAAATCCTCCCCCGGCAGCTTCAGGAAGCGCGGATTGAGGGCGAAGTAGGCGTCCTGGGGCGTGTTGTGGCGAACCCAGAGGAAAGCCTGCACCCACGGATTGGGATCTCGAACGCCCGGCCACTCGATGTGCGGGCTGCCGGGATAAAGCTGGAGCTGGGCATAGAACATCCCGAAGCAGAGCGGGACAAAGAGAACGAGCCATCTCCAGAGGGACCGGCGCAGGATCCACTTGCCGGCGAACGCGCCCGCCATCAGGAAAAAGAGCAGGTAGAGGATGTGGAAGGTGCGCATCGGCTGATAGGGTGTCAGGCGCTCGAAGCGGGCGGGGATGGTCACCACCAGGCCGGTTGCAAATCCCAGCAGGCCGAACAACGCCAGGCGGCGGCTCAGGTATTCAACCCGCGGAAGCTTGTGCCGGCGCGCCAGCCGCGCAAACCCTTCCAGAATCGCCAGCGGGGCCACAATGCCCAGCCACTCATACCAGTGCCAGAGAAGCAGGTAGTGCTCGGTGCGCGTCCGCGCGGCCTTCCGCCACGCCGCCGAGGCGGGTTCCCACAGCGAGCGGAAAGGAAGAAGGGTTAAAGCCATCAGGGATTCGGCGCGGCGCGGCATTTTGATCAGCAGAAACGCCAGCAGCAGGGCCCCGTAAAACGCCATCTGGATATGGACCAGGGCGGCCGCCGCCACCCAGAAGAGCATCCAGAGCAGATGGCGCGTTCGAAACCGGCTTCGATCGACAGGTTCTTCGGGCGTTTCACCCGGAAAGACGCCCAGCAGCGCGAAGAGCAGCGCAAAGGTGGCCCAGGCGCCCGGGTGCGTGTACTCGTCAACCAGGTAGAGCGCCGTGCCCGCCACGGGAAGGGTCAGCAAGGAGGCGATCAGGCAGGTTCCGGCCCAATGCGCGCTGGGTTCAGCGAACAATCGGCGGGTCAGCTTCAGGCAGCCCAGCAGGATGAGGAAGATCGACAGGATGTGAAAGATGAACAGCACCGCGGCGCACGACAGGTGCGTGTGGCGGACCGTGAAAGCGATGAAATTGCCGAACAGCGTGGCCTGGGTCTGGGGGAGAAAGAATTCGGCATCGCGAGGATACAGGCTGGGGTCCAGCAGCTTTCGGATGGCGGGCAGGTAGATGGCCTGGTCTTCGGCTCCAAAGTGGTAGCCGTGAACCAGCAGCGCCGCTGCCGTCAGTCCGGCCAGGAGAAGGACATCGCGTTTTGGACTTTTCATGTTACGTGGGCTTGAATTCAGCAACGGCTATCCCGGCATGGTTGAAGCAATCCATCGACGTATGATGCTACCACGAGGCGCAGATTTTCAGGGCAGTGAATTCCTGAAGAAAACGGCCGGCGTGGGGCCGCCATGGCGCAGCGAACCGCCAGACGGCGGGACTGGGCGCGAGGCGTGAGGCAGGGGAATTAGTGTAGAATATCGGGGAGATTCCCGGCACGGCGGCCGTTGAGGCGCGCCTCACGAGGCCGGCTCCGAACGGAGAATCGTTCGCGTATTTTGCCGGCCGGCCGGCGGGGTTGTATGAGGCGGCGGGCGTGGCTGAGACGGGCGCTTTCCGCGGGTTTGTGAGGGACTCACGCCCGGCGAGCGAAACAGGAGAAGTCTGCTGCGGCGCGGCAGGCTGCAAGGGATCAACGATGGCAGTGCGTGTGCCGGCCGGAGAGCAGCCGGCCTCAGCTTTGGGCCCGGCTTTGGGCGGTGGGCCCGGAATGGGTGTGCGGCGCGAGTTTGCCCGCTACGTCGTCGTGGGAGGGGTCGCGTTTGTCTGCGACACTCTTACGCTTTTCGTGCTGACGCAGTTCCTGCGCGTGAACTACCTTGTCTCCGCGCCCCTGGGATTTGCCGTGGGCACCACCGTCAATTACGTGCTGAGCCGCAAATGGGTCTTTGAGCGCCGAAGGCTGGTGAACACTCCGGCCGAAATGACGATCTTCACCCTGATTGGCGTTGTGGGCCTGGGCATGAACGAACTGATCCTGTGGACCTTCCAGGCGAAGCTGGGGATTTACTATCTGTTTGGCAAAGGCGTGAGCGGCGCTGTGGTGCTGGTGTGGAATTTCGGCGCCCGTAAGCTGGCGCTCTTCTGATAGCAGCAGGG
>Ga0307373_10010398_pt1 | contig 13692 bp, 13 predicted proteins | sample OX2MG_FD_202534 | JGI IMG/M metagenome (GOLD analysis project Ga0307373, IMG submission 202534) | Soil microbial communities from Risofladan, Vaasa, Finland - OX-2 | ecosystem: Environmental > Terrestrial > Soil > Coastal area > Acid sulfate soil | place: Finland: Risofladan, Vaasa | collected... | reverse complement strand
GGAGGATTGGGACGATCTCGGCGACGGGAGTATGGCGGTCATAAACGACAACTGTACCGCCGGCGCGCACGTGTTCCAGGTAGCGCGACAGGCCGTTTCGGAGCTCGCCGATCTTTGCCTTCTTCGCGGGCTTCATGGCTCCACTGTAACCGATCGACACGACTTGGCCAAGTTGGCTAAATTCGCTATCGCGACGATGATCTCATTTCGTGCGCGGGGAGAGCCAGACCCGCTCGAAGCGGGTCGGGCGCATAGGGTTGAGCACGTAGCCGTGCACCCACGGCTGATGAATCACGTCGATGACGGGATAGTAGAGAAACGCCCATGGCGCGTCGGCGATCGCGATTTGCTGGGCCTGATCGTAGAACGCGTATCGCTTCGTGAAGTCGGTTTCGCGAGCGGCACGGTCGAGTAGATCCTCGAATTCCGGATTGTAATAAAAGCTGTCGTTGTTCGATCCCCATTGAGTGCGCGAGAGCAGCGTGCCGAGCACGTTGGCCGGATCGGGAAAGTCGGCCTCCCATCCGTAGAGAAATGCGGGCGCGGTGTGCGGCTGGCGAATCGCCTCGAGGAACGGTCCCCACGCAACCGGCTTCAAAACCGCGCTGACGCCAACCTGGGCGAGGTCCTGCTGAATCGATTGCCCGAGCATCAGGACGGTCGCGTCGGCGCGCATCCAGATTTCGAAGCTGAAGCCGGCGCCCAGATGCGCGGCCTCGAGCAAGGCGCGGGCGCGGGCGGGATCGTGCGAGTAGCCTTCGAGCGTCGGGATGAAGCCGGGCATATTTGGCGGCAGCGGTTCGTGGGCGACTACGCCGCGGCCGTTCAAGATCGCGACCAGCTTGTGGCGATCGACCGCGTAGCTGATTGCGCGGCGCACGCGAACGTCGTCGAACGGCGGCATCTGGCAGTTCATGCCCAGGTACTCGGTGGTCACGGTGGTTTTACGCAGCACGAGTTTCGCGAGCGCCGGGGTTTTCATCACGTAAGGGAATTCGGCGGGCGGAATTTGCGCGACCAGATCCAGATCGCCGGCCTCGAAGCGCAGCCACTGCAGTTCGGAATCGACTCCGAGCGAATCGACTACCGCGTCAAGCCGCGGAAGTCCCTTGGCGAAGTAGTAGGGGTTGCGCACGATGACGATTCGCTGGCCACCGGTCCATTCGCGCAGCATGAAGGCGCCGCTGCCGACCGCGTGATGCGAGAAATCGTCGCCCCATCGCGCGGCAACTTCTCGCGGAACCGCCGCCGCAAATGGCATCGCGAGCTTGTGCGGGAAAATCGGATCGGGCGCGCTCAGGTGAAAGCTTATCGTCCAGGCGTCGGGCGTTTCGATTCCACTTACGTGCGCCGTGCGATGCGCCGCGAAGTCATCGGCTCCCGCAATTCCACGATAGTACTCCATCCCCTTCGAGCGCGTGGCGGGGTCGAGCACGCGCTCGATTCCGTAGCGCACATCGTCGCTGGTGACGGCGCGCCCGGTCGAGAAGCGCGCGTCGCGGCGCAGATGAAACGTGAAGGTCACCGCGTCGGGCGCGGCCTCCCAGGATGTGGCCAAGTCGGGTTCGAGTTCGACGTTGTCCTCGCCATAGCGGACCAGGGTATCGAAGATCGCCTGCTCGAAGGTCCACGACAGGGTGTCGTACCCGGCGGCTGGATCGAGCGTCGGAATATCGTCGGCGTCGGCGAGCCGCAGAACCATCGCATGCGCAGGAAGGTCCAACGCGCGGCTTTCGGCGCGGCATCCGCACAGTGCCGCGGCGGCGAAAGCCGCGCCAAGCAGCGCAATGCGCCGCGACGGCTTCATCGCGCGCGCCGCCCGAGCACGCCGTAGCCGAGCAGGTTGAAGCCGAGCACCGCGTAAAAGATCGCGAGACCCGGCGAGATCGCGAGCCACGGCGCCGTGCGAAAATACATTGTTCCTTCCGCGACCATCCGCCCCCAACTCGGTGCGGGCGGCGGCACGCCCAGTCCCAGAAAGCTCAGCGCAGCTTCGAGCAGCAAGGTGCCCGAGGTTCCGAGCACCGCCATCACGACGATGATCGGCAGCAGATTGGGCAGAACGTGGCGCACGATGAGCCGCGGCGGCGCAGCGCCGAGCGCGCACGCCGCGAGTACGAAGTCGCGCGTCGTCATCGAGAGCGCCTCTGCGCGGACCACGCGCGCGACCTGCGTCCACGACACGACTCCGATCACCAGCAGCACGCTCAACAGGCTCGGGCGCAGCACCGCGACGAAGGCCATCGCGAGGAGCAGAAACGGCAGCGAGAGCATCACGTCCGTGAACCGCATCAGGATGAAATCCGCGGCGCCGCCGAAGAATCCCGAGATCAATCCGATCGTGACCCCGATCGCCATCGTCAGCGCCATCGCGGCGACACCGACCGCCAGCGAGATTCGCGCGCCGAAGATGATTCGCGACAGGACGTCGCGGCCGAGCTGATCGGTGCCGAGCGGAAATCGCAGCGACGGCGCGCCGGGATCGCCGAAGGTCGCTGCGACCGCGCCAGTGGGATCGTGCGGCGCCAGCAGCGGCGCGCAGATCGCGACCAGCACGAGGCTCAGCACCATCGCGCCGCCGACCAGCTCGAGCCGGTTGATTCGCCGCGCTTTCATCGCGACGCTCCGAGCCGGATGCGCGGGTCGAGCCACGCGTAGAGGAGATCGACCGCGATATTCGCGGCGACGATCAGGAGCGCGCTGAACAACACGATTCCCATGATCAGCGGAATATCCAGGTTGAACACCGCCTCGTACGCGAGCCGCCCGATACCCGGCCAGTTGAAGACGGTTTCAGTAAGGACCACGCCGGAAAACATGCTGGCCAGGTCGAGTCCCGCGATCGTCACCAGCGGCAGCATCGCGTTCGCCATCGCATGCTTTAGCAGTACATGTGCGCCCGAGAGTCCCTTGCCGCGCGCGGTGCGGATGTAATCGTGATCCATCGCGTCGATCAGATTGGTGTGCAGGATTCGCGAGTAGTAGCCGGCCGATCCCAGAGCGAGCGTGAGCGTCGGCAGCACGAGGCTTAGCGGTCCGTTGAATCCGCCGAGCGGAAAGGCGCGCAAGTAGAGTCCCCCCGCGATCAGCAGCATCGTGCCCAGCCAGAACACCGGCATCGAGACCAGAGCGAGCGAGACCACCAGCAGAGTGTTGTCGGCCGCGCCGCCGCGATACGCCGCCGCGACCGAGCCCATCGCGATGCCCAGGACGAGCGACAATGCCATCGCGGCGAGTGCGAGTATCGCGGTGGCGGGGAAGCGGCTTGCGATCAGCGCGCTGACGCTCTCGCGGCGAACGTACGAGCGTCCGAGATCGCCGTGCGTGGCGCGAAAAAGGTAGCGCGCATATTGCACGTAGAGCGGCTGGTCGAGGCCGAGCTCGTGGCGGATCGTGGCAAGGGTTTGCGGGTCGGCCTTCGCGCCGGCCATCGTTATCGCGGGATCGGCGGGAATGACGAATGCGATCAGGAATGTGATGAGCGTGGTGCCGACCAATACCGCAGCGCCAAACACAATTCGCCGCGCCAGATAGGTCAGCATCGCTCAGCCCGAAATTACCCCGCGCTCGAGCAACTCGCGGCGCAGCTTGCGCAGGACGCGGTCGCGGCGGCGCTCGGCGCTGGAATCGGCCGCGGCTGATTCCAGCGCGGCGCGTTCATCGGTCTCGAGCGAATCAAGCATTGCGCGCATTTCAGCGAGGGTCCGCCGCTCGCCGTCAGCGAGTTCGCGCGAAGCTTCGAGCGCGCGGTAGTGCGCAAGAAACGCGGCGATCGACGCGTACCCGATCGGGTGCGGCGCGGCGCTCATCCGGCGGTGGCTCCGAGCGGCGAGATGAGGAGCCCAATCAGGTATCCCACGACGGCCGCACCGACCGCGATCGAAAGAAAGCGCACGCCCGAGCGCCAGCGCTGCGTGCGACGGGCCATCCAGCCCTCGAAATATCCGACGCCGAACAATGCGAGCGCCGTTGCGCCCAGCGCCGAGCCGAGCGCGCCGCGCGTTCCGGGCACCAGCAGATAGGGCACCAGCGGAACCAGCGCGCCGGCGGCGAACGCGATGCCCATCACCACGCCGTCGAGGGCGGCATTGGCATGCATCGCACCGGCGAGTCCGTAAACTTTTTCTTCCGCGGTTACAAGCAGCAGGTCGGGAGCGGAGCTGAGTAGTTGCACGACGCGGTAGCCCGCCTCGCGCGTCAGGCCCTGCTTCTCGAGTTCGCCGAGCAGCGCTTCCTGCACGACGTAGGGATGGCGCTGCGCGTCGCGGCGCGTGCGCGCGACCTCGCTGGCCATCACTTCGCTCTCGGCGCGCGTGCCCAGGTAAGCGCCCGCACCCATCGAGAGCGCGCCGGCCGCGGTCGAGGCTAAAGCGGCCAGGACAATCTGGGTGTGATCCGAGACGGCGCCGGAGAGCCCGGCCAGAACGCCGGCGGTGGTCAGGACGCCGTCCTGCACGCCGAAGACGATTTCGCGCACGCTCGAGAGGCGCTCGAAGAGGCGGCGTTTTTCGGCTGGATCTGAAGGAGCCAAGGGCGATCAGAATTTCCCGTCGGCCGGTCCGAAGGCGCCGCCCGGAGTCCAATCCGCGGGGCACATGCGGCCGGTGCGCAGCGCGCGGACGATGCGCAGGGTCTCGGCGACGCTGCGTCCGATATTGATCGGGCAGGCTTCCGAGAACGCGATCTTGCGCTCCTGATCGATGATAAACGTCGCGCGCATCGCGACGCGTTCTTTTTCGTCGAAGACGCCGTACGCGTTCGCCAGCACCGCGCCCTGATCGGCGATGAGCGGCAGCTCGAGACCGCCAAGCTCGCGCGACCATCGGCGATGGCTCTCGGCGTCATCGACGCTGGCGCCGATCACGGCGGTCTGCTCGGCGCGAAACAGGTTGAGCGCCTGGTTGAAGCCGGTCACCTCGGTCGGACAGATAAATGAAAAATCGCGCGGGTAAAAGAACAAAACGATCAATTCATCGCCGAGCTTCGACAACGCGACGCGGCCGAGGCGGTCTCCGGTCGCCGCGGGCAGGTCGAACGGCGGAGCGCTATCTCCAGGTTTCAGCATGATCCGAGTTCGTGTCCCAGTTTCGCCGTGTCGCGCGCGTCATTCAATCTCGTAGGTTAGCGCCACGTTGGCCGGTACCGTCACCTGACCTGACTCAATCGGAGTTGACACCGCGCCCGCCACCATCCCGGCGTTCATCGCGCGCATCATCGGCATCGGGCGAACCTCGGCTTCGGTCGAAGCCTTGATCACACGCCCGAGCCGGACGCCGAGTGCCGCGGCCAGAGCCTGGGCTTGCGCCTGGGCGTCGTGAGCGGCGGCGGCGATCGCTTGCGCGCGCGCCTTAACATTGTCCTTGACCGTGAAGTTCAGATAATTGACGCGGTTTGCACCGGCCGCGATTGCCGAATCGATCAGCGTGCCGACCAGGTCGAGCGCCCCGGTCTCGACGCGAATCGAGTTCTGCGCGGCGTAGCCGACGATCGTCGCGTTCTCGTCGCCCGGATGCTGCCGGTAGTCGGGGTTGAGCGAATATCCGCCAGTCGAGATCTGTCCCTTGCCCGCGAGCTTGGACTTGAGCGCCGCGACGACTTTCGTTGCAAGCTCGGCGTTGCGCCGGGCGGCGTCGGTGGCGGTTTGGGCATGCGTCTCGATTGCGAAGTCCATAATCGCGTCGTCGGGAGCGACGCTGGCCTCGCCGTTGCCGGACACGACGATCGTCCTTGGCGCCTGCTCGGCCGCAATAGCCGGGTTCATCGGCGCGGCGAACGCGGCGATCGGCACGGCTAGCGCCAGCGCGAAGACTGAAGCGGGAATTCTGATGCGCATGCGGATTCTCCCGGGGGCCTGCCGCCCGATGCATTGATCCATGCAGATAATAGCCGGAGACTTGTCCCTTTGACGATAAGCAGAGGATGGCCCGCGATGGCTGAAAAGCAGGACGACCGCAAAGTTACCCCCCGCAGCCAGGATTTCGCGCAGTGGTACAACGATATCGTACTGCGCGCCGAGCTGGCGGATTATTCGCCGGTGCGCGGATGCATAGTCTTCCGGCCCGACGGCTTCGCGATCTGGGAGGCGCTGCAAGCGGAGCTCGATCGCCGGATCAAAAAGACCGGTGCGCGCAATGCCTATTTTCCGGTCCTGATTCCGATGAGCTTCCTGCACAAAGAGGCCAAGCACGTCGAAGGCTTCGCACCCGAGGTTGCAGTCGTCACCCACGGCGGCGGCAAAGAGCTCGACGAGCCGCTGGTCGTGCGCCCGACCTCCGAGACGATCATCAATCACATGTTCGCGCAGTGGATTCATTCGCATCGCGATCTGCCGATGATGGTAAATCAGTGGTGCAACGTGCTGCGCTGGGAAATGCGCACGCGGATCTTTCTGCGCACCGCCGAGTTCCTGTGGCAGGAGGGGCACACCGCGCACGCCTCAAGCGAAGAAGCCGTGAGCGAGACGCTTACGATGCTCGAGGTCTATCGCAAGTTCGTCGAGGAATATCTCGCGATTCCGCTGATCGTTGGGCGCAAGAGCGCGGCCGAGCGCTTCCCCGGCGCCGAAGAGACCTACACGATCGAGGGTCTGATGGGTGACGGGCGCGCGTTGCAGTGCGGAACCTCGCATTTCCTCGGGCAGAACTTCGCCAAGGCTTTTGAGATCCGCTTCCTCGACGAATCGAACCAGATGCAGCACGTGTGGCAGACGAGCTGGGGCGTATCGACCCGGCTGCTCGGCGCGATCGTTATGGTTCACGGCGACGACCAGGGGCTCAGGCTGCCGCCGGCGGTTGCGGGAACGCAGGTCGTGATCGTGCCGATTTATCGCAAGGCGGAAGAGGGCGCGCAGGTGATGGCTTCGGCGCGCGGGATTTTGGAATCGCTCGAAAACGCCGGACTGCGCGCGCGCCTCGATACCCGTGAAGGTCTGACCCCCGGCTTCAAGTTCAATGACTGGGAGATGCGCGGCGTTCCGCTGCGGATCGAGATTGGTCCGCGTGACGTGGCGTCGGGAGAGGTGGTCCTGGCGCGGCGCGATCGCAAAGGTCCGGAAGCCAAGTCCAAGGCCGCGATCCCCGAAATCGCGATGCGCGCGCGGGCGATGCTCGACGAAGTACAGAAGAGTCTCTTCGAGCAGGCGAAGGCCGCGATGGCGTCGCAGATTCGCGAGTTCGATTCATACGCCGCGCTGGTAAAGCAAATGGAAGGCGAGGGCGGCGGCGGATTCGCCAATGTCTATTGGTGCGGGAATCCCGTGTGCGAAACGAAGATTCGGGAAGAGACGAAGGCGACCTGCCGGGCGATCCCGCTGAATCAATCCGGCGCAGCCGGGAAATGCATAGTATGCGGCACGGCAGCGAACGAGCGCGCGTACTTCGCCAAGGCGTATTAGCCAGTCGTTGGAAAAAGAACAGTCCACAGATTTCACAGATTAACACAGATTAACCAGTCCGAGCCGCCGCGGCTCGGACTGGTTGGTTTTAATCAGTGAAATCTGTGTAATCCGTGGATTGCTTTAGTTGAGCACGCTGACCGTTGCTAGAGCTTGTACGCAATTTTCATTGCGACGCGGACTTCTTCCATCGTATGCTGCGCCACCGCGCGGCCCTTGCGAGTGCCCTCGACAATAATCTCGCGCACGCGCGCGGGCTTCGACGCGAACTCGGCGCGGCGCTCGCGGATCGGTTCGAGGAAGTTGTTCAGCGCCTTTAGCAACTTCTCTTTGACTTCGACATCGCCGACCGTTCCCTTCACGTAGCGGTCCTTCAGGTCATCGACCTCGCCCTTATCGGGATTGAATATATCGTGATAGGTGAAGACCGGGTTGCCTTCGATGTGGCCTGGATCGGTCGGATGAATCCGGGTCGGGTCGGTGTACATCGACATTACGCGCTTGCGCACCTGTTCGGGCGAATCGCCAAGATAGATGCAGTTGCCCAGCGACTTGGACATCTTGGCGCCGCCGTCGGTGCCGGGGAGCCGTGCGACCTGGCCGAGCATCGCGCGCGGCTCGACGAGGATTTTCTTGTATAGCCGGTTGAAGCGGCGCACGATCTCGCGCGTCTGCTCGATCATCGGCAACTGATCCTCCCCGACGGGCACCAGCTCGGCCTTGAAGATAGTGATGTCGGCGGCCTGCGAGATTGGGTAGGTGTAGAAGCCGACCGGTAGTCCCTTGGTGAAATGCTTTTGCTTGATTTCGTCCTTCAGGGTCGGGTTGCGTTCGAGCGTCGCCGTCGTCACCAGGTTCATGTAGTAAATTGTAAGCTCGGTCAGCTCGGGAACCATCGATTGAACGACGATCTTGACCTTCTCGGGATCGAGTCCGACGGCAAGATAGTCAGTTGCGACCTCGAGCACGTTTGCCTCGAGCATCTCCGGCCGCTCGAAGTTGTCGGTCAGCGCCTGGATGTCGGCAATCAAGACGAACGTCTCGTAATCGTCTTGCAACTTGACGCGATTCGCGAGCGAGCCGACATAGTGGCCGAGATGCAACGGCCCGGTCGGCCGATCTCCGGTGAGTATTCGCTTGATCATTTGTGCTGGCTATTGGTCCGATAGTTACTTGAGCAGGCTTCGGAGGGTCGCGAGATCCGCGGCGATATCCTTGTTGTCCTCGCCGGGTTCGGTTTCCAGGCACATCGGAATTCCCGCGAAGCGCGGGTCGTTCACGATTCGTGCGAACGCCTCGAGCCCGATGAAACCCTTGCCGATATGCTGATGGCGATCGACGCGGGAATGAAACGGCTTGAGCGAGTCGTTCAAATGGAACGCGGCCAGGCGCTTGAGTCCGATAAATTTATCGAGCTCGGCAAACGTCTGCTCGAATCCTTCGGACGAGCGCAGATCGTAGCCGGCGGCGAAGGCATGCTCGGTGTCGAAACATAGCCGCAGGCGGTCGGTTTCCTTGACCGCGTCGAAGATTTGGCCCATCTGCGCAAGGCTGTAGCCGAGGGTGCTTCCCTGGCCGGCGGTGACCTCGAGCGTGACTTTAACCGAGAAACCCTTGCACGCGGCGTGCGCCTCGTCGATCGATTTCGCGATCGTCTTGATTCCCGCCTCTTCGCCCGAGCCGACGTGTGCGCCCGGATGCGCGATCAGGTTGGGGATGCCGAGCGCCTCGCAGCGTTCGAGCTCGTCGATAAATCCGCCGACGGAGCGCTTGCGCAGCGTTTCAACCGGAGCGCCGAGGTTGAGCAGATAGGAATCATGGGCGATAACGGCGGCGATTGCAGTCTCGCGCCAGTTGCGCTTGAAGGCGGCGATTTCCTCTTCCGTGTATGGCTTCGAGGCCCATTGGCGCGAGGACTTGGTGAATATCTGGATACAGTCGCATCCGAGTTGCTTGCCACGGATGAGAGCCTCGGCGACGCCGCCCGCGATCGAGACGTGGGCGCCGAGAAGCGGATGTTTCGATTTGCTGGATTGTGTCATCGGCAATCTTTGCACGGCCTTCGCGCCGCGTCCGGCGAGCATCTTATCGCGATCGGCGCGGCGATGTCATCGCCGCCGGTCGCGCGCACGAGTACTTGCGCATCGGCGACAAATGCGGCTATTCGTGATGACCGTGCGACAAATCTTGATTGCGATTGCCTTGGTGGTGGCGCCGCTGTGCGTCACCGGATGCTTCAAGGCGGCGACGCTGCCGGCGCAGGCGGTTTACACCGAGATCGAGCCGTCGGGCTCGGCCGCCAAGCCTCCGGATTGTGATATTCCGGTGCTGCGCCACGAGCCTCTGACGGAGTATCGCAAGGTCGGCCTGGTCGAGGGGACCGGCAGCGTATATGACTCGGAATCAGACGTGCTGCCGGCGGTCAAGCGCAAGGCGTGCGAGAGCGGCGCCGACGCGATCGTGATCCTGACCAGCAAGTCGCAAACGACGGAAGGAATGGTCGGCTACTACGTGGACGCCGAAGCGATCGTGTACGGCAAGAATCCGAATATTCCGTCGGGCGAGTCGATTTCGCACTGAAGCGTCGCGCGCCCGCGTTGCCGCGCGATCGGGCGCATGATAATTGCCAAAGCGCGGTGGCGAAAAACTCCATAAAGTCCGTCGGCCTGGTCGTCAAGCGCGATCGGCCCGACGCGGTCACGCTTGCGAAAAGCCTTGCGCGTCATCTGAAGGCGCGCCACGTCGCCGCAGTCGCGGAGGCCGAAATTGCCGCGCGAATCGGCGCCGAGCCGGCCACGCGCGGCGAACTGGCTGAGCGCGTCGATCTGATCGTCGTGCTCGGCGGAGATGGGACCCTGCTGGGCGTGGCGCGGATGGCGTCGGCGCGCGAGACCCCGATTCTCGGCGTCAACCTGGGCGGCCTGGGCTTCTTGACCGAGGTGACGATCGACGAGGCGAAAGCCGCGCTCGACCGCGTGCTGGCCGGCGACTACGAAGTCGATCGCAGGATCACGCTCGACACCACGGTCGAGCGGATCGAGCGCGATTCGCACCGGCTCGAGCGCTTTGTCGCGGTCAACGATATCGTGCTCAATCGCGGTCCGCTCGGGCGGATGCTCCAGCTCGAAGTGGTCGCCGATCATAAGCCGTTCTGCTCGTACCGCGCCGACGGATTGATCATCGCCACACCCACCGGCTCGACCGCGTACGCGCTCAGCGCGGGCGGACCGATCGTTTATCCGACTCTCGGCGTGGTGGTGCTGGCGCCGATCTGTCCGCATACCCTGTCGAACCGGCCGGTCGTGCTGCCCGACACGTTCGAGATAGAAATCCGCGTGAAGGAGCCCGACCACGACGCGACCCTGCTGGTCGATGGACAGGAGTCTTCGATCGTCGGCGCCGAGGATGCGATCCGCGTCCGGCGCGGGCACTCCGCGGTCGCGCTGGTGCGATCGGCGCATCCGTACTTCGAAATCTGGCGGGACAAATTGCACTGGGGCTAGCGGCGCGCGATGCTGGTCGAACTGCGCATCCGCAACTTCGCGATTATCGAGGAAGCCGCGCTCGAGTTTGGCGCCGGCTTAAACGTGCTCTCTGGTGAAACCGGCGCGGGCAAGACGATCATCCTGAGCGCGCTCGGGTTGCTGCTGGGCGGCCGCGCCTCGCCCGACCTGATTCGCGCGGGGCAGAAAGAAGCGGTCGTCGAAGCCCTGTTCGAAATCGAAGGCGAGGTTCCCGGCCTCGCCGCGGCTGAGACAGGCAAGCGCGAGCTGGCGGTGCGCCGGGTGATTGCCGAGGGCGGGCGTTCGCGCGTCACGATCGGCGGCGAGCTTGCAACCGTGCAGAGCCTGGGGCGAATTGGCGCCGCGCTGGTCCAGGTGTACGGACAGCACGAACAGCAGACGCTGCTGCGCGCCGAGAGCCATCGCGAAATTCTCGATCGCTACGCACGCCTCGACGACGACTTGGCCGCATATCGCACGGCGTTCGAGCGCACTGGCGAGCTTCGGGCCCGCCTGGAGGACCTTGGCCGGCGTGAGCGCGAGCGCAAGGACTTGCTCGAGCTGGCCCGCTTCAGATTGACGGAACTCGACCGCGCGGCGCTGTCGCCGGGCGAGGATCAGGCACTCGCCGCCGAGCGTGTCGTTCTGGCTAATGCCTCGCGCCTTGCCGCGGCCGCGTCCGAAGCGGAAGCGCTTCTCTATGGCGCGGAGAGCGCCGCGGTTGACGCGGTGGCCGCCGCCGAGACGCGCCTGGTCGAAGCGGCGGCGCTCGACGCCAAGCTCGAAGAGCCGCTCGAGATGATCAGAACCGCGCGTGCGAATCTCCAGGAAGCCGCGCGCGCCTTGTCCGCCTATGCGGGCCGAATCGAGGCCGATCCCGCGCGGCTCGAGGAGATCGACAGCCGGCTTCAGGAGCTGGCGCGGCTAAAGCGCAAGTACGGCGGCTCGATCGACAGCGCGCTCGAAACGCTTGCGCGCGCGCGAACCGAAATCGTCGAGCTCGAGAATGTTGCCGAATCGATTGCCGCCGCCGAGCGCGCATTGGCGCTGGCGCTGGACGATTTGGCCGCGCGTGCGGGGCAACTCACCGCGCGCCGCGCATCGGCCGCGATCGAGCTCAAACGCAAGATGGAGACGGAACTCAAGTCGCTCGGAATGCGATCGCCCGGATTCGAGCCGCGGCTTTCGCCGCTCGGAAATGACGAGGCCGCGTTCACTCATCAGGGTGTCGCGCTTGGCGCGGCGGGCGCAGACGTTGTCGAGTTTCATATCGCGCCCAATCTCGGGCAGCCGCCGATGCCGCTTGCGAAAATCGCGTCGGGCGGCGAACTCTCGCGGGTGATGCTCGGGCTCAAACGGCTCGAGGCCCAGCAGCGCGGGGTCGCGACGATGATCTTCGATGAGGTGGACGCGGGAATCGGCGGCGAGGTCGCATCCGTGGTCGGGCGCAAGCTCGGCCAGCTTGCGCGCTACCATCAGATTTTGTGCGTCACCCATCTGGCGCAGATCGCGGCCTTTGCCGGCACCCATTTTCACGTCGAGAAAGAAGAGCGCCGCGGCGCGACGCGCAGCCGGGTCGCGATGCTGCCCGAGGCGGCGCGCGCCGAAGAACTGGCGCGGATGCTCGGCGGCGAGGCCTCGAGCGAGAAGTTCCGCCGCGCGGCGCGCGAGCTGCTCGAGCGCGCGCAGGGCTGAGCGTTTCTCGCCATCGGCCATCTTGCGCCGCGCAGTCTAGTTTATCTACATTCAGCTATGTTTCACCGGATCGGGCGATCGATCCGCTCGATGAAGAATTTCGCTTGCGCGCGCGTCTGATGTCGATACGCTACGGTATGACCCGGAGGAGGAAGTTCGAGTGAAGCGCCGCGCTGAAGAAACCCGCCTCGACGACTTCGCTAGGTTGACCCTCGCGGTTATCGCCTGCTCCGCCATCATCGGCGTTTTCGTACCAGTTTCGCCAGCGCGCGCGGGCACAATCGCCACGGTTGACTACGCGCTAACCCGCCAGCGCCACCGCAAATTCGAGTCCAGCATCAAGATCACGAATGCCAGTACCAGTAATTCAATCGAAGATTGGCAGCTTGCGTTCGCCTTCCCCTACGCGATCAGGAATTTGCGCGGCGCCAAGATCAAAGCAAAATCCAACGGCACCTATTTGATCGAAGGCGATCGGCGCGATGCCTCAATTCCCGCGGCCGGCTCGGTCAGCTTCAGGTTTTCCGGAATTGATAGAAGCGGCACGGCGCCGGCGAACCCTACCGGATGCACCGTCAATGGCGAGGCTGTCACCTCGACGACCTGCGCCAGCAGCGGTACTTCGGGAGGCGGCGGTTTTCCGAGTAGATTTTTTGCGCCCTACGTCGATGTCACCCTTTACCCGACTTTTCAGTTGACCAACGCGGCGCCGAGCGTCAGCAAGTTCTACACGCTCGCGTTTATCGTCGATGGCGGCGGCTGCGTCGCCGAATGGGGCGGCGTGATTGCGCTCTCGACGCCGGATTTCCTCACCGCCGATATCGCGAGCCTGCGCGCGCTCGGCGGCGACGTGATCGTTTCGTTCGGCGGCCAAGCCGGATCGGAGCTGGCGCAAACCTGCAACAGCGAAAGCGCGCTGCAGACGCAATATCAATCGGTGATCACACAGTACGGCCTGAGTCGCGTCGACTTCGATATCGAAGGCGCCGCGGTCGCCGAGCCGGCCTCGATCGCGCTGCGCGATCAGGCGATCGCGGCGCTCCAGAATGCCAACCCGAATCTGCAAGTCTCATTTACGTTGCCGGTGATGCCGACCGGGCT
>Ga0307373_10010396_pt1 | contig 13696 bp, 12 predicted proteins | sample OX2MG_FD_202534 | JGI IMG/M metagenome (GOLD analysis project Ga0307373, IMG submission 202534) | Soil microbial communities from Risofladan, Vaasa, Finland - OX-2 | ecosystem: Environmental > Terrestrial > Soil > Coastal area > Acid sulfate soil | place: Finland: Risofladan, Vaasa | collected... | reverse complement strand
CCTTGCCTATACCTCCGCCAGCTATTGCGCAAGCGCCGAACGTTCAGGTGGGTATGGTGACCGTTGGCATCCATCCGAGTTTCTGGATTGTTGCGGACATAGCCGTACAGGTTGAGGGACTGTGGGTCACCGAAAACCGCGTACGGCACCGCCGTCGGCCGTGCCGCCCAGTCGGGACTCATAAAGCGTCCGAGGTTGGAGAAGAAGTAGCGCGCGCCGAAATTGTTTAGGCCGGATTCAGAGTCGCGTTCTTTGCCGGTGAATTTGAAGTGCGAGCCGCAACTGCTCGTGTAATCCACTTCCTGCCCATACGGCAGAAAGTCGGCATCGTAGCACGGACTCGTCTGCCCCGCCTGCACCATCACCCGCGACGACCCCAGATGGTCTTCGCCGTAATAGTAGACGTTGCCGCTCGCATCGCGCTCGGCGACGCGCTTGCCCGCCGAAGTATACGTACTCGTCCTTGAGATTCCCTTGTAGGTCGGTTTCGTCCAGCACTTCGCCGCCCGCGCCGTACCAGTAAATCATCCCACCCGATTTCTCCACTCGTTGCCCGTCGCCGTCATAGGAGTAGTTGGTTGTATCCGCCTTTGTGATTTGGCCCTCGCCATTCCAGACGTAGCTACGGATGCCATCCTTCATCACGTTGCCAGGGGCGTCGTAGCTGAAGCCAGTGGTCGAGACCTGATTGTTGCCCGTGTACGCCGAACTCCACATCTTTTGCAACGAACTCCTCGGCCTTGTTTTCCGCATCCGCCCGGGATTGGTTCCGCCCTCGCATTGTTGTGCTGGCGGAGGGGGTGGGATTCGAACCCACGAGACCCTTTTGAGGTCTAACGGTTTTCAAGACCGCCGGTTTCAACCACTCACCCACCCCTCCAAAATTAAATCCTTGCTGCATTCAAGGTTACAACCCGATTTGTGACAGTCGGACCCTTTGTGTGCTGCATTTTGGTGCATACTGTCACACTTTTGTCACACTCATTATGTAGCAGCTTTTCGACCGCCGCTCGCTTTGAATCGAGATTCGTGTGCGTGTAACGCATCGTCACGGTAATGCTCGAATGTCCCAACAATTCCTTCACCGTGACGATATCCACGCCTCGATCCACGAGCCGGGAAGCAAAAGTATGACGCAGAGTGTGCCACGTCACGCCCGTGATCCCGGACTTTTCGCAAGCAAGTTTGAATCCCGCTTTCAAATCAACAAACGGTTTGCCGGTTTCGGGATTGTAGAAAACGACTTCATTCCTCTTGCCTAACGCCCAATACTCCAAAACCTTTCGCGTATCTGCGTTAATCGGGACTGCGCGAATCTTTTGCGTCTTGGGCGCAAAAACATTCAGAATGTTTTTCTCCAAATCCACGTTATTCCAGCAAAGCGAAAAGATTTCTCCAACCCGCAAGCCCGTATTCAGAGCGAATCGAATCAAATCCTGAAGGTACGGCGCTGCATTGCGGAGAAGCTTTTCTTCGTCTTCCAGACTCAGAACCCGAAGCCCGGTGTTGAATTCTCGAAAGAATTTCACCTTGCGAAAGGGATTCAAACCCAGATAGAGGTCCCATTCGATTGCCAGATTAAACATTCGCTTGAACAAAGCCATCTCCCGATTCACCGTCGAACCGGAAACCGAGGCTTTTCTGTGCATTTTGTAGCCTTCGATATCCGCCGACGTGATCTCGGTAAGCTGCCTTTCGCTCCCAAAGAATTGTTCTAAGTGCTTAAGCATTTGTTCATCTCGCAACCAGGAACGTTTGTTGACCTTCGCGTGCTCCATGTAGCGTTTGCCGAATTCACCGAAAGCGATCTTTACGGGCCGTCTGAAAACGCCCCGCAAAATTTCAGACTTTCGGATGTTCAAAAGCGATTCGGCATCACGCCGGTTGGTGCTGCGCGAGGATTCTTGGATTCGCTCACGGCTTTGGTCGAAATAATCAACCCACCAAACACGGCCTCTTTTATAGATACCCATCTGCGGCTCTCTTTTCTACCCTTTGCCAGCCGCGCGAGTATTGTAGCAAGGATTCACGCGGCTGCTTGAGGGCGAAATTTCTTTTCGAGGGACATGCTTATTTGCTTCTATGAATGCTGCGAGGTCACTCTGATCAAAACGCAAAGCCCTTCCAATCTTTACGAACGGGATGCGCCGTTGCCAAACCCAGCCGTAAAGCGTGGAAACCGAGACGGCGAGGTATTGAGCAGCTTCGCGGATCGTTAGAAGCCCTTCGTGAGCTAAGTTCCCTTTGACGGAATCCAGTTGTGATTCTTCGGTCGGCAAGGTTTGCCTCATGCGGGATTAATCGGTTCCTGAGACTGCCCCGGTTGTGGTCCGGGCTCCTGTTGCTTCTGCAAATACCAAACCAAGAGCACGGCTGCGAGCACGATTGCGGCAATTTCGAGCGCGCCAATGACGGTGATTCTCATTGTTTCCCCTCCCAGGGCACGATGGCCCTGCAATCTTTCTGCGAGCATCGGAATCCTTTGAGGCTTCCATCGAACGAGCTGGTCTCTATGAGCCTCTGTTCAGCCCAGAATTTGTTCCCGCAGTTAGGGCAGGTCAGGCGGTAGCGTCGTTCCATCTCCTGAATTCGTGCCGCCAATCCTTCGCGTTCGCCCTGCTCGATCAGACGGTTGAACTCCGCGATCCCAGCTGGCCCGCGAACGAAAAGCTGAATTCCACACGGATCGCACGTGATGTATGGCTTGCCCTTTTTCGTGGGCTTGACCTCGTGCGGGCGCATACATACGGGACAAGGAAACATTCGCTTTCCATCGAAAATTGACATGCATCCCTCCATTTGACATCTCTGCTAGTCTTAGCGAGGATCGCAAAACGAAAGCGTTCCGACAAAATACAGGGGTTTTATCGGATGAAATTTCAGGGCGCAGCTATGCTAATCCGGTGGTGGGAAGGTGCGCCGGTTATTGTATTTGTTCCTTCGGGCAAACCGGTGCGCATCCACAAAGGACGCGGTCCCATTGCTGTAATCTGCAAGGTTCCAGTCGGAGCTATGCGGGGAATTCCTCTCACGCCAGCGAGGAAGAAGTTTCTTCTGAAACAGGGAGTTGACCCCGAATTGATTAAGAAGGGCTGGGTTTGGGACGTGAGCGACGCTCTTGCAACTCAATTCGACAAAGAGCGGGAGGCGACGGAAGCTCTCGCGGTAGAGTGCGGACTTGCCCCAAATGACTTGGGCAAAATCCTCGAAGCCAGGAAGAAACTGGCAGCGTACCAACCGTCAAACCACTTGCAGCAAATAGCTAAACGGGGATTGGAATCCCTGCTGTCTCCGAAGTCCCGTAAAAAGCAATCTGGCAGACCAAGTAGAATTTCGGCAGTGGAACGGCAGCAAATGCGGCAAAGAGCCGAGGGAATGATAGCTGCCGGGCGGAAGCGCAATGATGTTGTGGTGCAATTCGCTGAAGAATATGGACTAGGATTATCCTACATTCGCAGAATCCTCGAAGACCGACAAACTCCAAAAGAGAAATCGTAGCTGGAACGCGGATGAAAATAGCAGCACGCAGCTAAAGGGTCACGGATGCTAACGCATTTTTTCCTTCCGCCGGTCTCGTAACGTAACGTATGTAACGTAACATTAAGCGTCCCGGATGCCCAGGATAGCGTCAGACGACCTTTGTTTCCGGCTATCGTTTTAGATCGGATGCGATTTGAGAAAATTGATCTAATGCGGCTTGCAAATCTTCTGCAATTTCGGCGGCGATTACGTCAGGATCAGGAAGATTCGCAGAATCTTCGAGGCTTTCATCTTTCAGCCAGAAAATATCTAAATTGGCTTATCACGTTTAATTAGATCGTCATAGGAAAAACTCTTAAAACGGTCGGTTTTCATTGGCTTGTGACGATTTTCCGTTGTAGCAGGAAACAAAATCATCTAGATCAGAGCGCTTTAGCCTGTTTGTTTTTTTAACGTGGAATGCTGATTTGTGCGGAAATCATAAATTCATGATTTTGTCGTCCAGGGTTTTTCGCTCGCCGGTTTACGATCAACAAATAAAACATTCGCTTTCTATGAGTGACGAGCGGAAGTGCTCTTCGACGAAGGCTATCTGACCGTGGACCCGAAGGATCACTGTGTTGTTGTGAGCAAAAGGATCAGAGAGGAATTCGAGAACGGGACGGACTACTACAAACTCCAAAGGCAGGTGCTCCGAGAGCCAAACGAAGTATGGGCGAAACCGTCACTGGAGAATCTCGAGTACCATGCTCACAACGTGTTTCGGTAATGTTGATTCAAGTTCGAGAGCTCGACTCGAAGCTTATGGAATATTTGTCGATGCTCATGTCACTCGTCTTAATCTTTAGCCGTTTGAGCCTGTTCTTGATCCGAATTCGGCCGTCGTCCTCGATTCGGGAGCCCAGATACACGCGGGTGACGCAGTTGGTAGGTCGGTAGAATGCCTTGCCTAGCGAAGCAAACATCCGCCATTCGCGTTCGTAAAGCCATCTATAGTTTTTGTAAGACAAGACCATTTTTGCGAGTTCGCCCGGCTCTTGGTCTGAGAGATGAATTGTTGGCACGGTCTCGTTGTAGAACATCCGGACAAAAGCTACGTCATCGGCCAAGCCATCGCGCAACTTCGAGAAATTGTAAGCGATACAGATCCCTCGGAACTGGTCCGCGTAGTGCGCCCACATAAGCTCGTGGTCGTGCACCTCACTGAACGAGCACATCCCTATTTGTGATTTGTTGTCTCGAATCGAGTCTCGGATGGTGCGGTAGTCTTCGCTCTCCCTCAGGAGCTTGCTGGAGCTGAAGAGCCCTTCCATTGGATCATTGAGGGTCCGATAGGCTGCACAAAATAAGTAGCCCTCTTCAATCGCTTCCATTTCGCGATCAAATGCATGGAGGGACCGATATCGGTAAAGTCTTGAGGGCTCTACATAGGATTTGATGGTTGCCATGGTTCGCTAGATCCGCACCCGAAGTCGTTTTGCGCGCTCCTTGAATGCGGTTTCTCCGCCTTCCAGAATTTCGCAGACCTCTTTTCGGATTGCTGAATTCTCAAGCCCACCGCTTTGGTAGGAGAGTTCGGGAAGATAGCCTGGCCGATGAGGCCCACACTTGGCAACAATCACCTGATCGGCATCTGTGTTGACGACGAGGTTAGCGTTATGCGTAATGATGATGATCTGCCGGCGCAATCTGGCGGTCTTAAACCGCTCTACAAGGTCGTCATAGATGGATTTGGGATCTAGATTTTCCTCCGGCTGGTCGATTATCGATGGCCGGTCGTCGTCCGTATCAACCGCAACATAGAGAAGTAAGAGCACAATTCCGCGCGTGCCCGGAGAGAGTTGCTCGATTTCCACACCGTCGTACCGGAGACTGTAAGAAACCGTGACATGCGAGGTGCCGTACAACCAATCTGAGATGCTGCGCGCCCACAGCATGTAAGCGTCGCGATTGGCCCGTTCGATGGGTGCGTGTTCGATGAGAGATTTCTCTTGCTTGTCTCTAAACAGCGCCATAGCTTCTGCAACTTCAGTGGAGCTGCCGTGTCCCCAAGCGGGAGCCAGTTCCGCTTTCGCGTTATCCTGGAGTGTGCCCTTTCCCTTGAAAGGGCCGAGCTTCCGGAGATCCAGCAGTTTCTCCCCGGTCGTCGCCCAGGCTTCGACATCCACTGACCGGCGTACAGAAAAGGAGAGTTTGCTCAGTTCTCCCCCCTGCGCGCTGAGGTTCGCTTTCAGCGGGGCGTACAGCTCCGATAGTTCCCGTTCCTCCTCAATAATGGCATCGAACACTCTGGCGTATGCACTCTTGCGCTCCTCGATAAGTTCCTTGATGCGCGCATCCGCCTGGCGCGAAAGCTCTATTTCCTTATCGAGTTTCGCGAGGGAAGATTCATCTTTCGTGATTTTCTCGGAGAGTTTGGTGAGCTTCTTCGCGTTTTCTGAATCAATTCCAACCAGCCGCCGTAGCCGGGTGAGTTCTTTGTCAAGCAGGCTTAGTGTCTGGCTGGACAGGTCAGCGGCCTGCTGGATGTACGGCGTGGTGGAAGGAGGCACTTTAATATCCGGTTCTATTTCACCTTTCGCCGGTCCGGACAGCAACTTTGCGCGATCAGACGTGGCTTTGACCTCCGCCGCAAGAATGGCATCCACGTCGCCAGTAAATCCGAGTTGGAAGTTTTTCCATTGCGTTTCTGTCAGTGCCGCATCGGCATAGTTTTTCCGTAAATCCCTGAGATCGGCGGGCGCGCCGTTCTTGCGCACGTCCGTTACTGCATCTTGAAGAAGCAGGAGGGCTCTGTGCTTTGCGTTTACTTCCGCCACCCGCTGCCGCAATTTATCGACAGCCAAGGAAATTGCTTCCAGCCGCTCAACCCGCTCTCTTGTACCCTTGCTGGTGAGGGCCTTTCTGTCGGTCTTGTCTTTCTCGATGAGCTTAAATTTTTCATCCCGTTGCTTGGTGAGGCCGGTGAGACTGGCTTTCCTTGTCCATTCTGTCGTGAGTGACTCTGATGCTGTCCGGAGTGCCTCTTCCTGGCGCTCCCGCGCACTTCGAGCACGGGCCGAGCGAACGTCGAGAAGCTCGCGAAACGAAGATGCCCCCATCCTGTCTTCAATTGAGTGCGACTGGAAAATTACACGCTCGATTTCCGAAAGTAGTTCATCCTCAATCCCTTCCGCCGAACAAAGCTGCTCGACAAACTGCTGCGAGAGGTATCGCACACGCGGGGAGTCAATGAGCTCGTCCATCGCAACATCCCGTAGAGGGATGGAGCTGGTGTCACCCGACTCCCAGGTCAGCGTGGATTCAGAGTCGGCTAGGTGCTCCGCCGCCCGGCGGATAAAAGACGAGCTGTTGAGGTGAGAAGACAATGCATAGCCACCCGCAGCGATGAAGTCGGCAAGGGCTGTTTTCCCGGAACCGCGAGCACCGATGATGGCGATCAAACCGGGATTCAGCGGCACACGGTCGGTAGTTAGCCAGGGGGCGTTGGAAACGGCAACCTGATCGATCGTCTGCGATGGTAGAGCGCCTCGCGGGGGCTCGGGACCGACGAACGCCCTCCCCTCTGGCTCGATGCAGGCCTGGCGCAGAGATTCAAACGTCAAGTCTCCTTTGATCCAGCAAAAACGGTCGAGGTCCGGATTGCCCACTTTTTCATGTCTATGGGCATCCGATCCGTGGAGGCACGGCTTACAGCCGCCCCACTTCTCCGTGAGTTGTTGCACGGAGTCAGCGCCCTTTCCTAGCCAAAAGTCCCTCTGCTGGCTGTGGGAAGAGAAAATAATGTGTGCGAATCTCTCAATTTCCCGACGCAACGCAGTGAAAGAGCTATCTTCTTTCAGCCCGGCAGTGCCATCCGTGGTTCCACCTGCCACTGCCACCAGGGTGTTGTGCTGCACCCATGTACTGTCCTTCCACGCTTTTCTCAGCTCATCGAAATTAACCTTAAACTGGATCGATCCGGCTTCGAGCGCTCTCCTGTCGTCCCTGATCGACTTGTCGTAAGCTTTACCAAGTCGAATCAAATCGCCAGGATCACAGCGATACGTCTCGTCCTCGAATGGAAAATGAAGTTCCGACAGGAACCGTTTAATGAGTGCGACGTGGTCTGGGTCCTCCGGTGAAAAAAGGAGATGGACGTTAATCGCCGAGCCCTTTGCCGTCTCGATTCCGAAACGCATTTCGACGTTCGGGAAGATCAAGCAAACCCCAGTCATGCGACCACCGCGCTGCTTCTCCAGAACCTGTTCATAAACGGCGGTGCTGTAATAATCGGTGATACCCAGCGCTCTGATTGGCGGATCGGACTTTTCGATGCGGGAAAGGAATTCCTCCCAAGGATCTGAACCTTTTATATTGGTCGCTCAGAATTGTGCCGGGGGCATGGATATGCGGGTCCCATCGATTCCAAAGCGCTCCGCGCGGATTTACCGAATCCATGTATTGCTCCGAGTTACTGCGACCAGAAACAGCGCCAGGCGAATATCTGGCGCGTCATGCTACGAGTGGTTAAAGGCCGTTGCAAGTGTTCCGATTGCCGGATACCATCAGCGATAATATTAGCGGCGTATCGGCCAGAAGGAACAATAACACTTTGAGGTCCTAGTGGGCGAGAACCCGACAGCGTTGCGAACATCACGTGCGATTCAGTTGCCGCTATTGGTGCCGCCACGCGCCGCTCAGCTCGCCGCGCTCGAAAGCAAAGGCGTCGTTTACACCAAACGCTGGGTAGTGGAACTACTGCTGGACCTTGCGGGCTACAAGTCAGAAACAAATCTTGCAGACTCCGTTGCCGTGGAACCGGCAGCGGGGGGCAGCGATGCGGTGGTGCGAAACTGCTTCTGCCCTCACAAAAACAAGTTGGAAATATCAAAGTGCCGCAGAAGGAATTTCGAGCTCTGCAACCGGCGCGCCTGGGCCAACCTTGCTGCGTTGCAAGCCGCTGTCCCGTTCTAGAGATTTACGTAAGGCAAAGCTGCAATATAAACAGTAACCTGCCTTTATAATGCCTTGCTTACTGAACGCAGACCTAAAGAGCATCAAATCCTTGACTCGCGCGTCTAATGTCCGTAGATTCGAGAGAGTATGAAGGCCAACAGATCATTTTTGGTGCTGGCGGCGGGCGCTTTGTTGCTCCTCCAATTCGGAGACTGCCTGTCTGCTATGACGTTAAGCCAGCAGAGCATGAAATGCTGCGCTTCGATGCCTTGCACGCCTGCAAATCATGTTCACGGCTGTTGCAAGAACATGGCCTCCGCGCAAGCGCTCAACATCCGCCCCGCGACGCATGCTTCACTTTACGCACCGACAGTTGCGGTTTACGACTACACACGAACGCTTGATACTGCGCGGTCAGTTTCTGTACCACTTGTGACAGTCGAAGCCGCGCAACATTCACCCCCAGAACTTTACACGCTTCACGCCTCCCTTTTGATTTAGACCCGCCTATTGGTGTGCGTCTGCACGCCACCTCTGTTTGTGTTCCACGCTAGGTTCCACGCTACACGTTAGGAACCAGAGCGCCAGATCTCCGCTATCAATAGCTGGAATTCTCACGCGTTTTCAGGAGGCGAATGAAATGTCGGGACTACGCGGCGAAACACCGCAACATGAGTTCTTTCGAGTACGCATACGCTGTTGTTCTGTCGTATTCCTCGCTTTATTTGCATGCGTACCTAGAGCTTTTAGTCAAACGAAGACTGCGGGATCGATCCAAGCCACCACCGAGACCAAGGGACAAGCGCAGTCTCAAGCGGACACCCCATTACAAGATTTGTTGAACGAGGCGGAGCGGAACAATCCGCAGATTCGGGCGGCACGACAGGGCTGGCAGTCTGCTAAGCAGGTTCCGTCGCAAGTTTCGACGCTCCCCGATCCGCAATTCCAGGTTCAGCAGTTGAGTGTCGGCAGTCCAAGGCCTTTCGCAGGATACACGAACAGCGATTTCGCTTATTTCGGTCTGGGTGTTTCTCAAGACATCCCCTATCCAGGGAAACTACGACTGAAAGGGGAAATGGCGACGCAAGATGCCGGTGTTGCCCGTCAGCAGTACGAGACGGTGCGTCGCGCGGTCCTCGCCGGAGTCAAATCCGCGTACTTCCAGCTTGCTTATCTGTCCGAAACGCTAGGAATTCTTGAGAGCGACGGTAGACTGCTCCAGCAGGTTGAAAAAGCCGCCGACGCACGCTACAGCTCCGGGATGGGGAATCAACAAGACCTGCTGCAAGCGCAACTTGAGCAAACCAAACTGCTCCGAGAAATCACGATGCATCATCTCGACGTTGCAAAAGTACAAGCGCAGATCAAACAGCTTCTCGACCGCTCGCAATCATCCGTCGATATAGAACCCACGCCACTCTCCGAGACGCCTCTGCCGTACACCTATGATGAACTCTTAGCCGCTGCAAAAGCGCAAAATCCCGAGATCGCTGGCGCGCAGAAGATGGTTCAGAAGGAAAAACTGCAAGTCGAACTTGCCCATAAAGATTTTTACCCTGACTTCAATGTGCAATATATGTGGCAACGCACCGACCCCACACAGTTCCGCGCCTATTACATGCTCACTTTCGGCGTTCGCGTCCCAATCTATCGCAGCCGGAAACAACGCCCCGAATTGGCTGAGGCCGAAGCAGACCTAAGCCGTTCGCGCAGCGAGGTGGAAGAGCAGTTCCAACAGATTGCCTATGAGCTTAGAACCGAATACGACACGGCGCAGAAGACCACCGAACTACTCAAAATTTACCATGAAGGACTTCTGCCTCAAGCACGCGCTGGATTCCAATCGGGCCTAGCTGCGTACCAAAATAATCGCCAAGATTTCCAAGCCCTGCTGACTTCATTTTTGGATGTCCTCAAATTGGACGAGGAATACTGGCAAGACTCCGCTGAACGGGAAACAGCACTGGCGCGAATCGAAGAACTGACTGGATTGTCGTTACGCAGCGAAGGAGCAACGCGATGAAGGCCTATCGCGTAGGCTTCTGGCTCGCTGTTATCGGCAACTTTGTGTTGGCGATAGTCCTTGTTGGCTTGTGGCTTCACTACCGTGCTGCAAAATCGAAATCAGAAGCGGAATCACAAAACGCGGCAAGTCTCGTCCAGCAAGCCTCAACACCGAACTCGCCGTCGCCACCGCTAACATCGGACGAGACACCCTTAGTGCCGGTACAAATCTCCGCGCAGCGATTACAAAGCATCGGCGTCAAGACTGGCGAAGTCGAGGGAAAGTTCGTTGAGGACGAAATCCGCACGACCGGAAATGTCGCGGTGGACGAAACCAAACTGGCTTACGTCCAGGTGCGGTTTTCGGGCTACATCCAGAAAGTCTTTGCCGACGCGACCTACCAATATGTCCGCAAAGGGCAGCCGTTGTTCACCATTTACAGTCCCGACCTCGTGGCAACGGAACGCGAATACTTGGTTGCGAAGCAAAATCAAGAGCAAGTGGCACGGAGCACCGTGCCCGGAGTCGTTTCGGGTGCAGCATCACTGGTTAGCGCGACTGCCGAGCGGCTGAAGCAGTGGGGCGTTCCACAAAAAGAAATTGCCAGATTGGAATCGACGGACCAAGTGCAGCAAGAACTGGAAATCGATTCTCCGGCCTCGGGCTACATCACCGAACGCAACGCTCTGCCGAGCGTTGCCGTTCAGCCGGGAATGCGCCTCTACACCATCGCCGATCTTTCAACCGTTTGGGTTCAAGCGCAGGTGTTTCAGAACGACCTCGGACGCATCAAGATCGGCGATCCCGCCACGCTCACCGTGGATTCGTACTCTGGCAAGATTTTCGCAGGCCGCGTCGACTTCATTTATCCGCAAGTGGACATGAATACGCGAACGGCGAACGTGCGCATTGTCTTTTCGAACTCGGGGTTACTGCTCAAACCGGGTATGTTCGTGAACGTGGACCTCAAGGTTCCGATGGGCCATCACCTCATAATCCCTGCGACTGGCGTTCTTCAGTCCGGAACTCGACAGATTGTTTTTGTGGATCGTGGCGATGGCTATCTGGAACCACGTGAGGTTCAATTGGGCGCGCGCGTCGAAGACAACTTTGTGGTTCTGAAAGGACTGAAGGCGGGCGAGCGCATCGTCACCTCCGCTAATTTTCTCATCGACTCGGAAAGTCAGCTCCAGGCGGCGCTTGGCTCCTTTGTTCCACCTCCACCCGGTGCTGGCGCAGCGTCTGTTATCAATGCTCCGCGGTCGAATATCGAATTCAGTTCGAATCCAAGCCCTCCTCACCAGGGAAGCAACGTCTTCCGTGTGAAACTCACAAACACAACTGGGTCGCCCATTCCCGGTGCAGAAGTAACCGTCACGTTTTCCATGCCAGCCATGCCAGCGATGGGCATGGCAGCGGTGCATATTCCTATCAGCCTCAGCGATAAAGGAAACGGTGTTTACGAAGGATCAGGCCAGTTGGGAAGCGGCGGAGCTTGGCAAGTGACAATCCTCGCGCGAAAAAACGGACAAACGATCGCCAGCAAGCAATTGAATATGAACGCCACGGGAGGGATGTAACGTGATCTCCCGATGGATTGACGCATGCGCTCGAAATCGCTTCCTTGTTTTCGCGGGCACGCTGCTGCTTGTGCTCGGGGGTATCTGGGCTTTGCGCCGCATTCCACTTGATGCTTTGCCGGATATCTCCGACGTAGAAGTAATCATCCACACTCCGTGGGCAGGACAACCACCAAACCTTATCGAGGACCAAGTCACCTATCCCATTGTCACGTCTCTTTTGGCTGCCCCCCAGGTCAAGGCAGTGCGCGCGCAAACGATGTTTGGCGATTCGTACGTCTTTGTCGTCTTCGAAGATGGAACCGATCTCTATTGGGCGCGGTCGCGTGTCCTGGAATATCTGCAACAGATACAAGGGCGCTTGCCAGAAAATGTTCACCCCGTTATTGGACCTGATGCAACCGGCGCAGGCTGGGTCTACGAGTACGCCTTAATTGACCACAGCCACAAATACAGCTTGGCTGATCTTCGCAGTCTCCAAGACTGGTATCTGCGGTATCAACTCGAAACCGTTCCTGGTGTGGCTGAAATTGCCACGATTGGCGGATTCGTCCGCCAGTATCAAGTCAATTTGGATCCGGACAAACTGCGCGCCTACGGAATTCCTCTCTCCACGGTAATTGAAAAAGTGAGAAGCAGCACGAATGAGGTTGGCGGACGCTTGCTGGAGTTGGGCGGCGCGGAATACATGATTCGCGGCCTTGGTTATCTGCGTTCATTGAACGACCTAGCAGATGTGCCAGTGGCAACAAAGAACGGTACGCCGGTGTTGATTCGCGATTTGGGAACGGTTTCATTCGGCCCAGATATTCGGGAAGGAGTTGCGGAATGGCAGGGCGAAGGGGAAACAGTCGGCGGAATCGTCGTAATGCGCTACGGAATGAACGCTCTGACCGTGATCAACGGAGTCAAGCAGAAACTGGCCCAGATCAAATCTTCGCTGCCGCTTGGGGTAGAGATTGTTTCAGGTTATGACCGCTCTGGCCTGATCCGCAATTCCATCAGCACGCTGCAACGCGATCTGGTCGAAGAGGCGATCATCGTTAGCATCGTCATCATCCTTTTCTTGTTTCATTTTCGTTCGGCCTTCATTCCCATCCTCACATTGCCCATCGCTGTGATCGCCGCGTTCATTCCGATGTACTACCTCCACGTAAGTTCAAACATCATGTCGCTGGGGGGACTTGCGCTCGCGGTTGGCGTGCTGGTGGACGCAGCAATCGTGATGGTCGAAAACGGTTACCGACATCTTGCGGAGCGTCAATCCGAAGCGCCACTAGAGGTTTCTGCCCCGGAGCGACATCGCATTTTGCTCGACGCGGCCAAGCAAGTGGGACCTGCCATCTTCTTTTCGCTGCTCATCATCGTGGTGTCTTTCCTGCCTGTCTTCATGCTGGAAGCCCAGGAAGGACGTATGTTCCGTCCGCTGGCATGGACAAAGACACTGGCCGTTGGTTTCTCTTCGCTCCTGGCGATCACACTCGTTCCGGTGTTGATGATTCTTTTCATTCGCGGGCGCCTCCGACCAGAATCACGAAATCCAATTTCTCGCATCACGCAAGCAGTGTATCTGCCGGTCTTACGCCTTTGCTTGCGCTATCGCAAGACAACCCTGTTACTCAATCTGATCTTTTTGCTCGTGACGCTGCCGCTCGCTCTTCACATTGGCAGCCAATTCATGCCACCGCTCTTT
>Ga0307373_10010395_pt1 | contig 13696 bp, 12 predicted proteins | sample OX2MG_FD_202534 | JGI IMG/M metagenome (GOLD analysis project Ga0307373, IMG submission 202534) | Soil microbial communities from Risofladan, Vaasa, Finland - OX-2 | ecosystem: Environmental > Terrestrial > Soil > Coastal area > Acid sulfate soil | place: Finland: Risofladan, Vaasa | collected... | reverse complement strand
CCGTCCTTGTAGTACCCAATGTCGACCTACCGAAGTGTGGTTCCGGTGGTTTAAGGGCAAGTTGTCACGTAGGGATCAGCGTACACGGGGCGTGGAAGAAAGCAGCTCAGAGTTTCGCTTAATTTAGGGCGAAACTCGCCCTTGGCAAGGAGGCGGATTGGGTGTACTTGCGCGTTGCCCGAACCATTGCATGTCGTGAACGGTCGTCATGCGTTTTCGGGCAAGGCTCAATCGACTTGCTGACACTATGTAACTGTGCACGAGCGGGGCCGGCCTGAGCACAATCGGGTCGCGGCGGTGCCGCGCACTCCGGGGAATCGCAATTACCTAATGCTCCGCTTACAGGCGGCATGGTAGCCTCGCACCGTGAACAAAGACCAGCTCCGGAAAATTGTTGGATTTCGGGTCCGCCTTGTCCCAATTGCGCATCGCCTAGATATTCGCGGCTTTCCCATGCCGCTGATTGACGATGAGTGGGTGGTCGAGGACGTGAACGATGAGTGCGTTCGCTTGTCTCTTCCTCGCACAGGTCACGGACGGACGCTCGCGCTCGACAACGTGCATCACTTCAGCACCGATCGCAAGCACGCTGGAACGACGTATGGCTTTCTTACACTGAATGTTCAGCTCTCGATCCAGGGAAACGATGTCCGCATCACACCAACTCGTCCCGGCGAGCCGGTTGCGCCAAGGATTCCCGCTGATCCAATTAGAGCCGCGCTGCTTCGCCGGTTACACGACTCGCCAACAGCATTCGTGCCAGCAGGGGAGTTGCCGCCCTTTCAGCGCGAAGATGTAATCGGGGAAATCGCCCGTTGTGATGCCGAAGGGCTGATCGAGGCGCGGCTATTGCGCGGTGGCAACTCGATTCTGGAGGCGGTAGCGCTACGCATCACGCGACAAGGCGTTGAATGGATCACGCACAATGGATACTAGACGGTCACGCTGCGACGAAATCTAAAACCGAGACATTGTTCGTGTCTTCGGCTTCGCCGTTGGGGCGCTTGAGTGCAACGACGCTGGAGTCAGAATGAACAAACGCTGATTGCGGTAAGTGATGGACTTGGCGTTAGATGAGGCAAGCATGGCCAAGAATGTTGAGTCCCAGGCTGATCAATATTTCAACGTCTACGCCGAGCTGTCTAAGACGTTGCGGACGTGGCTGGTGGCCTATGGAATAGGCGCGCCGATTGTATTGCTCACAAACGCTGGTTTCTCGGCGGTGATCCGAAAGGCCGGAGATTCGAAGTACATCGCTGGCGCATTCTTGGTCGGAGTCGCGGCCCAGGTGGCACTCGCGGCCATAAACAAGGTATCGATGTGGGCGCTCTACTATGGCGAAACGCAACCAGCCTATAAGATGACGCGCCGGTTCAAGTTCGCGCATCTTGTGAGCGAAACCTTTGCCATCGATCTCTTGCTCGATCTCGGCACGATTATTGGGTTTGCCTGGGCTACGTGGGCCGCGTTCCGCATTGCTGCGTAAGCGATCGTCCGTCGTGGGGTGAATGGGGCCTGGGGAGCTGTTTTGGCGGGCTAGATCCCCAAAACAGCGGTCCGTATTTGACTGCGGACCTCAGGACAGATGAACCGATATCCGCAGAATTTGGTCGCTGCTGGGGTTTCGGTGTCGGCCGGCTCAGGGTTTTTGATCAGATCGGATGACGTGCTTATTGGCGAGTATTTGAAGTAACTCCTTGTGGACGAGATTCTCGATTCCACTTCGTATACGCTCCCGCTCCTGGTCTGAGTAGCTATCAAACTTGTCCTTCCAGGTCAGCGACTTGTCAGGGTAGGCGTCAGTTGAACCGTTGAATTCGTAGGCGAGCCGCTTGCCCGTCTTAACATCCTCGATCTGCATGTCGATTGACGCGTATGGGAAGACTGCCTTTATCAGGGCATAGAGTCCGAAGCCTGGCTCGATCAATCGGTTATGCACATCGGAGCTGCGCGCGACGACGATCAACGTGTTGTACCCTTGGTCCGCAGCAAGTTGCCGTAGTCGCTCGTAATTGGGCGCGGGCACCCACTTCTTTACGTAGAATTCGTCGGCGCTTGTTGGCGCGATCTTAAGGACCGAGGCTGAATAGCCGTCGGCCACGAGCGTGTTCGTCAAGAATACCGCGGTATCCTGGTCGATTCCCCAGGCCGGCACCTCCGCGGTATAGACCGCATTGCCGAACACGAGTATCCCCTGATGTACCCCGTGAAACGTAGTACCGAGGAGCGATACTATTCCGACCCGCCCGAATGGACGCGGGACCGTGTATTCCGTGGCGGCGACAATCGGCGAGGACAAATACAGCAGGCATAGAATCGCTGCCAGCCTCTTTACGGTGTTGCGCATGATCATCCACGTCCCGTGCGGTCCTTTGATGCTGCGATCGTAACAGGCACTGCCAACGTAAGTTTCGTCAATTGTCCCGCGAATCGCCTGACGACCGGGACCGGCGCCATTTGCCGTAAACGCCGAGCAACGCGAACTCAGTGGTGCGCCGGTTATACGTAAAATCGGTAGTCTAATTCGGACCGCGATGCGTGGTCAGGGGGGGCTCCGTGCGATCTCGGATTTCGTTCGCAGCACAGATCGCGTAGATTGACAAGGGTGAGTTTCGCTTAATTTAAGGCGATACGCAGGATAGGCAAGCGGCTGCTGATGTTAAACAATTTGGCCGTGAACGCCGATCAATTCATCGCCGCTCGGGTCTCGTCGGAAACGAAAGCGCGACTGCGCGCGCTCGCCGAACAGCAGCACCTGACCGAGTCCGGGCTGCTCAAACACTTCGTCGAGTTAATGCTCCAGGCCGGCAGTCCGCCGGCCGCATCGCCGATGGCAGGGGCTGACGACCCGGCACCACGGGGAACGCGCCTCACGATCCGGCTGCGGCCGGACGACCGGATGCTGCTCCGCGAGCGTGCGGCGGCGCGCGGCATGGCGCCGGCAACCTATGTGTCGGTGCTGACGCGGGCACACCTGAGATCGCTCGCGCCGATCCCCAAGGAAGAACTGCTCGCCCTAAAGCGTGTCACCGCCGGGCTCGGGGTAGTAGGCCGCAACCTCAACCAGATCGCCCGCGCCGCGAATCGCGCCGAGGCCGTGAACGGTCCGAGCCGAACCGATCTCACCGGGATGCTAAGAATCTGCGAAGCGCTTCGGGATCACGTAAGGGCACTACTGACCGCAAACTTGCGGTCCTGGGAGCAGGGCTATGCCGAGAAACCTTAACGAGCCGGCGTTCAATCTATTCAGCTACGCCCGGCGGGGCCCCGGGCAGCGAGTCCGGTTGTCTCCGACCGAGATCGCCCAGGTTGCCCGGACCGTGGGTCGCAGCCCCGAAGTCATGGTCAAAGTGCTGTCGCGCGGCGCGACCGATCTCGCAGCGGTCCGCAAGCACGTCGATTACATCGACCGCAAGGGTACGCTCGACCTCGAGACGGATGACGGCCAGAAGGTTCGAGGGGACGAGGCTGGGGAGGACTTGCTGTCGGACTGGGACCTGGAGATCGACGAACACCGGAGTACGTCGAGTCTCGGATCGACCCAAGGTAAGTCACCGCGTCTCGTCCACAAAGTGGTGTTCTCGATGCCGGCGGGTACCGCGCCCGATAAGGTGCTCGCGGCGGTGCGGAATTTCTGTCGTGAGGAGTTTGCGTTGAAGCACCGGTACGTCATGGTGCTGCATACCGACGAGCCGCATCCGCATGTTCATGTCGTGATCAAAGCCGTGAGCGAGGAGGGGGTGCGACTCAACATCCGCAAGGCGACGCTCCGGGGATGGCGGCAGGACTTTGCCAGACATCTGCGGGAGTTGGGTGTGGAAGCGAACGCGACACCGCGCGCGGTACGCGGCGAGAACCGCACGCAGAAGCTCGATGGTATTCACCGGGCACAACTGCGGGGTGACTCTCGGCACATGCGCGAGCGGGTCATGTCGGCAGCGGTCGCGCTAACCAGAGGCGAACGGATCGCCGAGCCTGGCAAGGGCAAACTCATGGAGACCCCTCGGCAAGTCCGTCACGCTTGGCTCGAGATCAGTGAGGCCATGATCGCGAGCGGCCAAACGGCTGTTGTGGGGCAGATTCAGCAGTTCGTGGCACAAATGGCGCCACCAAGGACTGAGCACGAGCAGATGCTCGAGCGACTGCGCCGTCATCAGGAGAAGGTTCTATCGCCGGAGATGCAGATATCGAAATAACGACTGACATATTCCGCTCGAACGCGGTCGATCGGCAATGCACTTCGGCAATTGGGCCAATTCGTCATAGCGGCGCCGATCACGCAATCGGCGCTTATGCCGCTGAAATGGACTGCCCTGCTTTTTCTTGCCCAAGCTGAGGCGCCGTCGAAGCGGTTCTGGTGAACTTGCGGCTAATCGAAAATCCGCCGGGAAGGCGGCAATCCTCGACGAGTACCCGATCCCATTGCGCCTTCAACGACCGCTCGCAACTCTCCCAAAGTGTCACCTGGACCGAAAATCGCCCCGCTGGTCATGGCGAACTGAACAATTGCGGTGCACGGGTACGTGCTAGCGACAGTGAAACTCGACCTCCGCTTGAGCCTCGGATTTAAAAGGCACCATATCCTTCTGGGTCGCTCGCACGATTTCAATTTCCTTGTGCATGCGAGTGCAGTAATCATTGGCTTCCTTGAGGGCATCGACTTTGACGCTTGAACCCGTGGGGTTCACGCCCCATTCAGCCTTCGAAATGATGTAAGTTCCGCTGCCGGTCGGTACAACACCGGAATTTGTGGAACAAGCCGAGAGAATGGTCGCGCACAAAATTAACTTGAGTCTTCGCATTCTTGGTTTCCCCTTAATTTGTGTTGTGCCGTGTGCTTAGGTTCGCAATATCGGTTGGTCGGTAGTGGGTCAGTTTGAGTTCTTGTAGGCGATCATGATCTCGTGACGTCTGTTTATCCAGGGCGTTTCCTTGTCAGAGTGCTACCTTGGCGCATATGAACGTGATTTGCGCCTCTACGCACCCGCCATGTAGAGCGCATTCCTGCGACGTGTTCGAGACGAGTTTGACGACCTTTCTCTGGGTTGCGCAGTAGGTATTCGCCTCACCAATAGCCTGATTTAGTGCACCAGATTGTCCGCTGAACGGAACACGCGCCGAGACCATCCAAGTGCCCTCTGCATATCACCGCGCGCCTTTGGCTGAGTTACACGCTCTGCAGAGCAATTGGGCATTTCCCAACGTGCTCTGACCGCCCTTCACATAGGCCTTCTTGTGATCGACGACTGCTTCCTCATAAGCAATTCTTCCCCAACAGTCAGCGCGACGTTGCGGGTTCGGACAATCTATTCTTCCAGCACGCACTCTCGCCGCATTCCACAAGGCATTTTTTAGGTCAGCGCCGAACAATCGGCGTGCAGCCATCTTTGTCGGAAAACACGGCGATAAAATCTCCGCCCAGAACTCATGGCGGGTCTGGCGATTTCGAATCTGGTCTGTCGCCTCGCGCGTGGCAACAATGTAGCCAGCGAGACGCCGCTCACGAGGCGGCAGAGTCTTAAACATGTACCTCGCGACACGACCATCGACTCGAGCTAACTTGGAGAGCGCATGCCTGACGGACACTCTCGCTTTGCGATTGTGTGCGGCATTCGTCGTGACCGTTCGTTGACCAATAAGCTCCATCAACACGCCGATGAATGAGTAGAAGTCGACTTTCTTTGATAGTCGCGTCCGGCGAATCCCGTCGTCTTTCATGATGGTTCTGGCCCAACGAATGGCCTTACTAACGGCGGCTTCGGCTCTTGCGAGCCGGGCTCTGGTCAGGGTATCAAGCCGCATGAACTCATCTAGCCGAGTGCGGCGGTCAGATATTCCGCCGTTCAAATTGATTGTTGCCAGTTCGAGCATCATCTCGTGATATTGGTAGCGATCCGCCTCAGCCTTCGAAAACACCCGCCATTCATCAACCATCAGACGATACCACCGATGCTCCAACCTGCTGGCGACATGGAAGAGTGGTGTGGCGTGCGCATGACGAATCTCGTTCTTTGTGAGTCGGGAGCCAGTCGAATTGATCTTCGTGAAGATTTCCCACTGTGCAATTCGCTGTCCTGCCAGGCCGGTCAGTTCGCCGGTATATTCAATTACCGGAACTCGGTAGTTAAGGAACGTACGGACTCCAATCCCGTGTTGCTTTCGAGTCGCACTGCTTGATAGGTCCTTGAAGAAGAGGCGTTTCCTTTGCTTGAGCTGATCCCTGCGCAGCCAGAAGCCAAGCCTTCCTTCCCCCTTTATGATGCGTCCATAACGGAAATGAAGTATGGTCTCGACCCGCTGCTTCCCGTCCATCACTTCAAAGACCGTCGTTCTTCGACCTGCACGCGTCTTGTAGACGATGATCGCGGGCAATGGAATCCCATTGAAGATTGAATCCAGGAGGTCTTCGCGCTGGCGCGTTCTCCACGCCGGCCGTCGCTGATATGGCGGCTCCAGATTAATCTTTGACTGTCTGTGCAGGCGACAGATAGTCGAGACTGACCATGTATAGCTTTTCAGTTTCAATCAACGGATCCCTCTGTATTTCACGCTTTGGAACCTTGGTAATCTGTTGATCCCGATGGGGTTCCGTTGGACGAAGGGCTTCACTATGTTGCGACCCAATCCGCCGAAAGCAGCGCCGCCTGCTCAAGCACGAACTGCGTCGCCTTCTCCTGCTTGTCCGGCGGATAGCCATACTTGCGCAGGATCCGCTTGACGATTACGCGCAGCTGGGCGCGAACGTTCTCCCGTAGGGTCCAGTCGATCGTGACATTTTTCTTGACGGTGGCGACGAGCTCGCGGGCGATGCCGGCCAGGGCGGGTTCGCCCAGCACCTTGACGGCGCTGTCGTTGATCTCCAGGGCGTCGTAGAACGCAAGTTCATCCTCGTTGAGGTGAAGCGCCTCGCCCCGGGCATTAGCGGCGCGCATGTCCTTGGCCAGCTGAATCAATTCCTCAATGACCTTGGCGGTCTCGATCGCTCGGTTCTGGTAGCGGCGGAGCGATGCCTCCAGCAACTCGGCGAAGGAACGCCCTTGCACCACGTTGCGCTTCGCGCGGTTCTTGATCTCTCCCCGAAGCAGTTTCTGCAGCAGCTCGACAGCGAGGTTTCGCTGTGGCATGTCGCGCACTTCGGCGAGGAATTCGTCCGACAGGATGCTGATGTCGGGCTTCTTGAGACCGGCCGCCGCGAAGATGTCGATGACGCCGTCGCTGGTCACGGCCCGGGAAATGATCTGGCGGATGGCATGCTCCAGCTCTTCGTCGGTCTTGTTCTCGCCTGCCAGATTCTTGGCGAGAACCGCCCGCACCGCCTGGAAGAATCCGACGTCATCGCGGATTCTCAATGCCTCCTCGTGCGGCACCGCCAGTGCAAAGGCTTGGGAGAGTTCGGTGACGGCACGCAGCAGACGATTCTTGCCGTCCTCGAGCCTCAGGATGTGCTCCTGCGCGCCGGGCAACACAGAGAGCCGCTCGGGCGCCGTCCCGGTTAGCCACTTGCCCCAATCGAATCTATGGAAGAGCCCGCGGCAGACTTCGTACTTCTCCAGCATCAAGGCGACCGCCTCGGCCTGATCGAGCGCCGTTTCGCCCTTGCCGCCGGCTTCCGTGTAGGTCGCGAGCGCCTGCTTCAATTCATCGGCTAAGCCCAAGTAGTCCACCACGAGCCCGCCGGGCTTGTCCTTGAACACGCGGTTCACCCGCGCGATCGCCTGCATCAGTCCGTGGCTGCGCATGGGCTTGTCCACGTACAGCGTGTGCAGGCTCGGGGCATCGAAGCCGGTGAGCCACATGTCGCGCACGATCACGATCCGGAAGGGATCCCGGGCGTCGCGGAAGCGCTCCGCCAGGGTCTCCCGGCGCTTCTTGTTGCGGATGTGCGGCTGCCAATCGAGGGGGTCCGAGGCCGAGCCGGTCATCACCACCTTGAGCGTACCCTGGTCATCCCCGTCACCATGCCAGGCCGGACGCAGCGCGACGAGTTCTCGGTAGAGTTCGACGGCGATGCGGCGGCTCATGACCACCACCATGGCCTTGCCATCCATCGTCGCGAGCCGGGCTTCGAAATGCTCCACTAGGTCGCGGGCGATGAGCTGGATTCGGTTCTCCGAGCCGACCACCGCTTCGAGCTGAGCCCATCGGCTCTTGAGCTTCTCCTTTCGGTCGACTTCCTCCCCCTCGGTGACCTCCTCGAACTTAGGGTCGATCTTCGGACGCTCGGACTCCTTAAGTTGAAGCTTGGCCAGCCGGCTCTCGTAGTAGATGGGCACCGTCGCGCCATCGAAGACGGCGCGCTGGATGTCATACACGCTGATGTAATCGCCGAAGACCGCGCGCGTGTTGGCGTCGGTCTTCTCGATCGGCGTGCCGGTGAACCCGACAAAAGACGCGTGCGGCAGCGCGTCGCGCATGTGTCGCGCGAAGCCGTCGATGAAGTCGTACTGACTGCGATGCGCTTCGTCGGCGATCACGACGATATTGCGGCGATCCGACAGCACCGGATGCCGATCGCCTCTCTCCTCGGGGAAGAACTTCTGGATGGTAGTGAACACCACGCCGCCGGAGGCGACGGCGAGCTTTGCGCGCAGGTCGGCGCGGTCGACCGCCTGCATCGGAGGCTGGCGCAACAGGTCACGGCAACGCGCAAATGTACCGAAAAGCTGATCATCGAGGTCATTTCGGTCGGTCAGCACCACGATCGTCGGGTTGGCCATTGCCGGGTGCAGGATCACGCGGCCGGCGTAGAAGGCCATCGTCAGGCTCTTGCCGGAGCCCTGCGTATGCCAGATGACGCCGACGCGCCGGTCGCCAGGCAAGCCGCCAGGCCGTTCACCCGGCTGATACCGGCCGGGTGCATCCGCCACCCGATCCGCCCCCACCCATTGCGCCGCGCGCAGGGTCTCCTCCACCGCCGCATTCACGGCGTGGAACTGGTGGTACCCGGCCATCTTCTTGACCAGTGTGCCGGTGCCGCCGGCTGCCGCGGAATCTTCGAATACGATGAAGTGGCGCAGCAGGTTGAGGAAGCGCTGCCGCTCGAACACCCCTTCGAGCATCACCTGCAGCTCTGACTGATGCGGCGGCGCGTCCTCGCGCCCGGTGATCGTGCGCCAGGGCTTGAACCACTCCTTGCCGGCACCGAGCGAGCCGACGCGTGCCTGCACGCCGTCGGAGGCAAGCAGTATGGCGTTGGTTGCGAACAGCGCCGGTACCTGCGCCTGGTAGGTCTGCAGTTGCTGGAACGCGGACCACACGGTCGCGTTCTCGTCGGCGGGGTTCTTGAGCTCGATCACCGCCAGGGGCAAGCCATTGACGAATATAACGACGTCCGGGCGGCGTGTGTGCTGCCCTTCGGATACGGTGAACTGGTTGACGGCGAGCCAATCGTTGCTGGCGGGCGCGTCGAAGTCGATGACCTGGACCTGCGTCCCGGCGACCGCGCCGTCCTTGCGGCGGTACTCGACGGTGACGCCTTCGACCAGCATCCGGTGTACGGCGTGATTGCGCTCCACGAGCGACGGCGCATCCGCTCGGGTGAGCTTGCGGAAGGCGTCTTCGATCGCGTCGGCCGGGAGGCCTGGATTCAGGCGCGCGAGCGCCCGCCGCAGGCGCCCCTCCAATAGAACGTCGCGGCAACTCGGATCGTTGCGCTCCGCCTCAGGCTCGCCGGCTGCGAGGTCGGGGCCGTGCAACACTGCGTAGCCCAGCGCCTGGAGCCAGGCGAGGGCGGCGTCTTCAACGACAGATTCGCTGAAGGCGCTCAGGCGATTGCCTCGGCAATGACTGCACAAAACGCGGAAAAGCTGGTGGATCGACTACGCGTCGGCTCGATACGTGCGCCAAGGGCGCGTGCGGCTTCAATCTTGCCCAAACCGCCCTTGAAATATCCACGCGTTTGCATGACGCGTTCGAAAGCCTCCCATGTGCCGCCAGCAATGGCATCGGGGTCACGAAAACCTTGACGTTGCGGAATAGTGGCCGTCACGCGCGGATATTCAGCGCGAACACCATCCCAATCGCCAAAGTACCAGGCTTCAAGTTCCTCGATGGCAAGTCGGTTTACTAACTGCCACCGTCCTGCGCTTGCGCGGCTCCGCGTCGTCAGCCCGGAGCGGTGGGCGATCTCCTCTAAGCGACGTTTGAGTGCGCGACAGTCCTCGTCGTCCCGGTCCACCACCACTATGATGCGCCAGTCGGGCGGTAGCCATGTTGCGTAGCCACGGAGTCGCGGCTCGAGCCTGGTTAGCAAGTCGCTCTTGCCTTGGAAGGGGTGAACCTCGAAAGTCCGGTCCTCCGGCAACAGACGCGGCAGCAACACGCGCAGGAACGCCTCCATGGACGGCTCCTCAACGAGCAGTTCCAGATGGGCGGCGGCCATGCTCAGCGCCTTGTCCGCGGGCGAGTAGGTGCACCCTGATTAACCAACGGATCGCCTACGCCAAGCTGCCCCTCCATCCACAGCTGCCCAAGCAAGGCACCCTGTTCTACAAACTCGTTCACACCCTGAAGGTCAGCCGCCCGACGAGTCTGCGTGTACCCCATGTCATCGCGCCACAAGACGCGTACCTCTGGCGGACGTAGCGCATTCAGAAAGAAGGGGGAATGGGTCGTCACCAGCAACTGCGTACGGTCGCTAGCTGCACGGCACTCCTCTGCCAGCTCCGGTAGCAATCGGGGATGCAGAAAGTTTTCCGGCTCTTCAATACCAATGAACGGCGGTGGTGCTGGGTCGTACAACAGAAGGAGATAGGCCAGCATCTTAAGTGTCCCATCGGACGCGAATTTCGCGAGCACCGGGTGGCTGAACGGCGCGTCCTTGATCTGCAGAAGCAGACGGCCATCCGGCATCGTGTCGGCCAGCACGCGCTCGATTCGTGGCACCCGGCGCCGCAGTACCTCGAAAATCTGCTCCAATCGGTCGCCGTGCTGCTCTGCAAGGTACTGGATGACGTTGGCCAGATTATCGCCCGTCCTGGTCATGCGCTCCTGAGGACCCGCCTCGGGCTGGCCGCGAGCGTTGTCCGTCGACAAGTAGGATACGTACCAGCCGGTAATGAAGTCTCGCAGCGCGGAGACCCGCGGGTGTTCTGCAAACTGACCAAGGGCATTGACCGCCAGTAAGTCGGCTGACTTCAGTGGCACGTCGATCCGTGTGTCTTCCGCGTCGGGTTGTTCGCCGCTGACTGCTTTACCTTTGCCTTCGCGGTAATCCAAGAAACGGAAAGGCTGCCCACGACTGCCACGCTTCCAGCGCAACCATTCCTCCACCACGATCGGGCCGCCTGAGCGCTCATCTACGGCCAGATGATAAGTGATGAGAGGATAACCTGGCTCACGGTACTTGAGCTCTATGGTCACTGGCCCGTCACCCCCGCGAGTCTTGAGTTCCTTCGCGCGGCCGCGCTTGTCCCATGCCCGGCGCAAACCAAGCTCAAAGCACTCAGAAAGAAAAGCGAAGACGTCGAACACCGTCGACTTGCCACTTCCGTTAGGTCCAAGTAGGACGGTTAGGGGTGTCAGGTCTTTGAATTCAACCTCACGCAACGCGCGAAAATTCTGAACCTTCAAGTACTCGATACGTGCACGACCTGGCAATGTGCGCTTGGAGATACTGTTCATCCGGACACCTCGATAAATTTCCGCTCACTTCTTATTCGAAGTTCGCCAGATATGAGTTTTGGAAGTAGTGTATCGCGCAGGGTAACGGCGGAACGCGATTCGTGAATGCCCGCGTTTATTCGGTCAGTTACAGGCTGCAATAAGTTGGTAAACGCTCGCGCGACAGGATCAGGCGCCAGCGCGATATTGTAGCGGGCCATCTCCGTCCAACTTGTTCTGGGCATCTTCGTTCCGGTCGAGCTACCATTCGTGTGCTCGACGAACTCGTCACTCGATAAAATACCAAGCACGAAAGCGAACCACTGCGGCGTTCGTGGGGATACGACCACGATATCCGTGGAGCAGACGCCGTCTACCGGCGCAACGCCGACTTTGTGGAAGTACGGCCGTAGCTTTCCGAAAAGGATCTCGCCCTTTCTGAACTCGAATTTGTTGCTTTCGAGTCCGTCCGCGACATCCCACTCCCAAAGCGCAATTGACCGCCTTGGCATGTGCTCCAGCCCAATGTACGGCGCATCTGGCGCAAGCCGATTTGACTGAACCCCTCGGCGGGGATGTTCTGCAACGTCGCCAAGCGTTCCTACTCTCCACCCCCTCGGAATCTCCCCCAACTCCGAATCCTCAAACGAATCCGGAAACAGGTCGGCAATATGCTTGGGAAGTCCGGGATCGCGCCCTTCGGCCTTGGCGCGGACGGGGTCGAAGTCCACGAACCACGACTTGAAGATCGCCCGCGCCATCGCCTCCAGCGTCTCGCTCATACGCCGGTTCAGCTCTATTTTGTCGTCCAGCGTGCCGAGGATGTGGGCAATAGCATGTTGTTCGTCAAGCGGGGGAAGTTGAACTTCTACTGCCGACAGACTGGTTCCGGAGAGTGACCGAGATTGGGTGCCGCCAATGATCTCCGATATTGATTGCTTGCCAGCGGGAGACTTAAGGAAATAGAAGATATAGGCGGGATCAGCAGTCTCCCTGTCTGGCGTACCGCACAGGATATTCCCGTCGAAGACAAATGGCTCTTCGTGAGCTACGACCAAGGAGCACTTTCCAGCGCCATCGCTCATCATTGATGTGCGCGAGAAGAGCAAATCACCTTCCTGCACGCGGAAACGCGTCAGCTCTTCATCGGTAACCGGTACACGTGGCATTGCCTGCGGACCTATTCGATCTTCGGAGTATTGCAGGCCCATTTTCAGGACTCGCGAACCGGCACCAAATGCTTCAAGTGGTTTGTACAAACCGTGTCTAATGCCTCCCTTCAAGAGTGATCCGAGGCTGGCCGTGTGCCATTCACCCGCCATACCCAAGCTCCTTCAGGTTGGCGGCAATCGCAGCATCCAGCTTTGCTGCCTCCGCCTGCTGCGCCCGCAGCGTGGCAGTGAGCCGTTTCATTTTCTCGTCGAACGGCTCGCCGTCATCCTCGGCCGCCTCAGCGCCGATATATCGCCCAGGCGTGAGCACGTGGCCGTGCTTGCGGATGTCCTCGATCTTCGTGGCCTTGCAGAAGCCGGGCATGTCGGCGTACTCACCCGCGTCCTTGTCACCGCGCCATGCGTGATAAGTACCGGCGATCTTGGCGATGTCGGCATCTGTTAGCTCTCGATGCACGCGATCGGCTAGGGTGCCGAGCTTGCGAGCATCAATAAACAGCGCTTCGCCGCGCCGGTCACGGAAGCGCCCGGTCTTCTTGTTGCGCGCGAGGAACCAGAGACAGACCGGGATCTGCGTCGAGTAGAAGAGCTGTCCCGGCAGCGCGACCATGCAGTCCACAAGATCGGCTTCGATGATGGCCTTGCGGATCTCGCCTTCGCCAGACTGGTTCGACGACATCGATCCATTGGCGAGCACGAAGCCGGCGAGCCCGGTGGGAGCCAGGTGATGGAGGAAGTGCTGCACCCAGGCGTAGTTGGCATTTCCCGCAGGCGGTGCCCCGTAGGCCCAGCGCTGGTCGTCCTTCAGCAGCTCGCCGCGCCAGTCGCTGTCGTTGAACGGCGGGTTGGCGAGAACGTAGTCGGCCTTGAGGTCGGGATGCTTGTCGGCATGGAACGTGTCGCCGTGCGCGATCTGCGCGTCG
>Ga0307373_10010393_pt1 | contig 13697 bp, 12 predicted proteins | sample OX2MG_FD_202534 | JGI IMG/M metagenome (GOLD analysis project Ga0307373, IMG submission 202534) | Soil microbial communities from Risofladan, Vaasa, Finland - OX-2 | ecosystem: Environmental > Terrestrial > Soil > Coastal area > Acid sulfate soil | place: Finland: Risofladan, Vaasa | collected... | reverse complement strand
GACCGCCGCCGGCGAGGCCGAGCACGTTCGGTCCCATCGTCTCGAACTCCTCGTCCGGAACCTCGACGAGGCGGACGCCGCGTGCCTCGAGCAGCTCGACGAGCGGCACCGGCAGAAGCGGGAGGTAGGCGACCATGAGCTCCGGCGAGACGGGGTTCAGGAGAGACCGCAGGTGGAGAACCTCACCGCTCCCGCGGTAGTGCGGCAGCGCGAACGCGAGCACCTCGACGCCGGGAAGCAGTCGCCGCAACGCCGCGATTCCGGCGTCGTTCGTGCGGTAGGTCCGACCGACCAGAAGCGTCGACTCGTCGAGCCACACCGTGTCCCCGCCCTCCGCGAACTCGCTCTCCACGAGCCTTCCCGCGATCGTGATTCCCGCCGCCTCGAGATCGGGCTCCAGCGCCTGGGGCTCACCTCGCCGCCGCGCCTTCCCCGGATTGAGCAGGATCGCGCGCCCGCCCGGTGCGATGAGCGCGGGGTCGTAGACGTAGATCGAGTCGAGATTCCCGGGCTCCCCGCGAGCCTCCAGCACCTCCGCGCCGGCCGAGGCGAGCGCGGCGCGGAAATCCGCGTGCTCAACCGCGAGTCGGGAGAAGTCAGGCGCTTCGCGCCATCCGAGCGGCTGCCACGAGCCGACGTCCTCCCCCACGGGAGCTCTGACGAGGATCCTCATGCGAGAGCCGCCGCCGTGAGCTGTTGGAAGTGGCCGATGAGCTGTTCGCTGCGGCCCATGAGGACACCGCGCTCGACCGCGCCCGACGCGACGCCGCGGTGGACGTCCTCGACGAGCTTCCGGTCCTCCCTGCCGACCTGGTCGTCGAAGGCGAGGAGCTCGGCGATCCAGTCCGCGTCGACGCCGGCTCCGAAGAAGTAGTCGAGGAAGCGGTACGTCCGGTCGGGCGCGAGCGGGACGATCGGGCCGATCGAGATATTTGGCTTACCCCCGAAGATGTTGATGCCGAGGTTCGGCCAGAGGAAGTGGAACTGTGCGCGCGGCAGCTCGTCCTCCGGGGTCGCCGTCCGCAGGACGCCGCGCTGCGTCGAGAGGTTCCCTTCGGTGGAGAGGAGGTACGCGTCGGGCGAGACGTCGACGACGTCACTGAACGCCGGGTGCGCGACCTGGCAGTGGTAGCATTCGAGGAAGTTCTCGCAGACGATCTTCCAGTTCGCGGCGACCTCGGCCTCCCAGCGGGAGTGGTGGACGAGGGCGTCGACGTCGAGCAGCTCGGCGACCTGCGCGGGGAGCGAGCCGAGCGTGTCGGAGAGCGGCTCGGGATCCGTTCCCGCGTTGACGAAGACGAACGGCCCCCACGTGTCGACGGCGACGGGGACAAGACCGAGCTCGTCGCGGGGGAAGCCCGGCTCCTCGTCGCTTCGCGGCGCGGCGCGCAGGCGGCCGTCGAGCCCGTACGTCCATGCGTGGTACGGGCACTGGAGCGTCTCGCGGGCGCTCTCGCCCTCCGCTATGACGGAGCCGCGGTGCCGGCAGACGTTGACGAACGCGCGGATGACGCCGGCGCCGTCGCGGGTCACGACGACCGGCGTGCGGCCGGAGCGTGTCGCGAAGAAGCCCGCTCCATCCCCGAGCTGCCCGGTGTGGCCGGCGTACTGCCAGGCGGGGCGCAGGATCCGTTCCTCCTCGCGACGGAGGATCTCAGGATCGGAGTACCAGGCGTAGGCCAGCGTGCTCTCCACGAGGGAGAATCTAGTCGTGCGCGCGATGGTCCTCCACGCGGCCGGCGAGCCGCTGCGGCTCGAGGAGCTGCCCGTCCCCGAGCCGGAGCCCGGACAGGTACTCCTGCGCGTCGCGGCCTGCGGCGTCTGCCGCACCGACCTCCACGTCGTCGACGGCGAGCTGGCGCATCCGAAGCTGCCGCTCGTTCCCGGGCACCAGATCGTCGGACGGACGGAGGACGGCCGCCGGCTCGGCGTGCCGTGGCTCGGCTGGACGGATGGGACGTGCCGCTACTGCGCCGCCGGCCGCGAGAATCTCTGCGAGGCGGCGCGGTTCACGGGCTACGACCTCGACGGCGGCTACGCGGAGTGGGTCGTCGCCGACGAGCGCTACTGCCTCCCGATTCCCGACGGCTACAGCGACGCCGAGGCCGCGCCGCTCCTCTGCGCCGGGCTCATCGGCTACCGCTCGCTGCGCCTCGCCGGCGACGCCGAGCGCGTCGGTCTCTACGGCTTCGGCGCCTCCGCCCACATCGTCGCCCAGGTCGCGCGCCATGAGGGCAGGCGGCTGTTCGGGTTCGTGCGGCACGGCGACGAGGCCGCGCGCGCGTTCGCGCTCGAGCTCGGCTGCGAGTGGGCCGGCTGGTCGGACGAGCCTGCGCCGGAGGATCTCGACGCCGCCATCATCTTCGCGCCCGCCGGCGAGCTCGTCCCCGCGGCGCTGCGTTCGCTCGCGCGCGGCGGCGCGGTCGTGTGCGCCGGGATCCACATGAGCGACATCCCGAGCTTCCCGTACGAGCTGCTCTGGGAGGAGCGCTCCATCCGCTCGGTCGCCAACCTCACGCGGCAGGACGGCGAGGAGTTCCTCGCGCTCGCGTCGCAGGTCCGGATCCGCACCGAGGTCGAGGCGGTCCCGCTCGAGCAGGCGAACGAGGCGCTTGACCGCCTGCGCCGAGGTGCGGTACGTGGTGCCGTGGTGCTTACGCTGGACTGATGTCCAGGCTCGCCAGGGTCGCGGCGTTCTCCTCGGCGCACCGCCGGTTGTTCGGCGCGGTGCAGATCGGGCTGCTCGCGCTGTTCTTCGGCCTGTTCGTCTGGGCGCTGCGCGGCTCGCTCCACGGCGCCGGCCACGCGCTCGACCACGCGAACTACGTCGTCTTCGGCCTCGGCTGCTGCGCGCTCGGCGCGTACTACCTCGTTTTCGTCCTCGGCTGGACGTGGATCCTTTCGGAGTGGGGGATCGAGCTCTCGTATCCCGCCGCGCTTCGCGCCGAGATGATCTCGATGCTCGCGAAGTACGTGCCCGGGGGGATCTGGACGCCCGCAGCGCGCGTCGTCGCCGCCCGGCGCGCCGGCGTGACCGACGCGGCGCTCGTCACGTCGTCGATGCTCCTCGAGGCCGGCCTTTCCGCCGTCGCGGGCGTAATCGTCTTCGTGTTCGGTCTCGCATTCGTCGACGACGCCAACGCGTCGCTCGCGCCGGTCATCGTCTTCGGTGTCGTGCTCGCGATCCTCGTCCAGCCGCGCGTCTTCCGGCCCCTCGCACACAAGGTGCTGCGGCGATTCGGCTACGCGCGCGAGTTGCCGGATATTCGCGCGCGGACGCTCACCGGGTTGCTCGTCTTCTATGCGGGGACGTGGGTGCTCGGCGGTTTCGCGCTCTGGCTGCTGCTCCGTTCGGTCGGCGCGCACCCCGAGGCTGCGTCGATCGTCTTCCTCGGCGGGACGGCTGCCGTCGGCGCGATCGTCGCGGTGCTCTTCGTCTTTGCGCCGTCGGGACTCGGCCCGCGGGAGGCGTCGATGTACGGGCTCCTGCTCGCGGTCACGACACCGGGGCGTGCGCTCGGCGCGGTCGCGCTCAACCGGCTCGCGCTGACCGTCGTCGAAGTCCTCCTCCTCGTCGTCGGCGGCCTGCTCCTGCGGCGGCGGGAGCCGGTGTCGCCGGTAACCGGGCGTAGTTCCGTATAAACCCCCACAGGCGTATCAGCGAATGCCCGGCCCGACGCCTGCATGTGGCCGTCGTACTATTAGATACCCCCATAGGGTTTTTGGTCGAAACGAGTCGGAGGAGACCATGAGCACACTCACGTACAGCGTTCCGGGCGTTTCGTGCGCCCACTGCCAGGCGGCGATCACGAGCGAGGTCGGGTTGCTGCCAGGTGTCGAGGCCGTCGAAGTCGACCTGGAGACGAAGATCGTGGCCGTCAGCGGCGATCCTCTCGACGAGCAGGCGATCATCGCCGCAATCGACGAAGCAGGCTACGAGGTCGCGCTGTAGCGATGGCCGCGACCTCCCTCGCCCTCGACGGAATGACGTGCGCCTCGTGCGCAGCGAGGATCGAACGGAGCCTCAACAAGCTCGAGGGCGTCGAGGCGACGGTCAACTTCGCGACGGAGATCGCAGCGGTCTCCTACGACCCTGCCGTCGTCTCTCCCGAGTCGCTCCTCGCTGCGATCGAGCGAGTCGGCTACCACGCCGAGCCGGCCGAGCATGGCCGCGCCGCCGGGCACGCCCACGAGCACGATGCGCCGCCGCACAGGCTGATCGTCGCCGTCGCTCTCTCGATTCCGCTCGCGCTGCTCGCGATGGTCACGCCGCTGCAGTTCTCGGGCTGGGAGTGGGTGTCACTCGCGCTCGCGACGCCGGTCGTCTTCTGGGGCGGCGCCGAGTTCCACCGCGTGGCCCTCCTCAACGCCCGGCACGGAGCCGCGACGATGGACACGCTCGTCTCGCTCGGCACGCTCGCCGCCTGGACCTGGTCGACGGTCGTCCTGCTCGGCAGTCTCGCCGCTGACCCGTACTTCGAGGTCGCCGCGGTGATCACCGCGCTGATCCTCCTCGGCCGCTTCTTCGAGGCCCGCGCGCGCCGCCGCTCGGGCGCCGCCATTCGCGCGCTCCTCGAGCTCGGCGCGAAGGAGGCCCGCGTCCTCACCGACGGCCAGGAGGTTCTCGTCCGGATCGAGGAGCTGCGGGTCGGCGATGTGTTCGTCGTGCGCCCTGGAGAGAAGATCGCGACTGACGGAGTGGTCGTCGACGGGGCATCTGCGGTCGACCAATCGATGCTGACCGGGGAGCCCGTTCCCGTCGAGGTCGGCGTCGGCGCCGAGCTCGCCGGCGGCACGATCAACACGTCCGGCCGGCTCGTCGTTCGCGCGACGAAGGTCGGCGCCGACACCGCGCTCGCCCAGATCGCGCGCCTCGTCGAACAGGCTCAGGCGGGGAAGGCGTCGGTGCAGCGACTCGCAGACCGCATCTCGGCGATCTTCGTCCCGATCGTCATGGCGGTTGCGCTCGCCACGCTCGCCGGCTGGCTGCTCGCCGGCTCCTCCACGGCGACCGCGTTCACCGCCGGAGTCGCCGTCCTGATCATCGCCTGCCCCTGCGCGATGGGGCTCGCGACTCCGACAGCGCTGATGGTCGGAACGGGCCGCGGTGCGCAGCTCGGCATCCTGCTCAAGGGGCCCGAAGTGCTCGAGCAGACCCGGCGGATCTCGACCATCGTCCTCGACAAGACGGGCACCGTTACCGAGGGGAAGATGGAACTGGCCGAGGTCGCGCTGCTGAACGGCACGACGAGGGCGGAAGTCATGCGCCTTGCCGGCTCGGTCGAGTCCGCCTCCGAGCATCCGATTGCGCAGGCAGTCGCGCGTGCTGCGCGCGCCGAGGTCGGAGACCTGCCGAGTGTGAGCGAGTTCTGGAACGAAGCGGGTGTCGGCGTTCACGGTGTCGTTGACGGCCACGAGATCACGGTGGGACGCCGTGGCGGGCAGATCGAGGTCAGCTGGGACGGCGCCCCGCGCGCCACTCTCACCGTTCGCGACACGGTCAAGCCGACGAGTGCGGAGGCGATCGCCGAGCTGAAGGCGCTCGGGCTCACGCCGGTGCTGCTGACCGGGGACTCTCGCGAGACGGCCGAACGCGTCGCGGCCGAGGTCGGCATCGAGCGCGTGCTCGCCGAGGTCTACCCCGAGGACAAGGTCGCCGAGATCAAGCGCCTCCAGGGCGAGGGGGAGACGGTCGCGATGGTCGGCGACGGCATCAACGACGCCCCCGCGCTCGCCCAGGCCGACCTTGGTCTCGCGATCGGGACCGGAACCGACGTTGCGATCGAGGCGTCCGATCTGACTCTGGTCTCGGGCGACCTGCGCGCGGCCGCCGACGCGATCCGGCTCGCGCGCCGGACGCTCGCCACGATCAAGGGCAACCTCTTCTGGGCCTTCGCCTACAACGTCGCCGCCATCCCGCTGGCGGTTGCCGGACTGCTCAACCCGATGATCGCCGCGGGCGCGATGGCCGGCTCCAGCCTCTTCGTCGTCAGCAACAGCCTGCGGCTGCGCCGCTTCCGCAGCCAACGCCAGGGAGTCCTCCAGTGACCGACGCCGCGACCGAGCACGTCCACTACGGCTACCACGACCAGAAGGAGACGCTCACCAAGCGCCTCCACCGGATCGAGGGCCAGATCCGCGGGATCGAGAAGATGGTCGACGAGGACCGCTACTGCATCGACATCCTCACGCAGATCGGCGCCGTCTCGACCGCGCTCGACAGCCTCGCGTTCCAGATCCTCGACGGGCACGTGAAGCACTGCGTCGCCGGAGCGATGGCGTCGGGCGACGACGCGGCGGCTCAGGCGAAGGCGGAGGAGCTTCTCGCCGCGGTTCACCGCTTCGCGAAGACGCAGTAGAGCCGGTTACCCGAACCAGCGCGCGCGCCTGACCGCGGCGAACTCCTTCTTGTCGTCCGTCAGTGCCTCCGTCGGGCCGATGACCGCGGCCGTCGGAGAAGGCCCGCCGAAGAAGCTCGCCTGGATCTGCGCGACGCGGCCGCTTCCGAACTCGAGATAGCAGTTGCCGTCTCCCTCGTAGCGACGCGGCGGCTCCTCTCCGCGGAGCCGCGCCACGATGCCGTCGGCGACGACACCAGCGGCGTTCTCGGCGAACACGCCCGCCTTCGCCATCGGCAGCGCCACGACGTCGCCGACGGCGTAGACATCGGGGAACGGAGTCAGCAGCGTGTCGCGGTCGACGGCGACCCATCCGTCCGGCGCGAGTCCCGACTCGGCGACGACGGCCGGCACGCGGTGGATCGGGACGCCGATGAAGAGGTCGTACGGATGTCGCTCGCCGCTCTCGAGCACGGCTTCCTTCGCGGCGGGGTCGAGGGCCGTGACGGTCGTGCCCGGCACGAACTCGATGCCGCGGGCCGCGAGCTCGTCGAGGAAGCGCTGCGAGACCTCCGGCGTGATCGGCACAGGCACGGCCATCGGCGCGAACACGCGCAGCTCGGTGCGGTCGCGGATGCCACGCTCGACGAGCTGGTCGTGCAGGAGGAAAGCGCCCTCGAACGGCGCCGGCGGGCACTTGAACGGCTGGCCGAGGATCGCGAGGAGGATCGTCCCGCCGGTGAAGCCCGGGAGCGCGTCGCGCAGTCGCTCCGCACCGGGGATCGAGTAGTACTCGTAGCCGCCCGCGGCGAAGCCCAGTGTCGCAGCGACGTCGTACTCCGCGCCGAGCGCGACGACGAGGATGTCGGCGTCGTACTCACCCGCGTCGGTCGTGACGCGGCGAGCAGCGGGGTCGATCGCCGTGATCGTCTCCTGCCGGAACTCGACGCCGGGCTTCGCGATGTCGCTGTAAAGGAGCTTCACGGCCGCCGCATCTGTCTCGCCGAAGAGGATGTCGAGCTTCGAGAAGCCGAACGTGAAGCCGTCGTTGCGGTCGATCAACGTGACGCGCACCTCGCCGGCGAGCTCGGCGGCGAGGCGGCTCGAGAGCTCGAGCCCGCCGAAGCCGGCGCCGAGGATGACAACGTGCTTCACGGTGCCAACCCTACGCCGGGCTCGTCGTAGTCGCCGCAGAAACGAGGAGAGCCGGCAAGCCGGCTCTCCTCGGAGTGCTATGCGTTCGGTGTCTGCTACTTACGCCTTCGCCTTCGACGAGACGCATTTTCCGAACGTCCCGTACTTGCTCTTGAACGCTGCAGGATCGGCCTTCTGCTCGCTCTGGCAGGAGCGGGCAGCGTTGACGACTGCCTTGCCCTGCGCGCGGGAGGACGCCTGCGCGGTGCTCGAGACGCACTTGCCGAAGGCGTTGGACCCGTCGGCATTCGTCCCGTAGTACTGCTCGAACGTCTTGCCGCCGTGATTGACCGCGAAGGTCGAGTCCGACTGCTGCGATCTGCACGAGCTCGACGCCGAGACCTCGTTCGCGACCTGTGACTTGGCGGTCGCAGAGACGCACTTGCCGAACGCGTTGTGGTCATTGGCGTTCTTGCCGTACGTCTTGGCGAAGAGAGCCGTGCCGAGCTGCGAGCGGATCGAGCGGCACATCTGAGCCGGGTTGAGGCGGCCGCCCTGCTCTGCCCTCGCGTTTGCGCTGGCGACGATCGAGACGCACCTGCCGAACGCGTTCTTGCCGCTCGGCCCCGTGCCGTAGTACTGGACGAACGTCTTGCCGTTATGGCTCGCCGCGAAGGTCGGGTCGGACTGCTGCGCCGTGCAGGTGGCCTGGGCGCTCGCCTGGACCTGGTTCTCAACCGGCGCGTAGGCGGATACGCAGGCTCCGAAGGTCGGGTATGCCTGGTAGAACGCGGTCGAGCCCATCGTCGCCCGCAACCTCGTACAGTCTTGCTGAGCACGGGTTGTGCTCTGCGACGTCCCCGCGAATGCAGCAACCGGCGCGAGCACCGCAGCGGCGACGAAAGCCAACATGAACCGTTTCATTTCTCATACCCCCGTGTCGGACTCTGGAGAAACTGACTACGGCGAGTCTCCCAGCCTGGCGTAACGGTCGAGTCTCGGCGGAGTAAAAGGCGCGTAAATGCTCCCTGAGCAGGGAAGCGGCTCTTTGACGAACTACGGGAGCGACGGGACTCGAACCCGCGACCTCCGGCGTGACAGGCCGGCGCTCTAACCAACTGAGCTACGCCCCCCGCGGACGGCCCAGTGTAGCCCTGGTCAGTGCTAGATGGTCGACGTCACGAGCTCGCGTGTCCGCGTCGTGAGCTGGCACGCCTGGGCCGCGCGCGCCTAGCCTGCGGCCCGCGGAGCCGGCCTCCGGCTAGGCGCGCGCTTCGCCACGTCGCCCGCTTCCCGCTGCCACCAGCAGCGAGAAGCGTCCGCCGCGGCGCCCCAGACGCACCAGCTCACGCCGCGAACAGGCGATCTCATGCCATCAACCATCTACGCTCCCGCAGTGACCCTCGTCGACTGGATCGCGTTCGCGATCGTCGTGATCGCGGCGCTCGCGGGCATGCACCGCGGACTCATCCTCAGCGCCTTCTCGCTCCTCGGCCTCGCGGTCGGGGCGTTCGTCGGCTCCCGCGTCGCGCCGCACCTGCTGAACGGCGGAGCAAGCTCCGTGTGGACGCCGGTCGCCGGCCTTGTCGGCGCGGTTATCGGCGCCGGGCTCTTCCAGATCGTGGCCGTGATCGCCGGGGCGTATCTCCGCGGCGGCCTGCGCCTTACCCCGCTGCGTGTGGTCGATTCGATGGGAGGGCTCCTGCTCGGAACCGCAACAGGGCTCGCGATCGTCTGGGTGTGCGCAGCGGTCGTGCTCCAGGCGCCGCGGCGGCTCTCCTTCCGCAACGACGTCCAGCGCTCGTGGCTCGTGCGGCAGCTCGACGCCGCGCTCCCGCCGCGCCTGCTCGGGCCGATCCTGCAGGCAATCGATCCGTTCCCGTCGATCACCGGGCCGTCGGCGCCGACGCTCCCGCCGTCCGTCGGCGTGCTGCGCAACCGCGCGATTCGCTCGTCGCTGACGCGGGTCGTCAAGGTGCTCGGCACCGCGTGCGGCGATGGAATCGAAGGGAGCGGCTGGTTCGCGCGCCGGAACCTCATCGTGACGGCGGCGCACGTCGTCGCCGGCGAGCGCACCACGTTCGTCGAGATCCCCGGAGACTCCGCCCAGCACCTCGCGACGGTGGTCGTCTTCGACGTCCACAACGACATCGCCATCCTCCGCCTATCGGACGTCACCGCGCACCCGCTGCGACTCGCGGATCCGCAGGACGGAGCCGCGGTCGCGATCGTCGGCTACCCGCTCGACGGGAACCTCACGGCGATCCCGGGACGCCTGGGACGCACCGCGAACGCGTTCACGCAGGACGCGCTCGGCGGCGGTCCGGTCGAGCGCGCGATCACCGCTGTCGCCGGACGTGTCCACAAAGGCGACTCCGGCGGGCCGGTGATCGACACACGCGGCTACGTGGAGGCGACGATCTTCGCCAAGAAGAGAAACTCGCCGAGCGGCTACGCCGTCCCGACCTCCATCGTCCGCACGGATCTCGCGAAGGCCGGCCGGCGCGCCGTGTCGACCGATTCCTGCGCGCCTTAGCCCTCGGGCAGCAGCTCGACGACGTTGAGCGGCTGGCGGAACGGCGCAACGACGTAGACGCCGTTCGCGACCTCGCGGGAGCGGGCGATGAGCTCCTGTCCGAGCTCGTGGCCGACGTCGCGCGCGTCGGCGCCGGCGGCCGCATACCGCTCCTGCACGCTCTCGGGGACGACGATGCCGGGCACCTCGTTGTGGACGCGGACGAGCGTCTCTGTCGTGCGGATCGGCCAGACGCCCACGAGCACCGGGATCGGCCAGCCGCCGAGCCGCTCCCGGAACGCCTCGAGCGGCTCGAGGTCGAAGAGGATCTGCGTCATCGCGAAGCGCGCGCCCGCCGCGACCTTGAGGTGGAACCTCTCCGCCTCGAGGCCGAGGTCGTCGGCGGTCGGGTTGACGGCGACACCGGGGAAGAACGACGTCGGCGCGTCGATCGCGCGTCCGTGCCAGTCCTCGCCCGAGTTGAGGCGCGCGATGAGCTCGACGAGGCCGATCGAGTCGACGTCGTAGACGGCGCCCGTGCCGGGATAGTCGCCGGCCTCGGGCGGGTCGCCCGTCACGGCGAGGACGTTGCGGACGCCCTCCGCGTGCGCGCCGAGCAGCACCGACTCGAGACCCGCGATCGTCATGTCGCGCGGCGTCAGATGCGGGATCGTCTCGACGCCGGTGAACCGCTCGATCGCGACTGCGGCCATGATCCCGCTCATCCGCGCCCGAGCGCGCGGGTTGTCGTTGACGTCGAGGAACTGCGCGCGGCCGGAGTTGCGAACGGCGCGTGCGGTCTCGATGAGCGCCTCGGGGTTCGCGCCGAGCGGCGGGTCGACCTGGACGGAGACCGCGAACTCGCCGTCGCGGAGGAGTCGCCCGAGCTGCGTCTCCTCCTCCGCCGGCGCCGGCTGGGTCGCCGTCTCGCGCTGGCGGACGAGGAACGAGCCGGTCGCGCGCCGCTCCTCGTCGACGGCCGCGCGAATCGCCTCGATCTGCGCCGGCGTCGTGCCGCAGCAGCCGCCGATCACGCGCGCGCCGAGCTCGCGCGCCCGCGCGGCGAACTCGCCGAAGTACGCGGGCGTCGCGTGCGGGAAGACGATCCGCTGGCCGGACATGCTTGCGAGGCCGACGTTCGGGAGCGCCGCGAGCGCGTCGGAGCCGCCTTGCATGTGCGCGAGCGCGGTGATCGCTGCGGCGGGCCCGGCGCCGTGGTTCGCGCCGAACGCGGCCAGGCCGAGCGGGCGCAGCCGCGCCGCAGCCTCCTCCGGCGTCACGCCCGCGAGCGTCTCCCCGTCAGCGTCGAACGTCAGCAGCGCGACGACCGGCAGCGAGGAGACCGAGCGCACGGCCGCGAGCGCTGTCTCGAGCTCCTCGAGATCGAAGAACGTCTCGACCATGAAGAGGTCGACGCCGCGGCCCTCGAGCACGGTCGCCTGCTCGGCGACCAGCTCCGCAGGATCGAGGCCGCGCAACTCGACGTCAGCGAGCGGGCCGATCGAGCCGGCGATGAAGACGTCGCGCCCCGACACCTCGCGCGCCTCGCGCGCGACGCGCACTCCGGCCGCGTTGATCGCCTCCGTCTCGTCGGCGAGGAAATGCCGCGCCAGCTTGCCGCGGTTCGCTCCGAACGTGTTCGTCTCGATGAGCTCGGCGCCGGCGTTGATGTAGCTCAGGTGCACGCCGAGCACGCTCTCCGGCGCGCGGAGGTTCGCCTCCTCGGGGCAGCGCAGACCGGCGACCGCGCTCGCGAGCAGCGCGCCCATGCCGCCGTCGGCGACGACCGGCGGTCCGTCCGCGAGGCGCTCGAGGAAGCGGCTCATGCGCCGGGGTGAACGGTGCGGCCTTCCATCCCGCCCGCGACGGTGACGAGCTCGCCGGTGATGTGCCCCGAGAGCTCGTCGGAGGCGAGGACGACGACAGCGCGCGCGATGTCCTCGGCGACGGCGACCTTGCGCAGCGCCATCGTCCGGCTGATCCGCTCGACAAGCGCGGGGTCGAGCTCGCCGCGCGTCATCGGCGAGTACGTCCAACCCGGGGCAACGGCGTTGACACGGCCGCCGGGCGCGATCCGGACGATCTCGTTCTTCAAGGAGAGGAGCAGGCCGCTCTGCAGCGCCGCCTTCGCCGCGGCGTAGTCGGCGTGGCCCGCCTCGCCGAAGCGTCCCGCCGTGGAGCCGACGAGGACGAGGTTGCCGCGGCCCGTTCGCTCGACGCAGCGAAGAAAGCCGCGCGCGGTGAGGAACGTTGCGGTGAGGTTCGCGTCGAGGGTCGCGCGCCAGCGCTCGAGCGGAAGCTGCCAGACCGGCTCGTCGTCGCGCGGCCAGTAGCCCGCCACGGCCGCGCAAACGTCGAGGTCTCCCGCTGCCTCGAAGAGCGCGTCGACCTGCGCCTCGTCCGTGAGATCCGCCTGCACCGCGGTGCCGCCGACCTCGGCGGAGAGCTCCTCCGCCCTCTCGCGGCTCGTGTTGTAGTGGACGACGACCTCGGAGCCTTCCGCGGCGAAGGCGCGGACGCAGGCCGAGCCGATCCCGCCGGCGCCGCCGGTGACGAGGACGCGCTTGCCCGCAAGGCCGGTGTCCACGGGCTGACGTTAGTCGTCCGGGTCGTGCGCGGCGAGCCAGTCGCCGACCACGCGCATGTAGGCACCGCGCTCCTCGACGTGCGGCATGTGCGAGGACTCTTCGAAGCAGACCCACTCCGAGCCGGCGATCCCCGCGAGCAGCGTCTGCTGCAGGGCCGGCGTCGCCTCGTCGTGGCGGCCGGAGACGATCAGGGTCGGGAGCCGGATCTCGTGCAACCGGTCCTTGACCTGCCAGTCCTTGCACGAGCCGATGATGTGGAACTCGCTCGGCCCGTTCATCGTGCGGTAGACCGTCGGATCCTGCTCGAGGAAGTCGAACGTCGCGCTCACCTCGGGCGGCCACGGGATCCGGCAGACGTGCCGGTCGTAGAACGCGAGGCACGCCTCCATGTACTCGGGGTCGTCGTACGTTCCCGCCTCCTCGTGCCTCGCCAGGGTCGCGCGGATGTCCGGCGGGAGCAGCTCGCGCAGCTTGCCCGCCTCGGTCGCGAAGTCGGCCCACGACGCCGCGGTGTCAGCGAGGACGAGCGAGCGCAGGCCGGCGGGCTGCGTGAGGGCGTACTCCTGGGCGAGGAATCCGCCCCAGGACTGGCCGAGGATGTGGTGGTCGCCGATTCCAAGGGCGCCGACGAGGTTGTGCAGCTCGCGAACGAACAGCTCCGGCGTCCAGAACTCGGCGCCGCGGTCGGGGTAGTGGGTGCTGCGGCCGTTGCCGAGCTGGTCGTAGTGGACGACCGCACGCCGGTCAGCGAGGTCGGTCAACGAGAGGAGATAGTCGTGCGTCCCGCCCGGGCCGCCGTGCAGCGCGATCAGAGGCGCCGGCCCGTCAGGCCGTAGCTCACCCGTGATGCGGTACCACGTCTCGGCCTCCGCGCCGGCGAGCGGGAAGGCAACCGTCCCTTCGTTCATCACCGCGGACGTTATCGTCCCGCTCGTGCGCGTCCACATCATCAGCGACATGGAAGGCGTCGCCGGGATCGTCAAGTGGCAGCAGGTGACGGGCGGCGACAAGCTCTGGGACGAGGGCCGCATCCTCTACACCGAGGAGATCAACGCCGCCGTGCGCGGCGCGAAGGCGGCCGGCGCGACCGAGATCGTCGTCATGGACAACCACGGCGCCGGC
>Ga0307373_10010392_pt1 | contig 13698 bp, 10 predicted proteins | sample OX2MG_FD_202534 | JGI IMG/M metagenome (GOLD analysis project Ga0307373, IMG submission 202534) | Soil microbial communities from Risofladan, Vaasa, Finland - OX-2 | ecosystem: Environmental > Terrestrial > Soil > Coastal area > Acid sulfate soil | place: Finland: Risofladan, Vaasa | collected... | reverse complement strand
GGATTGGCAGGGAAGGCACGGGCTTTCAGGCGTGGAGCACTTACTGGGCCAGCCCGCGCAACTCCATTGAATTCGGATATCGCCATGCGAAGACCGCTGCGGACTTCGTTCCGGGCGGAGGAACGCTGAACGACGCGTCGGTCAGCGCGAATTGGTGGTTGGATAACGAATGGAGTATCTCAGCGTTTGTCCAGTACGAGAAATGGAACATCCCATTGCTGGCATCAACGCCGCAATCGAATTGGACAAGCTCCGTGCAGATTGGATTCTGGCCGCACTTATGGCCGAAATAGCCAGCATATCAATGCTAAGGGCAAGAAACTCGTGAAACTTGTCAAACGAAGCATATAAATCAGGCACTGCAATCTTTGACCTGCCGGCTGCCGGCAATGCGCGGGAGCACGAAGAAACAAGCGCGCCCGCACACGAGCAAATGGTTGCGGTGCTGCGACTGCTGTGGCTGGAGCGACGGTTTCTGTTTTGGTCCGTTCTCGTCGGCCTCGTCGCCGCCACGTCAATCGCGTTTCTGACACCCAATCAGTACGTCTCGACGACACAGTTGATGCCTCCAGACTCCGAGTCAGGGAATTCGCTGGCCCTCGCGTCGGCATTAGCGGGACAGGCCGGCTCGCTGGGGTCGCTCGCCGGCGACTTCCTGGGAATCAAAAGCACAGGCGCGCTGTTCATCGGCGTTCTGCAAAGCCGCACGGTGGAAAATCGCATCGTCGATCGGTTTGATCTGAAAAAAGTCTTTCACACACGCTTGGAAGAGACTGCGTGTCAGAAGCTCGCAGAGCAAACGTCAATTTCAGAGGACCGCAAGAGCGGCATCATCACCCTTTCGGTGACGGACAAAGATCCCAAACGAGCCGCCGCCATCGCGTCGGCGTATGTGGATGAGCTCGATACATTGATGACGCAATTGACCACATCTTCCGCACATCGCGAACGCGTGTTTCTCGAGGAACGCTTGACCGCCGTGAAGCAGGAGCTCGAGTCTGCGGAGAAGAAATTCAGCCTCTTCGCCAGCAAGAACGGCACGATCGACATCACCGAGCAGGGGAAAGCCATGGTCGAGGCCGGGGCGACCTTGGAGGGCCAGCTCATTGCGGCGCAATCGGAACTCGAAGGCCTGAAGCAGATCTACACACCGAATAATGTTCGCGTTCGCGCGACCCAGGCGCGGGTGACGGAACTGCACCACCAACTGGAAAAGCTGAGCGGCACGGCAGGACCGCCGCCAACCGGGGATACTGCGAGCACTACGTTTTATACACCATTGCGCCAATTGCCGATCCTGGGCGTGCCCTACGCCGACCTTTTCCGCGAACTGAAGATGGAAGAGGCCGTTTACGAAACGTTGACTAAAGAATACGAAATAGCAAAAGTGCAGGAAGCGAAGGAAATCCCCACGGTGAAAATCTTGGATCCAGCTCAGGTACCCGAAAGAAAGTCATATCCGCCACGGTTGCTGATCATGATTTTGGGAACGGCTTTGGCGATGGGTTTGGCTACCGCTTGGATTGTCGGAGAGGCACGTTGGAAGACCACTGCGCCGGACAATTCGGCAAAACAACTAGCGCAGGAAGTCTTTCACACCGCGAAAGCGCGAATCCCATGGGTTTCGCGAAATGGCGCGCGCGCAGATGCGCTCATCGAGCGGCTCGAACACAGTTCAGGCAAGCAGAACGGCCAGCCAAGGGACTGAATTCGGTCTTTGTCCGTATGTGTTGTTAAGGACAAGAGTTAAGTCACACGGCCCTGTAGGTAACGGGGCGAAGCTGTATCTAGGATACGGGCAAACTCACTCACATGAGAATTCAGTCAGAGGCAGCTATAGAAGTCGCGCAGGCTCCGAACGCGGCTGCGCTTAGCATGGAATCCGTATCACTTTTGGAGCCGCACTGGTATGTTGCGCAGACCTGCGCCAGACACGAGAAGTGCGTTGCCGAGCAGCTCGCGGGCAGGAAGATCGAGAAATTCCTGCCGATCTACGAGACGGTTAATCGCTGGAAGGATCGCCGGGTACGTTTGCAGTTGCCGATCTTTGCCGGATACATTTTCGTGCGGTTGCCGTTGCGCGAGCGCTTGCGCGTGCTCGAATTGCCGAGCGTGGTGAAGTTGCTCGCCTTTGGCGGATTGCCGGTCGCATTGCCGGACGAAGAAATGGAGGCGATGCGAAACGGCTTGACCAGCCAGTTGCGCGCCGAGCCGCATCCCTATTTGACCGCTGGCCGGCGAGTGCGTATGAGGTCCGGCCCGCTCGCTGGTTTGACGGGCATTCTTCTACGCAAAAAGGGATGCTTCCGGTTCGTACTCTCGGTTGAACTGATCCGGCGTTCTGTAATTGTCGATGCAGATGTGGCTGACATTGAGCCAGCCAGCTAGCCGGATTCCTGCGCCCGTGATACCCCTGACAACAACGCAAACCGAAACCGTACCCATGGAAACGCATGGTTCGGCAGCCGTCTCCCGAGCCTTTCCTCGCGCGGGGTTCCAGCAAATAAAGGAATACGCTGGAACGTTTGCTGCGGAGTTCAGCGTCCTGGCCTGCCAAATCCTTGTCTACAAACTCGCGGCAAAATTCCTGGGCACTCTCGGCTTTTCCGAATATGCCGTTGCCCGGCGAACGATCTCCCTGCTCCAGCCTGTGATGATGCTCGGTATGGCCGTGGGCCTCCCTCGGTATATGGCAATGGCTGAAGGCGCAGGAGACGATCCACGAGCGAGGCAATTCTTCGGCGCAGCCGCGCAATGCGTGGGGTTTGCAGTGGCGGTCGCAATCGTTTTGTTGACGATCTGGCGGGACTGGTTTGCATATCTATTCTTCGGCCACCGGGAATACGGCTACTTGGTTTCGCCGTTGGCGCTGATTCTCGCGGGACTCTCCGCGCACGCTCTTGGCTACTCCTACCTTCGTGGACGAATGGCGATCGCCAAAGCAAATATGCTGAATTTGGTGAACCTGGGAATTGTTCCTGTTCTCGTTTTCATTTTTTTTCACGAGAGCGCCGTGGACGTGTTGTGGGCGCTTGGCGCCGGCTGGACAGGCGTCGCGCTTGCTGCGCTGTGTTTCGCGCCAGTCGCCAGCGCGGTTTGTGACGTGCGCGTCGAATCGAAAGAGCTTTTGACTTATGGGCTCCAGCGGGTCCCGGGCGACTTTGCGTTGATGGGCCTTCTGGCGTTTCCGGCGCTCGTCGCCGCTCACTCTGGTGGCATCGAACACGCCGGTTACGTTGCGTTTGGCCTTTCCATCACCAACATGGTCGCCGCGATATTTGCGCCCGTGGGCATCATTCTTCTCCCGAAGATAAGCAGGAACCTCGGGCTTCGCAACTTCGATGAAATTCGCAAGGAAGTGAAGCTGATTGGCTGGTCGACCGCGGGGATATCGCTGGCGGTCGTGGCGGTTGCGGAACTGTTGGCAGAGCCTGTCATCCGGCTCTATTTGGGGGCAAATTTCCTGTCGGCGATGGATCCGGTGCGAATCGTCCTGCTCGCTGCAATTCCGCTGGCGCTGTTTTACGCGCTGCGCAGCGCTATTGATGCATTCCACAGGAAGGCAATCAACACCATAAATCTCGGCGTAGCTTTTCTGTTTTTCATTTTCTTGTGCGGGCTTTCTTCGCTAGCTTCGGGAATTCGCGACGCCGTTCTGTGGTCATTCGTCGCTTCCACATGCCTTCTGGCCATTTTGACGTATTTCGAGATTCACAAGATCTTGCGAAAGGGCGTTGAACTTTCGCTGGATATCGAAGATACGCCGGACCGCGCGGAGGCATTTTAAGGCGTGCTGGGATTAAGTCTGAGCAACGATGACTGGCTGCTGCTTTCGCTCCTGTTCTTCATTCTCGTGATGGCTGTAACGATCTATTACGTCCAGAAATTCCGGAAGGCTCAATTCCTCGACCCGGTAATGATCTTCTTGTTTTTCTATTGCTTATTTGTGTTGCCACTTCCCATTCGCGCCTACATCACAAAGGAAATTGCCGGAGACGTCACGGGGCATTTGCCCCAGCTATTGCCATATATGCCCTGGGCCGTGCTACTGTCCGCGCTCGGCTTACCGTTCCTTATTTGCGGGTACTACTCAAGACTTTCGGGAAGCATTGCGCACAGGCTGCCACGCCCCAAGACGGGGACACATGCGCGAGCAGCGTATGCCGTGATCACGGTGGTTTCGGTGCTGTTGCTCATGGACCTCGCGCGCACCGCTGGAGGACTGCTCGATTTCATTCTGCTCGGATACGGTTCCACGGCTTCCATGTTCGGCAAGGGCTACTTGGCGATTGGATTGCCGTGGATGTTTATCGCGTCGCTTTTTCTGTTCTATCGGTTCACCACTCGGCGCAAGAAAATAGACTTGTTGCTGTTCGCGCTCGCGTTGTCACTTGTGATTTTGATACAGCTGATTTTAGGGGCTCGCGACATGGTTCTATACATAGGTTTGACCGTCCTTCTTTATTGGCATACGGCGATCCGCCCGATTTCGACAAAATTTATCGTGGGCGTCGCCGTGGTGTTGTTCTTCGGCCTCAATGTGCTCGGAGTTCTGCGCTCGTCGAAATATACCGACTTGGCGGACGTTTGGACGAAAACGGCTGACTCATACAACGAACCGGAAGTGAGCGGCAATCTGTTCTACACATTGACCACGGGAGAATTCGTAGTGCCGTTCGAAACACTTCCCCAAATGATGGAAAGCGTGGGAACGCAAATACCGCCTCAGTTCGGCTTGACGTATCTAAAAATGCCCCTGTTTTGGATTCCCGCCGCCGTTTTTCCGAATCGCCCTCTTCCGCTCTCCAATTGGTACATGGAAAAATTCTACGGCGGCGGATACGGGTTGAACGAAGGCCGGCAATTTTTTTTTACGTCAGAGGGTTATCTGAATTTCGGTCCGTTCGGCGTTCTCGGCACGATGCTTTTTTGGGGTTTTTTCCTCGGCGCGGTTGACCGGTATCGCCAACTGGCCCAAGGAGAGCCAGGAGCGCTGATGTTATACGCTTTGACGGTGGCCTTCATCTTTCGAGGGATTGCCGGGGACTCTGTGTCCCTGCTTGTGGGCCTTCCGGAACAGAGCTTAAGCGCTGCGGCGCTCGGTATCTGGATCACGAACTGGGGCGGCCTTCGAAGCGGCGTCTGGCGCGATTCCCGTTCCTTGGCCCGCTTCGCGGAACCTCAGCGCGCCGCGAATTTGGGTTCCGCAAGACGGTAGATCGATGCGATTAGCCGTCTTGATGTCGCTGGGCAGTCCGTGGTCGCGTGATGCGGCAGCGCGCTTAGCCGCGTGTGGCCACGAAGTCTACGCGATTGACTTTTCAAATACGCGCTCGGATTCATACTTGAATGCAACGGATGCGTTTCAAGCCGCGGAGATAAGGGAATTTGTGGGTTCGATCGCGGGTGCTTATTGGCTTACGTCACGATTCTCCTCTCATCTGCGATACTTTTCGGGTGCGCGCAAGCTCAGGAAGACTCTTCGCGAGTTGCGAGCCGATCTTCTGCTGACGCTTTACGGTGGCGGATTTTCCACCATGGCCCGTGTAAGCGGCTTTCGTCCCTACGCAGTGTATGCCGTGGGGAGTGATGTCCTGCTGGGAGGAACGCTTAAGCGGATATCGTCCCGCGTTGCATTTACGAAAGCGAGCGAGGTATTCGTCAACGGGCAGCATCTGGTGGAGACGACGCGCAGCATTGCTCCACGCGCAAATTTATTTCCCCTCCATCTGGGTACGGATGTAAACAGGTTTTCGCCAGGCAGCCCTTCCCCCGAGCCTGTGCGCGTTGTTTGCACGCGTGGCTTTGCGGAAATCTATAACAACGAATTTCTGGTCCGCGCGCTCGCGAAAATGCCGGCTCTCGGCGTGGCTTACGAGACGATTTTTGCAGCTCCCGGCCCGTTGCTCGACAGGGTTCGAGGCATCGCGGATCAAGTCTTAACACCCGAGCGGCGCAAATGGATTCAATTCTTGGGAGGCATAAGCAAAAACGATCTGGCGGCCGTGCTCAAATCCTCGCATGTCTATGTTTCTGTTTCCCGTTCGGATGGAACGTCTTCGTCTTTGATGGAAGGTTTGGCCTGCGGATTGTTCCCCGTGTTGTCCGACATTCCCGCGAACCGGGAATGGATCTTCCCAGAGGCGCAAAACGGCTTGCTCGTGCCGCTCGGTGACACCAGCGCCCTTGCCGGAGCTCTCGCACGTGCGATTAAGGACACGCAACTGCGCAGCAACGCCAGTCGTTTTAACCGCAAACTTATTCTCGATTTCGCCGCCGACCGCAAGAATATAAGAATTCTCTCCAATGAACTCGAGTGTCTGGTTCGCGGGGTTGCAAGGAATAGCCCTCAGCTTGCCCGCATCCCCGAATGAATGCCGTTGAATTAATTTTGGCTGAATACGAAAGGAAATCCATGGGTTCAAAAGCCAGTTTTCACACCGCAGAAGATACGCCGAAACTAAAATTGCCGGTTGCTTCGCTGGCCTTTCTCGATCTAAAGGCGCAATTCGCCGAAATTCGCGAAGAGATTCTTTTAGCAGTCACAGGCGTTCTTGAGAGTCAGCACTTCATCCTGGGGCCGGAAATCGAGATGTTTGAGCGCGAAATATCCGAGCATACCGGCGCGCGATTCGCCATTGGCTGCGCTTCGGGTTCCGACGCGCTTCTTCTCGCCCTCCTCGCACTCGAACTCAAACCTGGCGACGAAGTGATCACCACTCCGTTTACGTTCGTCGCCACCGCGGGAGCCATCGCGCGCATCGGAGCCAAGCCAGTGTTCGTTGATATCGATTCGGCGACCTTCAATATCGACGCGGCACAAATCGAGAATGCCATCACGTCCCGGACTCGCGCCATCCTTCCCGTGCACTTGTTTGGCATGGCGGCGGATATGGACGCGATTCCCGAAATCGCGGCCAAGCGCAAGCTTCCGGTGATCGAAGACGCGGCGCAGTCTATTGGCGCCCGTTATCGCGGCGAAGCAGTGGGGAGCCTGGGCGCGATGGGCTGCTTCAGCTTTTTCCCGTCGAAGAATCTGGGCGGCGCAGGCGATGGCGGAATGATCACGACGAATGACCAGGCGCTCGCGGAAAGATTACGACTGTTGCGCGTCCACGGAAGCCGCAAAAAGTACGAATATGAGATCGTGGGCATCAACAGCCGCCTCGACGCATTGCAGGCCGCCATACTCCGCGTGAAGCTTCGCCATCTCGAAGCATGGACCGAGGGCCGGCGCCGCAACGCCAATCGCTACCGCGTCCTTTTTGCTGACCTCGGTCTCACCGATCACGCGACGCTGCCGTGCGTTCCTGCGGAGCGGACACATGTTTACAACCAATTCGTGATCCAAGTCGCGGGACGCGAAGCGCTCAGAACGTTCCTGAAGGAGCGCGGCATTCCGACGGAGATTTATTATCCTTCGCCGCTGCATCTCGAGCGTGCGTTTCAGTACTTGGGCTACAAGTCTGGCGCTTTTCCGGTCGCGGAAGCCGCGAGCAAGCAGACGATGGCGATTCCCATCTATCCCGAACTTCGCGAAGACCAGCAACACGCCATCGTTTCGGCGATTGCCGAGTTCTACGAGACGCTTTGAGTTCTGAGGTTCACGTCACAAGAAACAAGGGAGGAAGTCTTGAGTGCTGAGAATCCGCAGATCGCCGTCATTGGTTTTGGGTACTGGGGCAAGAATCTTGTTCGCGTTTTCCACACGCTGGGAGCGCTTGCATGTGTGTGCGACGTGGAAAGAGCAGCTCTCGAACGGGCGGCGCAGGAGTACGGCGTCCAAACAACGGAAGACTTCGAAGATGTTTTGCGGAACGACTCGATTTCCGCCGTGGTGATTGCGGCGCCCGCCTCGCAGCATTTTGATATAACGCGCCGCGCGCTGCTGCGAGGAAAGGACGTGTTTGTCGAAAAGCCTCTGGCGTTGCACGCTAGTGAGGGGCGCGAGCTGGTCAAACTCGCGCAGGCGCGCCGCCGCGTCCTGCAAGTAGGCCATATCCTGGAGTTTCATCCGGCGATCAGCGAGCTCAAACGGCTGATCAGCACGGGCGAGCTCGGGCGCATTCAGTATATCTATTCGTCGCGGTTGAATCTGGGCAAGCTACGCACCGAAGAAAATATCCTATGGAGTTTTGCCCCGCACGATATCTCCGCAATCCTGTTTCTTCTCGGTGAGACTCCGACGCGAGTGTCCGCGCAGGGTGGAAGTTTTTTGAGCCCTCCCCTTGTGGACACCACGCTGAGCACGCTCGATTTTCCGAGCGGCGCCAAGGCGCATATTTTTGTGAGCTGGTTGCATCCCTTCAAGGAGCAGAAACTCGCGATCATTGGCAGCGAAAAAATGGCTGTCTTCGACGACGTGCGCACTGCGGACAAACTCATGCTGTATTCGCATCGGATCAGCTGGCTCGATCGAAAGCCAATCGCCCAGAAGGACGCAGGGCAGGCGGTAGCGATCTCGGCTGACGAACCATTGCGCCTGGAGTGCGAGCATTTCCTCGACTGCGTGCGAAGCAGAAAGCATGCCCGGACGGACGGCGTAAGCGCGCTCCGTGTGCTCGAAGTATTGGAAGGCTGTGAACGCTCGCTGCGGGACAAGGGCGCGCCAACAGAAATGGAGGTCGCGGCGGCCCGCTATTTCGCCCATCCGACGGCGGTGATTGATGAGCCGCGCGAAATTGGCGACGGCACGAAGATCTGGCACTTTTCGCACGTCATGGCCGAATCGAAGCTGGGCCGCGGCTGCAATCTGGGCCAAAACGTCGTGGTCAGTCCCGGCGTGCGCATCGGCAACAACGTCAAGGTCCAGAACAACGTATCGATTTACACGGGAGTAGAGCTCGAAGACGACGTCTTCTGCGGGCCTTCGATGGTGTTCACCAACGTCATCAATCCGCGCAGCCACGTTGTGCGGCGGCACGAGTATCAGAAAACGCTGGTAAAACGAGGCGCTACTTTGGGAGCGAATTCGACCATTGTGTGCGGGACCACGATTGGACGCTACGCCTTCATCGCCGCTGGCGCCGTCGTCACGCATGATATTCCCGACTACGCGCTGGTGATGGGTGTTCCGGGAAAGCAAGTCGGCTGGATGTGCGCCTGCGGCGTGCGGCTGGATGAAAGCGACTCCGAGCCGAAATGCACTGCCTGCGGCAAGACATACGAAATCGCAGACAACATCTGTTGCGAACACGAAGCGGGAAGCACCTCGCCTCTGCAGATACTATCAGCAGCAACGAATGATTGATCTCTGGTTTTCACCGCAGGAGTTGAGCGAAAACTCAGCGAATGACTTCAGGCCCAATACGTGAAGTTGCTCCGGCCACATTTTCAATGAAACATCCATTTGTTTCCGTTGTCGTACCCATGCGAAACGAGGGCAAGCTGCTCGAGCCATGCTTGCTTTCTTTGGTCAAGCAATCCTACCCGCAACCTCGCTACGAAATTTTGGTCGTCGATGGCCGTTCCTCGGATAATTCGCGCGACATTGTCGATAAATTCACGAGCGGCGCCACTCTCCTCTTGCTCGACAATCCCGCCCAAAGCACTCCATCGGGAATGAATGTAGGTATTCGATCCGCGCGCGGTTCCATCATCGTGATTGCCGGAGCGCATTGCGTCTATTCCCAGCGGTTTATCGAGGATTGCATACTATGCCTGGAGAGGACCGGAGCCGACGTCGTGGGCGGCCCTGTCCAGACGGCAGCGTCATCAGACTATTTCGGCGCGCAATTAGCATGTGCAATTCTATCTAGCCCCTTTGGCGTGGGGAATTCGCGTTTTCGCACGAGCGTGCACGAGGGATACGTCGACACGGTTCCATTCGGAGCCTACCGCAGAGAAGTACTCGAGCGCGTCGGACTCTTTAATGAAAGGCTCATCCGCAATCAAGACAATGACCTGTCCGCAAGGGTTCAAGAGACAGGAGGCAAGATCTACATGACTCCTGCGTTGACAGCAATCTATGTCCCCATCGACAATTATAGCGATCTACTTCGACAGGCCCTGCAAAAAAGTCAGTGGCACGCGATCACCGTAAAAGAAAATCCTAAGGCTCTCGGATTTCGCCATCTGTGCCCCGCGGGTTTTCTGTGCGTCATCGTTCTCCTTGCTTCGCTATCGCCCTGGAGCAATTTTGCCCGCGCAATCCTCGCCGTCCTCGGTATCGTCTACTTCTCATTGAGCGCCTGGTTTTCGATGCATGCAAAGGAGAAGCACTCATGGGCGATCAAAATCGCCATGCCGTTCGCGTGCCTCTTGTTCCACTCCGCCTACGGTTTGGGAACGCTCCTTGGACTGCGACGCCTGGTGTCCGCGACGAGAGGCAGTTCTGCGGCAGCGAACATGGCCACACCTGATTAGTCAAAAACTGAAAGTTGGATATAAGCGCGAGTGCCACGCGACCCTTGTCTGCTCACACTTAGCTTCCGCACCAAAGAACTCTCGGCGCTAATTTATCTGGGCGCTACTGAAACCCCATGACGGTTGAAAACACGAATCACCGCATTCCATTTCACCGCGCTGCAGTCGGCGAAGAGGAAATCGCCGCCTTGGCCGAGGTTATTCGTGACGGCTGGCTAACGATGGGCGCCCGAACCATTGAATTCGAAAAGGAATTCGCGCGATACGTCGGGGCATCGCATGCCGTAGCCGTGTCTTCGTGCACCGCGGCGCTGCATCTTGCGCTCGAAGCGATCGGCCTGCAGCCCGGTGACGAAGTGCTCGCTCCCACCACCACGTTCACAGCCACTGCCGAGGTTGTTGTCTATCTCGGGGGCTGTCCAGTCCTGGTTGATGTTGATCCTGAAACTTTGAATATCGATCCGCGCGACGCTGCAAAGCGCATTACCTCGCGGACCCGCGCAATTATCCCGGTACATCTTGCGGGCCAGCCTTGTGACATGGCAGAGATTCACGCGCTTGCCGAACAGCGGAATTTGCGGGTCATCGAAGATGCCGCGCACGCGCTTCCTGCCGCATATCGAGGGAAGCCGGTCGGTTCTCTCAGCGAGTTCACCGCATTCAGTTTTTATGCGACGAAAACATTGACCACTGGCGAAGGCGGGATGATTACGACCGAAAACGCGTCTGCAGCGGAGCGTATGCGCATGATGCGACTCCATGGAATTGCGCACGATGGCTGGAAACGCTACACGGCGGAAGGCAGTTGGTACTACGAAATCCAGCAGGCAGGATATAAATACAATTTTACTGATTTGCAGGCCGCCCTGGGCCTAGTCCAGTTAAAAAAGTGCGACGCCATGCGCGAGGCACGGCGGCGCATCGCCGAACACTATACCGAAGCGTTCCACATGGTCGAATCACTCGAACCCCCACGAGTGCTTCAAGATCGTGAGAGTTCCTGGCATCTCTATATTTTGCGCCTTGATCTCGACAAGCTACGGATCGACAGAAACCAATTCATTAACGCGCTTGCTCAGCACGGCATTGGCGCCAGTGTGCACTTCATACCGTTACATCTGCAACCGTACTATCAGCGGGAGTTCGGATACCGGTTCGGAGACTTTCCCAATGCGGAATCGCAATATCTTCGATCCATCTCCCTGCCGATTTATCCGACAATGAGCGAATCAGAAATTGAACGGGTGATCGCGGCGGTAACGAATATTGCGCGGGAAGCGGAGTGTCACGTTTTTGATGACGCAACATGCTAGTACAGCCAGAGCCTGAAAACTGTTTCGAAGGATCGCAGGACTGGCGGTGTTCGCGCGCCCGCCAGTCAGCCAAGACAACATTTTATCAATTCGCGGGAAAGAGAATTCTGGACGTGGCGTGCGCGAGCGCCGGGCTTCTTCTCCTGGCGCCATGCTTTCTGATTGTGGCGGCTCTGGTGAAATTCACATCCGCGGGACCGGTCCTGTTTTGCCAGGCGCGCGTCGGGCGAAACGGCAGGATTTTTTTTGTGATGAAGTTCCGTTCGATGCAAGAGCATTCTAGGATAGGCTCGCTCGTCACAGTCGCTGGCGATTCCAGGATCACGTTGGTGGGATCCATTCTTCGCAAGTACAAAATAGACGAATTGCCACAAGTCTGGAACGTTCTGAGGGGTGAAATGAGCCTGGTCGGACCGCGTCCAGAAGTCGAGCAATATGTAATCGATTATACGGATCAGCAACGCCGGGTCTTGCGAGTCCGTCCCGGTATTACGGACCCCGCATCAATCGCTTACCGCCACGAAGAAGGTTTGCTCTCGAGCCAGTCCAATCCCCAACAGTATTATCGCAACGTTCTTTTGCCGCACAAACTGTCGCTGAACCTCGAATATGTCGAAAACATTTCATTCCGACGCGATGCGTCGCTGATTCTGAATACTCTCCGTTCCATCTTTTCCTAACCGCATATCCGGTTCTCGCTCGCCGGAAAACGAGGCGACTGTTCTCTGGCTGTCTCTTTGTTCGTCTGAAAGCCGCTAGAACCAGACAAATCATGAAAAAAGTACTTTTGAACTTACCCAGACTCGTTTTTGAAAACCGCCCGTGGCTCATCACATTGTTCCAGGCGCTATTGGTTTCGGGCTCGCTTGTATTTGCATGGCTGCTCAGGTTCGACTTCAGCCTGCCGTTTCGACATTTGTTGATGTGGTCCGCGCCAATTCTCATCTTGATTCGGTTAGGCTTCTTGCGGCTTTTCAATCTCCACCGTGGATGGTGGCATTTCAGCGGCGTCAGAGACGCTCTCAACGTCTTAAAAGCAGTCGCCCTCGGAACAATCATTTTCTATTTATTTATGACGGGCCTGGGTGTGTCTGCCTTTCCGCGTTCTGTATATCTTTTCGAAGCGATACTGACGGCCGGTCTGTTGTCGGGCGGGCGTTTGATGTCGCGGGTGCTGGCCGAATCGATGCGCCGGGATTCGAAGAACTCAAAAAAGGTGATCGTCATTGGCGCAGGATTCGCCGCACAGATGGTGATTCGCGAGATTGTTCATTCAGGGAGCGGTTACGGCGTGCTCGGTTGCCTGGACGATGACGAATCGAAGCGGGGAATCGCGATTCACGGTGTGGCCGTGCTCGGCAGAGTAGAGCAACTCCCGGCTCTCTTGCCCCATTACCCGGCGGACGAAGTCGTCATCGCGGTTCCCTCGGCTACTGGTGTGGAGATGCAACGATTCACCCAGATCTGTCAGCAGGCCGGCGTTCCCTTCCGCACAGTTCCAGCGTTGGGCGAAATCATCAAAGGGCATGTCAGCATCCGTCAACTTCGCGAAGTTCGTCTCGAGGATCTTCTGGGTCGAGAACCGGTGGAAATGGATCTAGAGCTGGTTCGTCGCCAGATCGAAGGCAAAGTGACTCTGGTTACTGGGGCCGCCGGATCTATCGGCTCCGAACTGTGCCGGCAGATCCTAAGGTACGCTCCGCAGCGGCTGATATGCGTGGATCAGAACGAGACCGGGCTTTTTTATTTGCAACAGGAGCTCGCTGGAAACCGAGGGACAGAAAGACAAGTCTGCCTTTTTTTCGTGGCCGATATTAATGACGAAATGCGCATGCGCCGTCTGTTCCACGAGCACGCTCCAGGCATCGTCTTTCACGCGGCCGCGTATAAACACGTACCCATGATGGAGGGGAACGTCCAGGAAGCGGTAAAGAACAATGTATTTGGTCTTATGGGCTTGCTGGAAATCGCGGACGACTGTGGATGCGAGCGTTTCATTCTGATTTCCTCGGATAAAGCT
>Ga0307373_10010391_pt1 | contig 13699 bp, 12 predicted proteins | sample OX2MG_FD_202534 | JGI IMG/M metagenome (GOLD analysis project Ga0307373, IMG submission 202534) | Soil microbial communities from Risofladan, Vaasa, Finland - OX-2 | ecosystem: Environmental > Terrestrial > Soil > Coastal area > Acid sulfate soil | place: Finland: Risofladan, Vaasa | collected... | reverse complement strand
AGCTTCGCGATTTCCTCCGTCGAGTGCAGCGTCGTATCGAAGTTTTCCAGCAGGAAGGCGAGACCGGTTCCGCCGATGAATCCCAGAATCATGCCGAGCGGGATGAGGATCTTCTTATTCGGGTTCGAAGGCGCAGTCGGAACCGTGGCTGCCTGCACCACGGTCATCTTGCTGGCGCCTTGCGCCGTCGCGTCGCGCGTCTGCTGATACTGCGTGAGCAAGTTCGAGTAGGTGCTCTCGTCGAGTTGGATTGACTGTAACGTCGCGCTGATGAGATCAGCGTTCTGCGGCGTTGCCTTCAGCAGGTTGTCGTAGTTGGTGCGTTCCTTCGTAAGATCTGCCTGGAGCTGATCAATCTGCTGCTTAAGAATGTCCAGACTGCTCTCACCCAGGCTGGCGTACTGCGCCTCGATCTGGTTACTGAGTTGGGTGGCGATCGCGTTCGCCGCGGCGGCGGCCTGCGTCGGGTTCGTGTCTTGCACCTCGATCACCATCAGTTCGGTGTTGGCCGGGATCGAAACCGAGATCTTCGGCGGAGCGCTCAGGTTCAACTGTTTCATCACCTGCGCCGACGTCTGCGGGCTAGTGACGATCGTGCGGTACGTGTTCATCAACCGGTCCGTGTATTGCAGGTCGTAGCTAACGTAGCCGGAGGAACCGGTGTTCGCTGTGCCCATGCGCAACGTGGTCGAAGCCGCGTATTCAGGGGTGATTAGGAATAGACCGGCAATCGTCACACACAGCGCCAGCGCCGTCGTGATCCCCACGACGAGTCGCCGTCTCCAGATGACTGCTAGAAAGGACTGAAGGTCCATATGCTCACCGCCCTTACTCAAACTCGCTGAGTGCCCAACGTACCGCGGGTATCGAATTCGCGTCGCTCGTCCGATTCGCATCGGGTCGGGACGTTTCCATGGATTGCAGAACAAAAAAACCGGCGCGACATATTGTCGGCCGGTTGCACCACTGGCTCAGTACGGATCAGGTGCCCAAGTTGCGACCCGTACCTCTTTGCCGCCTATTTCGATTTCACTCCGGATACGGCGCCCTGTTGCGCTCGTCTCCGTTCGCTCTTGACTCTATCGACCAGCCATGGCAGCAACAACCGACATCTGTCTCTTGAACACGAGGACTTTCGTACTTGACGGTCCTATACCGTACGGGCTATCCACATAAGTAGGAATTGGCGACGACCGTACGGTGCTGAACTGGTTCCTCGTAGCGGCACGTTCAGGTGTATCTGCGAAAGCTGTCGTGCCTGTTTCTTCTTCCGCCCACGCGTTTGCGTGAGCGATTCCTTCGAACTTGTACGTCGTACCGGCGATCTGGAGCTAAGCCTGAGACCGCCGCTCAGTAAAGCGAATAGGTGAATACCCTCTATGCAATCAGGTCGAGTCGGTTCCCCAGGAGCGATAAAAAGCGAAGTTCCGGCCCGGGCGCGCGAAAAGCGTCCGGTATTGCTGCAACCGATCGCACCGGTGCGTCCAACAACGGCCGCGGAACGGCCGCCTTCTGCGTCTGTGGCGAAAACGCCGGCGAAGGTTAAAGCGCGGCGCCGGTGGACATGGTTCCGCGTCACGCGCTGGGTAGCGTTCATCTTTCTACTCGCCGCACTCGGGGGCGTGGGCTACTGGGGAGTAAAGCGGGCGCAGACGGCATTGGAGACGTATCATGCCGTCGCCGCTGACGTGCAGGGCCTCCAGGGACTCGAATCGTCAAACTTCTCGACATTTACGCCAAATGACGCCGCACGGGTTCATACCCAGTTCGTACAGCTGCAGACCGACGTCAACTTCCTGATCCGCTTAACGAGCGTGCCGAATCGCTTTCAGAGTTTCGTTAACGGCCTCCCCTATGTCGGACCGCGCTATCAGGCAGGATCCCAGACGCTTCAGGTAGTCAAGTTGCTGGCAGATTCGGGAGCGTCGGGGTCAGCGATCGGCGAACAGGTGCTGCAAGCTTATAAGACGACTGGGCTCTCGGCCTCGACGGCCCCAACCAGTCCCACCTGGCTCGATGTCGTCGACCAGAACATGCCCGAGATCGTTCAGATCACCGGCCAAATCAACAAGGCGATGAGCCTCCGTTCGCAGATCGACGTGCGTTACCTGCCGACAGCCGCACAGACCAAACTCGCCAAATTCGACGAGATCACGTCACGTTACGACCTGAATAAGTTGGTAAACACGCAACTGCCTGCGCTGCAATCGGCCTTCGGAGCGGACGGACCGGCACGGTATCTCATCCTGATTCAGAATCCGTCCGAGCTTCGGCCCAGCGGCGGATTCCCAGGCACGATCGCGCTGATCACGTTCGATCGCGGTCAATTACAGAGCTACGAATTTTACGATGTCTACGACCTGAATCAGGCGTACACCACAAGCACACACCAGCCAATTCCTCAACCGTGGCCCTTGGCACACTACGCCGCATCTCCAGAGCTTTCGATTCTCGACGCAAGCTGGTGGAGTGATTTCCCGACCAGTGCGGCGACGATTATGTCGATGTATCAGGCAACCGGATGGCCGCCGATCAAAGGTGTAATCGCGCTCGATCCGGCAATGGTCGGCAGCATGTTGCGCATCACCGGACCAATCACGATCGATGTCGACGGAGAAATGCGAACCATCACCGCCGATAACGTCCACGCCGAGATTGAGCGGCAACGTGCCCTGCAGCGGGCAGGGGAGAAAACACAGGACGTCCACAAGCAGGTCGTCGCGATCATCGGTAAAGACATCATCGAACGGATCAAGAACGGCGATCGCGCGACGATGCTAAAGATGGCGAAGGCGATCGAACAGACGGCCAACCATCGTGATCTCCAGATCTATTCTTCGGACCCGAAGGTACAGGCAATCATCGCGAAACGCTCTTGGTCCGGCAGCCTGATTCCTGATCCGAACATACCAACGCTCGCGCTCACGTACGCGAATGTTGCCTTCGGGAAATCGAGCGAACTGATGCATCCTTCGTACTCCGTAACGATCGATCCTCCGGTAAACGGGATGCGTCTTGTCCACCTCCAGGTCACGCTCGATCACACCGGTTCTCCCTACGACGATCCGTTCTACGAAGGATTTCAGCGCTGGTGGGTCGATGTCACCCTCCCGATCGGGAGTGAACGCATCGGCAGCAACCTTGCGACCGTCACCAACCCAGAGGAACCGAACGGCGGCAGCTATGAGATTCCATTACCGTCCGGTACGCAGGCAACGCTGAACATCGATTTCCGCATGCCGGAAAATTCAGATCTCTTGATTCGACGCCAGGCAGGACTGACCCCGGCACAGGTGACCGTCACCCAGCCCAGCTGCAACGCTGTGCAGCAGGCCGCCACGCTCAATACCGACCTGCTCGTCAAACTCGGAGCGTCATGCCCGTACGTCAGCCCGAAATAGGCACCGCCTCACTGATCGGGCATCAAACAGTTGCGTAAACGAGGCACGATTGAGCGCGAGCAACTGCGCGAATCGACATGCGTTCGTTGAGAGCGCGGGTGCGCGCCAATTCGTTGATTTGTGGTTTGCTTAGCGCGACGACCTTTCGCACGGCCGGTATAGAAGCTGGATCTCGCAACGATGAGCCGATCTCAACCGCTTCAAGCCAACATATCGCTGAAGAGATCAACGCGATCTCGCGATTCGGTTTGGTTTCCTTGGCTCGAAACGCTGGATATAATGAGACTGCTTGTCCGCCGCACGTAGATAGGATGGCCAATGGGATTACTTTCGCGCACGACAACTCTCATCAAAGTCAAGGTGAGCAAGCTCTTGGGCGCCGCCGAAGACCCCCGAGAGATGCTCGACTACTCGTACGAGAAGCAGCTATCGATGTTACAGGATGTTCGGCGCGGGATTGTCGACGTCACGACCTCAAAGCGGCGCCTCGAACTGCAAAAGGCGAAACTCGACGAGAGTCAGGCGAAACTCGGCGATCAGGCGAAACAGGCGCTAAGTGCCAACCGTGAAGATCTTGCGCGCACGGCCCTCGAGCGCCGCGCCATGATCCAACAGCAATCGACTGACCTCGATACGCAGATTCAGCAGCTTGACGGCGAACAGGCGAAGCTCGAGCAGGCTGAATCCCGCCTGCGAACGAAGATCGAGTCGTTCCGGACGAAGAAAGAGGTCGTCAAGGCGCAGTACTCAGCCGCCGAAGCGCAAGTTCGCATCGGCGAGGCCGTCACCGGACTCTCCGAAGAGATGGCTGACGTCGGAATGGCCGTCGATCGCGCTCAGGAAAAGACCGAGGCGATGCAGGCACGTGCCGGTGCGATCGACGAACTGATCGCGTCGGGCTCACTCGATGACGTGACTTCATCCGGCGGAGATTCGATTGATCGGGAACTATCGCAGATCTCGATGAAAGAGAGCGTTGAATCACAGTTGGCGGCGCTTCGTAAAGAAGTTGGCGCTCCAGAACAGCCGAAGCAGCTGGGTGAGGGGTAGGCGACATGATCATTCGAATCGCCGCCGAAGGCCAGTACCGTATGGCCAGTTCCTACCTGGATCAGATCAACGAAATTGACAACCAGCTCGTCGAAGCAATCGCCAGTGGCGATCGTGACGGATTCGCGAAGTACTTCGGCAGCCTGCTGGATCTGGTGCGAAAGCATGGAGAACCACTCGCCCACGACGAGTTAGTCGAATCACAGCTAGTCTTGCCGCCGGCAGACACAACTTTCGATGAAGCCGCTCATCTGTTTGTCGCCGAAGGATTGGTACCCGACTAGTTTTCTGGCGCAGTTAAATAGATCAGTACGAAATAACGAGCCCGCGAAATATTCGCGGGCTCGTTGCTGTATTTTATGCAGAGCGTAGCGGTGAGGCTAGAACGGGATATCCCACATCGGATACCAGCGCTCCAACTCCTGTTCGACCGGAAGCTCGTGTTCCATCGCGGAAGATAGCCGCAGCTCCAGCGCATTGTCGCGCTGCCGTCCTGTTTTCAGCGGCACGAACGGGTAGAACGCCCCACGCTTGTAATTATAGAACCAGTAAATCGCCTGGCCATCCGCGGAGTTGAAGCGAAAGGCGGAGGCAAGCAATTGTTCGCCGAACTGATTCTCCACCAGTGTTTGACTGATGATGTGAATCGTGGCGACCAGATCCTCGAACTGAGGATCGGTCAGGATAATCCAACGAAAGCGAAACTCGTCCATTTCGATCTTAAACTCGGTACCGGTATCTCGCGTGCCCAGTTTAAGGAGGTCGGTCAGATCTTTGCTCGCCTGCTCGAAGTACGACGACTCGACCGGTCGGAACACGATGCCTGCGTGAGGGTCACTGGCCATGTTGAGCTGGGTTTCCAATGTCACCTGTGCTGTCGACATTGCAAACAATCGCTCGATCTTCGAGGGCGCCGGTCGTGAGCGACCAAGCAACGAATCGAAGAACTGTCTCATAGACCTTCCATCTCCCGCGACAGCGCCCGCAAGCGCTCAAGCCGATGCTCAAGCGACGGGTGAGTCGAAAAGATCTCGCTAAAGCTGTTTCCGACCGCAGCCGGGATAATGAACATCGCATTCATCCCCTGCACTTCACGGAGATCGCGCTCCGGAATGCGCTGCATCACGCCACTGATTTTTACCAGAGCCGACATGAGATTTGACGGCGAACCGGTGATAATCGCCGCGCCGCGGTCAGCGGCATATTCGCGATAGCGCGACAAGGTCCGGATCAGCAAATAACTGAGGACCCACACGAGAATTGACGCCAGGTAGATCATCGCGATCGAGCCGCCGTCGCGACGATCACGTCGACCCATTGCCATGCCGCCCCAGAAGAACATGCGCATCACGAGCTGGGCAACCATGGCGAAGAAACTGGCGAACGTCATGACCATTACGTCACGATTGCGGACGTGAGACATCTCATGTGCCAGCACCGCTTCGATCTCAGCAGGCTGAAGCCGATTCATAAGCCCGCGGGTAACCGCGATAACGGCATGTTTCGGGTTACGACCGGTTGCGAAGGCGTTTGGAACGTCTGAATCAGCGATCGCTACGCGAGGCTTGGGGACATTGGCGATCGCCGCGAGACGCTCGATCATGTCGTGAAGCTCAGGAGCTTGCTCCGGAGTCACGATCTTAGCGCCCATACTCAACAATGCGATCTTATCCGAGAAGAAATACTGGATGCCCAGCAATATCCCGGCGAAAAAGAGAATCGCGATGCTACTGACGCCGTAGGCGATGAGCACAGCGATGAACGCTAGGTAGACGAGTGTCAGCAAGAACATGACAACGAACATCCGGAAAGAGAGCCCGGCATCGCGGCCCCAGCGTGACATTCGACCGACAGTTGATGACATGTGTGTTCCTAATCCAAAATCTGCACCACAGGCACCCCTGATTATACGCCTGCCATCAATCCCGCATCGCCGATTGCCCCGAAGCGACAGGAGAAATCAAGCGATTCATCCGCGTCAATAGCGCGGAAAAAGGTATACTAACAATTGAACACGCGTGCTAGTACGAACGCATGATATTCTCGGTCGATTTACGAACACGAGGGTGCGTTGTCAGCTGAATCCCGTTCCGAGTTGATGGTGGAAACCGTTCGTCTGCGAAAGACGTATGGTTCGGTCGTCGCGATTGAGGGCCTTTCGGTCCAGATTCCGCGCGCTGCTGTTGGACTGCTTGGAGCGAACGGTGCCGGTAAATCGACGCTGATCAAGCTGCTGCTTGGCTTGCAGTCGCCCGTCTCGGGTGACGCCTCAGTCCTGGGCTTCAACGTGCGCACCGAACCGCTGCGCATGCGCGAGCATGTCGGCTATATGCCGGAATCCGACAGCCTGCCGCTCGACGTGACTGCCGCCGACTTCGTCGGACATATGGCCGAAATCAGCGGACTCCCGGCCCGTGCCGCACGGCTTCGCGCAGCTGAGACGCTTTACCAGTGCGGCGTCGATGAGGAGCGATATCGTCTACTTCGCGAGTTTTCGACCGGCATGAAGCAACGCGTGAAGTTGGCTCAAGCGATTGTTCACGACCCGGACCTCGTCTTCCTCGACGAGCCAACGAATGGGATGGATCCATCCGGTCGCGACGATATGCTCAAACTTATCTCACGCATCCACCGCGACCTTGGTATTACCGTAATCCTCAGTTCGCATCTTCTGGAAGACGTCGAGCATGTATGCGACTATGTGGTGATGCTTGAACAGGGTCGTTTAGCGATGAACGGGCCGCTCACCTCTCTGGTCCAGGGTGAAGGCGACGTTGTCGTACAGGTCGATGGCGAAGTCGAACGATTTATTCTCGCGTTGGAGCAGAAGGGGCTTGACGTCCGTCGTCGCGGTGCAGATCTCGTCCTTGCCTACCACGACGACACCGTGTTCGATACCGTGCGTGACGTCAGCATCGACACCGATGTGCTCCTGCGTGGGCTCCACCGCGACACGCGAACACTCGAAGATGTTTATTTGCAGCGGATGGGCGAACAGCCGGCTGATGAGGGTGCCGATGTCCACGCCGATTGATCAAACGCGCCGAACTGGCGAACTTTCGAATCAGCCTGAGGCCGAGATCTACGATCGTGGCTACCGGCATTACGACGGCCCACGCGAGGGGCGACGACACGCGATTTTGGCGCTCGTCGTCTACTCGATCAAGCGGGGACTCGGTATCAAGAAGCGTTGGACCGCGAAGATTATCCCGATCCTCATTTATGGTTTCGCTTTCTTCCCGGTCATTATCATTGTCGGAATTCGTGCGTTCGCCGGAAATTTGGCCGCGAATCTCAACTATCTGACGCTGTACAGCTCGCTCGCGCTCATCATGGTTGTCTTCGCCGCCGCTACCGCGCCCGAGATGCTATGTGACGACCGCCGGCAACACGTGCTGCCGCTCTACTTCTCGCGCGCGCTGAGTAAAGGCGACTATCTGCTTGCGAAGATCGGCGGACTCGGTTTTTTAATGGGTACGGTGGCGCTACTCCCGGCGGTCTTTCTCTTTCTTGGCTCAACATTCCTGGCCACGAGCCCGGTCAGCTATTTCTTTGATCATGTCGCCGATCTCCTACGAATCCTGGCGGTAGGAACCTTGCTCGCCCTTTTCTTCGCCTCGATCGGATTGCTCATCGCCAGCTTCACCGAACGTAAGAGCATCGCTGCCGCAGTCTACATCGGCGCGGTACTTTTGATCTCCGGGTTTGCAGACGCGCTCTTTCACGCGATTCATGCTGATTGGCATCGATATTTCGCCCTGGCAGATTTGCTCGCCGTGGCTGATGGGCTTACCGCCTGGATTTTCGGCAAGAAGCTGACCGGCGGCAGCGTGGCAGCGACCGCGTCGCTCGCTGGACCATGGTATCTCGTTTCGGTGGCAGTTGTCGTCATCGCCAGCGCGGCGGTCATGTACAGGCAGTATCTTCGTGAAGAGTAACTCCCGTGATCAACGAGGTCTCGATCTGAAACTGGACGGGGCACCCGTTCCGATCTCGGCTCGATCGACCGAACAGACAAACGGTTCAAGCGAAGATCGATTACCGGTGACGACGGTTGAGGTCGATCATCTTTCCAAATGGTATGGCGATGTTGTCGCGGTAGCGGACGTTTCGTTCGCGATCGGTCCCGGTGTCACCGGTCTGCTTGGGCCAAACGGCGCCGGTAAGTCGAGCATCTTGAAGGTCCTCTCCGGGTTGCTCAAGCCGTCGTCAGGCGCGGTACGCGTTTTCGGCGTACCTGTGCGGGCCGATACGCAACTCTATCGGCGCATCGGCGTCGTGCCCGAGCAAGAGACAGTCTATCCATTTCTGACCGGTCGCGAGTATGTTCGCTGGAACGCGGCGCTGCAGCATCTCCCTGATCGCGATGCCGCCACCGAGCGTGCCATTCAAATGGCAGATCTTGGCGACGCGGCGAACCGGCGCATCGGCGGATACTCCAAAGGGATGCGCCAGCGCATCAAGGTCGCCGCCGCCCTCGTCCACGATCCGGACGTCTTGATTCTCGACGAGCCGTTAACGGGAACCGACCCGGTCCAGCGTGTTCACCTGATCAAATTGATCCACGATCTCGGCGCGTCGGGCAAGACGGTGTTCGTTTCGTCCCACGTCCTTTACGAAATTGAACGTATTGCCGAGCGGATCATCGTGATCGTTGATGGGAAACTCGCGGCGGTCGGCGATTTCCACGCGATCCGCGAAAAGATCGACGAGCACGCGCGCACCATTCGTGTCAAAGCGACCGACAATCGGGCGCTCGCCTCGCTCTTGATCGGAGCGCCACAGGTGACGGCGATTCGCTTCGACACGGAGCATGACGCGCTGATCATTGAGGCCGATGACGTTCGCGCGGTGTACCGCATGGTGCCACGTTTGGCCCGCGACCGTGGAATTCGACTCATTGAAATCGCCGCACTTGACGACTCGCTGGCGAGCGTCTTCGCCTACGTGACCAAGCGATGACCGAGCGAACGACGACCGTCATTCGCCAGGTGGATTGGTAATCATGCTATCGACGTTTCCGATATTGTGGCTGACATTTCGCCAGTTCGCCGCGGGGCGCGCCACCCGCGTCGTCGCGTTTTTTGCCGCGACACCGCTGGTCTTTGCACTCGTATATCTCTTTAACTCGGGCGATGTCACCGCGAATGTCTTCCTGGCCGGGGTCTTCAACCAGTTCCTCGCGCCGACGATTGTTCCGTTGGCAACGTTGATCCTCGCTACCGGCACGCTCGGCAATGAACTGAGTGACCGAACGATCGTCTATCTGGTAATCAAGCCGGTGTCGACCTGGCGCATTGTAATAGAGAAATTTGTCGGCACATTCGTGGTGACCGGCATCGCGTTCATCATCGGAGTGTTTCTTACCTGGTTGTTGGTCGCCATGGGGCCGGAAATGCCAAAGAGTTCCGCTCTACCCGCGCTCTTGATCTCGTCGCTCATTGGCGTCGCGGCTTACGGAGCAGTTTTCCTGTTTGTCAGCCTCGTGATCCCACGTGCATTGCTTGTCGGCGTCATTTACATTCTGCTCTGGGAAAGCCTACTCGCCCGCTTCATCCCCGGTATCCGGGTCTTGAGTATCCGCCACTTCATCCAATCGATCTTCGTGCATCTTCTCAACGACTCGTCAGTGACGCTCCCGCAGGCGACACAACTCACATCGGCCGTCATCGTGCTCGTTATCGTCGTCATCGTTTCAATCATTCTCGCTGCGCTGCGACTGCGCCAAATGAATCTCGACTGATTTCCCCCCATACTCCGGGCCGAACCCCTCGCGAATATGCGAGTCGTTGGGCGATACAATGCGTTCAACGATCGAACCAGTGACGTCGTAGCCACACAACGGGGAATTCATGCTGTTCGGTGCTCCATCGCAAATGCTCAGCCACCGGAGACGTTATGCGGAGATCATCCGCATCTTGTCGCATCACGGCGTTCGTTCCATCGTTGAGCAGCTCGGTATCGCGTCACTCGTACCGGTGAATCGCGGCATCTTTCGGCGTCCGGCCGATGGTATGGCGATCAGCCAGGCCGAACATGTGCGTCTTGCCCTCGAAGATCTCGGCACAACCTTCATCAAACTCGGTCAAATTCTTTCCACGCGCGAGGATTTGCTACCGACCGCCTATATCGTTGAACTGAGCAAGCTTCGAGATCAGGTGCCGCCGGTGCCGACCGAATCAATTCTCGAGGTGATCGAGCAGTCGCTCGGAAATCCAGTTGAGAAACTCTTCAAGTCATTCGACCGCGAGCCGCTCGCCGCGGCATCGATCGGCCAGGTACATGCCGCGGTGTTACATACCGGTGAGAGCGTAGTGGTCAAAGTCCAGAAACCTGGAATCGCGGCACAGGTTGAAGAAGATCTGGCGATACTGCAACAGATCGCGCGTTTCGCCCAGAACCGGGCGCCTCTCGCCGAAGCGTATGACCTGGTAGCGCTGATCGATGAATTCGGCTGGACGCTTCGCGGCGAACTCGACTACCTGCGCGAGGGACGCAACGCGGATCAGTTCCGAGCCAACTTTTCGCAGAGCCGCGACATCGTCATCCCTAAAATCTACTGGGAACTGACGACGTCGCACGTCATCACCGAGGAACGGATCGACGGAATCAAGCTCGACGATATCGCCGCGATCGATGCGGCCGGCATCGATCGAAAATTGCTCGCCCGCCGCTCAGCGCGATCTGTATTTCTCCAGATCTTCGATCATCGCTTCTACCATGCCGACCCGCATCCTGGAAACTACACCGTGTTACCCGATGCTCGAATAGCGGTGTTCGACTTCGGTATGGTCGGACGAATTGACAACGTAACGCACGACGCGCTGCTCGCGGTTGCGGCGGCGGTATTGCGACATGACGCGGGTGACGTCGTCGATAGCCTCGCGGCGCTCAACGTGGTCAAACACGGCGCCGACCGCAACGGGTTGCGGCGGGACGTGCAGCATCTGCTCGATCGGTATCTCGGCATGTCGCTGGAAGAATTTCGCTTTGATGTTATCACCAACGACGTGACGACCATCGTCAGGCGTCGACGACTGCAACTGCCATCCGAGTTAAGCCTGCTGATGAAGACGCTGGCGATGGAAGAAGGCGTCGGACGGCGCATCGATCCCGAGCTGAAGCCGGTAGAGATCGCGGCGCCATTCATCCGACGCGCGATCATCGAACAATGGCTCCCCAGCAGTTGGATTCCCGAGATCATTGCTTCGGGTGACGATCTTCGACGGCTCTTGAAATATCTACCGAAGCGCGCCGAACGCCTCCTCACCCGCGCGGAGCAAGGCGACATCGAGATCGGCATACGCGTCGTCCATGTCGAAGAGATCCTCAGCACGCTGCGTCTGCTGGTCAACCGGCTCATCATGGCGATATTACTTGGCGCCAGCCTGGTTAGCCTGGGGCTGCTGCTGACGCTTTATCATCCGTCATGGCTCGCTACCTGGCTGGGACCATTGTTCGGCGTGGGCGTCGTCGTGTCCATCCTTGTCGGGATCTACCTCGGCTGGCGCATCTTCCGTGACGGGCCGAAATCACGGTGATCCCAGCGGCACCTAGGTGAAACCAGGGGTCGAACCTGCATCACTCTGAATTTCGCAAGCACCCGAAGCAAAGTGTTCAAGGACTGCCCAACACAGTTCGGAGCCGACGGAGTTAGTGTGAGTCGCGGCGCAGGATCTTCCGCTCCGTTTTCTCCGTGTCGCTGGTGAGCGAAGGACGTGTTGCTTCGTCCGCCGCGGCAGTCTGACGGGTGACTGAGCTCCGGCGCTCGGCCAAGGGTTCGGCAGACCGCTTCAGACACTATCCGCCTCCTCGAAATTGATGGGTTGCCCATTCAGCACGTATGGGAGTTCAGCTTGCGCCCAGGCGATGACGCCGCCTGTGAGATTCAGCGTGCGCTGAAACCCAGACGCGATGAGGAATTGGGTCGCAAAAGCGCTGCGCACACCGGAACGACAGATCACGAAGAGATCCCTGTCGCCAGGCAGATTTACGGCAAATGCCTGCAACGATCCGAGTGGGATATGAGTGACCCCCGGCACTGCCAACTCATCCAACTCTTCGGCCTCACGCACATCGACAATCATTGCGCCGTGCGACTTCACTCGCTCCCAGGCTGACAACGGGTCGATCTCGGGCACGACGGGGACTCCATTTTGATTTGGCATTGGCTCCTGCTCCTTAGTGGCAACTCAATCACTTCCAGCATTCATCTCTAATGATGACGCACAAGGCGGTGTTATATTCCGTCCAGGCGGATTGCAGACGCATTTCGTTCCACCGATTGGTGTCGTGCGCAGACTTCCGGCGGCCACAACGATGGTTCAAGGCTAAAGCGAAGAACTGTGAGGACGAGTGCGGACACACGGATCGCCGCTAACATGACCGTATTTGGTTTCGTGCCTACGCGACTACACGTCAGCGAGAAGTGAGGAGCAGCGTGATCAATGCCGACGACCTGCGTGCCGAGTTTCGCGAATTCGCCGAGCGCGTGCTTGCCCCAACAGTCGACGAGGAATTTTCCAACGAGACGCTTAATCCCCGCTCACTCCCGGAGTTGGCCCAAGCCGGTTATCTGGCGCTCTGCCTTCCACCGCAGTTCGGCGGACGGGGCCTTGACTACGTCGCACTCGCACTCCTTTGCGAGGAGTTAGGCCGCATCGATACGGCGCATCAAATAACCGTCACGGTGCATCTGGCGCTGGCCGGATTGACCATCCTTCAATGGGGTACATCGGAACAGCGCGCGAAATGGTTGCCACGACTTGCGGAGGGAAGTTCGATCGCGACGTTTGCGTTGACCGAACCAGACGCAGGGTCGGACGTCGGCGCGATGACCGCGACCGCGCGGCGTGAAGGTGAGCACTATGTGCTCAACGGAGAGAAGGCCTGGATTAGCCTGTCGGACGTCGCCGACGTCTTTGTCATCTTTGCCTCGCTCGATCGCGCGTTGCGCCATCGTGGGATTTGCGCCTTTATCGTCGAACGCGGGATGCCGGGATTATCGACCACGACCTATCATAATAAACTCGGCGTGCGCGCTTCGAATACCGGCAGCGTCGTGATGAACGACGTTCGCATCGATCGATCCGCCCTGCTCGGCCACGAAGGTGAAGGCTTCGCGATCGGCCTCGCCGCACTCGGAAATGGACTCTACACCGTTGGGGCCGGGTCGGTCGGCACGGCTCAGGCAGCGTTGGAGGCGGCCCGACATCGAGCGCGGAAAACCACAGGGGGTGCGGGCGCTA
>Ga0307373_10010388_pt1 | contig 13701 bp, 12 predicted proteins | sample OX2MG_FD_202534 | JGI IMG/M metagenome (GOLD analysis project Ga0307373, IMG submission 202534) | Soil microbial communities from Risofladan, Vaasa, Finland - OX-2 | ecosystem: Environmental > Terrestrial > Soil > Coastal area > Acid sulfate soil | place: Finland: Risofladan, Vaasa | collected... | reverse complement strand
CCGCAGTGGTTCGGTGGCTTCCCCCTCTACGTCTTCTACTTCCCGCTGCCCGCGGTCCTCATCGCGGCGTTCTCGTGGATCTTCGGCTACGCGGTCGCCTTCAAGCTCGTGACCGTCCTCGGCGTGGCGCTGATGCCCGTGGCCGCCTACACGTTCGGGCGTCTCGCCGGCTTCCGCCGGCCGATCCCCGCCCTCATGTCCGCCGGCATGCTGCCGTTCATCTTCCTCTTCGCGCCGAGCATCCCCGGTGTCAACGTCTCGTGGAACATCGACGGCGGGACCTTGGCGTCGACGCTCGCCGGCGAGTTCTCCTTCACCCTCGGCGTCTCGGTGGCGCTGTTCTTCCTCGGCGTGTACGCCTACGCGCTCCGCACGGGGCGGCTGCGATGGCTCGCCGCCCTGCTCTACCCGGCGACCCTGCTGTGCCACGTCGTGCCGGCGATCTTCGCGGCTGCAGCCGCCGTCGTGCTCACGATCGCCACGTGGAGCAGGCGCGCCCTCGTGCACGTCCTGCTCCCCGTCGGGCTGGTCGGCGGCCTGCTCTCGGCCTTCTGGCTGCTCCCCTTCGGCTCCTACCTGCGCTACTCGTCCTCGATGAACTACTCGCGGGTCGGTGATGCGTGGCAGAACCTCATCCCCTACAACGGCGAGCAAGCCGTCCAGTGGCTGGCGCTCATCGGTCTGCTGCTCGCCATCTGGCGTCGAGAGCGGATCGCCGTCGCCATCGGGCTGCTGGCGCTCGGCGCACTCGGCGGCTTCCTCTTCCTCCCCTCTGGCCTCGTCTACAACGGCCGATGGCTGCCGTTCTGGTTCCTCACCACCGCGCTGCTCGCCGCCTACGCGCTCGGCGAGCTCGGCAGGACCCTGTTCGCCGCGTACCACCGGGAGCATTGGCACCCGGTGGCGACCGGCCTCGTCGGCGGCATCGCCTCCATCGTCCTCATCGCGGGATGGCTCGGGGTCCTCCCCTTCTACCCGACGCCTGCCGCGAACCGGAACCCCGTCACCGGATGGGTCACGTGGAACTACACGGGCTACCAGGGAAAGCCCGGGTGGGGACAGTTCAGCACCCTCGTCTCGATGCTCTCACGCGCCGCGAAGGTGCACGGCTGCGGCCGGCTCGACTACGAGTACTCGCCGAACACGACGGGGGCCTTCGGCTCCACGCTCGTACCGATGTCGTTCCCGCTGTGGACCCACGGCTGCATCCAGTCAGCCGAGGGCGTCTACTACGAATCCTCGTCCTCGAACCACTTCCACTTCCTCGACCAGGCCGAGCTCTCCCTGGCACCTTCGAACCCGGTCGTCGGTCTCAACTACTCGAAGGTCCCGGACGTCCCCGACGGCATCCGGCACCTGCAGCTCACCGGGGTCAAGTACTTCCTCGCCAGCTCGCCGACGATCGAGGCGGCGGCGGCGGCGGACCCGTCCCTTGTACGCGTCGGCTCGAGCTATGAGTCCGCCGACGTCGTCGACCGTACGCAGGGCTCTCCCGCGCCACCTTCGACCTCGACGTTCTCGTGGGTCCTGTACGAGATCCGCGACTCGCCGCTCGTCCAGCCGCTGCGTTACGAGCCGGTCGTGGAGGCCGGCATGACCAAGGTCGGCTGGCAGCAGATGGCCGAGTACTGGTACCAGCACGAGCAGTACTGGCCGGTGCCGGTCGTGAGCTCGGGCCCCGCGGCCTGGCCGACGGAGCCGCAGGGCTCCGTCGTCGGCACCGCCGGGTCCGTCCCGGTGCCGAAGACGACGGTGAGCAACGTGAGGGCCGGCGACGAGAGCATCTCCTTCGACGTCGGCCGACTCGGGGTGCCGACTCTCGTGAAGGTCCCCTACTTCCCGAACTGGCAGGCGAGCGGCGCCACCGGACCCTTCGAGGCGACCCCGAACCTGATGGTGGTCGTGCCGACCGCGCACCACGTGGTCCTCACCTACGGCACGACCCTGGTCGACTGGCTCGGCCGCACCGGGACGATCGTCGGCATCGTCGGCTTCGCCGCCCTCGCCATCGCCCCCGCGGCGGTCGGGCTCGGAACGGGCACCGGAGCCTTCCCGGGCGGCCGGTCGGGCGCACCCGAGCCGTACCTCCCCGGAGTCGGCGAGGAGGACGACGAAGGTCCGGCCGGTGACGGCAGGGAGCGCGGCTCGGACTGGACGGGCCCGGAGCCGGCCGGGTCCGGCTTCGCCGGCGTCACGGGGCCGGCGGACGCGGACGATGTCGGCGACGAGCTCGGCCCGGGGCCGTGGTACGAGGACGCGCCCGCGCCGTGGGGCTATCCGCCGAGCAGCGGCCGGGAGGACCCCGGCACGTGACCACCGGCCGCCCGCCCGGGGGCTCGGCGGGAGCGGGCGCCGACGGGTCCACGGGGGACGGGGAGATCGCAGTGGGCGAGGGCCGACCGTACCTCTCGGTGGTCCTCCCGGCGCACAACGAGCTGATGCTGCTCGGCTCCACCGTGACGAACCTCGTCTCGGGCCTCGACGCCCGCGGCCTCGACTACGAGATCCTGGTCGTCGAGAACGGGTCGCGCGACGGGACCTTGCGCCTGGCGCGCATCCTGGCCGCGCAGATCCCCCGGCTGCGCCTCCTGACGCTGCCCGTCGGCGACTACGGCGCGGCCCTTCGGGCCGGCTTCCTCGCGGCGCGCGGGTCGGTCGTCGTCAACTTCGACGTCGACTACTACGACTTCGGCTTCCTCGACACGGCGCTCGCGCTGGTGCGCTCGGGCGATGCCGCGGTCGTGGTCGCCTCCAAGCGCGCCCCCGGGGCGAGCGACCGCCGGCCCCTCCTGCGCCGCCTGCTGACCGCCGGGTTCGCGGCGACCCTCACGGCCGGGCTCGGCCTGCAGGTCACCGACGCGCACGGGATGAAGGTGCTGCGGCGCGAGGCGCTCGAGCCGGTCGTCGGGCGCTGCGTGATGCGCGGCAGCCTGTTCGACGTCGAGATGGTGCTCCGCGCCGGCCACGCAGGTCTCGACGTACGCGAGGTGCCCGCCGTCGTGGTCGAGGTCCGCCCGCCGCGCACCCCGGTGTGGCGGCGGAGCATCGAGTCCTTCGCGGGCGTCGTGCACCTGCGCCGCCAGCTCGATCGGGAGCGACGCGCCGGCTGACGCGTCGCTCGCCGGCCCTGCCGCCAGGCCGGCGGACACGACCGGCCTCAGGCGGCGGTCCGCCCGGGCCGCAGCAGGATCACACCGCGCCGGTGCTGACCATGGAGCGCAGCCGCTTGCCCGGAGCCGCAGACAGCCGAGCGCCGGCGAAGAGCGCGGCCATCTGGCGCAGCTCGACGCGGGCCAGCCCGAGCTCGGCGCTGGCCCCGGCGAGCTGTGGCCTCGCCGCCGCGAACGCGCCGAGCGCGGCTGGATAGCTCGAAGCGGTCTCCGAGAGGAGCTGGGTGTCGAGCGAGTCGACCGTGCTCACCAGGCTCTGCAGCTCGGCGGCGAAGACCCGGTAGAGGTTCTGCGCCCGCCTCGTGACCTGCTTCGAGGCGTGCTCGGTCGTGATCAGCGCCTGGATCCCGGGCTCGAGCGCCTGCAGCTTCTCCGCAGGCGCGAGCAGGGCGTCGCAGCGTAGGACCAGCCTGACCTGGGGGCTCAGCATGGAAAACACCCGGTAGCTCACCACCATCGATGCCGCTGCCGTGCGCACCTCATCGAGCGTCGTGGCGCCCTGCACCGTCGTGAGGACGTTGTCGATGCCGGTCGTGGCGGCCGAGATGAGCGCGGCCAGCTTCGGCCGGTCGGCCGGGGAGGCGTCGTTCGGTCCCGCCACCGCGGCAGTGAGCGAGGTGAGCCTGGCCTGGCGGAGGCTCAGCGCCTGCTCGACCCAGTGCTGGGCCGCGGCCAGTGGCGTGCCGGCCGGGATGACGGGCGCCACGGCGTCCGCAACCGGGTCGGTGGGCAGGCCGGCGCCGGGTCCGCCTGGACCCGGACGGCGCGACGCAGCGGCGGCGGGCGCGGCGGGCGCCACGACCGCCCCGCCCGCAGCGACGAGCGCGGCGAGCCCGAGAGCGGCGAGGCGCGCGCGTACGACCCGAGCCGTCACGCTGCTGCACCTCCTCTCGCCGCCGATCGGGCGGCATCGCCCCTCGCGCCCTAGGACATCACACCTCAAAGGAGGATCGCGCACCGACATGCCGCACGCATGCCGCACACGCCGGTGCGCCCTCCTCGTGGTGGTCATCTTCGCTCCGAGCTGTTCGACGTCGGCGCGCGAAGTGTGATGAGTCTGTGATGACCGATCGGCGCCGAGACGCGCTGACACCGGTGCGCAGGTCGACACCAGTATCCTCAAGCCGCGTGGCCGGCTCCCTACCGCCTCCGCTCCCGCGTCCGAAGCGCTCTGCGCTCCGTCGCGCGCCGCGGCGCGGCGGGCGAGGGCGCGGCGGGCGCGACTTCTACCGCGGCGGCAAGCGACGCTGGCCGAAGCGTCTCGTGATCGGCGTGGCGTCGCTGTCCGCCGTGCTCGTCCTGCTCGTCGGCGCGGTGTTCTTCTACGCGTACTACCGCTTCCACCAGCTGAAGCGGAGCCACGTCGCCCACCTCGTCGCCCAGGCGCCCGGCAAGCCGTTCGACCTCCTGCTCGTGGGATCGGACTCGCGCGCCTTTGTCGACAGCACCCAGCAGGCCGCCGCGTTCGGCTCGAAGGCGAGCCAGACCGGTCAGCGGAGCGACGTCATCATCATCGCCCGGATCGTGCCGGCGACGCGCCAGGTGAAGCTGCTGTCGATCCCGCGGGACACCTACGTCAACATCCCCGGCCACGTGCCCAACGTGTCGGGCCCGAACCGGATCAACGTCGCCTACGACAGCGGGCCGAGCCTGCTCGTCCAGACGATCGCGCAGACGTTCCACATCCCGGTGACCTACTACGCCGAGGTGAACTTCCCCGGCTTCGCCGGCATGGTCGACGCGCTCGGAGGCGTGTACCTGGACTTCCGCTACCCCGTTCGCGACGCGTACTCGGGGCTCGACATCACGCACGTCGGCTGCCAGCTCGTGGCCGGCGCCCAGGCCCTCGGCCTCGTGCGCAGCCGGCACCTCTACTACTTCCACAACGGCGCCTGGCAGGAGGACTACGGCTCGGACTGGAGCCGGATCCAGCGCCAGGACGCCTTCTTCCGCGCCGTCGTCTCGCGAATGAAGACGGCGATCACCAACCCGTTCCGACTGAACAGCTTCCTCGGCGCGGCGACGAAGAACGTCCAGATCGACCAGAGCCTCTCGGAGGGGGAGATCATCAGCCTCGCGAGGATCTTCCGCAGCTTCAGCTCGAGCGAGCTGCAGACCGAGACCTTGCCGACCATCCCGTTCACGACGAACGGTCAGGACGTCCTGCTCCCCGCGCAGCGGCCCGACGAGCAGATGATCAGCCAGTTCCTCGCCTTCGGCACGACGTCGCCGACCCAGACCGTCGACACGACCGCCCCGACGACCGCCACGAAGACCGCTGCCACCCTCGCACCCGGCGGCATGGTCGAGGCGCTCCTCACCTCGGCGCTGTCGGGCGGCTCCGCCGGCTCGTCCGTCGCGCCGGTGACGACCGTGCCCGCCGGCGCCTCGGCCAACCAGAACGACGTCGTCTACAACACCCAGCCCGAGCCCTGGAACCCGACGACCTGCTCGCCCTGAGCCTTCGGACCACCCTGGTCGACCGGGCGGCAGGACGCGCTCGGCCGGCGCCCCGGCGCGCGGCTGCCTCCCCCGCCGGTGCGGGCGAAGCTCAGCCGAAGCTCAGCGCAGCCCGTCGGCCGCCGCCCGCCGGGACGCCTCGACCAGCCGCTCGAGGACGTCGCGGGCCGCGCCGGAGTCGAGGGTCTCCTCGGCGAGCTTCAGGCCCGCCTCGAGGTCGGGCGCGAGCGCCGCGACGACCAGGCCGGCCGCGGCGTTGAGCACGACGAGATCTCGTTGGGGACCGCGCTCCCCCGACAAGATGGCGAGCGAACGTGCCGCGTTCTCCGCGGCGTCCCCGCCACGGAGATCGTCAGCTGAGGCCCGTGCGAGGCCGAGCGACCGGGCGTCCACCTCCACGACGCGGCGCACCCGGGCGCCGTCAGCGTCCAGGTAGCTCTCGAGCACGGTCGAGGCGGCGACCGTGGTCAGCTCGTCCAGCCCGTCGTGGCCGTAGAGGACCATCGCGTGGCGGACGCCGTTCGCCTCCAGCACCCCGAGCATGGTCTCGGCCATCGCGGGGTCGCCGACGCCCACCACCTGGCGCCCGACGTGGGCCGGATTGGCCAGGGGGCCGAGGAAGTTGAACACCGTCGCGACGCCGAGCTCGCGCCGCACGGGCGCGGCGTGACGCAGCGCCGGATAGAAACGCGGCGCGAAGCAGAAGCCGAAGCCCGCCTCGGCGACGCAGCGCGCGACCCCCTCCGGCCCGAGGTCGACGACGACGCCGAGCTCCTCGAGGACGTCAGCGGAGCCCGATCGCGACGAGGCGGCGCGGTTGCCGTGCTTCACCACCGGCGCGCCCGCGCCGGCGACGACGCAGGAGGCGACCGTCGAGACGTTGATGGTCCCGCTCCGGTCGCCGCCCGTGCCGCACGTGTCCACCGCCGCGACGGCGTCGGCGATCTCGACGCGCTCGCCGGAGCGTCGCATCGCCGCGACGAAACCCGTCATCTCGGCGACGGTCTCGCCCTTCGTGCGCAGCGCCGCGGCGAACGCCGCGATCTGCGACGGCTCGGCGCGGCCCTCGAGGATCTCCCCGAACGCCGCGGCGGCCTCGTCGGACTGCAGGTCCTCGCGCCTGAACAACCTGCTGAGAACGCCCGGCCAGCCGCCGAGCTCGGCGAAGCCCGCCAACGCGTGACCTCGCCCGGCGTGCCGGCTCAGGCGGACTTGCGGCGCTGACGGACCAGGCGACGACGCTCCCGCTCGTTGAGCCCGCCCCAGACGCCGTCCCGCTCGCGATGCGCGAGCGCGTGCTCCAGACAGAGCTGGCGCACCGGGCAGATCGCGCAGACGCCCTTCGCTTCCTCGGCGTCCTCGTCCGAGATCGGGTAGAAGACGTCGGGGTCCAGGCCTCGGCAGGCGGCTCGCTGTCGCCAGTTGGCGGTCATCGGGATCACTCTCTCGGTAGGGGTGTGCGTCGTGCTTCGCGCCCCGACGGTCACGTCGGTCGGCGCTACGGGGACAGGGGACCCGCCTCCGTTCGCCGCCCGCGCAGCGACCCGGGATGCGAGCCTTCAATTGTGCCTACTGGCGGCCCCGTTGTAAAGGGTAGCGAGCCGGATCCGCTGCCGACCGCGCCGGCGGGCGAGATCTAGGCGACCGCCCAGTCCGCCGCGAGCGACGCCTTCGTCGCCTCGCCGAGCTCGATCTCGTGCCGGTAGGCGGGATGGTCGGTCGCCAGCACGACACGCTCGGCGACGAAACGTCCCTGCTGCGCGGGGGTCAGCCGGATCCGCACGTAGTGGACCGCGGCCGTCGTCTCCTCACGTGTGAGCTGTGACGCATGGCCCTCCTCCACCTCACAGCGGACCTCCTCGCCGCCCGCGCCGTCGCCGATGCGCAGCACCAGCGAGGTCTCGATCCCGACGAGCTTCGGCAGCCACTCCCGCAGCTGCGCATCCGAGGTGAGCTCCAGAAAGAGCGTCATCGACAGTTCGCCCGGCCCCGGGATCAGGGGGTTGTAGGCGTCGAGCTCGCCCTGCACCTGCTCGTCGGTGAGCATCCGCTCCGCGCGGACCATCTCTTGGATCTGGAAGCGCACGGTCGTGCGGTTCTCGCAGACGACGGTGACGATCGGCCCGAGGGCGACGCGCCGCAGGCGCTTCAGCGCGATCACCTCGGCGCGGAAGGAGTCCCGCTCGCGCTCGTAGGCGCGCAGGTCGGAGATGTCGGCGGGGCCGAGTGCGCGGCTCACGTGTCCTCCTCGGGGATGCCGTAGGCGCGGGCGACGAGCTGGAGGGGGTGGACCGGCCGGCTCCCCGTCTCCTGGAGGATCGCCGTGTTCGCCAGATGGCAGTCGCCGCAGATCGCCTCGGCTCCCGCCGCCTGGAGCTCGCGCACGAGCGGGCGCGCCACCTTGCGGGCGAGCTCGTAGTTCTCCTCGCGGTAGCCCCAGGTGCCGTCGATGCCCGAGCAGCGCTCGACGAGGGTGACCGTCGCGCCGGTGAGCTGGATCAGGTCGCGGCCCCGGAAGCCGACGTTCTGGGCCCGCAGGTGGCAGGCGAGGTGGTAGGCGACCTTCTCGGGGACGGGCCCGGTGAAGTCGGTGTCGATCGCGCCGCCCTCGCGCCGGTGCATGTTCACCAGATACTCGGCGGCGTCGAAGGTGTGCGAGGCGACCAGCTCGGCGTCGGGACCTGCCGCGTAGATCGGGTAGTCCCTGCGGATGACGTAGCCGCACGTCGGCTGGGCGACGATGACGTCGCGCCCGGCGCGCACCTCCCGGGCCAGCGCGGCGACGTTGCGCCTCGCGGCCGCGCTGAAGTGCTCGACGTCGCCGCCGTGGAGCCACGGCGCCCCGCAGCAACGCGTGCCCTCCGGCAGCGAGCAGGCGATCTCGTTGCGCTCGTAGACGCGCACGAGGTCCTTCGCGATCGCGGGCTCCATGTACTCGACGAAGCACGTCGGAAAGACCGTCACCTCGGCGCGGGGCGCCTCCAGGGCGGCCGGGCGGCGGCGCTTGAACCAGGTGGTGAAGCGCTGGCGCGCGTAGGGCGGGAGCAGGCGCTCGGCGTGGATGCCGGCGGTCGCCTGCATGATCTTGCGGGGCAGCGATCCCGGCTTGCCGGTGAGGGCGTTCACGAGCGGCGCCGCCGCCGACGACACGGCGCCGACCAGATCGGTGCGCGCGAGCACCTGGTCGGCCACCTTCTCGCTGCGGGTGCCGGCGTGCTCGGCGTGGCGCACGGCGTGCGCGCGCATCATGAGCCGGGGGAAGTCGAGCTCCCACTCGTGCGGCGGGACGTAGGGGCACTTCACGTAGCAGAGCTTGCACTGGTAGCACTCGTCCACGACCTTGTCCTGCTCGGCAGGGGTGAGCGCCGACACGTCCCCGTCGTTGGCGTCGATGAAGTCGAACATCGTCGGGAACGACGGGCAGAGGTTGAAGCAGAGCCGACAGCCGTGACAGAGGTCGTAGACGCGCTCGAGCTCGTGGCGCAGGTCATCTTCGACCAGGTACTTCGGGTGGGCTGGGTCGTAGGTCGTCGTCATTCGCTCGCCTTCACGCTCTGTTCCCGGGTCGGCGGGACCGTGCTCCCCCGTGCCCGGTGACCCCCGCGCCACGTCCGCGGGCGGCGACCGGGCGGACGGCGCGACTCCGCGGGATCGCGCCGTCACGTCCGATGTCGGGGCCTGGATCAGCCCCGGCGCCTGCAGCGATGCTCAGCTGACCGAGGCGAGACCCTGCTGGAAGCGACCCGCGTGGCTCTTCTCGGCCCGCGCGAGCGTCTCGAGCCACTCGGCGATCTCCTCAAAGCCCTCGTCGCGGGCGGTCTTGGCGAAGCCCGGGTACATCTCGGTGTACTCGTAGGTCTCGCCGGCGACCGCCGAGCGCAGGTTGTCGGCAGTCGGACCGACCGGCTCGCCGGTCACCGGGTCCCCGACCTCGCGGAGGAAGTCGAAGTGGCCGAAGGCGTGGCCGGTCTCCCCCTCGGCCACCGAACGGAAGAGCGCGGCGACGTCCGGGTAGCCCTCCACGTCCGCCTTCTGCGCGAAGTACAGGTAGCGACGGTTCGCCTGGCTCTCGCCGGCGAAGGCCTCCTTCAGGTTCGCCTCGGTCTTCGAGTTCTTCAGCTCCGGCACGACTGCTCCCTTCTGGCCGCCGCCCTCCGGCGTGCAGCTCGTCAACTCACTCCAACTTTAGGCTAATTCTAATCTATGCGATCCGGTCCTGCACCCTCGCCCTTCGGTTCGCCGGTGCGTCGCCCGGCGGGCCCGCGCAGCGCTCCTCGTCGCACGACCGACCCTATGGCAGGCTATGGCGCCGTGCGGAGCCCCACGTCATCGCCGACACGCGCTCGCCGCGCTCGCCATGCTCGCGCGGCGCCGCGGACCCTGCCCCGGCGCGGCGACAGGACGGCCAGACGGTGAGCGTCCTCGTCGTCGACGTCGGCACGAGCGGCGTCCGGGCCACCCTCGTGCGGCCCGACGCCTCGATCGGGGAGGTCCACCACCTCCCCGTTCCAGCGTCGAGGCCGGCACCTGGCGTGGTCGAGCTCGACGCGGGCGCGCTCGCCGAGGCGGCGCTCGCGGTCGCCTCGGCGGCCCTCGCCGGCGAGGGGGGCGTGCGCGCCGTCGGCATCGCCGCCCAGCGCGCCTCGGCGATCGTCTGGGAACGCTCGACCGGCCGGCCCGTCGCCCCGGGCATCGGATGGCAGGACCTGCGCACGACGGGACAGTGCCTGCTGCTGCGCCCACAGGGCCTGCGGCTCTCGCCGAACCAGTCGGCGACGAAGCTCGCGTTCCTCCTCGACCTGCACGATCCCCGACGCGAGCGTGATCTCTGCTTCGGCACGGTCGAGTCATGGATCGCGTGGACGCTGTCGAGCGGCACCGTCCACGTCACCGACGCGACGAATGCCGGCGTCACCGGCCTCGTGCTGCCCGACGGCTCGGACTGGGACGAGGCGGTGCTCGAGGTGCTGCGCATCCCGGCGCGCGTCCTGCCGCGGATCGTCGACTCGAGCGGCGTGGTGGGCGACGCCGCGGCGCTCCCGGGCGCGCCGCCGATCGCCGGGCTCGTCGGCGACCAGCAGGCCTCGCTCATCGGTCAGGGATGCCTGCGCCCCGGCGACGCGAAGGCCACGTTCGGCTCCGGCGGGATGCTCGACTGCTGCACCGAGGAGCGCCCGAGCTTTGCCGTGCGGGGCGAGGCCGGTACCTTCCCGATCATCGCCTGGCAGGCGGGCGGGGTGCGGCACTGGGGCCTCGAGGCGATCATGCTCTCCGCCGGCAGCTGCGTGGAGTGGCTGCGCGACGGTCTGCAGCTGCTCACGAGCGTCGCCGAGTCCGACGCCCTCGCGGCCTCGGTGCCCGACGCCGGCGGTGCGCTCTTCGTCCCGGCCCTCGCCGGCCTCGGCACGCCGCGGTGGGACTTCGGTGCACGCGGCGCCCTCGTCGGGCTCGACGGCTCGACGACACGCGCCCAGGTGGTGCGTGCCGTGCTCGAGGGCGTGGCCCAGCGCGGCGCCGACCTGCTCGAGGCGGCGGAGGCCGACAGCGGCCTTCGCGTCGACGAGCTCCGAGTCGACGGCGGCATGAGCACGAACGCGACGTTCGTGCGCCTGCTCGCCTCGGCGATCGGCCGGCCGGTCGAGCTCGCCGAGCTCGTCGAGGCGACGACGCTCGGCGCCGCCTTCCTCGCCGGCGCGGCCGTCGGCACGTGGGCCGCGCTCGACGAGGCGGCGACACACCTCAAACCGCGTGCCGTCGTCGAGCCCTCCGGGCGGCTCGACCGCGAGCGGTGGCTCGAGGCCCGCGAGCGGGCGCTGCGGACCGTGCCGGCCCTCTCGGCTCTCGAGTTCTGAGCGGCGCCGGGCGGCGCCCGCTCAGCCGGGGCGGTGCTGCAGCGCCTCGTCGAACGCGGCGCCCCGCTCGACGAGGGGGCGGAACGCCATGAGCTGGCGGGGCCGGCCGACGCCGAGCGCCGCGCTGAGGCGCCCGGCACGCCCGTAGAGGGCGACGAAGCGCCGCTCGGCGAGCGAGCCCTCCACGACGCGCACCTCGTCGTCCGGGCCGGGCAGGCCGATCGCCTGGAGCTTCACGTCGTAGTGATCCGACCAGAAGTACGGCACCGGCCCGAACGCGCTGCGCTCCCCCGGGGCGGCCAGCAGGCTCGCCCCGGCGTGCACACCCTGCTCGGAGGCGTTCGTCCAGTGCTCGAGACGGATCGGGCGTCCACCGGCCGGTCCGTGCGCGTACGGCCAGCGCGCCACGTCGCCTGCCGCGACGACGCCGGGCGCGGCGACGAGGGCGCTGTCGCAGACGACCCCGTCGTCGAGCACGAGCCCCGAGCCCGCCAGCCAGCCGGTCTCGGGGACGACGCCGATCGCGACGAGGACGACGTCGGCCGGGACGACGGCGCCGTCGTCGAGGCGCACGCCCTCGACGCGCGCCGCGCCCAGGAGCGCGCGCACCGATCGGCCGCAGACGACCTGCACGCCGTGATCGCGATGCAACCCGGCGAGCGCCTCGCCGACGAGGGGACCGACCGCACGGGAGAGCGGCGCCGGGAGCGGCTCGATCACGGTCACCTCGCTCCCGAGGCCCCGCGCGGTGGCCGCGACCTCCATGCCGAGGAAGCCACCGCCAACGACCGCGAGCCGGGCTCCCTCGCGCGCCAGGCGCTCGTGCAGCGCCGTCGCGTCGTCGAGGCTGCGCACGGTGACGACGCCGTCGAGCTCCCCCGCGTCGCGAAGCCTCCTCGGCGTCGCGCCCGTGGCGATGACGAGCCCGTCGAAACGCACCTCCTCGCCCCCCTCCACCAGGACGGTGCGGCGCTCGAGGTCGAGCCCCCGGGCCGCGGTGCCGAGGTGCAGCTCGAGACCGAGCGCGTCGAGCTTGTCCCTGGCGATGAGCGCGAGGCGATCGCGGTCCCACGCGCCGGCGAGGTACTGCTTCGACAGCGGCGGGCGATCGTAGGGAAGGTGGCGCTCGGCCCCCAACACCACGATCGCGCCCTCGAAGCCGTGCCGACGGAGCGACTCGCAGGCTCGCAGGCCGGCGAGCGAGCCACCTGCGACGACGATGCGCTCGAGCGCGGGGCGCCCCCCGCTGCGAGCCGTCACCGGGCGCCGCTCAGCGCGACTCGGGGGCGGCCGGCGCCACGGTGCACTCGACGCCGAGCTCACCCGCCGCGACGGCCAGGCGGCCCGCCAAGGAGTCGCCGCCGCGCCCGGGTGCCAGGTCGACGCCGAGCGACATCACACAGCTCGGTCCCTCGGACCCGAGCACCGTCCGGCTGAGCACGTCGACGATGTTGCCGCCCGCCGCGGCGATCTCGGTCGCGACACGCGCGAGCGTGCCCGGTCGGTCGGCACCGTGGACCGAGACGACGACGGACTCTCCCGCCTCGTCGCCGGCCCCCCATCCGTCGTCGGCGGGCAACGGCCGCACGACGACGAGCACATCCAGCTCCTCGGCGATCGGCTCGAGGGCGCGCTCGATGTGGGTCCCGTCGTCGATGCCGGGCGCCTCCAGCACGATCATCACCGCGAACTGCCGGTGGAGGATGGTCATCCGCGAGTCGATCAGGTTGCACCCGATGCCGGCGAGCGAACCCGTCAGCGCGGCGACGATCCCCGGGCGGTCCCGTCCGATGGCGTGGAGCGAGAACCCGGCCACGGTCGAAGGCTACCGGGCTCGCGCGAGTCAGGCCTCGTCGGTCCGGGCCGCGCCGTCGTCGGATGCGACCGCGTCGAGGCGGGGCATCAACGCGTCGACGCGCTCGCGCGCGCCGCGGATCCGCCGGTCGAGCTCCTCGACGATGTCGATCGCCCGGCGAAAGCGCGCCTCGAGGAGGTCCACGTCGACCAGTCCCTGGTCGAGCTCGCGGATGATGACGTCGAGCTCGGCCGACGCCTCGGCGTAGCTCAGCTCGGCGACGGGCGGCACGCCTGCGGCCCCCCCGACCCGCTCTTCCTCGCTCACGTGCTGCCTCCTCGGTCCGCTTCGCCACCGCCCGGGTCGTCCCGGACCCCGCCGTCCGGGCGCATTGACGGAACGGTCACGATCGCCGACTCGACGC
>Ga0307373_10010387_pt1 | contig 13701 bp, 10 predicted proteins | sample OX2MG_FD_202534 | JGI IMG/M metagenome (GOLD analysis project Ga0307373, IMG submission 202534) | Soil microbial communities from Risofladan, Vaasa, Finland - OX-2 | ecosystem: Environmental > Terrestrial > Soil > Coastal area > Acid sulfate soil | place: Finland: Risofladan, Vaasa | collected... | reverse complement strand
ACGCGCACCTGCGGCTCGCCTCCTACCGCCGGCGGCTGGTCCGGGCGCACCGGCACGGCGGCTGGGTCAACACGGCCATGGGGATCAGCCAGCCGGAACTGCCGCACTGGGGCGAGTTCGCCACGGCAGAACCGGCCAGGCCCGCCCAGCCCCCGCCGGAGCCGGAAAGCCCACCCGGCCATCAGCACACAGACCCGGAAAGGGTCACGCCACTGGGCCAGCATTCGGTCTTCGGCTCCGATCCGCAGGCCACCTTTGTCATCCCCGGTGCGGCCCCTCGTCACTTCGAGCTGACCCGGGAGGGCGGCACGTACCGGCTGCGGGACTTCGGGCACGGCGGAGGGCCGTTCATCTACGGCAAGGCCGTCAAGAACGCGACGCTGGGGCCTGGTAACTACTTCGACTTCGGCGCAATCCGCTACCGCATCAGCGCGGACGGCACATCACTGGATGAGTTCCCGCTCTTCCCCGGTGGCGAGTGCACCTTCATCGTCTCCGGGCTGACCGCCAAGAACAAGGACAAGGCCCGCCTGGGCGGCATGTCATTCGCCCAGCGTGAGAACAGCCTGCTGGCCATCCTCGGCCCGTCCGGTGCGGGCAAGACCTCGCTGTTCTCCGCACTGGTTGGCGAGCTCGAGCCAGAGTCTGGCGAGCTCTACTTCCAGCGCCTGCCACTGAAGACCCACCGCGAGCAGATCCGCGCCATGCTCGGCTACGTGCCGCAGGACGACAGCCTGTTCACGACCACGTTCACTGTGCGGCGCCTGCTCGGTTATGCATTCCAGCTGCGGGCACAGGGCAACGCCGCCCGCCGGGACCGGCGCGTCGAGGAGGTCTGCGAGGAGCTGGAGATCACCGAGCAGATCGACCAGCTGGTGGGCACGCTGTCCGGCGGGCAGCGCAAGCGGGTATCGATTGCGATGGAACTGCTCAGCGAGCCCGGACTGCTGATGCTTGACGAGCCCACGTCGGGCCTGGACGCCGGCATGGACCGGGAGGTCCTGAAGACCCTGCGTACGTATGCCGGGGATGGCAAGACGGTCATGGTTATCACCCACTCGACCGAGCACCTCGGGCTCGCCCAGCAAGTGCTCGTGGTCGCCAGAGGCGGCCGACCGGTCTATTTCGGGACGGCCGACGACCTGCTGGGGCATTTTCAGGTCCCCAACTACGCCGAGCTGATGAAAGCACTGATAAAGGACCCGGAAACGGCTGCTGAGGCCTACCAGGCCAGCCAGGCGGCCATCGACGCCGCTGCGGAGGCCAGCCGGGTCGCGAGCCTGCCTCCAGGCGAGTCGGGCGACATACGCCCCCGCGGCTGGGTGACCACCTGCGTGCGCCAGCTCCCCGTGCTCGCGCATCGCCAGGCGGTTCTGCTGCGGACGCGCGGATGGACCAAGAACCCGCGGGACAGGGAAATCCGGCACTGGGCGCAGGGAATTGCGGCAGCCCTCGCACCCCTGATCATCGCCGCCGCAGGCGCTGGCATCGCCGCTCTGGTCGGCGGCGCGGCCGGCCTGGGCCCCAGTCACACGCACCAGCCCAGCTCAGGAGATGCGGCCACGGCGCTGAGCCTGCTCGTCACCCTCTGCATGCTGTCGGGTCAGGCACTCACCTACGGCGACATCATCAACGAGTTCCCGAGCATCCTGCGGGAGCACCGGACCGGGGCGGTCACGCTCGCCGTCATGGTCGCCAAGTGGCTGGTCTTCGCCCTGGTCGCGGTGCTGCAGGCGCTGGTGATCACCGTCGTTTACACCTCGCTCCGGCCAGGGCCGGCGTACTCCGTGGCGCTGGGTCCCGGCTGGGAGCTGTGGCTCGACCTGGCTGCACTGTCGGTCGCCACCATGACGCTCGGCCTGCTCATCTCGGCATCGTTCCAGAAGCTAGAGCAGGCGGTCGCGGCGATCACTGGCATCTCGATCGTGCAGATCGCGCTCAACGGCGCCTTCTCCGATCTGTCGGGCGATCGGGTGCAGAACGCCGTCGCGATCCTTCTCCCGTCGCGATGGGGGCTGTCCGCCACCGCTTCCTCGATCAACATCCGCCATGTCTCCCAAGCCACCTTCAACGACGCGCAGTGGCACCACTCGGTTGGCCAGTGGGCATTCGACCTGGCGATGCTGGGCCTGCTAACCGCCGTGTACTTCGGGCTCGCCACCTGGCAGCTCCGCAGGAGGCTGAAGGCCCCCGGCTAGCTCGGTGAACCGTCTGACCCGGACATACGTACCTAGACGCCCCGGCCTTACCGGTGGTAGACCCTGAGCCAGGAGCATCCGCTCGCAGGCCGGCCGGGGGCTCCCGGGAAAGATGAAGGGCGTCGCCTGTGTCGGCTTATCTGGTCCGCCGGTTCGGGACGTCCATCGTGGTCGTCATCGGCATCTCGATCTTCACGTTCATGCTGCTGCACGCGGTCTACCCCTCCCCCGCCCGGGTCGTCCTCGGGCCCCGGGCGTCGCTGCCGGCGATCGCGGCGTGGAACAAGGAGAACGGGTTCGCTGGCTCGGTGCTCAGCCAGTACTGGCACTATGTGGGCCAGGTCCTGCACGGCAACCTCGGCTATTCCTTCAAGCTGAACCAGAGCGTCGTGGCGCTGTTCGGCGAGCGCTGGGCACGCAGCGCCTACCTGTCCGGGATCTCGCTGCTGCTGTCGATCCTGATCGCGGTCCCGCTCGGCATCTACCAGGCGGTCAAGCGCAACAGCTGGGGCGACAACGTGGCCACCAGCCTGGCGTTCACCGCCTACGCGATGCCGGACTTCCTGCTCTACCTGATCGCGATCCAGGTCTTCGCGCTCACGGTCCACGCCTTCAGCTACGAGGCGAGCCAGTCCGCCTCGCTGTTCGCCGTGATGGGCGACTGGCGCAGCATGACGCTGCCGATCATCTGCCTGACCCTGCTGATCGTGGCCGGCTTCTCCCGGTACATGCGCTCCTCGGCGATGGACACCCTGGCCCAGGACTACATCAAGGCGGCCCGCGCCAAGGGCCTGCCGGAGAGGCTGGTGCTCTACCGCCACCTGCTGCGCAACGCCTGCCTGCCGATGATCACCCTGGTCGGCCTGTCGATCCCCGCACTGCTGGCTGGCAACCTGATCGCCGAGACCGTCTTCAACTACAACGGCCTCGGCCTTTTGTTCTACAACAGCCTGCAGAACGAGGACTACCCGGTGCTCCTCGCCTACACGCTGGTCGGCGCCGTGCTGACCGTCCTTGGCAACCTGCTCGCTGACATCGCCCTGACCGTCGCCGACCCCCGCATCCGGCTGGCCACACCGAGCCGCTAAGCCGATCACGAACCGCCGAAGGAGGCCCCCGGTGGCCAGCCCAGCCCCCGCGCTCCCGCCGCTCGACCTCGCCCGCGCGCCCGCGGGCGGGGAGATCGGGCCGGTCCAGAGCGGCTGGCGGCTGGCACTGCGCGAGTTCTCCCGGAACCGGCTGGCCGTCATCGGCGTCGCCCTCATGGTGTTCTTCATCCTGTTCTGCTTCGCCGGGCCGCTGGTGTATCACGTCAACCTGCTGAGCACCAACCTGAGCATCGCCAGCTCACCGCCCGGGGCGGGCCACCCGCTCGGGACCGACAACGAGGGCATCGACGTCCTGGGCGAGATCATGAAGGGCGGCCAGGCCTCGCTGGAGATCGGCTTCCTCTCGGCGATCTTCGCGATCGTCGTCGGCGCGCTCTGGGGAGCCATCTCCGGCCTGGTCGGCGGGCTGCTCGACGGGGCGCTGATGCGGATCGTGGATGTCCTGCTCTCGATCCCGTTCCTGTTCGTGGTGCTGATCGTGGCCGTCAGGTACGGGGCGTCGGTGCTGTCGCTGAGCCTTCTCATCGGCATCTTCACCTGGCTGGTCCCGGCCCGGCTGGTCCGTGGCGAGGTGCTCACGCTGAAGACGCGGGACTTCGTCGCGGCGGCGCGCACCGCCGGGTCCAGCCGGTGGCGGCTCATCAACCGGCACCTGCTCCCGAACGCGTTCAGCGTGATCATCGTCAACGTGACCTTCAACATCGCCGATGCCATCCTGGCCGTCGCCTACCTGGGGTTCCTCGGCTTCGGGCTGCACTTCCCCAACTACGACTGGGGTGACCTGCTCTCCAACGGCACCCAGTACCTGCTGGACGGGTACTGGTGGCTGATCTACCCGGTGGGCATCGCCATCATCGCCACGGTGATGGCCTGCAACCTCATCGGCGACGCCTTGCGCGACTCCCTCGACGTGCGGCTGCGCCGCCGATGACCACCCCGATCCTGGAGGTGACAGACCTCTCCACCCAGATCCAGCTGACCAGGTCGGTGGTGCAGGCCGTCGGCAACGTGGACCTGCGCATCGAGCCAGGGGAAGCGCTGGGGCTGGTCGGTGAGTCCGGCTGCGGCAAGTCGATGACCGGGCTGTCGATCATGGGCTTGCTCCCGCCAGGGGGCTCGATCACCGGCGGGTCGATCCAGCTGGAGGGCCGGGAGCTGGTCGGGCTGCCCGACGCCGAGCTGCGCACGATCCGCGGCAACGACATCGCGATGATCTTCCAGGATCCGCTGACGTCCCTCGATCCCACCAAGACGATCGGGTACCAGGTCGCCGAGCCGGTCCGGCTGCACCGCGGCGCGGGGCACCGGGAGGCGATGGAGCGCGCGGCCGAGGTGCTGGCGCTGGTCGGCCTGCCCCGGCCGGCCGAGCGGCTCGGCGACTACCCGCATCAGCTGTCCGGCGGCCTGCGGCAGCGGGTGATGATCGCGATGGCGCTGGCCTGCGACCCGAAACTGCTGATCGCCGACGAGCCGACCACGGCGCTGGACGTCACCATCCAGGCGCAGATCCTGGCGCTGCTCGACGACATCCGGGCGCGGCTCGGCATGGCGATGCTGCTCATCACCCACGACATGGGCGTGATCGCCGGCCACGCGGACTCGGTGGAGGTGATGTACGCGGGACGGCTGGTCGAGATGGCGGACACGCCGACCCTGTTCGGCCAGATGCGCCATCCGTACACCCAGGCGCTGCTCGGCTCCATCCCGCGGCTTGACCAGGACAGCAGGCAGCGGCTGCTGAACATCCCCGGGCTGCCGCCCGACCTGTCGGACCCGCCGCCGGGCTGCCGCTTCGCCCCCCGGTGCAGCCGGGCCACCGGCAAGTGCCGCACCGACGAGCCGCCGCTGGCCGGCGGCGGCGGGCACCTGTTCGCGTGCTGGCATCCGGTCAGCGGGCCCGCCGCCCGGGCCGATGCGCCCGGGCCGCAGGAGGCGGCCGCCGCCCCTCCGCCGGCCGCGCCGGGCCAGCTCCTGGTGACCGGCCCGGGGCCCGCGCCCGGTGAGCAGCCGGACGGCTCCGGGCCGCTGCTGGAGGTGGCCGGCGTGGTCAAGGAGTTCCATGTCACCTCCGGCGCGATCCTGCAGCGCACAGTGGGCAGCGTGAAAGCTGTCTCGTCAGTGTCGTTCACGGTCAGCGCCGGGGAGACGTTCGGCCTGGTGGGCGAGTCGGGCTGCGGCAAGACGACCATCGGGCGGGTGATCGTCGCGCTGGAGCGCCCCGACTCGGGGGCGGTCATGCTCAGCGGCCGGAACATCTCCGCGCTGTCCGGGGGTGAGCTCCGGCGCCGCCGCCGCGACCTGCAGCTGATCTTCCAGGACCCCTACTCCTCGCTGGACCCGCGGATGCGGGTGGGCGCCATCGTCCGCGAGCCGCTGGCGATCCAGGGCGCCGGCAGCCGCCGCGAGCAGCAGCAGCGGGTGTACGAGCTGCTGGACGAGGTCGGCCTGCCGCGCAACTCGGTCGAGCGGTACCCGCACGAGTTCTCCGGCGGGCAGCGCCAGCGCATCGGGCTCGCCCGCGCGCTCACCCTGAACCCGCGGGTCATCGTGGCCGACGAGCCGGTCAGCGCGCTGGACGTGTCGATCCGGGCGCAGGTGCTCAACCTGATGAAACGGCTGCAGGCCGATCACGGCCTGACCTACATCGTGATCTCGCACGACCTGGCGGTGGTCAAGTACATGGCCGACCGGATCGGCGTCATGTACCTGGGCAAGCTCGTCGAGATGGGCTCGGGTGAGGACATCTACGCCCGTCCCGCGCACCCGTACACGGCCGGCCTGACAGCGGCCATCCTGGTCCCCGAGCCGGACGTGGCCCGGGCGCGCAAGGGCGCCGGGATCACCGGCGAGCTGCCGAGCCCGATCAACCCGCCGTCGGGCTGCCGGTTCCGCACCAGGTGCCCGTTCGCCCAGGACGTGTGCGCGCAGGAGGAACCGCAGCTCCGCTCGTTCGGGCCCGGTCATGTGGCGGCCTGTCACTTCCCGTTGCAGGCCTACGCGCCAGCCACGGAGGCCTCAGCTGCGCCGGCGACGGGGGCCAGCGGATGAGGGTGGTTCCTGGCTGCCTGGCCCCGTCTGGGCCGCCGATAGCAATTTGTGATCATTTCGGCCCCGGGCTGCTGCCGGGGCGCGCTTACGCTCGGCCAATCCAGGCGGAGCGGGACAAGCGGTCGGCGCGCCGGTCGGCAGCCGCACTGCCAGCAGGAGAGGAAGCTGACCGATGATGCGAATCGCTCGTCCCGGCATGAAGATCGCCGCGCTGGCCATGGTGGCCGCGGCCGCGGTGGCCGCCTGCGGCGGCACCGCGGCCACCCCGCCGCCGCAGAACAACTTCGCCGGCGGGTTCGGCAAGATCCCCCCCGCCGCCGCTGGCCCGCAGCACCCCGGCACGGTGACCTGGGCCGAGGCGCCCGGGACCGCGCCGACCTGGATCCTGCCCCTGGTCAGCGCGGCCGCCTTCAACGTGAACGACACCACCCAGTTCGAGCAGCTGATGTGGCGGCCGCTGTACTGGTACAGCAACGGGGTCGCGCCCACCGAGACGCCGGCCATGAGCCTGGCCAGCCCGCCGAGGTGGTCCAACGGCGACAAGACCGTCACCATCCCCATGAAGAGCACCTACAAGTGGTCCAACGGCCAGCCGGTCACCTCGCGGGACGTCCTGTTCTGGTTCGACGAGGTCAGGGCCGCCCTCAAGGAGAGCCCGGCCAACTGGGGCCCCTACACCCCGGGCCTGGGCATCCCGGACCAGATAACGAGCGTCACGGCGCCGAACGCCAGCACTCTGGTCATCAACTTGAACAAGACGGTCAACCCGCAGTGGTTCTGGGAAGACGAGCTGTCCGCGGTCGTGCCGATGCCCTCGGCCGTGTGGGCCAAGGCGTCGGCCAGCGGGCCCACCCTGGACTTCACGGTCCCGGCCAACGCGAAGAAGATCTTCGACTACCTGGCCGGGGCGTCGAAGTCGGTGTCCACATACGCCAGCAACCCGCTGTGGCAGACCGTGAACGGGCCCTACAAGCTGACCGCGTTCAACAGCAGCAGCGGCGCGTTCACGATGACGCCGAACGCCGCCTACAGCGGCCCGCACGCCAAGAAGATGTCCGTCCTGCAGGCGGTCCCCTACACCTCTGACACCGCCGAGTTCGACGCGGTGCGGGCGGGCAGCATCGACGTGGGCTACCTGCCGTCGATCGACCTCAAGCAGGCGAACATCGTCGAGTCCAGCTACAACGTGTTCGGCTACCCGACCTACGGGTTCAACTACGTGACCTACAACTTCCTCGACAAGACCGGGAACTTCAACTCGATCATCGGCCAGCTGTACTTCCGCCAGGCGTTCGCGCACCTGGAAAATGAGGCGGGCTACATCAAGGCGTTCTTCGGCGGCGCGGGCGGCCAGGCCTACGGGCCGGTGCCGTCGGTGCCCAAGACCCCGTTCACGCCGGCGAACGCGGTCACCGACCCGTACCCGTTCAGCGTCTCCGCCGCCATCACCTTGCTCAAGAACCACGGCTGGACGGTGCACCCCGGCGGCACCGACGTGTGCGCGAAGGCGGGCAGCGGCCCGGGCGAGTGCGGCGCCGGCATCCCGGCCGGCACCAAGCTGGCCTTCAACCTCATCTACTCCAGCGCGCCCGCGACGATCGGGGAGATGGTCACCGACCTGGCCTCGCAGGCGGCCAAGGCGGGCATCACGATCGACCTGAAGAGCAGCAACTTCAACTACATCGTCACCTACTACGACAACCCGGTGCCGACCGGCAAGCCGTACATCAACAAGTGGGCGATGGAGGACTTCGGCGGCTTCACCGACTCCACCTACCCGACCACGCTGGGGATCTTCAACGGGTCCGGCTCCCTGAACGAGGGCACCTACAGCAACCCGACCGCCGACAAGCTGATCAACGCGTCGGTGACCAGCGGCGACCCCGCGGCGGTGAAGGCCGAGGCGTCGTTCCTGACCACGGACCAGCCGGGCCTGTTCCAGCCGAACGCGGACTTCATCGTGGTCTGGAAGAAGGGCCTGTCCGGCACGCCGGCCTCGTTCGGCAACATGACCCAGGCATACCTCACGCCGGAATACTGGTACTTCACCGGCTGAGACCAGCCGGCCGGGCCGGGAACTTTAACAGCACCCGGCCCGGCCGGCTGGTCAGCCGGGTGTGCGGGCGTCCGCCCTGCCTTCGATCCCGGCGGTTACCGCTTCGCGCCGGAGCCGGAGCACGATCAGCGTCGCCAGGCACGCACCGGCCAGCAGCGAGTACGGCACCAGGTCCGATGTCAGCTGCGCCAGCGACCCGCTCGCTGCCGCGCCGATGGCCTGCCCGCTCGCCCAGGCCAGGTTGCCCAGCCCGAACGCGAGGCCCTGGTTGAGCCCGAGGCTGTGTGCGCCGGCGCTGAGCAGGGCCGACGCTGGCGTGAAGAGCGTCCCGTACGCGGGCAGCCCTGCGATCAGCAGCGCGGCGAGCAGAGCAGCGGGCGTGAGCAGCGGTGCCAGCAGGCTCACCGCCACCGCCATGGTCAGCGAGAACTGGACGGGCAGCAGCGGGCCGCGGCGGTCCGACAGCCGGCCGGCGAGCGGCGCGAGGCCTGACTCGATGGCCGCGGCGGCCAGGAAGGTCCCGCCGATGACGGTGGCGGTGGCCCCGAGCTGGCTCAGCCGCAGCGGCGCGAGCACATCCACGACCCCGAAGGCCAGCCCCGCGAGCAGGGTAAGCCACAGGCCCACGCTGACCCTGCGGTCGCGCAGCGCCGGCCAGGCCGCCCGCAGCCCCTGCGGCTCCGCCCGGTGCGGCCGCGGCACGAAGAAGGCCACCACCATCAGGGCCGCGCCGGCCACGGCGGCGCCGGCGAAAGCGGGCCCGGTCCCCACCTTGGTGGCCACGGTCCCGACCAGCGGGCCGAAGAGCGCCCCGACGACGGCCGCGCCGAGGGCGAAGCCGAGCAGTTCACCGCGGCGTTCGTCCGGGGCGGCCGTCGCCAGCCAGCCCAGCCCGGCGGCCCAGGTGCAGGCGCCGGCCAGCCCCTGCACGAACCGGGCCGAGTCCAGCACGAGCGGGGCGGACGCGAAGCCGAACACCAGCGTCGCCCCGCTCATCAGGGCCAGCCCCAGCAGCACGACCAGCCGGTTGCCGAGCCGGGAGGCGAGCAGCCCGCCCGGCAGGGAGCCCACGAGCGTGCCGATGGGGTAGGCGGCCACCAGGATCCCGGCGCCTGCCTTGGTCAGCCCGGCGTCGCGCACGTAGTGCGGCAGCAGCGGGGTGAGGGCGGTGAAGAAGAGGGTGTCGACCAGCACGAGCACGCACACGAAGCCAAGCAGCGCCCGGACCGGAGCCGTCAGCCGCACCCCAGCCCGCGCCATGCCCGCTCCGTCCAGATGACCCACATCAGCAACACTGCTGAGGCGTCACAGTACCTGGTGGCCAGGATGGGACCCCGGGCCGGGAGTCAGGGCCGGAGCCTCACCGCCGCCTGGGCGGTTCTGCGAGATCCAGGTGTCGATGCGCTCCCACCAGTCGTAGAGCCACTGCACCTGGGCCTCATGGTCGAGGGCACGTGGCACCTCGCCGACCGGTATCCGCCACCACTTGGCCCGGACCACCTGGTCCATCGGCAGGCTGCGCCAGATGTCGCTGACGCTGACAAGCCGGTCCAGCCCGGCGTGCGCGACGAAGATCACGTCGGCGTCGGGGCAGGCGGCGATGGCCGAGAGCGCTCCCCCGGCCCGGGGCGGCAGCAGGTTGGGCATGTCCCGGGCGCGCGCGGCCAGGTCCTCCCGGCCGGCCCGCTCCAGCCGCTGGATGCCGCGCCGCCACCGGCCCGGGGTCCAGTTGCCCCCCTCGGGGAAGATCACCAGCGCGCCGAGCCGGTCGAGCCCGCTGGCCAGCCGCTCGATCTGCTCGACGAAGATCTTCCCGCCGGTCCGGTGGTGGTGGATGAACACGTTGGGCAGGCGGTTGGCCACCACGTCGAGCCCGGGGTCGAGCTGCAGCGTCGCCTTCATGACCACCCGCGGCCGCCGCCCGTAGACGGTGAGCAGATGGCGGACCAGCAGGAACGAGTCGCCGGGCCCGGCGTGGCGGCTGAGCACGATGACCGGCCGGGCCAGCCGGGCCGCCTGTTCCTCCGCCGTCAGCTCCGGCTCGTCGACCTCGACCCGCACCCCGAACGTGCTGGTCGCCGTGCGGTAGATCAGGTCGAGGAACCACCGCATGATCGCGTAGTGGCGGCTCTGGAAAGGCTCGGTGTGCAGGCGGCCGCCGAAGCCGCTCGCCAGCCACATCCCCAGGCACATGAACAGCGTCGCCGTCTCGGCGGTGAGCCAGACGAGTGCGAAGAACAGCAGCCGCAGGCCGCGCATCCGCCCGGGCCGTGACCGCCCGACCAGGCCGAACGTCGCTGCGAGCAGGGCGAGCAGCGGGAACAGCACCACCACCGCGATCGCGACCATGATCGCCAGCGGTGCCAGCACGAGCCGGCGTACCAGCCTGGGTGGGAGCATGGGGGGCTCCTGGAGTCCTCGATGGCCGGGTCAGTCCCCGGCCAGCTCGGCGAGATAGCGCGCGGACGCGGCGTACGCACGCTCGATGCTCGCTCCGACCCTAGTGTGATCGCGGTAGCGCAGTTGCGACAGATCTGGCGGGCGCCCGTCCGTGCCAGCCGGGAGCACATGCACCCGCACCGCGCTGGGCAGCGCCGACATCTCCTCGTGAAAGCGGTGACGGCGGGCGATCTCGAACGCGACCAGGCCCACCTCCCAGGGGCGGCGCGGCACGGTCAGCGGGCGCTCGATCCGGCCGACGTGCATCACGTAGATGGTGCTCGCGCCGAGGGCGACCGCCCGGCCGACCGGGATGGAGTGGACCAGGCCACCGTCGAAGTAGTGCTCCCCGTCCACCTCGACCGGCGGCAGCAGGCCGGGCACGGCGCACGAGGCGAGGACCGCTGGCACGACCGGCCCGCTGCTGAACCAGCGTGCCTGGGCCCGCTCGATGCTCGCGGCGACGCAGTGGAAGGGCAGCGCGAGGTCGGCGAAGTCGGGGCCCGGGAGCAGCTCGCCCAGCAGCTGGCCCAGCCGGTCCATCGAATGCAGGTGGGTGCCGGACCGCACCAGCAGGGCCGCCCGGGCCCAGAACGTCTCGCTGAACGCCTGCCGCAGCGCATCGCCCTGCCACAGCTCGCTGAGCCGGGCCGCCGCGTCCGCCGGGCCGGCCGCCACGAACGCACCGTTGATCGCGCCGACCGACGTGCCTATGACCAGGTCAGGCTCGATACCGGCCGCTGCCAGCGCCTGCAGCATGCCCACCTCGTGCGCCCCGAGGACGCCGCCACCGCCGAGCACGAACGCCGTCTTCACCCGCCAACTTTCCCACGCCAGCTGCCGCCGGGCAGCGCCCGGCCGGGCCTGGGCGACAGCCCACCCGCCCGGCCCGTGGCCGGGGCGAGCTAGCTGGTTCCGCTGCCGGCCGGGGCGGCGGCCAGCTCGGGTGCGTTCTGCGGGGGAGCGGGCTGCGCGGGCGGCTCCCGTGTGCCGCGCAGCTCGTCGGCGCGCACCAGGGTGACACCCGCGAGGATGAACGCGCCGCCCAGGAACTGCACCGCCGATGGCAGCTGGCTGAGCAGCAGCCAGGCGAACAGGATCGCGAACAGCACCTCGGCCAGGCCGACGAACGAGGCCAGCTTGGCGCCGAGCCGGCGGGCCGCACCGATGCCGGCGATGTAGGCGATCACCGCGGCCACCAGTGACAGGCCCAGCACGGGCACGGCCCAGCTCACCGGGTGGCCGAGGAAGCGGACGTTGCCGGTGCTGGCGGTCAGGGGCAGCACCCCCGCCCAGCCCAGCGCGGCGAGCGCCGCTGCCCCGACGCACATCGCGGCCCACGCCATGACCAGCGGCGGCAGCGGCTCCTCCGGGGTGGCCGCCGAAAGCAGGAAGTAGATCGCCAGGCCCACCGCGGACAGCAGCCCCCACATGACGCCGACGGGGTCCAGCCGGGCCGACCCGGCCAGGTTCAGGACCATCACCAGCCCGGCGATGGCCGTGACCGCCCCGGCCACGGTGAGCCGGCGGGGCCGCTGGCCGTGGCGCAGCCACAGCCAGCCGACCACCAGCACCACGCCGAGGTATTCGAGCAGTATGGCCACACCGACCGGCATCCGCGCGATGGCGTTGAAGTAGAACAGCTGGCAGCCCGCGACCGCGATCAGCCCGTAGGCGGCCACCTGGCCCGCCGCCCGGCGCAGCCGTCCCCACCGCCCACGCAGCTGCAGCACGGCGGGGATGGTGAGCAGCAGCGCCGCCACCGCGATCCGGCTCGCCGCCGCGGCGCCCGGGCTCCACCCGGCGTCGATCAGCGACGACGCGAACGTCCCCGACGTCCCGAAGGTCGCGGCCGACACCGCGGCCAGGGTCAGGCCGGTGCCGCCAGCACCGGACTGGGCAGGACGGCTCCCGACGGCTGTCACCGCAGCACTCCTGTAAGTGGTAAAAGTGATTTACGCTGGTGACACTAGCCGGGGCCCGCGAAAGGAGTCAAGGTGCTTTTTGCCCATGACACCGAGGTCGCGCTGACCGCTGCCGCCACCCTGGTCAACACCGGCCGCGGCGGCGCCGAGCAACTGCCCGACCCCGCCGCACTCGACCGCTTCGTCGCGGCCTGCGAGTGGTCCGGCGGCCGCACCCACGACCAGGCCGAGCTCGATGAGGTCCGGGCGCTGCGCCCCCGCCTGGCACGCCTGTGGGACATGGGCAAGGACGACGCCGCCGGCCTCGTGAACGCACTGCTGCGGGAAGCCAGTGCCCTGCCACAGCTGGTCAAGCACGGCAGCTGGGACTATCACCTGCACGCCACGGCGCCCGACGCGCCGCTCGCCGACCGGATGGCCGTCGAGGCGGCGATGGCGTTCGCCGACGTCATCCGCTCCGGCCAGCTGGACCGGCTGCGCCGGTGCGCCGCGGACGACTGCGGCAACGTCCATGTCGACCTGTCGAAGAACCGGTCCCGGCGGTTCTGCGGCACCGCCTGCGCCAACCGTGTCAACGTCGCCGCCTACCGCACCCGCCAGGCCACCCGGCTGCCCGGCGGATAGGCGCTATCACGAGATATCACAGGGAGGTGGAGATGACAGATGTACTGATCCGCGACGTCCCGGATGATGTGATCGCGGCACTGGATGCCCATGCCGGCCGGCTGGGCCTGTCGCGTAGCGAGTACGTGCGCCGCCTCCTGGCCCAGGACGCGGCTCAGCCCGGCTCCCCCGTTGGTGTCCAGGACCTCGCGCGGTTTGCGGATGTCTTTGGTGATCTCGCCGATCCAGACGTGATGTCACAGGCCTGGCAGCCAGGGCGCCAATAGGTGGGCCGCACGGATCGAACGCGGGCTGGTGCGGAT
>Ga0307373_10010386_pt1 | contig 13702 bp, 13 predicted proteins | sample OX2MG_FD_202534 | JGI IMG/M metagenome (GOLD analysis project Ga0307373, IMG submission 202534) | Soil microbial communities from Risofladan, Vaasa, Finland - OX-2 | ecosystem: Environmental > Terrestrial > Soil > Coastal area > Acid sulfate soil | place: Finland: Risofladan, Vaasa | collected... | reverse complement strand
CTCCGGGGTCCGTTTTGCCAAACCCGTGGGCTGCCGCAGAGGCTTGTTTTGCAGCGCCTGAAATCCCGCCAGGCAGGAACGGCGGAGCCTCGTAGATGCGAAACTCGGCGCCAGGCGCTATGTGCGGCCCTTCCGGCCGCCGTTTGTGGTATGCTTCTGCGCAAATGGATTGGAAAAACAAGCTCTACTTTGGCGACAACCTCGGAATCCTCCGCGAGCACGTGGCCGCGGAAAGCATGGACCTCATCTACCTCGATCCACCGTTCAATTCCAGCGCCACCTACAACGTGCTCTTCAAGGAGAAGAGTGGCGAAGAATCCGCCGCGCAGATCATGGCCTTTGAGGACACCTGGGGCTGGGGACTTGAATCGGAAGCCGCGTACAACGAAATGGTCACCAGCGGCCCTCGCAAACTGGCCGACTTGATGCAAGCCTTGCTCGCCTTTCTGGGCCGCAATGACATGATGGCCTACCTCGTTATGATGGCCGTCCGGCTGGTGGAGCTTCATCGCGTGCTCAAGCCGACGGGAAGCATTTACCTGCACTGCGACCCAACTCTGGCGCGGGCAACGGGCCAGAGGCCATGAGATGCAAGATTTGCGGAAGGGCGCTTACGCTGAGTCAAAGGCTCGTTAGCGGTGGTGTCCACGATGCCTGCCGGGGAATCCGCGGTTACATTGGGCGATTCGGACTCGCCGGGTGGTGGCTTACCGAATTGAGCGAGGAAGAGCGCTTGACCGTCCAGTCCCGGTGGGGGCGATGGGTTTCGGCTTCGGACCCGAGCCATGAGGCCGTCGCATTCGACGGAGCATACCTGCTGCTCCAGGCAGAGGATCCAGAGTATGGCGGGACGGCTGCCTCGTTTCTCGCGAACCTGGCCGAGTGGCTTAACACGCCTTCCACGCGGCATGTGGCGCGTCGTGTCCTGGAAAAGGCGGAGGCGGTGTGCGCGGACGCCTTGGACCGGCACTGCGTGTATCAAGCCATGATCCCCGTGTACTATCGGGACAGGGATAAAGGACCGGGATATCTTGCAGCAGCAATCTCGGCATGCCGGAAGCAGATCGCGGTCGCGCCAGAAGCGATAAGGAACTGGAGCAAAAGGTACAGGCGAGTCGTCCCCACCCATAAGGGCTTCGAGCAACTTGCCATCATCCGCGAAAAAGAGGGCGACTACCAGGCAGCGATCCGCCTCGCAACCGAGGCGATGGAACAAGGGTGGGGCTGGAAAGCGGACTGGGAGCGCCGCATCCGGCGATGCGAGCTAAAGCTGACCCGCGCCTCGAGTGTCAGGAAGAAGCCGTGACAGAAATCGCCATGCAGGGCCAACTCCGAGCGGAGGATTTGGCGAGCGCCCGGCCCGCCAGGGACCACAGGAAAGGCGCGGACAGCGGCATCGACGGCACCATCAACTTTTTTGACGATAAGAGCGGCCAGGCCAAGCAGGTGATCGTGCAGGTCAAAAGCGGTTACACGGGCGTCAACCATGTGCGCGACCTGAAAGGCGTGCTGGCGCGGGACAAAGCCGCCATCGGCGCTCTCATCACCATGCGTGAGCCCACCAAGCCGATGCTCATCGAAGCCGCATCTGCCGGCTTCTACGAACCCAAGGATTTTCCGGGCCGCTACCCGCGCCTCCAGATTTTGACGATTGCCGAGCTTTTGGAGGGAAAGAAAATTCTGTTCCCCGAACACCGCGTCGAAACCTTCGCCAAAGCCGAGCGGAGGACCCGGCATGAGCAAGAAAAACTCTTCTAGCAAAAGGAGAAACAAAGTGCGGCCAAACCTTCTTATTACGCTGAACGAAAAGAGTTTCGAGGAAATGTGCCAAGCTCTGTTGAGTGAAGAATGCCCACGCTTCCAGGCATTCTCGGCGCCTGATCTTGGGATGGACGGGTACGACTCCGACTCCGAAACAGTATTCCAGTGCTACTTCCCCGAGCGCGAGCCCCGCAAGGACAAAGTGCTGGCAGACCTTGAGAAGGCAAGCCGACACTCATACTCGTGCAAGCGGTGGGTTCTGCTCATCCCGAAGAATCCGAGCGCCCCGTTCGCCCGGTGGCTAGAGGAGCGCCGGCAGGGGTCGCTTCCGTTCGCCATTGAAGTTTGGGGGCTTACCGAAATTAACCGCCTTCTGCGCAAACATCCCGGTGTCAGATCTCAATACTTCCCGACCGATACTGAAACGCTGGTCAGGAAAATCACTAAAGGGGAGCTCCCACGGGCGGGGGACGCGACTCCTGGTAAGGAGATTTCGGCCGAAGAAGCCGCTGAGTTATATAAGATTGTGGGAGACGCGGCGCGGGAGGAAGCGGAACGAAGGAAGCGTAAACCCCAAGAGTGGGATTATAAACAGTTATTTCACCAGTTCAACAAAAAGTTTAATCTCTCTTCGTACGACCGACTTCCTAAAAGCAAGTTTGCGGAGGGCCGCCGTTATCTTGATCAGACGCTTTATGGTAGGCGCAAAGGAGACACCCGGCGTCAAGAGCGGTTCAGATGCATCAAGGGTGTGAAGGCAATTCAAAAAATTTTACGGATTCCGGATGTGCGCTATCGAGAGACTCTGGCGAAGCTCACCGGAAAGGACTCGATGGCAACAATGGACAACGAACAGCTTCGAAAGGTGTTCAAACACTTCCAAGGGCTACAAGGCCAGGCTGAAGCAGCAGGATAGCGCAAAGTTTCAGATTTTTGAGACTCTGCAGGTTTTCGGTGCATCCCCTGGAAAAGCCCCTCTTGGACAAGAATTGTTATGCCGACTGCTAAACAACTTCTGCGATTCCTCCGCAAGCAAGGGTACGTTCAGGAACGGCAGAGGGGCTCACATCTGATATTCGAACACCCATCGCGGCGCATGCTCGTGGTTCCGGTTCACAAGGGCGACCTTCCGCGCGGACTCTTTCTGAAGATACTCAAGGACGCGGGTTTTACTGAAGACGACTTCTTGAAAGGGTAAGGAGACGGCTGGCGTGCCCTGTCCAGACTACACGGCAATCGACACGGTTTCAGTGTAGACCGTCCGGGCGCGGGGCACGGGCTTGTGCCGGGCGCGGCATTCGCAGATATAAATCCGCATGGCTTCCAAAATGCTCGCCCTGGCTTCTTCGATGGTCTTTCCGATTCCGTAAACGCCCGGGAAGTCCTCGCTGTAAGCGTAGTAGGCGCGCCCCTCGTGTTCCACGGTGATCGGATAAGTAAACAATTTCACGCTCCCATCCTAACATATTGTCGACCTTTTTGCTGGCAGCGGGGCCTTGCTCTTTACGGCTGCTGCATGTGGCTATTCATGTTCGGGAAAGCAAGCGCAAAGTTTCAGGTTTTTGAGACTCTGCGGGTTTTTGGTGAATTCGTTGGGAAAGCCCCTCACCCGGCCGCTGGCGCGGCCACCCTCTCCCGCAGGGCGAGGGCTGAAATTATTATGATGGGGCGGGCTTTATGGCACGAGTGAACTCGTGCCCTCCTATCGCGTGGCTGGCGCAGACCCCTGATCTTGGGGGTCTGCTATTTCCCGAAGGGACTTTTGTCAGCGCAGGTTGGGCATCTTGCGGAACCGAATATCCGCCGCATGCGCGATGGCCCATGAGGTGGCAGCTTGGGTAGCCGCGACACTGCTGTGTGTGTCGCGGGTCCTCGCATTGGGGTGACGGAAAATCCCGCGACGGCCAAAACACCGTCGCGGCTACCCGTGCCGCGAGATCGCAGACGCTACAGTGCAAGCGTCTGCGCTACGCGCGCGCGCGACGTCATTCCGAGCGCAGCGAGGAATCTGCTTTGTTCGTTTTTTCAGGATAAGCGACTGGTGCGAAAAAGCAGATTCTTCGGCCAACAAACCGGCCTCAGAATGACGTGTGTGGCGGTTTGGACTTCTCAGAATGACGGGTGGCCTTTTTCCGCATTCTGCTAAAAACAGATTCTTCGCCGCGATAGAGTGCATCGGGGCCCGGAATGACGTCGGGAGGTCCATGCCTTTCAGCGTGCCCGACGCTGCCCCGTGTTATGCTTTCCGCGTGAAAGCCTCTTACGTTTACATCATGGCGAGCCGCTCACGCACACTCTACACCGGCGTCACGAACAACCTCGAACGGCGCGTGGCGGAGCACAAACGTCACCTCGCCCCTGGTTTTACCGACCGCTACCGCATCGAACGGCTCGTCTATTTCGAAACCTGGGGACGCATCCGCGACGCCATTCAGCGGGAAAAGCAAATCAAGGGCTGGCGGCGGTCGAAGAAGATCGCGCTGATCGAGTCGCAGAATGCAACGTGGGCGGACCTGAGCGAGGGCTGGTACGGCGAAGCAGATTCTTCGGCCAAAAACCGGCCTCAGAATGACGTGTGCGGCGGTTTGGACTTCTCAGAATGACGGGTGCGGGCCAGCCCGAGAAACGCAAAAGCTGATTCCTCGTCCCGATGAACCCCATCGGTACTCAGAATGACAGGTGCGGGGCTCGGCATGACGGGTGGCCTTTTCCCGCATTCTGCTAAAAGCAGATTCTTCGGCCAACAGACCGGCCTCAGAATGACGTGTGCGGCGGTTTGGACTTCTCGGAATGACAGGTGCGGGGCTCAGCATGACGGGTGGCCTTTTCCCGCATTCTGCTAAAAACAGATTCTTCGGCCAACAGACCGGCCTCAGAATGACGTGTGCGGCGACTACGGTCCTTCAGGATGACGGCCAGCGTGTGGTTCCAGCGGGGTTTCGGTGAATCGATTGGGAAAGCCCCTCACCCGGCGGCTGGCGCGGCCACCCTCTCCCGGAGGGCGAGGGCTGGTACGGCGAAGCAGATTCTTCGGCCAAAAACCGGCCTCAGAATGACGTGTGCGGCGACTACGGTCCCTCAGGATGACGGCCAGCGTGTGGTTCCAGCGGGGTTTCGGTGAATCGATTGGGAAAGCCCCTCACCCGGCGGCTGGCGCGGCCACCCTCTCCCGCAGGGCGAGGGCTGAAATTATTATGATGGGGCGGCCTTTAGGGCACGAGTAAACTCGTGCCCCCCTATCGCCGCACAAGATGCCGGCTGTTGAAATGAACGTGCTTTTCTTTCGCCCCTCCGGGGCTGGGAGGATTTTGACGCTCGTTTGGGAGTTTGCGCGTGCAGGGGCTGGCGATCACAGATCGCCGCTACAGGGGCAGGGGCTGGCGATCACAGATCGCCGCTACAGAAGGCTGCTGCGGTCCCGTGCGCGCTTTATCGACCTGATATAATGGTTCGACGGAGGCAGCCAGGCACGCCATGAAACTTGGAATCGACTTTGGCACAACCCGGATTGTGGCCGCTTTTGTGGACCGCGGGAACTATCCTGTGGTCGTTTTTGAAGCTCCGGATGGAAACTCGTTTGAATGGTTTCCACCTCTGGTGGCGGTGAAAGGCGGGGAGCGGCGCTATGGCTGGGAAGCGTGGGCGGCCCAGGAAGAGCGTGGCTGGACGGTGGTCCGCTCTTTGAAGCGAGGGCTGGACTTTGCCGGTCCCGGCACCCTGGTTCAAATCGGCGAGCAAAGGGTCCCGATGCAGGAATTGCTTTGCGAACTGGCGCTGGCGCTTCGGGCGGCCCTGCTGGAAAGCTCCACCTTGCCGGTCAACCGGAACGAGCCCCTGGAAGTGATGCTGGGCGTGCCCGCCAACGCCAACAGCAACCAGCGTTTTCTCACTGCGGAAGCGTTCCGGCAGGCGGGTTTCAACGTGGCCGGCCTTTTGAATGAGCCTTCAGCCGCCAGCATTGAGTTCGGCCATCACAAGCGCACTTCGCACCAGTTCAGGGAAAAAATGCGCATCCTGGTTTACGACTTTGGCGGGGGAACGTTTGACGCTTCACTGGTCGAGCTGGATGAGCGCGAACACGTCGTCATCTCTTCCGAAGGCATCGCGACGCTGGGTGGAGACGATTTTGACGAGGTCCTCGCAGGGCTTGCCCTGGAGGAAGCCCAGATCAGCGTGGTCGAGCAGGACGGCCTTTCACAAGCCGAGATGTTCCGCCTGCATGAAGAATGCCGCCAGAAAAAGGAGAGCTTGCATCCCAACACCCGGCGGATTGTCATCGATTTGGGCAACGTGCGTACCGGCTGGCCGCAAGTGACGGTTGCGGCTGGCGATTTTTACGATCGTTGCCGGCCGCTGGTCGAAGAGACGTTGCACGCTACGGAAGACTTGCTTGAAAAGTGCGGGTCCGCTCCCGGAAGCTCGAAGCCGGGACAGGGGGAAGGCGAAGAAGCGCGCCTCGAAGCACTCTATATCACCGGCGGGGGCAGCGAACTGCCGCTGATCGGCCGCATGCTTCGAGAGACGTTCGGGCGCCGCGTGCGGCGGTCAGCTTATACCCGCGCGGCCACGGCCATCGGACTGGCCATCCAGGCGGATGCCGCTGCGGGCTACGTCCTGCGCGACAAATTCACGCGGCATTTTGGCGTGTGGCGCGAGGCGGAGGCCGGCAGAAGCATCGTCTTCGATCCTCTCTTTACCAAAGGCACGCCGCTGCCCGGCCCTTCGGACCCGCCGCTGGTCAACTCCCGGCGCTACTTCCCGGTCCATAACATCGGCCACTTTCGGTATCTCGAATGCACGCACCTTACGGAGGAAGGCCGCCCGGCGGGGGACATTACCATCTGGGATGACATTCGCTTTCCTTTTGATCCCTCGCTGAGAGAGAATTCCACGCTGGACCAGATACCCGTCGGCTATCTGAATAATGGCCGCCGGTGCGAAGCAGAAGAAAGCTACGCCTGCGACGGGAGCGGCGCCGTGACCGTGACCATTGCCAACCTGCTGGACGATTACAAACGAAGTTACCGGCTGGGCCGTTGGGCCGCTGCGGAAGCCCTGGTGGTGCCCGGACGCAAGAAGCCCCGAACTCGAAGAGAAAAGAGAACGGGGCCCTGATGTCATTTAACGTAAATGGGTTGAGTCATTCGTCAGGGCACGCCTTCAGGCGCGCCGCTACAGCGCTTTTGGCGATCATAGATCGCCGCTACAGCCGCTGAGGGGCGGACAAGGTTTCGATCCAAACAGTGCGGAGGAAGAAAATGCGAATTGCCATAGGCGCCGACCACGCGGGCTTCATCATGAAGGAAGATCTTGCCGGCCAGATCCGGAAGCTCGGTCACGATGTCCTCGACCTGGGGGCGCACAAAGCCGAGACATCCGACGACTACCCGGATTTTGCCGAAGCGGTCGGAAAAGCCATCGTTGAGGGCCGGGCCGAGCGCGGCGTGCTGATCTGCGGAAGCGGCGTGGGAGTTTCTGTGGCCGCGGACAAAATACCCGGAATCCGCGCCGCCGTTTGCCATGACACCTACTCCGCCCACCAGGGAGTGGAGCACGACAATATGAACGTGCTGGTGCTCGGAAGCCGCATCATCGGGCCTGAATTGGCCCGCGAACTCGTTCGAACCTACCTCGCCGCCCAATTTTCCGGCGAGGAACGCCACGTCCGCCGCCTTGCCAAAGTGGACGCGCTCGAAGCGCGCTACCTCACCGCCAAACCCGCGCCTTCACCCCGGTGATCCGGTAGCGGATAGCGCAGAGTCTGTGGGCTTCAGAAAAGCCCACGGCACAAAATCGCTGCCGTGGCTACCCGCTGCGGGCTATTGTTACGAAGTCATGATCTTTACATGAACGGCTGGTCACGTGTTTATTATGTCACGAAAGGACCTAAATTGAAATGCTAGTTTTCATCGACGAATCCGGTGACCCTGGAATGAAAGGTCGCTTAGGCACCTCGGAATACTTTATAGTCACGGCGGTTATTTTCGAAGATGATGAAGAAGCAGAATCATGCGACGACATGATATCTGAGTTCCGGGCTGAGATTGGAAAGAGAGAAACATTTGAGTTCCGCTTTAACACCTGTTGCAATGATTTTCGGATACGCTTTCTTGATTCGATAAAGGGCTGCGAATTTTTTTATTATTCATTGATTCTAAATAAATCGAAGCTATGGAGTGTCGGATTCCATGATAAGGAATCTCTCTATAAGTACGCAACCAGCCTAGTTTTCGAAAATGCAAAGCCTCTCTTGAGAAATGCGACGGTTATTATTGACAAGTGCGGAGATCGACAATTCAAATACCGCCTGTCAAGCTATCTGAAGAGAAAAATGAATGAGCCTCAAAATGCACTGATTAAGAAAGTAAAAATGGAAGATTCACATTCTAATAATTTACTTCAACTCGCTGACATGGTTTGCGGAGCCGTTGCACGATCATTCCGTAAACGGTCAGGCGAAGACCGTTTGTGCTACCGAAAGATCATTCGTCACAGGGAGGGAAGAGTTCAGTTGTGGCCCAAATAAAAACCCGCTAGCCTATCCCTTTCGGGAACGCGCACCATACGGTGACAGTTCGGCTTAGCGGGCAATTCCATGCCTATCGTAGCATGTGTTATAATTGCAGTCAAGTTAAACTTTTCTAATTTACCGTCCTGTCAAATTGACCCACTACCCAGAAAAGCCCACGGCACAAAATCGCTGCCGTGGCTACCAGCATCCCGCGCGGTTCAAATGCAAGCAGGGGAAAACAATTATGAAGCGTGAAGGATGAATTATGAATTGGTGAATTGCGAATTGGTGATTTGTGATTACTCGAATGAGTGCGCCAATCTCTCAATCACAAATCGCTCAATCGCAAATAACTCCGGCCCCAATCAGCCAATCAAAACCGCTCAATCACAAATAGCCGTGGTTCCAATCGGGCAATCGCGAATCGCCAATCACAAAGCGCGGGTCTTCATTACTTGCTGCGCAGCTTCTTTTTCCATTCCTGGATGGCCTGCATTTTTTCTTTCAGCCTTTTTTCGAAGCCTTCTTCGGTGGGGCGGTAGTAGTGGCGGTCTTTGAGGTTATCGGGCAGGCAGGTCATGTCGGTCAGTTTTTCTTCGGCGTTGTGGGCGTACTGGTAGCCTTTGCCGTAACCCACGTTTTTCATGAGCCCGGTCACGGCATTCCGCAGGTGCAGGGGGACGGGCTCGGCGACGGTGTGCTGCGCGTCGCTTTTGACCTCGCCGTAGCCCACGTAGAGCGCGTTGGACTTGGGCGCGAGCGCGAGATAGACGGCGGCTTGCGCCAGCGCCAGGTCGCCCTCCGGCAATCCCACAAAATGCACCGCCTGCATGGCGGCCACGGTGACTTCGAGCGCCCTGGGATCGGCCATGCCAATGTCCTCCGACGCCATGCGGATCAGCCGCCGCGCCACGTAGAGCGGGTCCTCGCCCGCCTCCAGCATCCGTCCCAGCCAGTAGAGCGCGGCGTCGGGATCGGAATTGCGCACCGACTTGTGCAGCGCGGAAATCACGTTAAAGTGTTCTTCGCCGCCCTTGTCATAAAGCAGCACCTTGCGCTGGATGGCGTCTTCGATCAGCTTTTCCGTTATCGTCGCGTGCCCCTGCGGGTCGCGAGCGGCGGCGGCGACGGCGGCATCCATCGTGTTGTAGGCCGAGCGCGCGTCGCCGTTTGAGAACACAGCGATCTGTCGCAGCAATTCATCGGAAATCACAACGTTCTGGTCTCCCAATCCTCGCTTGCTGTCCTTCAAGGCGCGCTGGAGCAGCGTGACCACCTCATCGGTGGAAAGCGCCGACAGCATGTAAACCTTGGTGCGCGACAGCAGAGCCGCGTTGACTTCAAAGGACGGATTTTCCGTTGTGGCGCCGATCAGGACAATATCGCCGCGCTCGACGTAAGGAAGAAAGGCGTCCTGCTGCGCTCGATTGAAGCGATGAATTTCATCAATAAAAAGGATGGTGCGCCGGCCGAAATGGCGCGTCTTCTCGGCAGCCGCCATCACGTCCTTGATCTCCCGGATGCCGGAAAGGACGGCGCTGAAGCGCACGAAGTCGCTCTTCGTCGCGCGCGCCACAATCATGGCCAGCGTGGTCTTGCCGGAGCCCGGCGGCCCCCACAGGACCATCGACGCCAGTTCATCGCGCTCGATCTGCCGCCGCAGCGGTTTGCCGGGTCCCAGGATGTGAAGCTGGCCGGCATAATCTTCCAGCGTTTCAGGCCGCATGCGGTCCGCCAGCGGCCGGCGGCCCTGTTCCGTTGACGGGGAAGGCTGGGTTTCAAACAAGCTCATGGCTGATATTGGAAACTGCGCTGCCGCGCAATCTCGTAAAGAAAAATACCCGCAGCCGTGGCGGCGTTCAGTGAGTCCGCTTCGGCGCGAAGGGGAATGCTCAGGAGTTCGTCGGCTTCGCGGGAGATTTCCGGCGGCAGGCCGGCTGCTTCCTGCCCCACCAGGACGGCGACCGGCCCGCGAAGATCGGCGCTCGAAACGGCTACGGCACTATGACGGTCCGCCCCCAGAATGCGCACTCCGGAATCCCGCAGGAGCTTAAAAATTGTTTCCTGATTAAGGTCCGCGAAAACGGGCATCCGGAAGATGGAGCCAACACAGGAGCGCATGGCTTTGGGGTTAAAAGGATTGACCGTACCCGCCAGCGCGATCACCGCCGAAGCTCCCAGAGCGTCGGCGCTGCGGATGATGGTTCCCATGTTGCCGGGGTCCTGAAGCCCGCAAGCGATCACCAGGATGGCGTTCGGTGAAGCGACCAGGGCTTGCAGATCAAATGGGGGCAACTCAACCAGCGCGGCAATCCCCTGGGGCGTCCGGGTGCCTGCGATTTGCCGGAAGACACGGTCGGGAACCTGCGCCAGTTCGGATTCCGAGGGAAGCGCGGCCAGCAAGGCCCGATGCTTTTCCGCGGCCTCGGTCGCGACCAGAACGCTTTGAACAATGGCCCGCGAACCGGGCTTTAAAGCTTCTTCCAGAAAATGAGGCCCTTCGCCGCAAAGCCATCCGTCAAGCGTAACGCCTTCAGCAAGCGCCCGGCGAAAGACTTTGACCAGTGAATGGGTTGCGCTGGTCAGCTCCCGCACTTTGGCGCGAACGGGCTGCTTTTGCATATTCATCGGTTTTTGACCGGAGCTTCACGCGGGCGGCGCTGCCAAGTTACGGCTTCCCCACGGCGTCCTGATTTGAGTATAAACCACCCGCGCAGGCAACAGGCAGCGGCGTGAGCGCGCCACAATCCTGGCCACGATTGTTGGGCGCTCACACGACTGGATTCGATGAGATGACATTCCTTTGATATAATCCAGTTTTTCAAAGAGGGTACCCCAAGAGCATCAAGCTTCGGTGAGGCAACAAGGCAAGGCCGGCCAAACTCCCATTCTTGCCGAGAGGAGACCCGCTCTCATGGTCAAAGACACCATCGTTTGCTTGCTGGCAGGAGGCGCCGGAGAGCGTCTCTATCCCCTGACCCGCGATCGCGCGAAGCCCGCCGTGATCTTTGGCGGCATCTATCGCATCATTGACATTACCCTGTCCAACTGCCTGAACTCCGGCCTGCGCCGGATTTTCGTGCTGACCCAATACAAGGCGCTGTCCCTCAACCGGCACATTCGCGAAGGCTGGAGCATGCTGGCCAGTGAGCTGGGCGAGTTCATCCAAATCCTCCCACCGATGATGCGGGTGGGCGATTACTGGTATCGTGGCACGGCCGACGCGATTTTCCAGAACATTTATTCCATCGGCAGCGAACCGTGCAAGTACGTTCTGGTCCTTTCCGGCGACCACGTTTACAAAATGAACTACCAGTTGATGATCCAGCGGCACATTGATGCCGGAGCGGAAGCAACCGTCGGAGTGCTTGAGATCGACCTTCCGGAAGCTTCGCGCTTTGGCGTGGTCGAGCTCGACTCGCAGCACCGGATTGTCGGCTGGCAGGAAAAGCCGCCGACTCCCAAGCCCTCGCCTCACAACCCGGACAAGTGCTATGCCTCCATGGGCATCTACTGTTTCAATCGCGACATCCTGCTCCATTGCATGATGGCGGATGCCGATGATCCGAACTCCAACCACGATTTTGGCAAGGACATCATTCCCAAACTGCTTGAAAGAGGCAACGTTTACGCTTACGATTTTGTCGATGAGAACAAGAAGGAGGCGCAATACTGGCGGGACATCGGGACCCTGGAGGCCTACTACGAAGCCAACATGGACCTGGTGGCCATTTCTCCGGTCTTTAACCTTTATGACTCCGGCTGGCCCATCCGGACCTATCAGCGGCAGTACCCGCCCGCCAAATTCGTTTTTGCCCAGGAAGGCCGGCGGATGGGCATGGCTGCGGACTCCCTGGTTTCTTCCGGGTCGATCATTTCCGGCGGCCGCGTGACGCGCTCGATCATTTCGCCGAACGTCCGCGTCAACAGTTACACGGACATCGAGGGTTCCATCCTCTTTTCACACGTCAACGTCGGAAGGTACTCCCGCATCCGCCGCGCCATCATTGACCGGCACATCAACCTGCCGGAGCACACGGAAATCGGTTACAACCTGGAAGAAGACAGCAAGAAATACCATGTGACGGATTCAGGCCTCGTCGTAGTCGTCCCCGAGCAGCGCATGTTTGAGGAACCGGAATAGCCGCGCACGCGGCGGCAGCGGCGGATTCGTTCGCGTTCAGGCCCCGGCGGGCCGCTGTTGCGAGTTGAAACGCGTCACAACAACGGCCGTTGCCGGGGGCCCGGAATGGAAATGAAAGAATGCTCGTAAAGATTGTCTCGCGGCTACTCTTTCCTGTGCCCGTCATTTGCGAAGTCCTGGCACTCGGCCTGATTCTGCTATGGTTCACGCGAAGGCAGAAGGCCGGGAAAGTCCTGGTCACCGCCGGAACGGTCATGCTCTTGCTGCTGGGCAACAGTCGAGTCTCGGCGGTTTTGTTGAGTTCGCTGGAACAGCGATATCATCCGCTCGCCTTGCCATCCCTGGCCGCAGCCACGGGACCCATCAAAGAGACCTATATTGTCGTGCTGGGAAGCGGCTATTCGCCGGGTCCCCGGATCGACCTCGACAGCCACCTTTCGGAAGATGGCCTGGCCCGCCTGATGGAAGGCGTCCGGCTTTGCAGAACACTGGCCGGATGTAAACTGATCTTGTCGGGAGGGCCGCCCGCCGCGGCACAAACGATGGGCAAAATCGCGCTGTCTCTCGGCGTCAGGCCGCAGGATATCATTCTCGAAGAACACTCACGCAACACTGAACAGGAGGCCCGGTTCATCAAACCGACCGTCGGCGCAACTCCCTTTCTCCTGGTCACCTCCGCCTCGCATATGCCGCGAGCCATGGCCCTTTTCAGAAAGCTTGGAATGCAGCCCACAGCAGCCCCCACGGACTACCTGGCCAGCCGAGGCGGCGCCGTCGTGCCGGACGAGATCTACCCCGGCTTTTACGGCCTGTATGAAGCCGAAAGGACCGTCTACGAATACCTCGGGATTACCTGGGAAAAGCTCCTGGGGCAGATATAACCGGCGGCTGTTGGTTGGGTGGGAGAGCCTTCCGGGCTCCCGTGATACACGTTCGGGAGAGCGGATCCCCCCCTACCAAGCCTGGTGAAAAAACGGTGCCGAGCGTTTCGTGCGGTTGAACTCCGTGCGTTTTCCGCCGCCACACCACCACAAACCGTGTAGTTATAGGGCAACTCCGCGTTACCCTGCTGCGCAACCTTGTTGCAATGTTGAGAGACTTTGCTAATATAACTGCCGAGTAGAACGGCAGTAGCCAAGAGGAATAGTCGCCACTAAAATGCCAAATGCAGACACCCGGGCTAAAGCAGCTCCGACGCAACGTAAGGCCAACGCTGATGAGCCTTCCCCTAAGTTCGTTGCATGTCTTTGCATCGACCTTATTGGGTCCACTTTGTTCGGGTTGAA
>Ga0307373_10010385_pt1 | contig 13704 bp, 15 predicted proteins | sample OX2MG_FD_202534 | JGI IMG/M metagenome (GOLD analysis project Ga0307373, IMG submission 202534) | Soil microbial communities from Risofladan, Vaasa, Finland - OX-2 | ecosystem: Environmental > Terrestrial > Soil > Coastal area > Acid sulfate soil | place: Finland: Risofladan, Vaasa | collected... | reverse complement strand
TCACTTCTTGTTCATAGGGGCGGAACAGCAGTGAACCTCACCGCCGCCGCCTTTGGTGACGATGACCTCGGCCCCGCAGGTGCCACAGGCGTACCGCTTTCCGGTCTCGTTGGCCATGATCCATTCCCCTTACTGCGTTCCGGCCGCTTTCGACCGGCCTGTTCTACCACCCGTTTCCGCACCTGCAGGACCAGACGAGTCCCGCCACCGGCTGACCACCCGCTCGACATCGAGGGGCATCACGGTGGAGGGGGGCCCGGCGGCTCCTTTGCGATTGACGTCGCGGATGCGACCGTTGAGCTCCTCCACCAGGCGGCGCACCTCCGCCTCGGAACGGGCCAGAGGCACCTTCTCCAGCGTCTCCTCCACCTGCTTGCGCAGGGCAAGGGTCGGGGGCAGGAAGGAGAGGCCCTCCTCCTGGAGTTTCTGTTTCACCCACCAGAGTTCATCGTGGGGGCGGTCCAGGCCGGGCAGCGGCTCACCCTTGCCTTTGAGGTTGTCGAAGGCCCCGGCCTGCCGGCCCTCCTCCACGGCCCGGTCGATCCAGCTCTCCCAGCTGACCCGGGGCGGCTTGCGCCGGGTCACGGGTGGGCCCCGGCGACTTCGGCGCCCGGCCTGGCCCGAAAGGCGTCCACTTCCCGCCGGCTGCCGAGTCGGACGAAGTTCAGATGGGCCCAGCGGGGATCACCGGCGGCCGCCTTGTAGCGGTCGTGGACGATGGAATGGGTCGACCACGCCCACATCAGGATGGAGCGGTCGGGGTCGCGGGAGAGCACGTTGCGCAAGGTCTCCCGGTTGCCGTTCCAGAGCTCCCGGCGCAGCAGGACGCGCCCCAGGGTCCGCCTGGTCACCTGGCGCATGACTACCCGCCGTGGCAGGTCGAGCCAGATGACGGTGTCGGCCCGGGGCCAGACCACCGTCTCCCGCACATCCGAGTAGTTCCCGTCCACCACCCAGCGGTCGCCCCGGGTCATTTCGTCCACCCGACTGCGAAGTTCCTCGGGGGCCAGCTGCACCCATCCGGCCTGGTGCTGAATCGAGTCCAATTCGACGAAGGGACCCCCCACCGTCTCCGCCAGCCACCGCCCGAGAGTCGACTTGCCCGAGCCCGAGGCCCCCACCAGGGAGATGCGCTGCACCCCTACAGCATGGCTCGCGGCGTCTCCCCAGTGGTAACCCGCCGACCCCGCACGAAGGCCAGAAAGTCGGCTACGGCTCCGACCACGTGGGCGGTCCGCAGGGAGCGGAAGACCTCGAAGGCGTGCTGGGCTCCGGGCAGCTCGGCGTAGACGACCGGCTCGGCCGATATCGAGCGGAGGCGCTTCACGAACTGGCGGGCCTCGGCCACGGGGACGAGGGAATCGTTGCTGCCGTGCACAGCCATGAACGGCGGCGCCGACGGCCCGATCCGGTCCATCGGACTGGCGGCCCGGAACAGCTCGGGCCGCTCAGCCATGCGGGCCTTCATCACCATCCGCTCCAGGAACCACAGGAATCCACGGCCCCGAAGGCCGTCCCGGTTGGTCATGTCGTAGACGCCGTAGAAGGAGACGCAGGCCTCGACGTGGGTGTCGTCCGCTTCGAAGCCGGGCTGGAACTCCGGGTCGCCCGGGGTCAGGGCCACCAGGCTGGCCAGCTGGCCTCCGGCCGAGCCCCCGCTCACGGCCACGAAGGACGGGTCACCGCCGTACTCCCCGATGTTCTTGCGGACCCAGGCCATCGCCCGCTTGGCGTCGACGATGTGATCGGGCCAGGTCGCCCTCGGGCTCAGGCGGTAGTTGGCCGTCACGCACACCCATCCCTGGCTGGCCAGGAAGAGCATCATCGGCAGACCCTGCTCGCGCTTGTCCCCGACCATCCAGCCGCTGCCGTGCAGGTACAGAAGCACCGGGGCCGGCTGTTCGGGTGCCTCCCGGGGCCGGTAGATGTCCAGGCGGTGGCGGTGGATGCCGTCTCCCCAGTAGTCGACGTTGCGGATCCGCTCGACCCGCCGGTCCCTGAGCCAGAAGGCGAACAGCAGCTGGGCCCAGTCGGCGGTGCGAGCCCCGGCGCGGCTGATCCTCCGGTCGCGTGCGGAGCGCCACGCCTCGCCCAGCCCTTCGTCCAGGGCGGCCTCCGTGACCGCCCCGGCCTGCTGGGCCTGTCGGGCCAGGTTGGCCAAGCCGACCCAGGACGCCAGGGACAGGCCCAGGCCGGCCCGGCCCGGGGTGGTGGACAGGGCCCCACCCCACCCGAAGCCCGCCGTGGCCACCGCCTGCCACAGGATGGTCTGGATCGGCAGCTCGGAGGTGAGCCAGCCGCTGAAGAAGGTGAACACGGACAGCAGCTCGGCCCGGAGGGGGCGGTAGGCGTTGAGGGTGAGTAGGAGGCCGGCGATGCTGGCGCCCAGATAGATCCACCCGATCACGCTCCCATCCTCCCCCACTCCGGCCCGCCCCGGAACCTGACCCCCGACTCTCGGGAGTCTCGAAGGTCCGCCCTACAGTGCGGCCATGCCCACCTTGTCCGAGGCCGATTCGAAGAAGCTGCTGGCCGCCCAGGGCATACCCGTGCCCCCGGAGGAGGTGGTCTCCGACCCGGATGGGGCGGCCGCCGCCGCGGCCCGGATCGGGTTTCCGGTGGTGGCCAAGCTGTGCGGGGACGGGATCGCCCACAAGACCGAGCGGGGGCTGGTCCGGCTGAGCCTGGCTGACGAAGCGGCCGTCCGGGACGCGGCGGCGGGCCTGTTGGCGGCGGCCACGCCGGAGGACGGCCCGGTGGGAGTGCTGGTCGCCCCCATGGTCTCCGGCATCAGGGAGTTGATAGCCGGTCTGGTCCGGGACCCGCAGTTCGGGCCCTGCGTGATGGTGGGCCTGGGCGGGGTCCTGGCCGAGGCGGTGGCCGACGTGGCCTTCCGGGTGGCGCCCATCACCCGAATCGAAGCCGAGGAGATGATCGATGACCTGGTGGCCCAAGCGGTGCTGGGACCGCTCCGGGGTGAGCCGGCCGTGGACCGGGAGCGCCTGATCGACGTGCTGGCGGGATTGTCGGCGCTGGCCGGAGATCCCTCCGTGGTATCCGTCGACCTGAATCCGCTGATCGTGAGCGGAGGCGTCCCCGTCGCTGTGGACGCGCTGGTCGAGGTGGCGGGTGCCGGCGCCGGCGCCGGCACCGGCTCGGGAGGTACCCGGTGAGCGCTCCCGCCCTGCGCTACTCGGACGATCAGTTCAGGTCGCTCTTCGAGCCCCGCGGCGTCATCGTGGCCGGGGCTTCGACCCATCCGGCCAAGTTCGGCTTCACCGCCCTGCACAACATCCTGGCCAACGGCTTCCCCGGAAGGGTCTTCGCCACCAATCTCGAGGGCGGTGACATCCTCGGCGTGCCGACCGTGGCCGAGATCGAACAGCTGCCCGATGGGGAGGCGGACCTGGTCTTCGTCTGCACCCCGGCCGGAGCCAACGAGTCGGTGCTGCGGGCCTGCGCCGCCAAAGGGGTCCGGGCCGCCTTCGTCACCTCGGCCGGCTACGGGGAGGCGGGGGAGGAGGGTCGGGCGGCCGAAGCCCGCCTGGTCGGCCTGTGCGAGGAGCTCGACATCCTGCTGGCCGGCCCCAACGGCCAGGGCCTGGTTTCGACGCCGGCTTCGTTGTGTGCCCAGATCGTGGCGCCCTACCCGCCGGCGGGCCGCATCGCTATAGCCAGCCAGTCGGGCAACTTCGTCTCTTCCCTCATGAACTATGCCGTGCAGAGCGAAGTGGGGATCAGCCGGGCCGTGAGCGCCGGCAACGCCGCCTCCCTCACCGTCGGAGACCTGCTGTCCTGGTATGGCCGGGATGAGGAAACGGAGGTCGCTCTCGGCTATGTCGAAGGGGTGGCCGACGGGCGCCGCTTCTACGACCAGGTCCGGGCCGTGAGCGAGGACAAGCCGGTGGTGCTGGTCAAGGGCGGGATGACCCCGGGCGGCCAACAGGCGGCGGCGTCGCACACTGGCTCCCTGGCCAGCGAGGGACGGGTTTTCGAAGGGGCCATGCGCCAGGCCGGGGTCTGCCGGGCGGCCACCATCGAGGAGGCCTTCGAGGCGGCGGCCACCTTCGCCACCCAGCCCCTGCCGAAGGGTCCCCGGACCATCGTCATCACCACGGCCGGGGGCTGGGGTGTTGTCACCGCCGACGCCATATGGAGATCCTCGCTGGAGCTGATGAGCCTGCCCGATGATCTGCGGGCCTCCATCGACCAGAAGCTGCCGCCCCGGTGGAGCCGGAGCAATCCCATCGACATGGCGGGAGGGGAGACCAGGGACACCATCCCCGAGGTGCTGGAAATGGTGGCGTCCCACCCCGAGGTGGACGCGGTCGTCTATCTGGGCCTCGGGATCCAATCCAACACGGCCCGGAGCCTCATGACCGGGCGCTTCTACCCCGAATACGGTCTGGAGCGCATCGCCGACTTCCACCGGCGCCAGGACCGCCGCTTCGCCACCGCCGCCGCCGAGGTCTCCCAGTCCACGGGCAAGCCGGTGCTGACCGCCACCGAACTGGCCCTGGTCGACCCGGACAACCCCGGCCCGGCCACGGTGCGGGAGACCGAGCGGCTCTGCTACCCCTCCGCCAACCGGGCCGTCACCGCCCTGGAGCACATGTGGCGCTACAGCCAATGGCGCAGCCGGCGGGGGCTGTCGGTCTAACCGGCCGGCTGGCCGGCGGCGGCGCGGCCACAGTGGCTGCAGACGCCCTGCACCGCGAAATGGCGGGTGTCCAACTCGAATCCGAAGCCGCCCTTGAGGGCGCGGGCCAGAGCCGAGAACGCCTGGCGGGGGGCTTCGGTCACCCAGCCGCACTCGGAGCAGACCAGGTGCCCGTGGTCCTGATCGGAGAGGTGGTACACGGCCGGGCCGTGGCCCAGATGGACGTGGCTGATCACACCCAGCTTTTCCAACTCGTCCAGGTTCCGGTAGACGGTCGAGATGTGCACGTCGGGGGCCTTGGCCTGAACCCGAGCGGAAATCTCCTCGGCGGTCTGATGGTGGGGTGCCTCGAGCAGGGTCTCGACCACCAGTCGGCGGGCGGTGGTGATCCGGCCTCCGCCCAGGCGCAGGCGGTCCAGGATCTGCTCCACGGCGGCAGGGCCGGGGTTGACCTGGGGTGCCGGCTCGACCACCCGGTGATGCTATCGCCCCCCAAGAGCGAACCCGTACCTAATGCGAGCTGATAGCGATTGCGTCCAGCTCCTCGCTAACCTAGGTTTCGGATATGGCCATCGCCGCCCCCCCGGGCTCGCCTCCAACCGGCCGGAACGGGACGGGCCGGCCCGGCGGCCGGCTGAGGACCGTCCGTGACTACCTGAGCCCGGCGGAGTGGGGACGGGTCGGCGCCATGGGGGCGGCCGTGGTGGGGCTGCTGGTGTCCGGCTTCGTGCTGCTCTTCGCCGCCGCCCATGGGCACTACCACATGACCCGGACCCAGGTCTTCGGGTTGGGTACCGGCTTTCTCGCTCTCACCCTGGGCATGCGGCACGCCTTCGATGCCGACCACATCAGCGCCATCGACAACACCACCCGCAAGCTCATGGCGGAGGGGAAGCGGCCCATGAGCGTCGGCTTCTGGTTCTCCCTCGGCCACTCGAGCGTGGTGTTCGTCCTGTCGCTGCTGCTCAATTTCGGCATCCGGGCCCTGGGCAACCAGGTCCGCGACGGCAGCTCCAGCCTGCACAACATCACCAACATCGTGGGGACGTCGGTGTCGGGCTTCTTCCTCTATCTGATCGCGGCTCTCAACGTCGTCATCCTGGTCTCCATCGTCCGGGTCTTCCTGGACCTGCGCCGCGGCCGGTACGACGCGGCCGAACTCGAGCGCCAGCTCGACCAACGCGGCCTCATGAACCGCTTCTTCGGAAAGCTCGCCCGCCGCATCGATTCGCCCTGGAAGATGTACCCGGTCGGCATCCTCTTCGGTCTCGGATTCGACACCGCCACCGAGGTGGCCCTACTGGTGCTGTCCGGCACGGCGGTGGCCAGCGGGATTCCGTTCTACGCCATCCTGTCCCTGCCGCTGCTCTTTGCCGGAGGCATGAGCCTGTTCGACACCATGGACGGCTGCTTCATGAACTTCGCCTACGGGTGGGCCTTTTCCAAGCCGATCCGCAAGGTCTATTACAACATCATCATCACGGCCCTGTCGGTGGCGGCCGCCTTCATTATCGGCACCATCGAGGTGCTTGGCCTTCTGCAGAACGAGCTCAAGCTGTCCGGTCGCTTCTGGCACGACATGGGCAACTTCAACATCAACACGGCCGGCTTCATCATCGTCGGGATGTTCATAGTGGTCTGGGCCATCGCCCTGGCCATTTGGCGCTTCGGGCGGATCGAGACCCGCTGGGCCCCTGAGAGCGCCGGCTCCTGATACCGGGGCCGACAGCTCAGGAGCGGTAGCCCTCCGGGTTGGCCTCCTGCCAGCGCCAGTGGTCGGCACACATCTCGTCCAGGCTCCGCCGGGCCCGCCACCCCAGTAGCTCGGCGGCCAGGCCCGGATCGGCCACCACCTCGGCGACGTCACCGGGACGCCGCTCTACCACCGAGTACGGGAGCGAGCGGCCGCAGGCCCTGGATGCCGAGGCGATCACCTCCAGCACCGAGTACCCCCGGCCCGTGCCCAGGTTGACGGTCAGGCAGCCGGGTCCGGCTTCCAGGCGGCGCAAGGCGGCCACGTGGCCGTCGGCCAGGTCCATGACGTGTACGTAGTCCCTGACCCCGGTGCCGTCGGCGGTGGCGTAATCGTCCCCGTAGACCCGGATCTCGGGCCGGCGCCCGACCGCTACCTGCATGACGAAGGGGGTGAGGTTGTTGGGCGTCCCCCGGGGGTCCTCCCCGATGCGCCCGGAGGGATGGGCGCCGGCCGGGTTGAAGTAGCGCAGGAGGGCGACGCCCAGCCCGGGGTCGGCGGCGGAAAGGTCCCGGAGGATCTCCTCCACGGCCAGCTTGGTCCGCCCGTAGGGATTGGTGGGGCCGACCGGGGCGGTCTCGGGCACCGGGACGGCCTCGGGGCTGCCGTAGACGGTGGCGGAGGAGGAGAAGACGAGCCGGCCGACCCCGGCGCCGGCCATGGCCCGGAACAGGGCCAGGCTGCCCCCGACGTTGTTGCGCCAGTAGAGGAGGGGTTCGGTCACCGACTCGCCCACCGCCTTGAGCCCGGCGAAGTGGATGACCGCCTCGATGGGCCTCTCGGAGAAGATCCGGGCCAGGGCGTCCTCATCCAGGAGGTCGGCCACCACCAGATCGATGGCCTCCCCGTCGGCCCCGCCGCCGAGTCCGACCAGTTCGGCCACCCGCTCCACGGCGGCGGCCGAACTGTTGGACAGGTTGTCCACCACCGTGACCCGGTAGCCCACCTCCAGGAGGGCCAGGCAGGTGTGGCTGCCGATGTAGCCGGCCCCCCCCGTCACCAGCACGTGTCCGGCCATACCCCGACCGTATCCAAGGAGCTCAGGTCAGGACGGGCGCACCAGCTTGAGCGGGTTGCGGCCGTCCACATTCCCGATGAAAGGCGGGTGCAGGTCGTAGCCCACCAGGCGCTGGAGGCGTTCGGGGAAGGCCTGCACCACGTCCATGGGGATACCCAGGTACTGGTTCTCCTGCTGGCGGAGCCAGGCCTGGTTGTAGTTCATGGTGATGCCCAGGCGGGGCCGGTCGGTCCGGTTGGCGCCGCCCCCGTGGACGAGATTGCCCACCCAGGCCAGCACCGAGCCCCGGGCCATGGCGGCCGGAACGGTCTGCGGGGCCTGGCCTCCGAAGGCCCTATCCGGCCACTGGTGGCTGTCCGGGACCAGAACGGTGGCGCCGTTGGCCTCGGTGAAGTCATCGATGGCCCACATGGTGTTGAGGACCACCGGCGGATGGGGCCAGGGCAGGGGATAGAGACCGTCGTCGGTGTGGAGATCCTGGGCCGTCTCGCCTGGGAGAATCTGGATGGCCGAGATGATGGATATCTGGAAGTGGGGTCCGAGGACGGCCTCGACCAGGTCCAGGACCCCGGGATTGGCGGCCACCTCTTGGAAGACGGCCCCTTTGGCCAGGAGGTTGTTGACCCGCTGGGTGGAGTGGCCTTCGAAGGGGTTGCGCCCGGTCGGACAGGCAGCCAGCAGGGGATCGAGGGCGGCCTGCAGGCGGTCGAACAGACTCAGGGGGGCGACATCCTCCAGCACCGCCCAGCCCCGGTCCCGCACCGCCTCGGCGGCGGCCTTCAACTCCGGTTGCACCCCCCCAACGGTAGGGCCCGAATGGGTTCGGCCGCGGCGGGGTACGACGGGCAAGTGGCTATTGGTGACATGACGTCCTCAAACCAACCGGACGGCTCGAAGATCCCGGGGTCCAGAAAGCCCGGCACCGGAAGGGGCCCGGGGCGGCCCCGCAACGCCGCCCACGACACCGCCATCGTGGAGGCGGCCCAGGAACTGCTGGGCAAGGCGGGTTACAACTCCCTGACCATCGACAGCGTGGCGGCCCGGGCCGGGGTGGGGCGGCCCACCATCTACCGGCGTTGGCCGTCCAAAGCCGCCCTGGTCATCGGGGCCCTGGGCGGTCGATCGCTGGAATCGGGATCGCGACCCGACACGGGCAACCTGCGGGATGACCTGCTGGCCATCCGTCGGCTCCAGCTCGAATTGCTCAGCTCGTCAGAGGGCCAGCGGGTGCTGCCCGGCCTGGCTGCCGACATGGCCGATCATCCCGAGCTTCACCCCCGCTTCTATGAGCGCTACGTAGCACCCTGGCGGGAGGCGGTCCAGGAGGCGGTCGAGCGAGCTGCGGCCCGGGGAGAGATCCCCGTCGGTCTCGACGGCCGCCTGGTGGCCGATGTGCTGACCGGGCCCCTCGTGTTCCGGGTGCTCTTTGCCGGGGAGCAGCTCGATGAGCGGGCCCTGGAACCGGCCGTGGACCTCATCCTGGCCGGGTTGGGCCAATCCACCGGGCCGTCCGGAGGGGGCCGGCCGGCCCAGGAGGACGGACCGGTCGATGAGGCCGGTCGGACCGCCGCCGCCGACTGATCCGCGGCCGATCCGCTGACCAGGGGTCCAGAATGATGTCCGTGAGCGAAGCGACCGACGTACCCCGGGCCGACCGGACGCCCATCCCGGCGGCCGCCCCGGGCCTGCCGCCGCGCCCCCGGGTGGTCATCGTCGGCGCCGGCTTCGGCGGGCTGACGGCGGCCCGGAAGCTGTCCAAGGTGGCCGCCGACGTAACCCTGGTCGACCGCCGGAACTTCCACACCTTCCAGCCCCTGCTCTACCAGGTGGCCACGGCCGGTCTCGACTCGGCCAGCATCGCCTACCCGGTCCGGGGCATCGTCCATCACCAGCCCTCGCTGCGCTTCCGCCTGGGGGAGGTGGTCGGCATCGACCGGGCCGCCCGGGAGGTGACCCTGGCCGACGGGGACCGCCTGGCCTATGACTACCTCATCGTGGCCGCCGGCGCCGTCACCGCCACCTTCGGGGTGCCCGGGGTGGACGAATACGCCCTGCCTCTCAAGACTCTCACCGACGCCGTCCGGCTCCGCACCCATCTGCTCAGTGCCTTCGAGGCGGCCGACGCCGGGCACCGGGACCCGGAGAGGGCCATGACCGTGGTCGTGGTGGGTGGCGGCCCCACCGGGGTGGAGTTGTGCGGGGGCATCTCCGAACTCATCAAGAGCGTGCTGGCCAAGGACTATCCGCAGTTGGACACGGGCCGGGCCCGCATCGTCCTCATCGAGATGACCGACCGGCTCCTGGGCGGCTTCGATCCACACTCCTCCAAGCGCGCCCTCCAGGGCCTGGGCCGCCGGGGCGTGGAGGTACGCCTCAACACATCGGTGAAGTCGGTGGGGGAGGATTACGTCGAACTGGCCGACGGCACCCACATCGGGACCAGCACCCTGGTCTGGACAGCCGGCATACGGGCCAGCGACATCGGCGCCGATCTGGGCGTGGATCTGGACAAGGCGGGCCGGGTGCCGGTCGAGGCCGACCTGAGCCTGCGTGGCGACCCTCACGTTTTCGTAATCGGGGATCTGGCCGCCGCCCGGGATCCTCTGGGCCAGCTCTATCCGCAGCTGGCCCCGGTGGCCATGCAGCAGGCCCGCCATGCCGTCCGCCAGATCGAAGCCCGGATGTTCAACCGACCCGCAACGCCCTTCCACTACCGGGACAAGGGGACGATGGCGACCATCGGGCGTAACTCGGCGGTAGCCGAGCTGCCCGGTCACATCCGATTCGGCGGCTTCCCGGCCTGGGTCGCCTGGCTGGGCCTGCACCTGCTGTTCCTGATCGGCTTCCGCAACCGGCTGTCGGTGCTACTGGACTGGTCCTGGAACTACTTGACCTTCCAGCGCGGCGCCCGGCTGATCCTGCCGATGGAGTCCGATGACGACCACGGTGAAGTGGACGGCCGGGGTGGTGGCGTTGGCCGGCCCGGTGCCGGGCGGGAGCCCTACGAGGCGGCCGACACGGCCGCGGCCCGGTCGGCGGCCACGGCGTCGTAGTTTTCGTAGTCGCTGCCGGTGTCGTCGGCCCACTCGAACTCGAGCAGTCCGGCCTCGGCCCAGCGCTGGCGCAGATAGCCGTTGTTGGCGTCGAGCAGCCCCAGCTTGCGGACGTTGGGGACCAGCTTGGCGAAGAAGCCCCGCTGGAAGCCGGCAAAGGCCGATGTCTCCATCTTGGCCGCCGCCTCCATCAGGAACGGGAGCACCGCCTCCACGTTGACGTTCATCCGCTCCCACACCTCGGGGGTGGTGGAGCGGGCCCGGCTCCGCAGGGTGTTGTCGGCCAGGAAGTCCTGGCGCTCCTTGAGTTCCGCGGAAGTCAGGTCCTGGTAGAGCTCGGCCAGGCTCAACACGCCGAAGGCGACGTGGCGGGCCTCATCGGACATGACGTAGCGCAGCAGCTTCTTGAGCAGCGGCTCCTCGGTGCGGCGCAGCATGTCCCCGAAGGCGGCCAGGGCCAGCGACTCGATGACGATCTGCATGCCGAGGTAGGCGATGTCCCAGCGGCTGTCCTCCAGGAGGGCCATGATCTGGGCCTCCAGGAACGGGCTCATGGGATAGGCCTCGCCCAACTTGGTCTGCAGGTACTTGGCGAAGACCTCGGTGTGGCGGGCCTCGTCCATGGTCTGGGTGGAGGCGTAATACTTGGCGTCGATCCACGGCACCGTCTCGACGATCTTGGCCGCCGTCATCATCGCCCCCTGCTCACCGTGCATGAACTGGGAGAGGGATGCCTTGAACATCTCGATGCCGAGCTGGACGAACTCCTTCTCGGTCCAGCTGGCCAGGGGAGAGCCGGGCAGGGCCGCCGCCTCCCGGGCCAGATTGAGCACCGGGCTGGGCTGGGTCATCACCAACTTTTCCGGGTCGACGTCGATGGCCCAATCCAGCTCCGTGACGCTGTTCCACTGGGACGACATGGCCTTGTTGTAGAGGGTGACCAGCTGGCCCCGGCTGCGGTCGTAGTTCCACAGGAAGATCCGGTCGGCGTTGTCCCGCACGACCTTGATGGAGGAGGCGACCTCCGCCTCGGGGATGCCGGCAATCCGCTCTGTGGTCGTCATGAGGTTCAAGAATAAATGTTCTTCTTGGACCTGGCAAGGGTCACGGGCGAGCCCGCCGGCTCCGGATCAGCCGGTTTTGGCTGCGGGGGTCTCCTCGGCCGGCTCCGCCTCGGCCGTCTCGGGCGCCGTCTCCCGGCCGGCCCGGGGGGCCTTGAGGCTCGCCTCCAGGGCCGCCATAAGGTCGACCACCGGGGCCGAGGGCCCGGCCGAGGGCTGGCTGACCAGCTCCTGGCCCTCGGACTTGGCCTCGATGAGCTCCAGCACCCGCTCCCGGTAGGTGTCCTTGTACCGGTCGGGCTCCCACTCGGTGGTGAGCGAGTCGATGAGGGCGCCGGCCATCTTGAGCTCCCGGTCGCTGGCCTCCTGCTCCCCGGGCAATCCGTCCATCTCGTCCTCGGTCACGACCTCATCGGCGAAGTTCATGGTCGTCAGCACCAGTGCCTCGCCCACCGGGCGCACGGCGCAGAGGTACTGCTTGGTCCTCATCACCACCCGGGCGATGCCGACCCGGCCGGTGTTTCTCATGGCGTCGAGCAGCAGCCGGTAGGCCTTGGTGCCCCGGGCATCGGGGACGAGGTAGTAGGAGGCGTCGTAGAAGAGCGGGTCGATCTCGGCCAGGTCGACGAAGTCCTCGATGTCGATGGTCTGGGTCGCCTCCGGATCGAGGGCGTCGAGCTCATCGGGATCGATGACCACGTACTGGCCCGGATAGAGCTCGTAGCCCTTGACCAGATCCTCGAAGGCCACCTCCTCCCCGTCGGCTGAACACACCCGCTTCTGCTGGATGCGGGCCCCGTCGGGGGCGTGGAGCTGGTGGAAGCGGACGTTCTTCTTGCGCACGGCGGTGAAGAGCTTGACCGGCACGTTGACCAGACCGAAGCTGATCGAACCGCTCCATATCGGGCGTGGCACGGCTAGGCGACCTCCTGCCCGTCAGGCCTGACGGCGCACCTCGATGGTAGCCCGCAGGTCCCGTCACCCGGCCCGGCTGGGGCCGGCCCGGTCGATGGAGACGCGCAGGATGACCCGGCGCTGGTCGACCATGGCCTGTCGGTACTCGTCCCAGTCGGGATGTTCACCGGAGACGGACCGGTAGTACTCGACCAGGATGTCCATAGCCTCGGGGAGGGGGACGATCTCCACCTCGCCTTCGATCTGGGCCCAGTCCCCGAAGAAACGCTCGGTCATGACGCAGAGCCAGGCCCGCGGACTCCGGCGGAGGTTGTGCACCTTCATGGCCGTCTCCCGGGTGCTGATGATGACCCGGTCGTGGTCGTCCAGACCGACCGTCACCGGAGAGAGCTGGGGTTGGCCGTCCGAGCGCAGCGTGGCCAGCACGGCCCGGTGGTTGTCCCTGATGAACTGACGGGCGGAGTCGGCATCCATGAACGGCGAAGCTATCCCTCTCCTGCTCGGCCGGCCGGCCCGCCCGGGCCGGGCGCAGCCGGCGCCCCGGGCGAGGCGGCCGGAGGCGCTCCCGGAAAGACCGCCGGGCGCCGATCCCGCACGGCGCTGACCCCTTCAGCGGCGTCGGGCCCGAGGAACCCGATCATCTCCAGCGCCAGTGACTGTTCGAAGATGGGCATGGCCATGCGCAGCCAGCCGTTGAGGGAATGCTTGGTCCAGGCCAGGGCCGTCTGGCTACCGGCGGCCAGACGGCCGGCCAGTTCCAGGGCGACCGGCAGCACATCGTCCTGAGGCACGCAGCGGCTGACCAGGCCGATCCGCTCCGCCTCCTTGCCGTCGATGAAGTCGGCGGTCAGGAGGTAGTACTTGGCCTTGGCCATCCCGCACAGAAGCGGCCAGATCACGGCGGCGTGATCACCGGCGGCCACGCCGAGACGCAGGTGCCCGTCGCTGATGCGGGTGGACTCGGACATGATCGAGATGTCGGCCAGGAGGGCGACGGCCAACCCGGCGCCGACGGCCACCCCGTTGATGGCGGAGATGATCGGCTTGTCCGTCTCGATCATGCGCCGCACGATGGCGGCGGCATCGCGCAGCTGCATCAGCACGGCGTCGTAGCTCATGGTCATCTCCTCGATCATGGCCAGGTCCCCGCCGGCCGAGAAGGCCCGACCGGCCCCGGTGATGACCGCCACCCGGGCATCGGCATCGGCGTCGAAGGTGGCCCACACCTGGGACAACTCGCGGTG
>Ga0307373_10010384_pt1 | contig 13705 bp, 10 predicted proteins | sample OX2MG_FD_202534 | JGI IMG/M metagenome (GOLD analysis project Ga0307373, IMG submission 202534) | Soil microbial communities from Risofladan, Vaasa, Finland - OX-2 | ecosystem: Environmental > Terrestrial > Soil > Coastal area > Acid sulfate soil | place: Finland: Risofladan, Vaasa | collected... | reverse complement strand
CGTCCCCCTTTACGAACTTCAGATCCTTCGTCATGTCCGCAAGATTGAGTTCTTTTCCGGTGGAGAGATTATCCACCACCGTAACGTCACATCCCTCGCAGAGAAGCGCTCGCGACAGGTTTGACCCGATGAACCCTGCCCCGCCGGTCACCACGCATCGGCCCAGCAATCAAAGGCTCCAGTCGCTTGAAACGCGCAGTTGAAAATGTGCCAAACGTCCGGCCATCCTATCCCTCCTTAATAACCCCCAGAAGTAAACGCTTCAGAAGTAAACATTCCAGAAATAAACGCTCCAGTTACCAATTAGTTAGCTCTTAGAGGCTCCAGTAGCTTATCGTCGACGGAATCTCGGACGGATCCAGCAGCGACTTAACATCCATCAGCACTCCATCCGGTCGCAACTGCGACAGCAGCTTTTCGCGCGGCATCTGGAGGAACTTCCTATGCCCCACCGCCAGCACCAGGCAATCAAGCTCTGTCATTTCCTCCCAGTCCGTCAGGCAGATACCGTAGGCGTCGTGCGCTCTGCGCGCATCTACAAGCGGATCATGCACGAGGGGATCCACACCGAACTGCCGCAGCTCAGAGACAATATCGGGCACCCGGCTGTTGCGAATATCCGGCACGTTTTCTTTGAAAGTCAGGCCGAGAATACCCACCCGCGCATTCCTCACCGGGATGTCGGCGTGGATCAGCAGCTTAACAAGGCGCTGCGCGATCTGCTGCCCCATTCCGTCATTGATACGTCGTCCTGCCAGAATGACCTGCGGGTGGTAGCCGACCTCTTCAGCTTTTTTCGTCAGGTAATAGGGGTCGACGCCGATACAGTGGCCGCCAACCAGACCGGGTGTAAAGGGGAGGAAGTTCCACTTGGTATTCGCCGCAGCCAGTACGTCACGCGTACAGATGCCGAGCCGGTCGAAGATAAGGGCCAGCTCGTTCATGAGCGCTATATTGAGATCTCGCTGCGTGTTCTCAATAACTTTCGCCGCCTCCGCGACTCTAATCGTTGGCGCACGGTAGATTCCGGCCTGCACGATAGCGCTGTAGACGGCGGCGACGCGGTTCAACGTAGGCTCATCCTCCGCCGACACAACTTTGACAATTCGTGACAGAGTGTGCTCACGATCGCCAGGGTTAATCCGTTCCGGGGAATAGCCCAGCTTGAAGTCGATACTCTGCCGCAATCCGGAGACCTTCTCGAGTGTAGGACCGCAAATCTCCTCTGTGACTCCAGGATAAACGGTCGATTCATAGACCACGACCGTTCCCGGCTGCATCACGGATCCGATAATTTCGGACGCCTTTACCATCATCGTTAGATCGGGCTGATGATTCCGATCGATCGGGGTTGGCACCGCCACGATAAAGAAATTGCTGCTCCGCAGATCGTTGGGGTTTGAGGTAAGATTGAGACCGCAGCTCTCGAGGTCCGAAGAACTGACTTCCCCCGTTTCGTCGACCGCACGTCGGAGAGCGGCGATCTTGCGTTCATTGACATCAAAGCCGATGACGTCTGGAAATGCGCGGGCCACCGCAACCGCTACAGGCAGCCCTACATAACCGAGTCCGATGACCGCGATTCTCTCAATCATAAAATGCTAACTCCTGCATAACGCGCCAGATGCTGACTGCTTACAATCGGGAGGCGGCCCAATTCTGGATAACGTCCACCACCCGTTCCGAGGCGCGCCCGTCCCACAAAGGCGGGCGGCGATTCTTAGGCCAATCTCCTGCCCGGATGCGCTCCAGGCTCCGGACGAGCGCTTGCGGTTCAGGCTCGGTTAACTGATTGGTCCCACATGTTATTGTAATCGGCCGTTCCGTATTCCGGCGCAGCGTCAGGCAGGGTACATCGAGAACCGTTGTCTCCTCCTGGATTCCACCGGAGTCCGTGAGCACAAGCTGCGCTTTCGCCATAAGGCCCAGAAACGTCAGATAGGAGAGCGGATCGCAAAGCTGAACTCCGTCCGGCGGGGCGATCTCCCACTCCATCATTCGGTTTCGAGTGCGCGGGTGTACCGGAAACAGCACCGGCAGCCGCGCCGCTACTGCAGCGATAGCTCGCATCAGAGACTGGAGTGTCACCTTAACATCCACGTTGGAGGGACGGTGCAGCGTCAGAAGAGCATACCCGCCGGGCGATAATTCAAACTCTTTCCACGGCGCCCCGCTCACGGCCGCCTCGCGCCGCCGAAGCAGAGTATCCACCATGCAGTTCCCGACGAAATGGATCCATTCGTCCGGAATCCCCTCGCGCCGCAGGTTTTCGTTTCCGCTCTCCTCGGTAGTAAAGAGCATCTCGGAGAGATGATCGGTGACGATCCGGTTCAGCTCCTCCGGCATGGTTCGGTCAGAGGACCTGAGTCCCGCCTCGACGTGGCCCACCGGGATCCCGAGCTTGGCGGCGGTTAAAGCCGCGGCCAGTGTCGAGTTCACGTCCCCCGCGACCATTACCAGGTCCGGTCTTCGATCCTGGCAGACCTTTTCAAAATCCATCATGACCCGGGCGGTTTGCCGGGCGTGGGTGTCTGAGCCTACACCGAGGTAAACGTCGGGCTTCGGCAGCTCCAGCTCTTCGAACAGGACGCGCGACATGTTCTCATCGTAGTGCTGCCCGGTGTGAACGAGGAAATGCGCCAATCCCCGCCTGTCCAGCGCGTGTACGATGGGCGCGATCTTCATGTAATTGGGGCGCGCGCCCACCACGTTGCAAATCAGCATGGTCAGTCTTGATTCCCGATTTTGAGCGAGCTAAGGTGGCCCCTGACGCGTCTCGGAAGATTGCAGCTCTCGCTCCAGGAGTTCCATGAATTCGTTGACGATCGCCTGGCGGTCAAAGCGGGCGCGTGCAGCTTCGCGACCTCGAGCGCCCATCCTTGCGCGTTCCTGTGGATCATCGGCAAGCCGCAAGATGGCGCCGGCGAGAGCAGCGGTGTCGCCTGGAGCGACCACGATCCCGCATCCCGTATCACGAACGATACCAGCCGGCTCGCCCTCCGCCGCCAAAACCACCGGACGTCCCGCGCTCATCGCCTCATATAGCTTAGACGGTACGGCGCCCGGAATGGCGCCTTTGAGCGGAACGATGGCGATATCCGCCGACGCAACGGTCTCAGGCATCGTGTCACGGGCGCAGGGAGGGAGGAATCGGATGGCGGTGAGGCCCAGGCTCTTAGCCTGGATCCGGAGAGCTTCCTTCGTCGGTCCGTCGCCCACGAGAACGATCTCGATATCATTTCGGTCTCGCAACAGCGCTGCGGCCTGCAGCACCTGTTCCAAACCCTGAGCCACGCCATGGAGCCCGGTATATATTGCTACACAGGGGGCCTCGTCGGCAAGTTCTCGCCGGCGCACGTCGGATCTTTTTTCCGGGGTGAAGAACGAAGTGTCCACACCATTGGAAAGGCGATGAGCTCGCACGCCGGGGAACCGCTCCCGGATGTTCGCCAGGATTTCGTGACTTTGGCACGTCACCAGCCAGGCGTGCTGATAACAGAATCGCTCCAGCGCGCAGGCGATTCGGAGCGGCCAGCCTTCGCCGATGATCCCGAGTCTTACCGCCGATTCCGGCCAGAGATCCGAGACATTGAAAATCCAACGCGCCCTTTTCGCCCGGCTCAGCAGATAACCGGACATTCCCAGAAAGAGCGGTGGACTTTCGGTGAGAAGGAAGTCGAGCGGCGGCAGGACCGCAGCGCCAACGAGCAGGGAGGAGAGCACAAACGAGAAATAGTTCGCCAGCCGCGGCAGCAGCCCTACCTGCTTGGTGGGGTAGATGAACGATCGGATGACCTTCACGCCGTCCATCGTTTCGCGCCGGTAAAAACCCCCATAACCGGAGAAGATACGGCCCGTCGGGTAATTTGGCATCGCGGTCAGCACCACGACTTCGTGCCCCTTCCGGACGAATCGGGCCGCAATCTCAGAGAGGCGAGCTTGCGGGGCTCCCATCTCGGGTGGATAGTACTGGGTAAGGATTCCGAGGCGCATAGAGTCAGGCTGTCCGTGCCGCCGAGGTCCGGCTGACCACGAACCGGCGCTTCCCCGTGGGAGCAATGGGAATCTCATCTACCAGGTCGATCTGAATCTCCATGCCGGCGGCTCCGGCGCCCTCGAGACGGGAGACGATTCGCTCGGCGGTCTCCGCTGAGAACCCTTCGCGCGGGACGATCTTCAACTGAAAACCTCCAGGATCCTCCTGCACCACCTGGAACTCGCCAATCTCGGGAAACTTGCCGAGGATACCTGTAAACACGTGTACGATCAGCCGATTGCCCGACGGAGTCGTGACGATGTCGGTATCGCGTCCCTGAATGGACTCCATGGTATCGTAACCGCGTCCGCATTCACATTTTGCGCCGGTTCCTGCGACACCGAGGTCGCCCACTCTGTACCGGATGAGCGGCATCGGCCCGGGATGCAGCCGGGTGAAGACGATATTGCCGGGGCTGTTGGACGCGGCCGAATCACCGTTATCGTCCAGGTATTCTACAATCACGTCGAGGCTATGAACATGGTAGGTGTAGGGGCATTGCGCCGAAATATGGGTCCCCTCTGCGCATCCGTACGTATCGGTGACGCGTGCTCCGAAGGCCGTCTCCATCGTCTCCCGGTAGTGCGCGAAAAGGTTGTCGCCCCAGGTGACCATTCCGGTTAGCGGTCGATTCCACCCGCGTTCCCTGGCGCGGCGAGCGATGCAGTAGAGACTTCCAGGATAGCCCCAGAGATGGCGGATTCGGCGCCTTTCCATGATGTCCAGATTGTGATCGAGGGTGGCGTCATCAAGCGCGTACGCCGGCACGTAATGACACTGCATCAGGATGTTTTTTAGCCGGCGGTCGAGGGTTAGATCTTGATTCATGCCGGTTTGCAGGGTTGGCTCGCCCATCCGCCAGCCAGACCACTCCATCGCTAATAGAAGGGATGCCCGGTACCAACCCACCGTCTCTCTATCGAGACGAACGGCAAAATTGGATCCGGTGGATCCGGACGTACGCCCTTCCCAGGTTTTCTGCCCGGTACGCCGGGTGATGCGTTCCGGATATGCCGCGAGTAGGCTCGCCTTCGTCGCGATCGGCAGCTTGTAGAGGTCTGCAGGGCTGCGGATGTCACCCGGTTTCAACCGGCGGCTGTCCATGAGGTCCCGGTAGTAGGGCATTTCATCATAAACGGTCCGGATGAGCGTCTGCAGCAGACGGTCTCTTTCGCAGTGCAGCCGCTCCGGTTCCCACCACTGCGCCTGCTCCAGAAACTTCAGACGCTCCGTGGTCCTCTGGCCAAACGCCCGATCGCCCAACGGAAAGATTACGTTTCTTAGCAGCCAGCATCGCGCCCGGAGCGCGAGTTCCTCCATACCACTCTCCCAATTTCCTCTGTAGTGCGTGCCTCGCCCTTCCCACTATAGACGCAGCCGCGGCTGAGATGGCCCGTTAGAGTCTGCCTCGGCTGTCTCTTTTTACTCAGCGTCCACCGTGCCGGGCGCCGGAAAATAGTGGCTCGCGTCATCAAGCACGAGGACCCAATCGCGGCCGCGGCCGCTGGAAGGCGGTGTAAACTGGCGCTGTCCCGAGGTGGCGAGTCTCCCGATCGTGGTGGATTCTCCCGTTCGCGGATCGTACCACCAGGCGTTGGTGGTCATGCCGGACAGCCGGGCGAGATCGGCGGATACCGGTCGGCCCGTCGGCAGATAGATAAAGGCGTAGCTGCCATCATCGCTGCGCGTGGCCCGCGCGTGGCCGGCTCCCTCGCCCTGGCCGGACCCTATCAGCGACTGGTCCGGAATACGACTGAGGAAGGGTCGTGAAAGCATCAGCCGTCGAGCGTGGATCATCTGGGACGCGCCCGGTAGGTCCACCGCCTCCTGCCAGGGTGTGCGCGTGTGGCTGATTGGCGCACGGCCGGGGGAATAAAACTGCCAGACGTCGTGGCACCCATAAGTGTGGCCGAACGCTCCTGAAAAGAGGGCCCAGTAAGCCGCCTGGCGAACGTCATAATCGTCGAACCAGCCGTTCTCAGGATTGAAGCCGATGGGGTGATCCTCATACCGCGGTTCGCCGTCCACACAAGGCTTGACCGGTTCCAAATGATAATCTCGTTCAATCGCCCGATAGTTCGGTTCATCTCGCTGACTGTGGCCGGATTGAAGCATATTGAACGCCAGCCATGGCGCATCCTGGAAAAAACTTGAAGAGGAGCTGCCGCCCTGCGGATGATAGCCGATCAGTTTTCGGCCGCCGTCTCCATCTTGAAGTCCATCAGCCATCGCCTCCCAGATCAGCCGCTTTCCCTCCTCATTCCGGTCGCCTCCAAGAATCCATATTATGTTGGGGCTTTCACGATAGCGCGTGCCTAAAAACCGGCCGTAGGCGAGAGCGTTCACCGGAGTAAACACCTCGGGACCTTCGCCCCACCCTTTGGTTACTTTGTCGCCCCAGGTAGGGAGCAAACCGACGTAGAGTCCCTTCTGTTCGGCGATCAGGATGATGGCGTCCACGTGACTCCAGTAGTCGCCTTCCGCTCTAACATCCGGCCGCGCCGGGTCGTTTTCGATCAACGGGGTGTGACCGTATGCGTTGGGTTCCACGAGGCCGCCATGCTCCGCGAGGCAGACCGCCTGGATTATGGTGAAACCTTTCGCGCGGCGGTTCTCCAGATACAGCTCGGCTTCGTTGAGGTTGAGCCGGTGAAAAAGCTCCCAGGCGGTGTCCCCGAGCCAGAAAAAGGGGGCGCCATCGGCATGGACCAGGAAATGCCGGTTGGCGGATACTTCAAGGTGACCGTGAGCAAAGTTCCAGGACGCATCGTCATGAGCAGCTGCCATCTATCTCCCTATCTTTCCGAGCGCCCGGGTCATCGACTATACCACCTGGTAGAGTGGAGCGCGCCCCTGCATCGCGCGCACGACGTTCTCCGCTGTTACCTCGCCCATCCGGCGAAGACTGTCGGTCGTCTGGCTCGAAACATGCGGTGTCGCTATAAAGTTTTCGAGCGCCAGGAGTGGGGATTCGCCGGGCGGCTCTTTTTGCAGGACGTCGACCGCGGCCCCGGCGATTTGGCCGGTCGTAAGCGCCTTGTAAAGCGCGGTTTCATCCACCAGCTCACCGCGCGCGGTATTGATCAAAAACGCCGTTGGCTTCATACTTGATAGCTCAGCCGCGCCGATCAGCCCACGGGTTTCGGGTGACGCCGGCGCGTGGACAGTTACGAAATCCGCCCGACGGAGCAGCTCATTCAGAGACAGATACTCGATGTTCATTTCAGTCGCGAACGCAAGATCCGGCCGGGTGTCGACGGCGACGATTCTCATGCCGAAGCCGGCCGCTCTTCGGCAGACGCCGCGGCCAATCTGTCCGAGTCCTACCACGCCAAGGGTCTTGCCGCTCATCTCGACGCCAATGAACCGCTTCCATTCGCCGGCCCTTACACTATCGAAGGCCTCCGGCAGTCGCCTTGCGATCGCTAGCATTAACGTCATCGCCATGTCGGCAACCGAATCGAGCATCACCGGCCCCGTCAGCGCCACGGGGATTCCGCGTGCCCGGGCGGCCTCCACGTCCACGTTGTCGTAGCCAACGCCATGGCGAGCGATGATCTTGAGCCGTGGGGCCGCCGCAATGACCCTTGCCGTAACCGGCTCACTGCCGGCTACGAGAGCGTCTATATCGGGGACGAACTGCAGCAATTCCTTTTCAGTGAGCGTGCGATCGAAAGGACTTGGAATCGGTACGCAGCCCGCAGCTCTCATCACGTCGACCGCTGCCTCGCTGTCTTTTCCAAACGATCGTGAGGCGAGGAGGACTCTGAAGGGATGATCCTTATCGAACGGTGGTTGGCTCAACGGCGGCTCCTGCAATCAATTGGCGCCTCCTTGAGCCCCTTTCGGAGCGCGGCGGCGCGTCCGGCGCGCGCAGCATCGAACGGCGCCGATATTACCCCACGTGGAATCAGGCAGCGGGTTAGCGACGCACGGCTGCCCGCCGCCACCATTCCGGGTGGTCGATATGGAGCTTAATGTAGCCCCCCGAAGGGTCCAGGTAACCGTAATCGGACCAGATGGCGACGCCCTGCCCGTCGATCAGATAGCTGCTGGGGAAGACACGGATTCCGTAGCGAGTCAGCAGCGCCTTCTGAGGAGCGCCCGGCTGCAGTGTCACGATCGGGTACGATAGATGGGTCTGCGCCAACTCGCTTTTGAGCTCGGCGGGGGTATCATTGGCATCAATGACGAGAGCGGTGAATCCCTGGTCCTTCAACGTCTGATAGTCTTTCTCAATCTGGAGAAGCCCCTGGCGGCGAAGCTTAAAGTGATCGATAAACGCGAGCAGGAGTATCTTCTCGCCTTTCAGCGTGCTGGCGAGGGAGACAGCTCCGCCGTGCGGAGTGGGTATGTTGAATTGAGGCGCTGGCCCATGGACCAAACTCGCGTGCATGTTTTCGCGACTGAACGGTTTCGCGCCGGCCGGGCGATGAAACACGAAATCGGAAGGGTTGAGATGGACGTTTAAGTGGATGTCGTGGAGGGTGACCGTGTTCGAAGCGCCTACGCCGATCTGAGTCACCTTGCGAAGGAGATGGTCCGGGCCGAAGTAGAGACGGCTCTGCGAATGCCAGTACGGGTTTACCGGATGTACGACGATGTAGTAGCCATCGGGCCTTCGAGTGGTACCCGAGAACGTCCTACGGTCGCTGGTCACGCTCGATTCCACAATCTGGCAGCGAACGCCATCGACCACCCCTGTCCCCGCGGCATGAAGGTCGGGCCGGCTGAGATAATTGCGGAGAGCGCGCGGATCGTCCCCGTAGAATGCCTCAACGGGAGGTAGATCCATGCCGCCCAGTGTGAAGAACGCTTTTCTCACCGGATTGGTGTTGTATCTGATCTGGTGGTGTTCCCAGTCCATCCAGGCGGACTGCATCTTACCGTCGGAGACGTCCACGCTGCGGAACCATCCGGACATGACGATACGGCCGATATCCAGCTTCTCCAGCTCTACGACCGCGGTCTCTTCGGGCATTTTCTTACCGGCGGGCTGATCAATGCCGCCGGTCGAATCAATCGTGATACGTCCGGTGAGCGTCTTGACACGCGCTTCGGCCAGAATGGCCTGGTGTATAATCGACTGCGCGGATTGCCGATCCGGTTGGGTCGGTCGATTGGTTCGGCCCGGGCGGGCATGCGCCGGGAAGAGCAGCAGACCCAGTCCAACCGCTGCGGCGAGAAGGGCGCCGTAATAACTGATACGATAGAAGAGGGAGCGCGAAACCGGGTCGCGCCGGCGCATCAGCCACGCGGTCAGAAGTCCAATCGAGAGCGCCACGGAAACCTGGATTGAAAGGGCTGCGCCAAACGGTAGACGATCAAGAAGGGTCAATGGATGCATCGGAAATCCTCCATGGGCAATCGGGACCCCGGCGCGTTACCGTGGCGTCGTTCGTCGAGGGGTGAAGGTAACGGCCGTAGTCGTTGTGCCATAGTCGATTATGTCCAGCATTGTAGTCCTCCGCTTCGCGTCGCGTCAACTCAGGCGGGGGACGGAGGACGGAGGACAGAGGACGGAGGACGGAGGACGGACGACGGATCTCGCGTGCTCCTTGCGCCCGTCTGCGGGGGGGTGTAGCATGAATCACAACGGCTGCAGTTACAGGCCCCTCTTCCCGCTTCGGGGAGAGGTCGGGAGAAAGGCAAACCAAAGGATGAGGGATGAAGGATGAATCACAACGGGCGCAGTTAGAGGCCCCTCTTCCCGTTTCGGGGAGAGGTCGGGAGAGAGGTTGAGACGCTGAGAACTGAAAAAATGCCAGCCGACATTGTTTCTAACCGGCTGACCGCTTTGAAAGCGGCGACGACGGACGAGCGTCTGATCATCGCCGAAGAACTGGCGTCGCTGGCGCCGGCGGCCTCGGACCGTCTGATTGCGGCGCTGCGACATCCGAACCGCCATGCCCGGTGGGCGGCTGCGCACGCGTTGGGCCGCGGAGGTATCACAGCGGCCGGTCCTGCTCTCCGGGAACTGCTTCAAGATCCACAGCCGAGAGTCGCGCGGACCGCGGCGTGGGCGCTCGGACGGATCCGAGACGAAGAGTCCACCCCGGCGCTCATCGCGGCGATGCGCTCTCCAAACAGCCATCTCTCGACGACCGCGGCGTGGGCGCTCGGGCGGATTGGGACACCGGACGCGCTCGAGGCGCTCTCCGCGGCGCTGGGCGAGGCGTCTCCCCGGAAGCTCCGGACCATCGCTCTCGCCTTCGCCGAGATCGGTCCCGAGGCGATTGAGTCGCTCGTCACGCTGCTTCGGACCGGATCTGTCGCCGAACGGACGCGGGCTGCGCATATCCTGGCCCGGTTCGGCGAGAATGCCGTGCCACTGATCCTCCCGCTCTTAGAATCAACCGAGGTGAAGTCGCGACGCGCGGCCGCCCATATTCTAGGGACGCTCCGGATTCCCGCGGCGGGCGCTTCCGCGAATAATCGTCGCGCGTCGATCGAGGCAGGCCTGGCAAAGGCTTTGAGTGATGAAGACAGCCGGGTGCGCCGGAACGCGGCCCGGTCTGCTGGCGCGCTGGGTTTGATTTCCGCGCGACCGGCGTTGGAGTCGCTTCTGGGCGGTGACCCGGAGCAGGTGAGAGTTGCGGCGAACGCGCTGGCCGCGCTCGGGGATGCGGCGGCCGGCCCCGCGCTGCAATCGGTTCTGGACCGGGAGGATCCGGCTTTACCTGAAGGCCCTGCCCAGGCGGTGCGCCGGGCGCTGCACCAGATCGACCTCGCGCCGCGAGAGACGCGCAGAGTCGCTTCGCGGCTGCCCGAGGTCGATCTGCCTTCTCGCTCTGATTACCTGGCGGTCGTTACAGCGGGGTTGGAAGCTGTGGCCTGGGAAGAGATCAGCGCGCGTTTGGCGGGCGCCTCGCTCAAATCATTTGGCGAAGGCACGGTGACGTTTCATTGGACGGGCAGTCCGCAGGCCGGCGCGATTCTTAGATCGGTTCGTCGACTGGCGCAGGGCGGCGCCGAACCCAAGGAAATCGCGCTCGCGCGGCGACTCCGTCGCTACCGTGTTCGCACCCTTCCGGCGTCGCTTGAACCGACGACAGCCTACGCGCTCGCTCGACTCGCTAATCAGGGGGAGCGTGATGTCTTTGTGGATCTTACGTGTGGGAGCGCCACCATCGCGATTGAGCGGGCGCTGGATGGGCCGGCTCGCGCAATATTAGCGGGAGACATTGATCCAGCCGCCCTGCAGGCCGCCGGAGAGAACGTCGCCGCGGGCGCGCAGCCGGTTCGCCTCGTGCAGTGGGATGCTCGCCGCATTCCCTTGCGCGACGAGTCGGTGAATGCCGTAGTGGCGAATCTGCCGTACGGCCGCCGGTCCGGTGAGCACCAAGAGAACCTCACGCTCTACCCGGCGATACTCCTTGAAATTGACCGCATTCTCCGCGGATCCGGCATCGCTGTTCTCCTCACCGCCGAAAAGCGCCTCCTTCGCCGATCCCTCGAATCTCATCCGAATCTCGTCCTCGTCTCCGAGCGCGAGATCGAAGCCGGTGGTCTGCGTCCGTCGCTGTTCGTGCTGCAGAAGTAATGAGACAGGTGTTAACGCGATTACGGGGTTGAGATATCGAGGTACCTTGAAGTAAGGTCGGATAAGTTATCCAAAGGACCCCCGATGCTGTATGGGGTACCGCCGCGGATCACAATGCCAACTGAGGAGCGAACGAATAATCGTGAAGTCCGGGCAGCAAACCGCACTTTCGTTGGAAGGAATACCGCTGTCGGGAACGAAATCTTCAGTACGCAGACCGAAAAGTCACGGTGTGGCGGGTCTTGCGGGGAGCGACGCGGGAGCGCAGTTTGCGGTCAAAACTCTTCATGCGTTGAGGAGGGATAGGTAATGAAGACAACGGAAACGCTATCCAAATCTTCGGAAGTTTCGAAGTCCCGATCCGAGGATGAGAATATCGCAGGCGCGAACGCAACTTTGGTGTCCGAGGGTTCGTTCTCAAACATAGAGGGCCTCGAAGAACCGCCGGCGAAGGCGCCTGCATCGGTTGGAGACGCGGCCGCGCCCGTATTGCAGTCTGGCGTGGTGGCGGCAGAACGATTACGCCGAAAGAGACGTCATTCGACTCGAGGACGAATTCGCAGAATGATTCATCTCCACAATTGGCTGGGCGCGGCGGTTCGCTGGCTGGTGGGGCTGGCGCTGTTGATGCTTCTGGGCTGGATTCTCGTCAACTTCGTTTACCCGCAGTGGATGGGCGGAGGTAAATAGAGCATTAGCAGCGACGGGAAGGAGTCATTGGATTCGGGCTTAAATGGTCCAGAACGGCTGTGTCCAGGCCCGCCGGCCCTTCGAGTCGGTTACCTCCACTCGAACGAATGGCTCATCGTCCGGCAGGGTAAAGCGGGCGGCTCCTCCACTCGGTGAGGTCTCCAGTTTCAGCGTTCGTCCTTCCCGGCCCACGAATCGGATGCTGGAGCATTCGGCGGATGCGACGTGTACGCAGCGGCCTTCAACTTCGATAGGGTCTATGTGCGGCCCGACAGTGGCGATAAACCGGCCGGCATTCAGCGCGGCGCGCAGCGCGGGCCAGGCGCAGTCATCGGGGTCGACAAGGAGTGAGCCATAACCAGCATCGGTGGCGATGCAGTGCATGTCATCGACTGCCACGCCCCAGCAGCGCTGACCACGCGTCAGCAGCGCGTCCCACCAGGCGACGGAATCCCCTTTACCGTTCAGCCGATAACAGACCTGGTTGGAAAGCTCTATGGCAAGGTGACCGATCAGCGGCTCGATCTGTTCCGCTGAGATCCCCATCCAATTTGGATGCGCGACGATTGCGATCGCGTCATCATTGCGGATCAGGTCAATCTGTTCCTGCAAGCTCTCGCCGCGAGGGAGTGTTTTTGAAACGCCGAGACCCGCCACGTGGGAATGAGGATGCGTCAACTCCTCGCCAGTGATGAGAATCATCCCTCGCGAATTGAGTCCCGTGAGCGGAAGCGCCACGTTATGATCGGTGATTGCGAGGAAATCGTAACCCCGGGCCGCGTACCAGTCCACGACGGTCTGAGGATCGGCCTCGCCGTCCGACGCCGAGGTGTGCGTATGGATATTGCCGCGGAGCCACCGCTTACACGGGCGGTATGGATTAGTCAGCTCAGACACCACTGGTCTCTAAATCTTTTTCACGGCGGCTTGCATGGCCACGAGGCTCGCCTGGATGTCGGCAATGGGATTTTCGGGCTTGTCTTCGTATTCCAAAGCTGTGAGACCCTGGTAATTCATGCCGTGGAGGAGCTTGAGCAGTTCCACCAGTTTCAAGTCGCCCTGGCCGAGGACGGTGAATTGGTTCTGGTTCTTAACATCTTTAAGATGCACATCAAAGACCCGGCGGCCGATGGTTTGCACCGCCTCGACCGGATCGACGCCCGACCGCATGTAGTGCCCGGTGTCCACGCAAGCGCCAATTCGGATATGCCGTCCCTTGATCGCGTCCGTAACGTTTTGCAGGGTGGAATAACGTGAACCGGGGCCATGATTATGAATGGCGATGCGAATCCGAAACTCGTCCACGAGCTCATCAAGTTGATCAAACGAAGCCGGGTCGGGGTCAGCGCTTAGCACCTTGATTCCCATATCGTGCGCAAACTCGAACATCTTGCGATTGGCGTCTTTATCCGCGCCGAAGCCTACCACGCCATAGT
>Ga0307373_10010383_pt1 | contig 13706 bp, 6 predicted proteins | sample OX2MG_FD_202534 | JGI IMG/M metagenome (GOLD analysis project Ga0307373, IMG submission 202534) | Soil microbial communities from Risofladan, Vaasa, Finland - OX-2 | ecosystem: Environmental > Terrestrial > Soil > Coastal area > Acid sulfate soil | place: Finland: Risofladan, Vaasa | collected... | reverse complement strand
CGGAACGATTATTACGATCCCCGGAATCGCCATCACGATGATCCCGGAATCGTTATTACGATAATTTCGGAACGGCCATCACGATGATTTCGGAATCGTCATCACCATGCCCCGGAATCCCCAAAATAATGTGCTGCCTTTTCAAGAGGATCCAATATTTGGACGCTACGAGGTCGCTAATTAATGCTTAGCTTGGCTTCTTCAGAGGCTTGTTAAAAGGCCACGCCCTCCCCTTGACGAATCAAGGGGAGGCAACCAAAGGCCAGTTATCTAGGCCATTTTGAGGAGGCGTTGATAGACCTCCAGCTCTGCCTCAAAGACCGGAAGGAAATCCCGCCAATTGGGAAGGCGCGGGATACTGTTCGCGCTAGGCGCTGTAGAAGGAGGGTGAAACGGGAAAGGAATGTCATTTCTTATGTCATTCGCCGCCGGATAGGCGTCATCAGTCTTTGCCACCAACTGCCGGTAAAGAGCTACGGATTTCTCGAGAGAACTTAGGACTCTGGCAATGTTTTGAGGGGTGGAATGTAGCTGATAAGCCACAAAATGAACCGCCGCATCAACTTTGGCTTGGTAAATCTGTGCAATCAGCGACGTAGCCTCGAAATCCACCCGCAAACGATCAAACTCCTCCTTGCTCTTTTCCACATGAGGCGCGGCCTTGCGGATCAACTCCACCCCGCGCGCGCCGTGACTAACCATCCGCCCAGTCAAAACAACGGGAGTCAGGACGTCATTTCCAACGCTCTTCTCTTTGGCAAGATCCTTGGCGAACCTCTCGACGCTCATCGTTTTTTCAATGTTCGTGTAAGGAATGGGAGTGCCCTCAAGGATCTGTCCCAGCGTCAAGGCATTCGAAGCAAACCAGTGGTTCCATCCGTCAAACCAGAACATCCTCGGCACTGTGGGCATGACCCTGCCTGTGGCTTCGTAAGCGCCCAAAATGTCTAACGCTGGGGCTTTCCCGTACCTCTCAGATATTTTGCCTGCCCAATATTGCCTTTCCTGGTCAGTAGGCCGGTCCGCGTCCCAGGAATACCGGCCCCAAGCGGCATACCAGAGCCAGTCGCGGTCAATCTGAAGCAAACGCGTTCTGTCGGCACTATAGGGCCAATACCAGACCCACAGCGGGTACACTTGCACTCCCTTGGCACCCATCTGCTGCTGGTCTTTGGCCGTCTCCTGAATAAAGGAGGGTGGGGCCCAACGAAAAGGCTTCAGGTTGCCCATCAAATGCACGTTAATGATGTGGCTGGGGCTATGCTGAATCCACCTGATGTTGGCAGGATCAGGCTCCGGGACCGCGTACATTTCGTCATTCTGCTTCATTTCCGTGTGCAGGTTGTTATAGCTGGCGACGGCATTCTCCAAAATTTGCAAATCATCTTGAAGGGCCCAATTTCGCAGGATTACGGGCGGGCGCTTCCCCGACTCCTTGACCCCTGCCAGGATGACGTCGTCCATCCAGGAACTTTGATCCTTTTGCAACGCCTCTCCCAGGCAAACATACAAGCCGAGGCTCGGATACTTCTGGACAAATTCTTTGATGGCATAACGTGTGTACTCTGCCGCCCAGGGAGTCGGAGCCCGAAGGACAGCATATCCATGTGAGAATTCAATGTCTTTATCCTCATGCGCTCCATGCGCTTTCGCGAAGGCTTCGGGGACATAAATGTTGTAGAACTGAAACATCAGCCAAATATTGCGCTTTTCCGCTTCGGCACTGAGCCACCCCATAAGCTTCTCATTCCGCGCCAGTTCCTCATCACTCACCATTTTGATTTCAGGATACTTCTCCAGGGTTACGAAAAACGGGAACGGATGCGCATTCCAGAACGATATAAAGTTCAGGCGGTGTTCTGCCAGGAAGTCCAACGTCTTGATCCACAGGTCTTTGTCATAGAACCAGGGAAACTGGCTTTCAATGATGGGGTACATATACGTTCCCGCCGTCATGAGGAACAGGGGAATTCCACGCATACTCATTTTGGGAAAGTCGGTGACATCCATGTTTTCGGGCAGCCCATTCGATCTCCGAATGTGCCCTGCCAATTCGGCACAAGCGTATAACGCGCCCGCCTCGTCAAAACCGCTCACATGGGTTTCATTGCCGCGAGATTTGATCGAAAAGGCCTCCCCACGTTGTGCATCCAGAGGGAAATTGCCGGGATTGACGCCTACTCGGATCACACGGTTTCCCGACGATTCAGACGTCGCGCCCCGCACCTGATGCTGAACCCCGACTTCCTTAAGAGCATGAGATAAATGGTTGATACCATGAGCCACTTTCGGAGTCATATTCCCTTCGTTCAGGACATAGACGGGGTCAGCACCTCCGGCCATTCGCTCGGATGGACCTCCCGCCTTCATGGCCAGGCTCATCCCCGCCAGTGCTGAAGCTTCCATAAACTCCCGTCGTGTGATATGCGATTTCTTGCTCATAGCCTCCTCTTCGTAATTGTGCTTTCAAATTCGCAAATTGGATGTCCTTGGCAAACTTTGTGGGAATTTCTCACTTTATTTCGAAGTTACCTGATGGTTCAACGCTCCTCGTCGAGGCAAACGGAAGTGGCCAGAGATGCTGTCCGCATCCACGGCCTAAAAACCGTCGACTCGAAGCTCCAACGAGAGCCATCACCTCACAGACTTCTATGTCGCATTTGGTACTTTTGTTGGAATTTAACCGAATTACAATATGATTTCCAAGGGTTGAATTCCAGGCCTGCTCACTGACCTGCATACTGCGAACCTTCGTTTCAAATCCCACAGAATAACAGACCTGCTATTTATTCTATCGCGGAGATCAGCCTCGCCTGCTTAACTTCCAATCCGGGCTGGCGGAGATATATCCGCAGTGTATGTTCGCCGACACCGAGAGGAATGGCCCACGCTTCTCTCGCAACCCGCCACCCTTTCGCAGGAGCCTTGGCTGTCTTCGCGATGGATAGACGGGAAGGAAAGAGCGAATTATCCACGCCGTTGAATTGATCCACCGCAAAGAAGGCTCTCAATGACTTCGTGTACTTTCCCGCGTGGAGCAGGCATTCGATTCTGTAAAAGCCAGGAACTGCCGTGTGGAAGTGAAAAAGAACCGAACCGGCTGGATTCACCTCTGTACGCACGTCGGAGGCAGTGAAAGCTGGCAGATCGGCGGTGTCCGGCATCGATTGGACGCCGCGGACAGTCTCTTTAAGGGGTGATGTTACTTGCCCTGTCTGCGCAGAAAGATCCATGGACGCGACCGAGGGTCTCGCCACCTGCGCAACCTCCGGTACAATCCCGGGTGGCAACTCTATTTTCACCGTTCCCTGACTGCCGAGCGGATAGATCTGATAACCAATGTTTCTCGAAGTAAACGTGCGCCGGGTGCGTGCGTGCAGAAGGCCGGGTAGCTTGATCGGTCGTCCGTTAAAAGTTACGCTCGCCTTTTCGCTGCCCGGAATCGCAATGACCCACTCTTCCCCACGACGCGCCGATGGCAATGCAATTTTCCATCTGTAGGCGACGATGCCGCGGAAGCCAGGCTGCGCAGCGAATTTGCTCGCTAGCGGCTCAACCTCCGGTGCGCTAAACAACGAATTACCGTATAGCAGCCACGGAAAAAGCCCGGCTGCGCCAAACGCCTCCTTCTCGTGCAGCGTGACCGTACTCCAAGAGGGAAACTTTCTTGCGGCGGTTTCTGATGACCCCGTTGCCCGGAACACGGGTTGGAATTGCCATTTCTGGGTGTAGGTCGTGACCGGCCGTACCGACTGGGCAATCGCCAGATCGTGCTCGACCGCACTCGTGTACATGGACCAATCGAACACTCCCATCGTCCAGATTTCACGCGGGAGGTAATGATTTCCTGTGATCTCGACTAGCCGTTGCCATTCCGCAAGAGACTTCTTCAGGTGCGTAACTGCAGCAGCCTGGTAACTCGGCTTATCCGTGAAGATAAACAAGCCGAGGTCTGCCGCGCCACGCACTTTCTCCGCATAATAAAGGGCCAGGCGGCCATAGGCTTCGTCATCCGATTGCGCTGCCCGGAAGCGGTCTACATAAACTCTGTCGGGAAATGGAATCAATGTAGCATTGAGTGCCTCGTGGCCATCCTGTTCCAAATCGTTGGCTACATCGAGCGGGGATGCAGTATTTCTCACTGGACGCTCCCTGCCCAGGGTTAGTGCGACGTACTGGATAATGTTTTCGTAGTGACTGTCGATTGTGTTGTTGAAAACGTAGTCGAGAATACCGTGATACATTTGGAAGCGCCGATAGTTGGGACGGGGCTGCTCGGCAGAGGTGTTCCATGATCCGATCGAACCTTCTGGCATCCAGTCTCCGTTCATGTAGTTCCAATGAAACGACGTGATTAGCGGAGCAATCCTGCTGGCCGCAACTGTGCAATCGTAAAGCGCGTACCCCGCCGACCCATATTCATAACGGAAATACTCCCGCCACACCCTGTCGCTCACGTCGGGGTTATAGCCGAGCCTCCCCCAAAGTGCAAGCATGAACCATTGCTTCTGGAATTTATAAGGCCATGGTTGGTGCGCCCGAGCAGAAGGAGTGTCGTAGTTTTCCGGCCCGGGTATGTCCTCCTCTGACCCGTAAGTGAATCCTGCCGGATTTGTACGCTTCATATTGCGCATCAGTTCGCGCACAAACTCGGGGTTGCCCCAGCGAAAACTGAATAACTGGTCGTTGCGGAGGTGCCAGAGAAACTGGTACGTATGCTTCTGTGTCAGCCAGGCAGAATTTTGGACGTGGTACATAGGAGAAGAGTAGACGTCTTCGCCGTTATACTTGATGTCGAGATACACCGGGCCTAATGAATAAGCTGCAGCCGCTTTCTCGGTGTCAGCCGGCGTTCCGCCCCAGTAGCGAAAGATGAACGGAACGTTCTTGCGTCCAGATTCCTGGATGGCGCGGAAGTAAACGTCTGCAATCCAGTCGCCGCGTTTGTCAACGGGAACAACGCCCATCTGCTCCCCCTGTGTTGTTCCCAGGCCAGTCAACTCCGGATAGGTGATGAGCGTCGTTCGGACGCAGTCTCGCAGATAATCCCGGACGAGTGGACTGCCGTAATTCCAGGCCGGTATGTGGTGAGCACTAGCGAACGCAGGGTCGAGATCAATGTTCCAGGTCACGAGGTACGTATCAATGCCGCGAACCTTCGCCATGTGAAATAGGGTATGGAAGAAATGAATGTGTCGCCTCATTTCCTCAGGCGAAAGCGAAGTTCCTTCCGGATATTTCTTCAAGCTTACCATCTGGCCCCAGGGTTCGGCGCTCCAGAATTCGAGGACGTCAAACCGGTCTTCGGCCAGATGATCCAGAAATTTCCTCCAATAGTCGAGGTCCGTAAACCATTGATTGTTTTTCAGACTGCTGGGCGAAAGGTAACGCGTCCCCGGCAGCGGCAGGTTAAACTTGAACGCCCGCATCAGAACGTAAGGCTTTTTGGTCTCTTCGCGCACGCGGTCTAGTGGTATGCCCAGTTTCACCTCCTCGGCAAGCCGGAGAATACCATACATCAGCCCACGATCATCACCGCCCGTAACCGCAATCAAGTGTTTGTCTCTGTGGATCGAATAGCTCTGGGGCACACCTGGCGCTATACGCAGGACCACCGTTACCGGCGGCTCACCTTGACCTAGCCTGGAGCCCGCTTCCGCTAGCACCTGCTTCAGTTTTCCGAGCGCGAACTCTTCCATAGAGCTTCGCGCCTTGCTTTCAACTTTCATTTCCACTTGAGCGCCAGCCCGCACAGTTACCTGACCTAATGTGGGCGTGGCAGAAATTATCCCCATACTCAGCACTGCCACTAATACCAGATTCCGCATGCGTACCTCCTGTGTTTTGTAGCGGTGGTTCTTCCCACCACCCGCACAGAATTTGGTGGGATCAATCGAGCAGAACCGTGGTGGAAAGAAACTGACTCCTTATGTGCTTAGCCGCCTCGCATCATTTGTCCTCATCCTGAATGAGACATACGATTCGACGTGGCAAAAACGGTTCCAGATGCGACATCAGAGCCCACCTTCACCGGTGTCTTGGCCAGGTGAAAGTCATTCGCTAGTAGCGTGATGGCTTGAGTTTCAGGGCCCATCAGAGTGAGAAAGACCTTCTGGCGACCGGCACGGCAACCTTCCACCATCGTATTCCGGACACCTCGCAGCACGATGGAAGGATCCCCGTCTTCAACTACGCTAAACATCGAGGTTAATATATCGAGGGCCTCTACATCCTCGCAGACGAGCGCCGGCCTCATTTCCGCTTTCAAGTATGCAGTCTCGACATTGGACAGTCGCAATCCTGTTACATGGCGGCAGTAAAGGCCATAAGCCGGAAGCACACCAAACATTTTGAATTCAGGATATGCCTTTGGCTTCTGGGGAACAAACCTCTGAGCTTCCTCGCGTGTTCCGCCGCCTACGAAGATTAATCGGAGATTACTGAGGTTCACATTATGAACGGGATGTTCAGGGATCCCAGTAATAGAGCATCCCACCTTTCCAGCGCCAGTGGCGAAAATGTTTTCGATCAGGATATTTGAGACGCTGCCGACAGGCTGGCCTTTTGCGCCCGGTGAAGCGGGACGGGCGCGGTCTCCCAGACGGATGAAGAGCGGCGCCCCGACGCCGTTCATGACGATATTACTGACAACTATACCATTCAGCGTGGCACCATCGACGGCTTCAAGCGCTAAGCCTGCTAAACCGGTATCATGAATGGCACAGTTGCTGAAAGAGATGTTTTCGAAGCCGCCGTTTGACTCCGTCCCAACTTTCAAGGCGTTGCAATTTGACCGAACAACGCAATTACTGACAGTAACATTCCGGGTGACACGCCGACCGCCACTCTTCAGCACGATGGCATCGTCGCCCGAATCGATTTCACAATTTGCAATCCGGACGCACTCGCAACAGTCGATATCAATCCCATCATTATTGATGTTCACATGGCTGGCAACCCGAATCCCCTCGATCAGAACGTGGGTGCAGGCGAGGTAATGCTGGACCCACATCCCTGAATTCTTCAGCGTCACTCCACGTACAGAAATGTTGCGGCACTCCGAAAAACGTATGAGATAAGGACGTCCCGTCCGAGTTCGCGCGAAGTGCATTCCCTGGCCATCAATCGTCCCATGGCCTTCAATGCCGATGTCTTCGAGCTTTTCTCCGTAAATGATGTACCTGTCGGTGTAAGGTGCGGTAGAGGCCTGGAAGGAAGGTGGATGGGAAGGATAATCAGCAAGGTTGGGACTGCCCAGCACGGTGGCCCCTTCAGACAGCCAGAGCGTTACACGACTTCTCAGTAATACCGTCCCAGTCAGATACCGTCCAGCAGGAAAAAGCACGATGCCACCCCCTGCTCTGGCACATGCATCCACTGCGGCCTGAATCGATGACGTGTCAAGACAGGTGCCTCTTCCTGAGGCGCCGTAACGACGCACGTTGAAGAATGCTTCCTGTTTCGAGGGTGCCTCGCCTCCCTGTCCTTCCGACAAGGTCCCCACGAGGCCAAACAATGCCGACTCTTCCAAAAACTTCCGCCTCAGCATAAGTCATCCTTTCCTTGTGTTGTGAAAATAAAGCACTAGCAGGAGGTCACCTATCCGTATTGCAGGCAGGAGAGAAGCCCCCTGAGAAGTAGCGTTTATCTGCCTGTCTTTGCACGTTTCTATTAGGGTAGTGACTGACCTCTTGCCGCCTCTTGGCGTTTAACACTTCAATTCTCATGTGGACCCGACGTACGAAGGTAATTCCACTGCTGTCCAAAATATGTTCAGCTTAACTTGGTATGGAAATATGCGGAGGTAGTTTTCGCAGAGGAACCGTCGAAAGGGTCAAGATGGAACCAGGTTCTACCAAAACCTCCGTGCTTCCATCACGCTGTAAATCAGGAGCATGTTGCACCGCATTTTCATGGTAGGGATCCGTAACCTCCATATAGCGAAAGCTCGTGTTCTTCCAACGTATTCGGATGTGATGTTGCCTCACAGACCGGCTGAGAATTATCAGGGTTCTTTCCCCTCTTTTACCCGCAAAGGCCGTGACGAGCAAGTCCGAGTCAGAGCTCTTGACTGCAACACGCATTAAACCTGCGGGGATTCGCCGGCTATAGGAGCCGAATACGCGTAGCTGATAGCTCGAAACAGTGGGAACAAAGCCCCTGGCAGTATCCGGAACAAATAAACTCCTCGTCCAGCCATAAGAGGGCTGCTCAACATTTAACAGAAGCCAGCAATAGCAAAGCGCGCAGGCATTGGTCAGTGTAAGATTCTTGTGGTAAAGTTGGCCCATCTGGAGGGCCAACCGATAGCTATCCGCCTGATACTTCGCGCTGTTCACACATAACTCGGTAGAGAGAAACGGCTTATCTATTGTGGCCTTATGCCATGCGTTAAGCAACGGGTCGAATCCGTCCGGATTTGTAAAATACTGCTGGTAGTCGTACATGTGCACAGCGCTATAATCAATGTCAGACCATTCTCGGCTGGAGAGTTTAAAGAGACGAGCGCTTTGGACGCCCTGCTTGACATGGGGAGCGTCTTGCATGTGTATTTTGACAGCTCGAAAGTCATTGCGATCTAATTCTTGCCTTAATTGGAGAGTCATTTGCTTCCACACGTCCGGCGGCTGGAAGCGTTCGTTTTGAATTCCTACAATATCGGGAGGGGCCCCGACGCGCCTACGTGACACGTTACAATAATCTATGACGGCACGAGCGTAAGCTACGGGATCAGCAACAAGGTGATGAACTCTACCCCAAACATCCTTCCAAGACTGCGCTTTAGTTGCCCAAGGGGGCAACTGCCAGAATTCAAAAAGGACCCGCCCGTGAAGCTGGCGAAGGGTCTTTAAGTATTCGAAATTGCTGACTTCACCGTTCGGGAAATTATCTCCGTAATAATGGGGGGAGGCATCTTGAAGCACGCTCCAATTGTCCATAGAACGTGCAAGGCGTTTTCCCATTGGAAATTCCCGCTGAATAGTTAGATTGTAGACACAAAGGAGCTTCCACCATTCCGATTTGCCTTCGGGGCTGAGCATTGCGTATGCTGTCGGAGTAGTGATCCCACCGAATCCCATGATCGTTTGGTGTTGCTGACTAGCATCGACCTCAATGTCGTTAGATTTCGTATCAGGAACAAGCAGATCCCCCTCAATAGTGGGGGTCTTCCCATCGTAAGCAATTTGATGATTTCTCAGGTCGAGTAGGCACAGTTGCTGGACTACCTGTTTTCCATTCAGGGATACTGTCAGGCCTAGGCGATGATCCAGCACTACCTGTACGGCTTGAAGATCTCCAGCGTAATGAACAGTAGAGTCAAGCCAGGTGCGCTGAGGGGGCTGACGGCCAGAAAGAGGCTTGCCTGGCAGAACTAGTCCGTGGGAATCATAATAACGCTGCGCGACACGAATTCTGCCCGGATCGATCTGGATGGTAATGCCACCGTGTTCGCCCGTAAAAATCCATTCCAATCTCCCATCTTCCAGATGAAAATGGTCAAAGACAAGTGTGCGCTCGAAGAGAGCTGGTAAGAACTCATTGAAATAGGTTCGCGGAAATGATTCTTTTGCCCGGCCATATATCCTAGTTTTACTAGTTGATGAATCGAAACGGAAAGATTGGGTACGAATACCCCCACCTGATTGCCAGGAGGGTAGGATCAGATTGTTGTCCTGTTCGCTTGTCGACGTGAATAGGGGGCCAATTTTTGAGCAAGCAGAAGAGAAAATGGGAGAAAGGGCGGACGCAGCGACCACCGACCCCTTAAGCATTTTCCGCCGTGAGAAACGCAGATAGTTGGAAAGGGAATTGGAATCCATGTGACGCTTCCTCTGGATTAAGCCCGCCGACAGAAGTTCCGGCGCGATTTCTGATGAACCCGGGCGGCGGACGATAGACCCTCCTTCTGCCGACGGACAGCGGATTTCTACCGTCGGTGACGGTTCTGGGCTCTAGCGATGGGGGACAAATACAATGCCGAATCCGACCACGAGCTCACACACTTGCGCTTGCGGGCTCGCTGGAGGCATCAACTACGCACGACCAACTTGGCCGAGGGCTTTCTTCCTTCCTTCCGGCATGTGCGCAACTGTCTAACTCGTTTCGCCGGCCGTGCCGTTGCCGAACATATCGAAAAGGCCCTGAACAGGCTTCTCCTCTTGTGGGAACGAGCCCACGGTTGAGGATTTTGTCGTGACTCGGAGCACCTTCTATCCCACTTTCAACAGAAATGCTGGACAGTGCCAATGGTTCCATTAAAAGAAAAGCTTCAGCGCCAATTGCGCGATGCGGGGATCGTCTGCTCCCAGAATCCTCCCAAAGTTGCCCGAACTCACAGTACTGTTGGGGTCATGAAAGTTAACCCGATTAAAGATATTGAAGAACTCACCCCTGAGCTGAAGTCGAAACCGCTCGCTCTTGAGTGGGATGTCCTTCATAAACCCCATATCCCAATCTAAGTAGTCAGGCCCTCTGATGCTCGCCTTGCCCACATTTCCAAAAGTGCCGAGAGCGGGCAATATGAAAGAGTTTCGGTTCAGGTAATTCACGCAGGGAGCAACGTTCCCGCAAGCACCTGGCCCGAGCGGAGTTCCAACCTGCTGACCCCGATCTCGCCCCAGCCCCGTCATTGATTGGTCTTTGCCTGCCAAAACTGTGAAGCCGTCGCCGCTCAATGCTGTTAAGATCCCTGTCAGCTGCCAATTGCCGAACACCTCTCGCGCTGCCGTGGGAGCACTGGCCAGCTTCGGCAATTCCCAGACATAAGAGGTAACGAAGTTGTGCGTGTGATCAAACTGCGAGAGCCCGTAGTCAAATTGATGTCGCCCTGGCATGTTCCAAGGAATGGGTGACGACGACTCCGCACCAACCTGAGTTGCGGCTCCTCCAACCGGCTCCGTGTCCAGGCTCTTTGAATATGTATAGCTGGTCATCAAAGTTAGGGGCAAACTGGCTCCGAAGCGCTTCCGCAGACTAACCTGCAACGAATTGTAGTTCGAATTGATATCTTGGCCGCCGTAAATGATGTCAGAGTAACTCTGAAAAGCACGGCGCTGGTCAGTTGTAAGCGTACTTCCAGGAATATAGACTGCAGGGTTTATGTTGATGCTCTCCTCCATGTGGCTTGCATGAGATCCGACGTAGCCCACACTCAACATCCAATTGTGCGCCAGTTGCCGCTCGACTTGCAGGTTCCAACTATAACTGACAGGCACGATGAATCCGGTATTCGGTTGATAGCCGACCGAGAGCACGGGGAGTAGAAAGGCGGCATCACGGCTGGGGGGCCTGGGCGAAAGCAACGGGGAAGGGATCCCCCCCTCCAAAGGGTTGCTAAAAGGTCCTGTAGGGTCAGTTAGTGTCACCTGTGTATCGAACGGAGTAAGAAACTCCATTCGGTTAATATCGATGGTGTTGACGCGAGAGGCATAAAACATGCCGGCTCCGCCCCGCAAGCTCGTTTTACCGTTCCCAAAAACGTCGTATGCAAACCCGAACCGTGGGGCAAAGTTTCCAAAGTCGCCTGTGGTTCCGTTTGTTGGAATCCCAGCATCGCCCCTAAAGAATAATCCTGCGGGGGCATTAATAAACTGGGTCGAGTATTTGCCGGCAAAATAATCGTTAGGTCGGAACTGCGAGAAGTCCCCCTTGGGAAAACCGATAGGCCAGAACGGTTCATACCTAAGCCCTAAGTTAAGGGTGAGACGCCGGGACGCGCGAAAGTTGTCTTCGACATACATTCCCAAATTTGTCTCTCGCTTATTTTCGATATCTCCGTTACTTTGGCGGAAAGTCCGCAGCTTGCCCAGAAGGAAGCTGGCAAGGGCATAATTCGTTACATCAGAGGTAAAGGTCACCCCTCCCGACTCGTAGAACGTATTATTGATATTCACCCGACTTCGGGCGGCGCTCACTCCAAAACTGAGATTGTGCCGGCCAAGGATCCAACTCAGGTCGTCCCCCATCTGATAAACGTTTCGAGCGAAAAACCCGTCAGTGTTATTGCCGCTGCTAAAGAAACCACTAACACTGAGACCTTGGAAGCCCGGTATGGAGGGTGCCAGAATGTTCACCCCCAAGTCCTTCAACGAGGGCGCATTTGGAGCGGGACCGCGCGTCGACCCCACACGGCTATAACTGACGCGAAAATCGTTGAGAATGTTGTTCGCTACCGTGTGCGTCCACTTGACTAATCCGTTTTGAGATACGATCGTCGACCCGTCACCATAAGTCAACAGGTTGGTCGGAGAAAAATAGGGGCTATTTGAGAAACGATCGTAATCGTAGCGTACAGCCAAAAGATCTCGGGGCGATATGCTGTGATTAATCTTGAAAACGGAATCATAGAAGCTTTGATGGATACCCGGAACTACGTAAAAGACCTCGCCGTTAGGTCCTGCCTGCTGAATGGGAAGAGCCTTAACTACGTTCAGCGAAGCTGGGTCAAAGCGAGAAGTCGGTATGATGTTGCCAGGAAAAGGCTGTCCCGTTAGTGGATCATCAATTACGATCCGTTGGCCCGTCGGATTGGCAGGATTCTGGGGATCGAGCAAAGCGGAGAAATCGCCACTAAGGTTGGCGGGAGTAGGGACCACCGCACTATGCCCACCGCCAGTGTTCCGGATTGTCGTAAGCTGCAATCCTCCAAAAAACCACGTTTTATTCTTCAACCAACCAGGGCCGATGCGAACCGGCCCGCCGATCGTGCCGCCGAATTGATTGCGCTTTAATTGGTCACGCTGGGCCTCAAAGAAGTTCCGAGCGTTAAATGCGGCATTCCGCACAAACTCAAACGCGTCGCCATGGTACTTATTTGTTCCCGACTTGGTGATTATGTTTACTATCCCGCCTTGATCTTCGCCATATCGAGCGCTGTAATTGGTGGTTTGAACACTGAATTCTTGCAGAGCGTCGGGGAAGGGGAAAGGCTGATTGACATTTGTATAGGCGTCCATGTAGCTTGAGCCGTCAAGGTTGTAGCTGATCTCATTCTGGCGAGCCCCGTTGGTCGAGAACGTGACGGCCCCAGGGAAGGTTTTTTGATTGCCCTGGTCTGCGCCTGCGCTTGGAGCATTTACAACGCCGGGAACCAGCAACGCTAAGTCCGCGGCATTCCGGCCATTCAGGGGAAGTGCAACCACCCGCCGTTCTTCAATGACTTGACCTGGAGTGCCGGTGGTCACGTTTATTTGTGAGGCCTGGCCTGATACCGTGACCTGCTGCGTCGCTGCCCCCAAATGAAGGACGACGTTCGCCGTTGTGCTCTGGTCTGCAAGCAGCGTGATGCCCTTCTGAACATAGCTGCGAAAACCATTTGCGTCCACTTCCAGAGTGTATGTCGAGGGTGGAAGCTGGGGCGCAACATAATAACCCTCCGCGTTGCTGGTAACCGTGCGGGGAAGTCCCGTGCTTTGGTCTATTACTTTTAAAGTAGCCGATGGGACAACCGCTCCAGAGGGATCCGTAATAGTACCGTTAAGCGTAGCCAAGCCCTGGGCTCGGAGAACCTGTGGCACGAATACCACGAATACAGTGATTACTAGGAATGCTCCTCTCCACCAAACACGTCCGTTCATAAGCCCCTCCTTCCCTTCTTTGAGCTAAACACAACGTCTTAAGTAAGTGCGCATAATCTTCGCAGTGTGTTATTCGGCTTAGTCCAGTTGGCGAACTCGCTTTCGACCGCGCGAGTGACCTCGTCCAAC
>Ga0307373_10010381_pt1 | contig 13707 bp, 14 predicted proteins | sample OX2MG_FD_202534 | JGI IMG/M metagenome (GOLD analysis project Ga0307373, IMG submission 202534) | Soil microbial communities from Risofladan, Vaasa, Finland - OX-2 | ecosystem: Environmental > Terrestrial > Soil > Coastal area > Acid sulfate soil | place: Finland: Risofladan, Vaasa | collected... | reverse complement strand
ATGCTCGGGATCGACGACAACGGCCTCATCATCTACGTCAACGCCCAGGTCTCGGTCATGTTCGGATATGACGCCGACGAACTGATCGGGCAGTCGATCGAGGTGCTGCTCCCGCAACGGTTCCGCGCGGCTCATGTCCGGGAGCGTCATCGCTTCGTCGATGCGGCCGCCTCGAGGCCGATGGGGATGGGCCTCGAACTCGCAGGGCTCCGCAAGGACGGGTCCGAGCTCCCGGTCGAGATCAGCCTCGCTTCGGTCGAGCTGCAGGACGGCCGCGCGGTGTTCGCCAGCATCGTCGACATCAGCGCCCGCAAGTCGCTCGAGGGGCAACTCCTCCAGGCGCAGAAGATGGAGTCCCTCGGCCGGCTCGCCGGGGGCATCGCCCACGATTTCAACAACATGCTGTTCGCTATCAAGGGCTATGCCGATCTGCTCGCCGATGACGTGTCGACGAACCTGCCGAGTGAGCTCAAGAGAGGCGACATGCTGGAGAGCCTCCAGGCGATCTCGGCGACCGCGGATCGCGCTGCGGCCCTCGTGGGGCAGCTGCTTGCATTCAGCCGGAAGCAGGTGGTCAACCCCGAGGTCATCGACCTGCGGGTCGCCGTGTCCTCGCTCGAGCCGATGCTCCGGCCGCTCATCGGTGAGCATGTCAGGCTCGCGGTCCGACCCGCTCCGGGAACCGGGCAGGTCAGGATGGATCCGAGCCAGTTCGACCAGATCGTCGTCAATCTCGTCGTCAATGCCCGCGACGCGCTCCCGGCCGGCGGAGTCATCACGATCGAAACGGGGAACGTCGTGTTCGATGCGGCCTACGCGGTCAAGCGATTCGAAGTCGTTCCCGGCGAATACGTGATGGTGTCCGTGTCCGACAACGGGACCGGGATGGACCCCGAGACTCAGGAGCATGTCTTCGAGCCCTTCTTCACGACCAAGGAGGTCGGCAAGGGAACGGGTCTCGGCCTCGCGACGATCTATGGCGTCGTCCGCCAGGCCGGGGGGCACGTCTGGCTCTACTCCGAACTTGGTCGCGGCACCACGTTCAAGGTCTACCTCCCGCGGGTCGACGGCGTCGCGATTCACCCGGCGATCGCGCCGCTGTCTGCGAGCGCCGGCAGCGGCCAGACGATCCTCGTCGTCGATGACGAGCCGACCGTGCGTGAGCTGTCACGGAAGGTGCTGGAGCGCGCGGGATACCGGATCGTGGCGTCGCCCGACCCGCTGCAGGCACTCGCCGCGGTGCAGGATCGATCTGTGGAACCGGATCTCATCCTCACCGACGTCGTGATGCCGGGGATGTCGGGCCCGGATCTCGCCCGCAAGATCCGGGACATCCTGCCGCATGTAGCGGTGGTGCTGCTCTCCGGCTATACGTCCGACCGTCTCGACATTGCGGACCTGATCGCGTCGGGAGCCCGCTTCGAGCTCAAGCCGCTGACCCCGCGCGACCTCGCCCGCGTCGTCGCGGACGCGCTCGCCGACCGACGGGAAGCGGGCACGCCCGGCAGCTGAATCCAGCCCCATCCGCAGGGAAGGTACGTTCGGGGGGATACGCCTGAGAGGAGCGGCCGGTGCCACGGTGATCGCCGAGGGGGTCGAGACCGAGGCCGAGCTGGCCACGCTGCGAAGCCTCGAGATCCACCTCGTCCAGGGCTACCTGCTCGGGCGTCCCGCTCCCGCCGAGGAGTGGCAGCTCGGCTGACCGCGCGATGGCCGGTCGAGGTGTACCCTCGCGGTCGTTGTGCCCGGCGATGGCCGAGGGGCCCGCGGACGCTTTGAGGTGGCAGTGGATCTCGTCGACGAGCTCGATCCCGTCACCGATGTCCCGGTCTCCGTCGCCGAAGGCATCGGTGGCGCGCCACCCCGGCTGGACGAAGCGCTCCCCGCTGCCGACGCGCCGCTCAGCCTGCGCGCCAACCGCGACTTTCGGATCGTCGTCCTTGGTCAGGGGATCTCGGCGGTCGGTGACGCGGTGAGCGCGACGGCTCTCCCGCTGCTCGTTCTCGCTCTCACCGGATCGGGGCTGCAGATGGGCATCGTCGCCGTCCTGCAACGATTGCCGGACCTCCTGCTCGGCCTCCCCGCCGGGGCCTATGCCGATCGCTGGGATCGGCGGCGGATGATGATGTGGGCGGACGCCGGCCGGGCCGTGCTCACGGCCCTGGTCCCGCTGGCATCCCTGCTCGGGTTCCCGGTCATGGGCACCGTCCTCCTCGTGGCGTTCCCGATCAACGCCTTCCGGGTCGTGTTCATGGCGGGCTGGACGGCCGCCGTCCCGAACCTCGTCGGGCGGAGCCAGCTGGCGCGGGCGACCGGGATCTTCGAGGCGCTCGGCGGGGCGAGCTTCATCGTAGGTCCGGCGATCGCGGGGATCCTCGTCGCCTGGATCGGAGCCGCGCCGACGCTCGTCGTCGACGCCGCCTCGTTCGCCGTGTCGGCGGTCAGTCTCACCCTCGTCCGGCGACCGCTGCGACGCGCCGAGCGACGGCCGCCGATGAGCCTGCGCCACGAGATGGCGGAGGGCGTGCGCTTCATCCTGGGCCACCCGGTGATGCGCGACCTCATCGGATTCTGGACGCTCGTGAGCCTCGTCTCGGCGCCGATCATCGAGGCCGCGGCCTACTACCTCACGATCGACCGACCGTTCGGGCCATCAGGCTTCGGCCTGATCCTCTCCGCCTACAGCGTCGGTTCGCTCGTCGGGGCGCTCCTCGCCGGCCGGATCGTCCGCGGGTCCATCGCGCCGCACCTCCTGATCGGCAACTTCATCGTGGGGGTCGCGGTCGTTGGGATCGCCCTCACCTCGTCGCTGCCCGTCATGGCCGTGCTCGCGGTCGTCGCCGGGACGAGCCAGTCGATCGTCCTCGTCGCCTACGTGACGGTCCGGGCCGCGAGCTCGCCGGATGAGTTGCTCGGCCGGGTCGGCAGCACCGCGCGCACGATATCCGTGGGGATCCAGCCACTCGGCCTGCTCGCCGGCGGGATCCTCCTCGATGTCGTCCACGGCGCCGCGACGCTGCTCGTGATCGCGGTCGGGGCGGTGCTCACGAGTCTCGTCTTCGCGTTCTCGCCCGGCATCCGGCGCGCCCACGCGGTGCCGCACGCTTACCACCCCGGTCCCTGACACGACGTGACCAGGGCTGGCGGCCGACGCTCGACGAGCCTTCGCATCAGGCGGGTGAGCGGAGTCTCGCTGTCACCTATCCATCAGGGCCCGGTCGACGTCCGGTGCGCTCCGCGGGGCCGGACCAGCGGACATGGAGGGACTTCGTCGATGAGCACCGCACCCATCATCCTGGTCCCGGGGTTCTGGCTCGGCGGGTGGGCATGGGACGAGGTCGCCGCGTCGCTGCAGGCCGCCGGTCACGACGTGACGGCGATCACGCTGCCCGGCCTCGAGTCGGTCGACACCGACCGATCATCCATCCATTTCGCCGACCACGTCGACGCGATCGTCCGGGCGATCGAGGCGGCCGACGCTCCCGTGGTCCTCGCGCTCCACAGCGCCAGTGGGTACTCGGGATTTGCGGCGAGTGACCGTGTGCCCGAGCGGATCGCCACGATGGTCTACGTCGACACCGCGCCCGGAAAACCGCCACTCGATCCGGACTTCGCGGGGGACGAGAAGCCCCTCGTCTGGGAGGACCTCGCGGCCGAGGAGAATCTTGATGGCCTGTCCGAGGCCCAGCGGGCCGAGTTCCGCGCGCGGGCGGTCCCGGTCCCCGGTGCCCTGCTGCGCGAGGGCTACGAGTTCACGAACGACGCCCGCCGGGACATCCCCTCGACGATCATCGCGACCGGGTACTCGGCGGCCGATTACCAGAAGTATGCGAAGGAGCACCCGGAGTGGTCGTTCCTCGCCGGGATCCCCGAACTCCGCGACATCACCTGGATCGACCTGCCGACGAGCCACTGGCCGATGTGGTCGCGGCCGGCGGAGCTGGCGCAGATCCTCGGCGACATCGCGACGAAGGCCGGCGCAACGGCGGCGACCACAGGTGGCGCGACCGCGACGGCGGCGGGTGGCGCCCGATGACGTCGCTGCTCCGCAACGCGTTCGCGCATCACTACGGCGAGGCGACCCGCCGGACGCGCGGCGTCGATTCATGACGATCCGCCTCTTCTACAACCGCTGGCCGCAATACGAGCGGCGTCTCGTCGAATCGATCCGAGATCTCACGTCCGAGCAGCTGGCGCTGCGAGCCGCCCCGGAGCACTGGCCCGTCTGGGCGATCGCCAGCCACGTGGCCGGCACGCGTGTCTACTGGCTCTGCCACGTCCTGGGCGAGCCCGGTGCCGCGACCACGCCGTTCGCCGACCCGGACGGCAACGGCTGGGAGGACGACCTCGATCACCCACGCAGCGCGGCCGAGGTCGTCGGTGCGCTCGACGCGACGTTCGCGATCATCGACTCGGCCCTCGACCGCTGGACGCCCGAGATGATGTCGGACACCGTCGAGCGGTCGTATGGAGATGTGCGCCAGATCCACTCGCGCACGTCGATCCTCCAGCGCCTCCTGACCCACGAGGCCTACCACGGCGGCGAGCTGGCCATCGCCCTCGGCAGCCACCACCTGGATCCGACCTACATCTGGCGCCCCGACGACCCGCTCCAGTCCTGACGCCTGGCAACGACGGAGGCTGGGTCGCCTGGGGACCGAGCGATGGACCCGACGGGCGCCGGCGTGACACCAGCGGCGACGATCCGGGGGCCGCTGCAGCCGGGCGTCGACTACTCGCGGATCCGCCGAGGCCGCTGGGCCCGGTGGTCGTCCCCGAGACGGCGGACCGCCTCGTAGTCGCGCTCGCTGAAGACGGTCATCCAGGGCTTGCGCAGGACGCTGATGACGGCGATCGCGGGTCGCGCGAGACCACGCCGGGCCAACTCGTCGGGTGTGCTGTTCTCGAGCATGCAGAACAGGCGGAACTGCTCCCGGCCCGGGCCCTGCGTTCTGACCTCGTAGTAGCCGCCCATCGCGCCGTGCATCGCCTCCCACCGTCCACCGCCCGAGTAGCGGGGCGGCGGAGCCTCGGCGACATCGTCGAGCACTGCCAAGAGCTGAGCGCGCACCTTGACAGGGCAGCTGTCGAGGAACTCGTCAGCCGGACATCGTCCGTCGGCTGTCCGGTAGTAGACGATGTCCCACGCCTCGGGCGCGGGCGAGGCAGTTACGCGCCGACCCCTTTGGACTCCCGGCGTCGGGCGCGATGCGGCAGGCGGCGAGGGACGATCTGGATTTCGGAGTCGAGCGCGGCGGCCAGAGCGGCGACCGTTCGTAGCTCCGGGTTCACCTGCGCCGTGAAGAGCCTCCGCACGACCGCGTCGTTGCGCCCGATTTCGCGCGCCAGCTCGGCTTTCGAGAGGCCCGCCGCCATCCGGAGCTCGTCCAGGCGCTCCATGATCGCGTTCACCTGGGCCAGCTCCCGGCGGGTGCGCTCGTACTCGGCCTGGAACTCCGGGTCCTCGAGCCGTTGGGTCGTCTTTCGTCTGTGATACGTCGTGTCGAGCACGTGCCATTGAGCCTCGTGATGCGTGTAGCTTCAACCGTAGCATAGGTGCTACGGCACGTCAACCGCGCGCCGGGCGACACCGCGCGCCGGGCGTCGAGGGGTTGCCCTCGGCTCTGGGCACGCTCGATCCGTTGTTTCAGTCCATGTTGGAAGCTCGCGTCCTTGCGTCGAGTCTCTATATGTGCGGCGATCGCCGCGCGCACGACCTCGGCGACGGGTTGCTCGTCGATCGTGGCGACGGCGACGACGTCGTCAAGGGGCTACGGGAAGATCCTGCTCGTCACGATCCCGCTGCTGACCCTTGGCGGGATGATCCTCGGCTACCTGATCATGACCAGCCGGACGACCGGTGAGTCTGCCTAAGACGGGTCTTGCCCGTTCGTCGAGAATGCACGGCGTGAATGCACAACCCGTCAACCTGACCGCGGCCCTGGCCTCCTTCGACGACGTCTACAGCCCCCGGATCGTGGCCCGCATGAACGACTACGACGTCCGGATCGCCCACACCAAGGGCGAGCACGTGTGGCACGTCCACGCCGACACCGACGAGTTCTTCCTCGTCCTCGAGGGCCGGTTTGACATCGCCATGCGTGACGCCGATGGCGCCGAGACCGCCGTCGTGCTGCAGACGGGGGACACGTTCGTCGTGCCCAGGGGCACGGAGCACAAGCCATCGTCGCCCGGTGGGGCGATCCTCATGTTCGAGCCATCGGGGACCTCGACGACCGGGGACCGCCACGAGGGGGAGATCCCCGATCACGTGGACAGCACGACCGGCCACGAGCTGCGCTGAGCCGGTCAAGGCTCGCACCTGACATCGAACGGGCACCGCCAGAGGAGCATCGTCGCTTGGTGACGAGCTCCGGTACGACGAGCCTTACGCGACCTGCGGCACCCGCTGCATGCCCAAGATCACCCGCTCGATCGCGGCAGCCAGGGCGTCGACGTCCGACTCCGTCGCGATCGCCGGGATCGCGCCCATGCCACGGGGCGCCACGTAGAACCCGTCGAGCAGCAGGCCGAGGAAGAGCTCCGGCACGTCACCGATACCGGTGACGACGGCTGAGACGCCCTCGCCCGACCAGACCTGGAAGAGCGATCCGACGACGGCGATCCGGGCCTCGAGACCGTCGCGCCCGATCGCCGCGGCGACCTTCGCGCGGAGGCGCTCGCCGAGGGCATCGAGCCGCACGAACACGTCCGGGGTGAGCTCGCGGAGGGTGGCGAGGCCGGCCGCCGCGGCGACCGGGTTGCCGTTGAACGTGCCGCCGTGGCTGAGCGAGCCGGCCCGCCGGGCGTCGAAGAGGTCCATGACGTCGGCCCGCCCGCCGAACGCCGCGAGGGCGTAGCCACCACCGATGACCTTGCCGAGCGTCGTGAGGTCCGGGCGCACGGCGACGACACCCTGGGCACCATGGGGACCGACCCGGAACGAGATGATCTCATCGAAGATGAGGAGCGCGCCGTGACGGTCGGCGAACGTCCGCAGGAAGGCGAGGAAGTCGCGGCTCGCGGGGCGGACGCCGCCCGCCCCCTGGACCGGCTCGATGATGATCGCCGCCAGGTCGCGCTCGTGCCCGCGGAGGGCCCGCTCGACCCCGTCGGCGTCCTCCCATGGCAGCTCGACCGCGAGGCCCGCCATCGCCGCGGGCACCCCGGCGGTGCCGGCCATGACGCCGTCGTGGGTGCCGTGATAAGAGCGCTCGAATTTCGCGACGAGCGGCCGGCCGGTGAACGCCCGGGCCGCCCGGATGGCGAACATCGTCGCCTCGGTGCCGGAGTTCGTGAACCGCAGGCGCTCGATCGATGGCAGGCGGCGGCGGAGCTCTTCGGCGAGCTCGATCTCGGTCTCCGTCGGCGCCGCGAAGGCGGAGCCGCGCCGCACCTGGGCCTCGACTGCCGCGACGACCGCCGGATGGGCGTGTCCCAGGATGAGCGCGGTGTAGTTGCCGAGAAAGTCGCGGTAGAGGTTGCCATCGACGTCGCGAATGGCGAGCCCCTCGCCGGCCGCGATGTACGGCGGATACGGTGCGCTGAAGACCGTCGTCCTGGTCGAGCCGCCCGGGAGCGACCTCGTCGCCCGTTCGAACAGCTCGCGCGAGCGGGGCGTGCGCGCAAGGTAGGCATCGAGGAGTGCCATGACCCGGGCACCTCCGTGGAGCGTTCAGCGATGGGCGGCCAGTGTGACACTCCACCGGTCCGATCAGCCGGTCTCCGCTCGACGCGCGGCGTCGAACGGCAGGCGGTCGAAGACGATCCGCAGGTGGCTGATCTTGCCGTCTCTGACGGTGAGACACTCCGCGCCCGGAGCGTCCATGACAGGCACGGTGTCGGCGTCATACATGAGTACCGCGGTCTCGTCGTCACCGAAGGCGGCGATGAGGTTGGCGCTCGTGAGGATCTGGACGAACGGCCCCATGAAGCCCCGGAAGGCCTCGGAGCCGTCGAGCCGTCCGGCCGGTGCCTGGCAGACGATGTCCTCGGCGATGTACGACATGGCCCGCTCGAAGTCATGACTCGTCCAGGCCCGGTGGTACGCCAGCGCTGTCTCCAGGGCCGCGCTGCTGTTCTCGGTCATGGCCGTTCCCTCCTCGCGATCTCTGTCGCCGGTGTCTACCTGCTGGCCAACGTCGTCCTCGCGGGTCAGCCACCGGGCGTCGCGTTCGCGTTCGCCAATTTGTGAACGGATCCTCAGCGGCTGTCGTCTGCCGCCTACAGCTGCCTCGGTAGCTGTCTTGAAGAACGCGCAGGCTGCTGCCCGAGCGCAGAAAGGGGATATGGTGGAGATGAGGGGACTCGAACCCCTGACCCCCGCGATGCGAACGCGGTGCTCTTCCAGCTGAGCTACATCCCCACGGCCGCGGCGCTCGCAAAGGGGCCGACCGGGGCGCGAGTGTAGCACGAGAACGGGCGCCTTCCGGCCGCTGTCCCGGCCGCGTCTCTCGGCCGCCGTCACACGGTCAGGCGGGCAGGCTGAACCAGAATCGCGTCGAGCCGTCCCGGGATTCGACGCCGACCTTGCCACCGGCCGCCTCGACGAGCTGCTTCACGATCGCGAGGCCGATGCCGGCTCCGCCGCGCGCTCGGTCGCGCGATTTCTCGACCCGGTAGAACCGCTCGAAGACGTGGCCGACGTCCTCGGCCGGGATTCCGTCGCCGCTGTTCGCGATCGAGACGAGGGTGTCGGCGGGTCGCCGCTCAGCGAGGACCGTGACCACTCCGCCGGCCGGCGTGTAGCGGATCGCGTTCGAGACGAGGTTGTCGAGGATGCGGCTCAACTGGTCCGGATCGGCCCGTCCCGCCAGGCGCCCAGGCAGCTCGGCGACGATCCGCAGGCCGGCGCGCTCGGCGGCTGGCGAAGCCCGATCGAGGGCGGATCGGACTGCGGCCGCCACGTCCACGGCGACGAGGGTCGGCGATCCCTCGGCCGCGTCTCCTTCGGCGAGGGTGTCGAGCGAGCGTGACAGGCGGACGAGCCGGTCCGCCTCCTCCAGGAGCGACTCGTAGGTGGCCCGGTCCGCCACGATGACGCCGTCGCGCAGCGCCTCGAGGTAGCCCTGCAGGTTGGTCAGTGGGGTGCGCAGCTCGTGTGCGGCGTTGGCGATGAATTCGCGCCGCATCCGCTCCTGGTCCTCGAGTGAGACGGCCATCTGGTTGAACGAATCGGCCAGGCTGACGAGTTCCTCCGGGCCGCCTCGCGGAACGCGAGCGGCATAGTCGCCGTCGGCGATCCTCCGGGCGGCGGCGCCGACCCGTTCGAGTGGGCCGGCGAGGCGGCGGGCGAAGACCATCGCGAGGACGAGGCTGGCGACGATCGCGATGATCGTGGCGATCGCGACCACCCAGCTCACCGACTGATCGAACATCGCCTGGGCGACGGTCGCCTCGCTGCCGTGGGTCTCCATGAGCTGGGTGAAGACGTGCGACCCGACGAGCTGCACCCCACCGACGAGGATGAGCAGGCCGACGGCTGCCGACGCCAGTGCGGCGACCGCGATGCGACTCGCGATCCGGCCGAGGAACCGCCGCCCGAGCCCGCGTCCGCGCCCGGGTCCGCGCCCGATCATCGACCCGGGCCCGCCGGCGCGCTCCGGTACCCGACTCCCCGGACGGTCATGACGTAGCGCGGTCGATCCGCATCGTCGCCGAGCCGGTCGCGGAGGCGCCCCACGTGGACGTCGATCGTGCGGTCGAGGACGTCGGTAGCGTCGGCACCGTATACCGCATCGAGGAGCTGATCGCGCGAGAGCACTCGGCCGTCGGCCTCGACGAGTGTCTCGAGCAGGCGGAACTCCACGTACGTGAGCGGGATCTGCACACCGCCGCGGGTCACCTCGTGGCGGTCGCGATCGATGACGACATCGGCCTGCCGGAGCGGCGGTCGTGGCGGGCCCTCGCCGGTCGATCCGGCCGTGGCGGGGGAGGGGTCGCCGGGAGAGCCGGCGGCGACGCGGCGGAGGATCGCCCCGACCCGGAGGCTCAGCTCGGCCGGCGAGAATGGCTTCGGCAGGTAGTCGTCGGCGCCGTCCTCGAAGCCCGCGATCCGGTCGCCGAGCGAGCCGCGCGCCGACAGGATGAGAACGGGGATGGAGGCGCGACCGGTCGCGGCCTCGTCTCTCCGGAGTGCCCGGATGACGTCCCGACCGTCGATCTCGGGGAGCATGAGGTCGAGGATGACGAGGGCCGGCCGATGGCGCTCGATTGCCGCGATCGCGGCCCGTCCGTCCGCTGCACTCACGACGTCGTGGCCGTCCCGCTCGAGGTAGGTCCGAACAAGTCGGACGATCTTGGGGTCGTCGTCGACGACGAGGATCGGGCGGGGGCGGATGGTGGCGCTGGCGGGATCGGCGATCCGGCGGTTCGATGTGGTCATCGTGGTGGTCATCGTATCGGGCAGCGTAGCGAGCCTCGTTGACGATCTCGTGACGAGGCTCCTGCCGGGGCGCTTGGGCCCGCGTCGGTCGCCCAGCCCGCGCCGGTCGCCTGGATCGCCTGATCGCCCTGGGCCCGCGTCGGTCGCCCAGCCCGCCACCGCCCAGCCCGCGTCATATGCCATCCCGGGTGGCGTTGGCTCGAAGTGACGGAGCCTGGCAAGCCGAGTCGCCGCTCGCTGGGGGCGAGCTCGTGAGTGAATCGTGTGTGAGACCGCCGCCTGGGCCGCTTCGGGCGCTCCGATCGGCCGATTCCAGGCCGCATCTGGCCCACCCTTGTTGCGAACGCCACACCCAGTGGCAGATGGAAGGAATGCGTCGGCGCCGTTCAGGCAGACGCCCTCGCCCGAGCCTGTCGCTGGCCGTCCACACCGCCCTCGCCGAGCCTTGACTGATAGAACGGATGTTCTACAATCGTCCGACGATGCCGGCGCCCTCCCCCGATGTCACCGCCGCTCTCGCGACCCTGCGGGATCGCTGGGGCGCGGCAGCTCCGCGACGGTTCGGGACGGACGCCGGCGGCACGGAGAGTATCGGCGGCACGGGGAGCATCGGCGGGACGGACGCCGGCGGCACGGTCGGCGCGCTCGCGACGGTCCCGCTGCCGGATGAGCCACGGCCCGTCCCGGCGGCCGACGGGAGCGTCGTGTCCACCGGGTTCGCGGCGCTCGACGCGATCCTCGTTCCCGGCGGCGTCCCCCGTCACGTCGGTCTCTCGCTCCGCGGCGACCACTCGAGCGGCAAGACGACGGTCGCGCTCCGGCTCGTGGCGGAGGCACAGGCGGCCGGGTCGATCGTCGCCTGGCTCGACCTCACCCGTGGCCTCGATCCGGTGGAGGCGGTCGCCCGGGGGATCCGGCTCGAGTGGCTCATCGTCCTCACGCCGGCGTCGCTCGACGAGGGTCTCGCGATGGCCGGATCGCTCCTCCAGGGCCGGACGGTGGACCTCCTCGTGGCCGACCTCGCGATCGAACGTCCGGCCGCCGGCCGCCCACGTTCGGGTGGAAGCACGGCGGATCGGATCCATCGGCTCGCGGCGCTCGCACGTCGGGCGGGCGTCCTCCTCGTCGTCCTCCAGCCGCCCGGGCTGCCGGCCGGCCTGACCGGGGCGCTCGCCGAGTCGACGGGGCTCCATCTCGACCTCGCCCGTCGGTCGTGGATCCGGCTCGGCCGGGACGTCGTCGGCCAGCGGACGGAGGTGGCGATCGCTCGCGACCGGTCCGGGCCACCGGGGAGACGAACGGAGGTCCGGATCCTCTACGCGGAGGGCGGTGAGGCGGACCGTCGCCTCGGCGACGAGCGACTCCTCGGCGACGAGCGACTCCTCGGCGACGAGCGACTCCTCGGCGACGAGCGACTCCGCCAGGGCACACCGCTCACGGACCGTCCCTCGCATCACTTCGGGAACTCGACCCATGCGCCTGCTCCACCTCCACTGGCCGCATCTCCTCCTCCGACTCGTCCGGTCGCGCTCTACCTCGTTCCCGAGCGGACCGCTGGTCCTCGGCGGGCAGCCGTGGACCGCGGGAGTCGTGCTCGACGCGAGCCCGGACGCACGGGCGCTCGGGATCCGGCGCGGGATGTCGCTCGGGAGCGCCCATCGGCTCGCCCCTGAAGCGGCCTTCCTCGACCCCGACCTCTCGGCCGACGCGGCGACGCTCGAGCGGGCGCTCGATCGACTCTCCACCTTCAGTCCTGGCGTGGCAGGCGAGACGGACGCGAACCACCCGGCCATCGGACGGATCGAGCTCCAGCTCGACGGCCTGGAGCGGCTGTGGGGTCCGGAGCCGATCCTCGTCCGGCGAGTCGTCGAGGCGCTCGAGCCACTCTTGCCCGGTCCGCCGCGCGCCGGCATCGCCGGAACCCGCTTCGCGGCGCTCATCGCGGCCGGCGATGCTGCGGCCGACGCTGGGGCCGGGGCGGCCGACGCCGGGGCGGCGCTCCGATCGGTCCCACCCGGCACCGAGGCGGCGTTCCTCGCCCCGTTCCCCGCCGCACTCCTCAGCGGCGACTCGGACGTCCGGGCGCGACTCGCCCGGCTCGGACTTCGACGGATCGGCCAGGTCGCGGAGATCCCGCGCTCGGCACTCGTCGCCCGGTTCGGATCCGAGGGGGCGCTCCTCCATGCTCGGGCTCGCGGCGAGGAGACGGATCCATTCAGACCGCGCCGTGCTCCCGAGCGCCTCGCCTTCAGCCTGCCGATCGAACCACCGGTGGAGGATCTCGAGCCGCTTCGGTTCATCCTCCATCGGCTCGTCGGCGTCCTCGCCGATCAGCTCGCGGGGCGGGGGATGGCGGCGGCCGATGCGCACCTCCGGCTGACGCTCGACCCAACGTTCACCCGGCGAGCCATGGTTCCCGGCGGTCCTCCCATCGTCGAGTACCGCCAGCGGCTTCCCGAACCGACGGCAGAGGGAGCGGCGATCGAACGACTCCTGTTCGCCCGGCTCGAGCGGACGCCGCCATCTGCGCCGGTCGACCGGATGGAGCTCGAGCTGGCGGGCGTCGTGCCGGCCGCCGGCCAGCAACTGTCGCTCTTCACCCCTCAGGCGGCGCGCACCTCCCGACTCGGCTGGCAGCTCGCCCGGCTCGCCCTTGCGTTCGGCGACGACCGGATCAGGCGGATGGAGCTCGTCGATCCGGAGGCATCGCTCCCGGAGGCGCGCTGGCGATGGGTGGCGGTCGGGGTCGGCGACGGGGTCGAGCCCGATCGCGTGGTCGGCGACGGCACGGGGCTGGATCGATGACCCGCCTCCTCCGCGAGCATCCGCCGATCCAGGTCGAGTTCGGCCCGGACGGATTGCCGATCGCCATCCGCTGGGACGGTCGCTGGGAACGGGTCGAGGTCTGCACTCGCTGGCGGATCGACGAATCGTGGTGGCGCGACCCGATCGCGCGCGACTACTTCAAGGTCGTGGGGTCCCGCTGGCTCGCCCTCGTGTATCTCGATCGGGTCGACGGGACGTGGCATCTCGAACGCCTGTACGACTGACTGATCGATCCGGCGTCCACCGAAGCGCCCTCGCCCAGCGGGTTCAGCGAAGCGTGGGCGAACCGAGGACGATCGAGATCACGAACAGGATCGCGAAGAGGCCGACGACGAGGACGAGGAGACCCAGATCTCGAGGCTGCGCAGACTGCATGACCACCCCCACCACGATGGATCGGATCCCGGCCCGACCCGTTCGAATCGTAGCTGCCGCAGGTCCGTCGTGCGCGGCGTCTACGACATCCTGGTACGACCCCGCCACGCCGCTCAGACGTG
>Ga0307373_10010380_pt1 | contig 13708 bp, 11 predicted proteins | sample OX2MG_FD_202534 | JGI IMG/M metagenome (GOLD analysis project Ga0307373, IMG submission 202534) | Soil microbial communities from Risofladan, Vaasa, Finland - OX-2 | ecosystem: Environmental > Terrestrial > Soil > Coastal area > Acid sulfate soil | place: Finland: Risofladan, Vaasa | collected... | reverse complement strand
CCGTCGGCGTCGATTCCGTGGCCCGGCTGGCCGGCGTGTCGATTGATTCCCGCGGCGTCAAGCCCGGGGAATTGTTCGTCGCCATACGCGGACCGCGTCACGATGGACACAATTTCGTGGCTGCGGCGCTCGCTCACGGAGCAGCGGCCGCTGTTGTCGACCGCAGCCGCGTGTCCGAACATCCAAGCGAAATTCAGGGACGGCTCCTGGCCGTCGAAGATACCCTGCGCGCACTGCAGAAATTGGCCCGCGCCTACTGCGATGCGTGGCGCAGTGCGAAGCCGGGCAGGCGGGTCGCTGCGGTTACCGGTTCCGCAGGTAAGACGACAACAAAGGAAATTCTTGCGGCATTGCTTGCGGCGCGGTTTCGCGTTTTGAAATCCGAGGGCAATCTGAACAACGAATACGGTCTACCGCTTACGCTTTTCCGCCTCGACGACGAGCACGACGCCGCTGTCGTCGAGCTTGGAATGTCGCATCGTGGCGAACTTGCGCGACTGGCGGAAATTGCCCGGCCCGATGTCGGCGTGGTGACCAATGTTGCGCCCGTGCATTTGGAATTCTTTTCCTCCGTGGATGAAATCGCATTGGCGAAACGTGAATTAATCGAAGGCCTCGGCGGCGCGGAGCCCGTTGCGGTGCTCAACGCGGACGATGCGCGCGTTTCGCGTTTTGCCAACGGCTTTCGCGGACGCGCGATTTATTTTGGCCTGTCAAACAAGGCCCAGTTTCGCGCGGAACATATCGAAGACCGCGGAATGGAAGGCTCCGCATTCGACTTCGAGAGCCCGAATGAGCTTGGGCGTTTGCGCCTGCCGCTTGCCGGGCAGCATAACGTGTTGAACGCGCTCGCGGCGCTTGCCGCTGCCAGCGAATGGGACATCAAACTCGCGGACGCCAAGCAAGTATTTCCGAAACTGCGCGCCGCGCCCATGCGCGGGGAGTTCCTGAAATTTGCCCCCGGATTCGCCGTCATCAACGATTGCTACAACTCGAACCCGGTGGCGCTCGAACGAATGATCGATCTTCTTGGCTCGGTGCCCGGTTATCGCCGGCGCATTCTTGTCGCGGGCGAGTGGCGCGAGATCGGGCCATCGTCGGCCGAGCTTCATCAGGCCGGAGGAAAGTACGCGGCGCGCCAGAAGAGCATCGACTGGATTTTCGGCGTCGCGGGAGATGCAGCGGAATTCGTCCGCGGTGCAATTGACGCCGGGCACGCCGCCGAGCAAACGGGATTTTTCGTATCGTCGGACGAAGCCGCGAAATTCTTGACGGAGTTTGTGGCGCCGGGCGATTTGCTGCTTGTGAAAGGCTCGCGCGGCGTGCGCATGGAAGCAATTGCCGAAGCGCTGCGCGCAAAATTTCCCCTGAGCGAAGCGGTTGATACGGAAGGGGCGTTGGCGGCCCACGAGAGGCGCGGCTGAAATGCTCTACTACCTTTTCGTCACCGTACTGCGGCCGCATTTCAGCCCGCTCAACGTGTTTCGCTACATCACGGTGCGCACCGCGCTCGCCAGCCTGACGGCGCTTTTCTTGACCCTGGTCTTCGGTCCATGGACGATTCGCCATCTTCGCGAACTGCAGATCGGCCAGTTTATTCGCGCCGAAGGGCCTGAGAGCCATCAAGCCAAAGCCGGCACGCCAACGATGGGTGGCGTTTTGATCGTCGCCGCAATTGTGGTGCCCACGCTTCTCTGGGCGGACTTGCATAGTCCGTACGCCCTGCTCGCCATGGGCGCGACCGTGGCTTTCGCCGCGATTGGATTCGCCGACGATTACAACAAAGTGGTGCGTAAACGCAGCATGGGTCTCAGCGCAAAAACCAAATTCTTCTACCAGGTGCTCACCTGCATCGGCGTGGGCGCGGTTCTGCTGAGTTTGCAGCACCGCGGAGCATATTCCACCGAACTGAGCGTGCCGTTCATCAAGCAGCTTCATCCCGACCTGGTCGTGCAGTCGCTCCTTCTAAAATCATACATTTGGCCGCTGGCGTTTGTGCCTTTCGTGATTTTTTTGATTTTCGTGATTGTAGGCTCCTCGAACGCGGTGAATCTTACCGACGGCTTGGACGGTTTGGCTATCGGCTGCGTGGTTGTCGCTGCGGGCGCCCTTACGGTTCTCACGTATGTCAGCAGCCACGCGCGATTCGCCGAGTATCTCGATATTCAGAGAATTCCTCAGGTGGGCGAGCTGACGATTTTTTGCGGCTCGGTTGTGGGCGCGTCGCTCGGATTCCTTTGGTACAACGCGCATCCGGCGGAGCTTTTCATGGGTGACGTAGGCTCGCTCGCGCTTGGCGGCGTGATTGGCGTCACCGCCGTGATCATCAAGCAGGAAATCCTGCTGCTTTTCATCGGCGGCATATTTGTAATCGAGGCGGCGTCCGTAATCATTCAAGTCCTTTCGTTCAAGCTGCGCGGCAAGCGCGTATTTCGCATGGCGCCGCTGCACCACCATTTCGAACTGATGGGCTGGAGCGAGTCGAAAATCATCGTGCGCTTCTGGATTGCGGCGCTGGTGTTTGCGCTATTTTCTTTGACGACTTTGAAACTGAGGTAACTGCGTGCGATTGGGCGTGGATCTCGAAGGCAAGCGGCTGTTGGTCGTGGGACTGGCGCGAACGGGCGTCGTCGTGTCCCTGCTGTGTGCCGCATACGGCGCGCGCGTCACGGCCACGGACGAAAAGCCCGAATCCGCGCTGTCCGAAGTCGCTGCGAAGTTGCGCGCCGCCGGAGTCACCCTCGAACTCGGGGCGCACGATCCGGAAACATTCCTGAATCAGGATTTGATAATCATCAGCCCGGGCGTGCCCGCAAAAATGCCACCGTTGCAACTCGCGCGCAATCGCGGCATTCCGGTGTGGAGCGAAATCGAACTCGCGTGGCGTTTGATGCGCGGCAAGCTTGTGGCCATTACCGGCTCGAACGGAAAGACAACTACCACGTCTCTGGTCGGCCATATTTTGCAATCGGCAAAGATTCCCGTGCTCATCGGTGGAAATATCGGCACGCCGCTACTGGCAACAGTTGAGGCCTCCAGCGATTCCACCGTCACAGTCGCAGAAGTCAGCAGCTTTCAGCTCGAAACGATTGAGGCTTTTCGCCCGGACGTCGGCGTGCTCCTGAATCTCACGCCGGATCATATCGATCGTCACGGCTCGTTCGAGGAATATGCGCGCGCGAAGCAGCGCCTCTTCGAAAACATGCTCGACCGCGATGCTGCCGTGTTGAACGCCGATGATCCTGAAGTCGCGCGCCGCGGCCCCGCGCATGGCCAGGTTTTCTGGTTTAGCCGTCAAAAGCGCCTGGCGGCAGGGACGTTCGTGCGCGGCGAGCAAATTCTTTTTCGGCGCGAGGGAAGCGAAGACGTTCTGATGCAGCGCAGCGACATTCCCCTGCGCGGCGAGCACAATCTCGAAAATGTTCTCGCGGCGTCAACGGCCGCAATTCTTGCGGGCGCGCCTGTCGGGGCGATCGCCGCGGCTGTGCGTACGTTCCCTGGAGTCGAACATCGCCTCGAATACGTCGCGGAGATAAATGGCGTCGCGTTTTACAACGATTCGAAAGCGACGAACGTCGACGCCACGCTGAAAGCCATCGAAGCGTTTCCCGGTTCGCTGTTCGTGATTCTCGGTGGCAAGGATAAAGGCAGCCCTTACACGCCGCTTCGCGAGCCCTTACACCAAAAAACAAAGCGCGTCTTTTTGATTGGCGCAGCAGCAGAGAAAATTCGCGAAGAGCTCGATGGTGCAGTGGCGATGGAACACGCCGGCACGCTGGAGCGTGCGGTTGCTATGGCCTTTGACGAAGCCAAGCCGGGCGACACAGTGCTGCTCGCGCCCGCATGCTCGAGCTTCGATCAGTTCGAAAATTTCGAGCAGCGGGGCCGCGCCTTCAAGGAAATTGTCGCGCTCCTTGCAGCACAACACACAGCAGAACATTCGACGAGGAAGGCATAACACATGCCGCGAAGTTTGCAGCCGGACAGAAAACTATTCGTGGTCACGCTGGCGCTGTGCTTCATCGGCGTGGTGATGGTGTTCAGCGCCTCGGCCGTTACCGCCAAGGAACTATACGGGAACGGCTACGTTTTTCTCGAACGCCAGATTATTTGGCTCGCCGTCGGCCTGTTCGGAATGATCCGGCTGATGAATTTCGATTACCGGAAACTGCGCGAGCCGCGCGTGATTTACTCCGCCGTCGCGGTGATTCTGATGATGCTCATCGGTGTTTTGTTTTTGGACCGTTCGCACGCCACGCATCGTTGGATTCATATGGGCCCGCTCAGTTTGCAGCCTTCGGAATTCGCGAAGCTCGTCGTGATCCTCTATCTCGCGTGGTTTTTGGAACTGCGCATGCGCCCCGGCGGCTTTGGTATAAATAATTGGCGGCACACGCTGCTGCCCGCGCTTGGGCCCGTGCTTTTTATTCTGGTGCTGATTCTTCGCGAGCCGGACATGGGCACCTCGTGCATGATTTTTCTGATCGCGCTGGTGATGTTGTACGAAGCGGGCATGTCGATGAAATACGTGGGCGGCGCGGCGCTTGCGTCGTTGCCGGCGATTTATTTGCTCATCATTCACGCGCATTACCGCTATGAGCGTGTGCTCGCATTTTTTTCGCCTGGCGCGGATCCGCAGGGCCGCGGCTTCCAACTCATGCAGTCGTTGATCGCGGTCGGTTCCGGCGGCTTGACGGGCGTGGGCCTGATGGAAAGCAAGCAGAAGCTTTTTTATCTTCCCGAAGCCCACACGGATTTCATCTACGCCGTTTTGTGCGAAGAGCTCGGCTACATCGGAGGAATCGCGGTTGTGATCTTGTTTGGAATTTACGCCTGGCGTGGATTCCGCGCGGCGTTTCGCGCGCCGGATGCGTTTGGCCGCTTGCTGGCCCTCGGAATCACCACACTCGTCGTCGGCCAGGCGCTTGTGAATTTGAGCGTGGTGCTCGGGCTAATGCCGACAAAAGGCATTCCTCTGCCGTTTATCAGCTACGGCGGATCGAGCTTGCTAATTATGCTGCTGGCCACGGGCGTGCTCTTGAATATCAGCCAGCACGCTGAAGCGCTGTGAGCGAAAGCGAATCGCTCCCCGCCACGTTGCTGATCGCAGGCGGCGGAACGGGCGGGCACGTTTTTCCGGCGATCGCAGTGGCCCGTGAATGGTTGCGGCGCGCGGAAATTCACGCCGGGAAATTCATGAAGAGGGAAGTCGTGATTGTAGGCACAGAAAAAGGAATGGAAGCCAAGCTGGTTCCTGAAGCGGGCTTGCCGCTCGAAACAATTCGCGTCGCGGGACTGAAGGGCATGCGCGGAATAAAATTCGTGCGCAACGCGGCCATGCTGGGCGCAGGCTTTTGGGATTCCGCTGCAATTCTGCGTCGGCACCATTTCGCTGCGGCGTTCGGCGTGGGAGGTTATGCGTCCGGCCCCATGATGTTCTTGGCGGCCTGCAGCGGCGTTCCCACTGTGCTTTTCGAGCCGAACCTCGAACCCGGATTCACGAATCGCGTGCTCGCGCGCCTGGCAAAACGCATCGCGACGGGCTTCGAGGAAACCGCGCGACGGTTTGGCGCGAAAGCAACAATGACCGGCAATCCGGTGCGTGCGGAATTTTTCAACGCGCCGCGCCGCGAGCATCGCCCGCCCTTCAATTTGCTTATCACCGGAGGCAGCCGCGGCGCGCAGGCAATCAATCGCGCGGTAATCGACGCGCTCGATCTGCTTGCCGCGAAAAAAAATCTGCTTTTCGTGGTGCATCAGACCGGCGAACGCGACTATAATGCAGTTCGCGAAGCGTATGCGCGGTTCAATTTCAACGCGGAGGTCAGTCCCTTTATCGGGAACATGGCGGACAGGTTCGCGCAGGCCGACCTGATCATTTGCCGGTCAGGCGCCATCACGGTGGCTGAAATTGCCGCTGCGGGGCGTGCCGCCATCTTTATCCCTTTCGCCGCCGCTACAGACAGTCACCAGCTCCGCAACGCGCAGGCTATGGAACAAGCTGGGGCCGCGCGCGTGATTCCGCAGGACGAACTAACGCCACAGCGATTGGCCGGCGAGATTTTCTCCCTCCTCGATTTACCTGCCGCGGCAGGCCAGCCCGGGAGAATCCAGGAAATGGAACGGCGCGCCCACGCGCTGGCGCGTCCACGTGCGGTCGTCGATATCGTGGACATGATCGAGGAGGTTGCTCGCGCATGACAATTCCATTTGGGAATTTTCAGCGCATTCATTTGGTCGGCATCGGCGGCAGCGGCATGAGCGGCATTGCCGAAGTTTTGCTCGCCCTGGGCTACGCAGTTTCTGGTTCGGACGTGAAGGCTTCCGCGACCACGGATCGTTTGCGCACTCTGGGCTGCAAAATCTTCGACGGCCATGAAGCCGAGCATGTGCGCGGCGCGCAGGTCGTCGTCGTATCGTCTGCAATCCGTCCGGACAATCCGGAGATCGTCGAAGCGCGCAAGCTGAAAATTCCCGTAATCCCGCGCGCCGAAATGCTCGCTGAGTTGATGCGGTTGAAATACGGAATCGCGGTTGCCGGAGCACACGGAAAGACAACCACAACGTCACTCGTCGCTTCGGTGCTTGCCGCTGCGGGGCTCGATCCCACATTCGTCGTCGGCGGGCGCGTAAACGCCGCGGGCACGAACGCGCGTGTGGGACAAGGCGCTTACATGGTTGTGGAAGCAGACGAAAGTGATCGCTCTTTCCTTTTGCTCGCTCCCGTCGTCGCCGTGGTCACCACGATTGACCGTGAACATCTCGATCAGTACAACTCGCTCGAGGAGATTCAGTCCGTGTTTCTGGAATTCGTAAATCGCGTGCCGTTTTACGGCGCTGTGATTCTTTGCCTTGACGAGCCAAACGTGCAAGCGATTGTGCCCGGCGTGAAGCGTCCCATAGTCACGTACGGCATCTCGGGGCAGGCCGATCTCATCATCAGCGAAATTGAATTGGCGGGGCTCGAAAGCCGTTTCCGCCTCACGTATCACGGAGAAGACCTCGGCCTTTTCCGCTTGCCATCGCCTCCGGGAATTCACAATGTCCGCAATGCCGCTGCGGCCGCGGCTGTCGCTCTGCATTTGAATATCCCCGCGGATTTGATTCGCCAGGGATTCGAAAAATTCGCCGGCGTTGGCCGGCGCTTCGAGATCAAGGGCGTTTTCGGCGGCGTCACGCTGATTGACGATTACGGCCATCATCCCGCCGAAATTCGCGCCACGCTCGAAGCCGCGCGCGGCTGCGGTTACAAACGGCTCCTGGTATTTTTTCAGCCCCACCGCTACTCGCGAACCAAACATCTCTGGGACGAATTCTGCCGCGCCTTCAATCTGGCCGACATTCTTTTCGTCGCCGACATTTATCCTGCGGGTGAGCCGCCCATCGAAGGCGTCACTGGGCAGAAACTGGCCGAAGCAATTTCCGCCGCGGGTCACAAGAATGCCGTATTCGTTGGGGCACTGCAAGACGGAATCGACGCTGTTTTGCGCGAGGCGCAGCCCGGAGATGCAGTGCTCGCGATCGGCGCGGGCAGCGTCGGCCGCACGCTCGATGAATTGGCATTCTTGCTCGGTGCGGAGCAACCGAAAACGCGAGTGACGCCGTGAGGCCGCGAATGCGCGTGCGCGAATCGCGCACAGGCCGCGCGCCGGCGAGTACATTGCGGATCGAAAAGGGATGCAACGCTTGAAAAAGTTGAGAACAATCGACACGGACGCGTATCCGCAAGAAGCGTTAGCCGAGGAAGAGCCGCGTTATCTGCGCCGACAGAAGCCCGTCGAGATTAAGCGGCGGAAGTTCGGCAAGAAGGCGTGGAAAACTTATTTCCGCGTTTCATTGGTTGTTGTCGCGCTGGCCACCGTGGCTGGAACGATTTTCGCGGCGGCCGATTTTCTGCTTACGTCGCCGCGAATGGCGTTGGCGAGCCCCAGCCAGGTGGAACTTTCGGGAAATCATTTTGTCAGCCGCGCCAGCGTTCTGGAGATTTTCGCGGCCGACCGTGGACGCAGCGTGATGCGCATTCCTTTGGCAAAACGCCGCGCGCAAATCGAACAGTTGACCTGGGTCGAGCACGCCACGGTGCGTCGTGCATTGCCGAACCGTATTCAGGTCGACGTGGTCGAGCGCACGCCGGTCGCGTTTTTGCGCGAAGGATCGAATTTGTTTCTCGTCGATGGCCAGGGACAAATTTTAGATCGTCCCCTCGAGGGGGATTTTCATTTTCCCGTTGTCACCGGAATTTCTGAGGCCATGCCTCGCGGCGAGCGCGCGCAGCGCATGAAAATGATGGTGGATTTTATTGCCAGTGTCCGGAAAGTGCGCGCTGGCGCGGAAGAATTCGTGAGCGAAATTGATCTCTCCGATGCCGATGATTTGCAGGCGACGCTGGCGGGTTTGCAGGGGGCCTCTGACGCGGTGCTCGTGCATTTCGGAAACGGCGGTTTCCAGGACAAGTTTCAGGTTTTATTGAACAACATCGGTCAGTGGGAGTCCGCGGCGGGCCGCGTCGCGTCGGTTGATCTGCGATTCGAGCATGAAGTGGTGGTGAATCCGGAAACTTCGTCATCAGCGGCGCGGAGCCAGCCTGTCGCCGCAAAATCCGTGGCGAAAGTAAAGTTGGCAGGGGATGCAAAACCAAAAGTGAAACCGGTCGCCCAGCGAAAGATTGCACATGCACGGTCGCGAGCCGCGCCGCATGCTAAATCGCATCGGAATGCGGTGCGGCGCGCGACACGCTGAAACTTTAGCGCGCGACGAACAGGACCAAGGAGCAGCCGTTTGGGGAAAAAGGATCGTTACGTTGTGGGACTCGACATTGGCAGCACGAAAACCTGCGCGCTGGTCGGCGAAATCGAAGAAGAAGGCAGCGGCGTGAAATTCGCGGCGCTTGGCGCGGCCGAATCGAAAGGTTGGCGCAAGGGGCAGATCGTGAATCTCGAACTTGCCGTCAGCTCAATTCGCCGCGCCGTTGAGGAAGCGGAGAATATCGTGGGCGTTCCAGTGGAATCGGCGCTCGTGGGAATTGCGGGCGGCCACGTGCGCGGGGTGAACAGCCGCGGAGGAATCACGCTGGGCCAGCGGCCGCGCGACATTCATCGCGACGATGTGCGCCGCGCCGTTGAAGCTGCGAAAAACGTGAGCCTGCCGGAGGATCGCGAAGTGCTGCACGTGCTGCCGCAGGAATTTTACGTGGACGCGCAGGACAACATCCGCGACGCCATTGGAATGGTGGGGCAGCGACTCGAAGCCAACGTGCACATCGTCACCGCGTCGGCGACAGCCACGCAAAATGTGGTCAACGCCGTGAACAAATCCGGCGTGATTGTCAGCGACACAGTGCTCGAACCGCTCGCTTCCGCAGAGGCGTGTCTGACGCAGGATGAGCGCGAACTTGGCTGCTGCCTGCTCGACATCGGCGGTGGCACCACGGAACTGATTGTTTTTTCCGGCGGCGTGGTGCGGCACACAGCCGCCATCGCCATCGGGGGCGATCATTTTACAAACGATCTTGCGGTTGGATTGCGCACGCCGATTCCCGAGGCGGAAAGCGCAAAGCGCGAACACGCCTGCGCGTGGCGCGAAATCATGGGAGCGGATACGCCGATTGAAATCGGCAGCGTTGGCGACCGTCCGCCGCGGACGGTGTTCGCGCGAAATTTGTGCGAGATTGTCGAGCCGCGCGCGCAAGAACTTTTGACCATGGTGCGCGAGGATTTGCGCCGCGCGGGACTCGATTCGCAAATCCCCGCGGGGATAGTGCTGACCGGCGGAGGCGCGCGGCTGCGCGGACTCCTCGAACTCGCGGAGAAAATATTTGCGCTGCCGGTGCGATTGGCTGTGCCGCGCGGTTTGAGCGAAATCACCGAAGGAGTTTCTCAGCCCGAGTACTCGGCTGCCGTCGGCCTGGTGCTCTACGGAGCGCGTGCGCGGCGTCACGCGGCGCAGCGTTCCGGCGGTTGGACGGAAAAGTTGAAGGGCCTTTTTGCGGGGAATTAAGCAGCACGATTTCAAAGGGGAATTTCAGGGGGAGGCAGCATGACGCCAAAAGAAGCAGGACTTCGAGTTTCATTTACTGAAGAGCCACAAAACGGCGCAAAGATTAAAGTGATCGGCGTCGGCGGCGGCGGTTGCAACGCCGTGAACCGCATGATTCGCGCCAAGGTGGAAGGCGTAGAATTCGTTGCGGCGAATACGGATTTGCAGGCGCTCAAAATGTCGCAAGCGCCGCTCAAACTTCAGCTCGGCACAAAACTCACCAAGGGCCTGGGCGCTGGCGCGAATCCGGAGATGGGGCGCAAGGCGGCGCTCGAAGACACGGACAAAATTCTCGAAGCGCTCGACGGCGCGGACATGGTGTTCGTCACGTCGGGACTCGGTGGAGGTACCGGCAGCGGAGCCGCACCCGTCGTTGCGAATCTTGCGAGCGAACTCGGCGCGCTGACCGTCGCCGTGGTGACGAAACCGTTCGCCTTCGAGGGCAAGCGCCGCTTGCAGCAAGCGGAGCAAGCTTTGAGCGAACTGATCGGCTGTGTCGACACGGTCATCGTGATTCCCAACGAGCGGCTGATGGAATGCGTCGAGCACGGAACCAGTTTCTTCGAGGCGTTCCGCATCGCGGACGATATTTTGCGCCAAGCGGTGCAGGGCATCAGCGACATCATCACGATTCCCGGCATCATCAATCGTGACTTTGCCGATGTGAAGACAATCATGTCGGGTCAAGGATACGCGGTGATGGGCACGGCCGTGGCGACCGGCTCGAACCGCGCAATCGATGCGGCGAATCGCGCCATCAACAGCCCGCTGCTCGAGGACAATTGCATCCAGGGCGCGCAGGGAATTTTGATCAACGTCACTGGATCCTCGACGCTGAGCCTGCACGAAGTGCACGAAGCCTCTTCCGTGATTCAGAAAGCGGCGCACGAAAATGCGAATATTATTTTCGGCGCGGTGCAGGAAGACGCGATGAAGGAGTCCGTGAAAATCACGGTGATTGCCGCTGGATTCCGCGAAGTGGCGAACAAGAAGACGCACTCGCGTCCGTCGTATTTGCCAAAGACGTGGAAGTCGGAGCGCGCGCCGGAACAGCATGCCGACGTGGTGGCGCAAGTGTCGCGCAACGTCACGGACGTGATTCAGGAAGTCGCGGCGGACGATTTGGATGTGCCGACGTTCCTGAGGCGCCAGGCGGCGAAAGCCTGACGTTCACACGCTGATCCTAAAATAAGGGCCGGGGCGCGTGACAATGCGCTCCGGCATCCCCGCGTTCGTTTGATTCTCCAATGTGCCGAGGCAACGTGACTGCTGCCGTGCGAGTGCGCCGCGAAATTATTTCTCGCATTCGTAAAGAAGCTCGCAAGACGCCGGAACTGGAATGTTGCGGGCTGCTGGCGGGGCGCGAGGGAATCATCACACGTGTTTTGCCGGCACGGAATGCGCTCGACAGCGCTACGGCATTCGAAATCGCGCCGGCGGAATTATTCCAGTTGATGCGGCAAATTCGCGGCAAAGATCTGGAGATGCTTGGAATTTATCATTCGCATCCGCGCGGAGAGAATCGGCCGTCGCCGCGCGACATCGCGAACGCTTTCTATTCCGAGGCGGCGTATTTTATTGTTTCGCCGCTCGCGGATGCGCCGCAGCCGGTGCGCGCTTTCTCGATTCGCGATGGCTGCGTCACGGAATTGCAGATCGAAATTAGCTAGTGGTCGACGAAAAGCAGATTCCTCGTCCCGCAAAAACGTGCGGGACGCAAAAAGTCGTCGCGTGGCTCCTCGGAATGACATTCATCATTTTTTTTCGTGCCATTTATGGCAGCGGCTCAGGCATTTGGGCTGGCGGGGGCGGAATGGGCATGCTGGGCGGCGTCGGCTTCGGCGAGGCGACGCGCGTAGAGAGGGAAGCGTGCCGCAAGCGCGGCGACTTCGGCACGAACGCGTTCTTCAATCTTGGACGGAGGAATTTTGAACGGGGCGCTTTTCGACGCGCTTGTTGCGGCGATTTCAGGCGCGATTGGCGGGCCGCCTTCGGACACCATATTCATGCCGGCCGCTGAAGCATCCACAGGAATTTTTGTCGGTGCCGCCGCGAAGCTGACCTGCTCGATCACGTCGATCAAAACTTCGGCGATCCAGCGCGCGATTTGCTGCATTTCTTTTTCGCGCATCCCGCGCGTGGTGACGGCTGGAGTGCCGATGCGAATTCCGCCCGCTTTCATCGGCGGCTGCGTATCGAACGGAACCGCATTTTTATTGACGGTCATGCCGGCGCGTTCAAGGGCCAGTTCCGCGTCGCGGCCCGTCACGCCTTGCGATTGCAGATCGACGAGGAAAAGATGCGTGTCTGTGCCTCCGGTGACGATGCGAAATCCAGCGGCGGCAATTCCAGCGGCGAGCGCGCGCGCGTTCGCGACAACTTGCTTTTGATAATCGCGGAATCCAGGCTCAGCCGCTTCCTTCAAGCAGACGGCTTTTGCGGCGATGATGTGTTCCAGAGGGCCGCCCTGCAGACCGGGAAACGTGAGCTTATCGAGCTCCTTGGCGAATTTTTCGCGACACAGCACCAAGCCGCCGCGCGGGCCGCGCAAAGTTTTGTGCGTGGTGGTGGAAACAAAATCGGCGTGCGGCACGGGACTGGGGTGAATTCCCGCAGCGACTAGCCCGGCGATGTGCGCCATGTCGACGAAAAATAATGCGTTGACGCCGCGCGCGATTTCGGCGAGACGCGCGAAATCGATGATGCGCGCGTAGGCGCTTGCTCCAGCGACGATCATTTTTGGGTGATGCTCGCGCGCGAGGCGTTCCACTTCATCGTAGTCGATCGTTTCAGTGTCCTTGGTGACGCCATAGGGAACGAATTTGTAAGTCCGGCCGGAGAAGTTCAGCGGATGCCCGTGCGTCAAGTGGCCGCCATGCGCGAGATTCATTCCGAGGACCGTGTCGCCCGGCTGAAGCGCGGACATGTAAACGGAAATATTTGCCTGCGTGCCGGAATGCGCTTGCACGTTGGCGTGTTCCGCGCCGAATAATTTCTTCGCGCGCTCGATGGCCAGACGCTCGACCTTGTCGACATTTTCGCAGCCGCCGTAATAGCGCTTGCCCGGATAGCCTTCCGCATATTTGTTGCTGAAGACAGAGCCCATCGCTTCCATCACCGCTTCGGAAATAAAATTCTCCGAGGCGATCAGCTCGAGGCCGGTGGCCTGGCGGCGGACTTCGTCGCGCAGCGCGTCGGCGACTTCGGGATCAACTTCGTAGAGCGAACGACTCATGCGGCGAAGCTCTGGAGTTTCCGGTGTCATTGCGTGGTTACCTCTTCTGATGTTGCCTCCGCAAACTGCTGCTGGCCGACGAAAATGTATTTCGTAAATGCGATTGTATCGGAGGGAATTACGCAATTCAATGCGCGGAAGCGGTTACGCGAAAGTGCCATTTTGTACCGATTAGAATGTGGTGCGATTGTTTGTTTTGTGTAACTTACGGAGAATTCTAATAATTTGTTGTACCGATTAGAAAGTGGGGATTTTGTACCTGCACGCGGGTATTCGTTGGAGGCGAATTTGTTTGCGGCGAGGAGTTGCCACTCTTCGCCGAAACTGCTCAGAGTGGGGCACTCGCAAATGGGAAACTGCGGGCCCAATTGTCGCGCAGCCACTTGCATTGAATTGATCGCCTCTGAACGAGCCTAGCACAATTTTGCGGGCTTTTCA
>Ga0307373_10010379_pt1 | contig 13709 bp, 12 predicted proteins | sample OX2MG_FD_202534 | JGI IMG/M metagenome (GOLD analysis project Ga0307373, IMG submission 202534) | Soil microbial communities from Risofladan, Vaasa, Finland - OX-2 | ecosystem: Environmental > Terrestrial > Soil > Coastal area > Acid sulfate soil | place: Finland: Risofladan, Vaasa | collected... | reverse complement strand
CGCCCCGTCACCGGCTGTCGATCCCCGGCTCGAAGCGGAGGTTTCTACGTGAGGCAACGTATAGGGCTACGCGGAGGTTTCTGATGAGTCAATGCGGTGGCGAGTGGCAGACGCCCCAAACGGATACACTCCTTGCTGAGGCCGTGGCCCAGCTCGTGAGGGCTGACGAAGCAATCGACGAGCTCTCACGGAAGAGCTTCCTCCTGTCGAGTTCTCCGACCGCTCTCGGGGCGTCGGACCTGATCCAGGTGTAACGACGAGGAAGAGGCGACGGAGCACTTCGCACCTCGCAACGAGCAAGATGCCCAAGGTCTCGTGACCGTCCGTCTGTGTGATGGCGCCCCATGGGATGTGGCCGAGTCAGCCGATGCCGTAGAGCGCGACCGCCGATTCCGAGGTGATCTGGCGTTTCTGCTCGAACGCAAGACCGTCAAGGGCTTCGGCCAGCTCCTCGGTGACGCCCGGGAATTTCGCATCGGGATGCGGGTAGTCGCTGGCCCAGATGATCCGCTCGGCTCCTACCAATGGTGACTCCGCTGTGGTGCGCAGCATGGCTTCGTCCGGATCGAAGCTGATCCAGCACTGCCGGCGCATGTATTCAGAGGGCAGCATCGACAGGTCGGGTACTTCCCACTGGAATTTCCGGCAGTGGTGGTCCAAGCGCTCGAGCCAGGGCACCAACCAGCCCCCGTTTGCTTCTAGGAAGATGAATTTGGCGCCCGGGAAGCGCTCGCACACCCCGCCGGCCAGCAGATAGGCAATGCAGCTCATGACGTCCACCGGGTTGGCAATGGCCTGAGTGAAGAGCACGCTCGGTCGTTGCGCGGGGTGCGCCAGTTGCTCCTGCGTGTCGATGATCCGGTTCGGGTCAAAATCGTCGGCGTAGGAGCCGTCTTGGTTGCGTGGGCGTGCCAGGCGCAGGCCGATGCAGGCCCCTGGCAGATCGGGCGCAAGGAAGGGGTGAAGGGCGATCGGCAATCCGGTGTCCGACGCCGCCTGCCAGATGGGGTCGTACACCGGATCGTTGAACGGCCGCCAGTCCACAGCCGGGTTGGGTCGCATGAAGACCGACACCATCCCGGGAAGTTCGGCCACCCGTCGGATCTCGGCGGCCACCCGGGCGATGTCGGCGGGGTCGTGCATCGAGGGAACTGCTCCGGCGCCGAAGAGACGTCCCTCCCCCTGCATCACGTGGTCCGAACACCAGTCGTTGTAGGCACGGGCCTGGGCCTCGGCGAAATCGACGTCTCGGACGCTCTGAAGGCCGAGAAGCATGGTCGGGTACAGGACGGCGATATCGATGTGGTCCTGATCCATGTCCCCGAGGCGCGCTTTGGCGTTCCAGGCGGCCGGTCGAGTCTCCGTGTAGCGCATCTCCCCGCGAAAGGCCCTGGCCCGGTCTTCGTCGCTCGCCCCAGCGACGCCGGCGGCCGACAGACCGTTAGCCCGCATTCGAACGTCGTTGTAGAGGAGCCATTCCTCGCCGGCTTCGTCTGTCTCGATGTGCCAGATGCGGTCGCGATACTTGGTCGGAGCGTACTGAGGTAACTCCGTTGGTGGTTCGAGGATATGGCCGTCGGAGTCGATGTAGCGAAGTGAGGTCTCAGTACTCATTCAAAGCTCCCTTCCCCCAAGCGGAGCTCATGCTTGCGGGCGCCGCCCGGCCTGAACTTAATCTCCCTTACCTCCAAAGTCGAGCGCGCGGCCGGTCTTCGATTGAGGCCTCCGGTCACGAGACGACCCTCAAGGGATCATGGAGTGCGGTCCGGGTTCTCATGGGATTACTTTTGTGGACGTGTCCTTGGGGCATGAACGTCCGTTGGCTCTCCGACTTGGCGTTTCGATGGCCGAGCGGAACGTGAGGATCGAAAGGCGAGCGGTGGCCGCTGGTAGACGATGTGGCGAGGTGTCCAGCCGCCGACTCGCTGCTCGGAAGCCTCTCCGATGAAAGATGGAACGGCGGCCCGTCCGGTCCGTAAGGTCAGCCCCCGTGAGGCGGCTCGCCTCCTGGCCGAGCGAGACCCGGTCATCGCTCGACTGGTCGCGGACGCCGGACTGCCCTCCTTCCCTCGACCGACAGAGACGCACTTTGCTGCGCTCGTTCGTTCGGTCACCCATCAACAGCTCGCCGGCGCTGCCGCCCAAGCCATCCACGGCCGATTGGTGCGTTCCCTCGGCGGCGAAGTCACGCCAGAGCGTCTCCTGGCCACCCCCGCAGCAGACTTGAGAGACGCCGGGCTGTCGGGCAACAAGGTTCTCTCCTTGCAGGACCTGGCCACCAAGGTCCTCGACGGCACCGTGGTGCTGGAGCCACGGGGACTGGCACGCGAGAGCGACGACGAAGTCGTCGCACGTCTCACCACGGTCCGAGGTATCGGGAAGTGGTCGGCGGAGATGTTCTTGATGTTCGAGCTGCGGCGCCTCGACGTGTGGCCGACCGGCGACCTCGGCGTGCGCAAGGGCTTCGCATTGGGTTGGGGCATTCCGATGCCGACGCCCAAGGCACTCGACGTGCTGGGCGAGCCCTACCACCCCTACAGGAGTATCGTCGCCTGGTACTGCTGGCGCGCCTCGCAGCTCTACGCCGGCGCCGTCGCTACCGCCCAAGCGGGTGCCGCCGGCGACCCGTCACCGACGAAGCGACGTGCACGCTCGTGAGCCTTCACCGCTCGGTGGCGATGGCTCCGATGAGCTCCAGGATTCGGCACGGCGGGAGGTGCTGCTCGAGGACCCGGGCGCCCATGGGCGAGATGGCATCCTCGATGGCGTTGCACACGGTGGGCGGGGCGATGATCATTCCTCCTTCGCCCACCCCCCGGAAGTTGACGTCGGCGTCGAGCGGGACCGTTTCGAGATGATCGATCTCGATTCGGGGGATCTCGCACGCTGTGGGCAGGAGGTAATCCATGAACGTGCTCGAGAGAAACTGGCCGCTGTCGGGATCGTAGGCCGAGCGCTCGAGCAGGACAGCACCGATGCCCTGGGCGACGCCCCCTCTCACCTGGCCTTCGACGATCGCCGGATTGATGAGGACGCCGCAGTCCTCCGCCACCAGGTAGCGCTCGACCCGCACCTGCCCGGTGTCCACATCCACCTCGACGATGGCGGCGTGGGTGCCGCCGGCCCAACCGCCTTCGCCGCCGTCGTATGCGGAAATGACCTCGAGGTCGCCCTCGAACTCGGGCGGCACACGCCCCGGCTGGTGAGCGGCCTGGGCGATCTCCCCCAGGGGGAGAGCCCGCGCCGGCACCCCCCGGACCGACACGCCACCCCCAGAGAGCTCCATGTCCTGCGGGCTGGCCTCGAAGAGGTGCGCGGCCAGCTCGAGCACCTTGGCCCGCAGCGCCCGGGCGCCGTGCAGCGTCACCCCGCCGGCCAGTGTCGCCGATCGGCTTCCACCCGTCCCGAATCCCATCGGCACCACGTCGGTGTCGCCGACGACAACTCGAACCTGATCGAACGGCACCCCGAACTCGTCGGCTGCAATCTGGGCCAGGGTGGTCTGATGGCCCTGGCCGTGTGGCATCTGTGAGGTGAAGACGGTCACGGTGCCGTCCTCCTCGAGTCGGAGTCGCATTTGCTCCGGGCCCAGGACACCGCCCCCGCCCTCGGGCGTCCGGGGACCAGGGGCCGCTTCGATGTAGGTAGCCAGGCCCAGCCCGAGGTACCGTCCATGAGTCCGGGCTTCGGCCTGCCGGCGGCGGAAGGCCTCGACATCGACCAGCTCGGCGATGCGCTCGAGCGATTCGCGGGACGTGAGTCCGACCAGACTGCGGCCGGTCACCGTCTCGAGTGGAGGCTCGCCCCGCGTGACCACGTTGCGGAGGCGCACCTCGAGGGGCTCCATCGCGAGTTCCTTGGCGATCAGGTCGATCATCCGCTCCCGCACCCACGTCTCGGAGGCCCACGGGCCGCGGTATGCGATGTAACTCGCCTTGTTGGTGATCACCGCGGTGGACTCGAACGACAGCGCGCCGATCTTGTACGGGCCGCAGATCATTGACTTCACCATCTCAGGCAGCATTCCCCCCAGGCCCGGGTAGGACCCGGTGTCGATGATCATCTTCACCCGCAGGCCGAGGATGTCACCTTGATCCGAGATCGCTGCTTCAACCTCGAAGCTCTCGTCTCGGGCCTGCCCGGACGTAGTCAGATTCTCGCTGCGGTCCTCGATCCACCGGATCGGACGGCCGAGTAGCCGCGAGGCGGCGCCGCAGGCGATGTCCTCTCGTGCCGCGCCGATCTTGAGCCCGAACGAGCCGCCGATGTCCCCGGCCAGGACCCTCACTTTCTCCAGCGGCATGTCGAGCTGGGTCGCGAATCCCGCGCGGGCGACGTGAACTCCCTGGGTGGCGGAGTAGACGGTGAGCTCTCCCGATTCGGGGTCGAAGCTGCACACGACCCCCCGACACTCCATCGGCACGTTCTGGTGGCGGTGCTGGCGCAGCTCGGCCCGCACGACCCGGTCGGCCCGGGCAAAGGCGCCCTCCACATCGCCGAAGGTGGCCGCTGGTGAGTGGATCAGCACGTTGCCACCCAAGTCCTCGAAGATGGGCGGGCCGGCGGGGTCGAGTGCTTGCTCCTGGGTGATCACGGCAGGCAGTTCCTCGTAGTCCACTTCCACCAGCTCGCCTGCGTCCTCAGCGAGGTAGCGGCTCTCGGCCACGACCAGCGCGACGGGGTCCCCGACCAGGCGGACCTTGTCGGTGGCCAAGATGCTGAAAGACGGCATCGGCAGGTTGCCCGCGAACATTCCGGCGGAACCCGGGCCCCGGACAGTGAGGGTGTCCAGGTCCCCACCGGTCAGCACCGCTATCACCCCGGGCACCTTGCGGGCTTCGGTGACGTCGATGTTCGTGATGCGGGCGTGGGCAAACGGGCTCCGCACGAAGGCAGCGTGGAGCATGCCCGGAAGACGTACGTCGTCGACGTAGCGACCCGTCCCGGTCAGGATCCGGGGATCTTCCGAGCGCTTGACGCTCGCTCCAGTGAACCGCTCGGCGATGTTCTGCACGTTGTCGCTCCTGCTTCGCTAGTGCTGCGGCTCGATGGGCGAGCCGTCGTGGCCGGCTGCTCGCAGCACCCCGTTGACGATGCTCTCGTATCCGGTACAACGGCAAAGGTTGCCGGACAATGCTTCTCGGATCTCCGCCTCGCCCGGGTTCGGGTTCTCGGCCAACAGGGCAGTGATCTGCATGAGGAATCCGGGCGTGCAGAAGCCGCACTGAAAACCGTGGGACTCCCACATCGCCTGCTGCAGAGGGTTCATCACGCCGTCGGTGGCGAGGCCCTCGACGGTGAGGATGTCGGCTCCTCGTGCCTGTACTGCGAGCATGAGACAGGACCGGGCCGGTTCGCCGTTCACCAGGACCGTACAGGCGCCGCAGACGCCGTGCTCGCAGCCCAGATGGGTGCCGGTGAGCCCGAGGTCCTCCCGTAAGAAGTCGGCCAGGGTGCGACGGGGTTCGACCGATCCCTGGCGCGATGTCCCGTTGACGGTGAGTTCGACGTCGAAGGTGCTCACGCCGCCTCCCGGGCGCGCTGGGCGGCGAGCTTGAGCGTCCGCCTCATGAGCAAAGCGGCGAGATGACGGCGATATGCAGAGGAACCGTGCAGATCCGCCGGCGGGGATAGGGACTTTGCCGCTTCCTCGGCCGCCGTAGCGAAGGCCTCCTCGGTGGGCTCGGCACCATCCAAGACGGTCTCGGCCTCGGTGGCGCGCACCGGGACGCCGCTGACACCCGTCAGGGCGACGCGGGCGTCGGCGATCTTCCCATCCTCGAGGCGAACCACCGCCGCCGCGCCGACCATGGCGAAGTCGCCGTGCCGACGGGCTACTTCTTCGATGGCGCTGCCGGTGCCCGGTGGAGGACGGTGTATCCGGACCTCCGTCAGGATCTCATCGGGCTCGAGGGCGGTCGTGAAGAATCCGATGAAGAAGTCAGCCGCCGTGATCGTGCGTGTGCCACGGGCGCTGCTCTGGGCCACCAGATCGGCGTCGAGCAGCAGCGCCACCGCCGGCAACTCGGCCGCGGGATCGGCGTGGGAGAGACTGCCTCCGATCGTGCCCCGACTCCGGATCGCGGGGTGGCCGATGAGGGGCAGCGCCTGGGCCAGAAGTGGGGCTAGCCGGCGGACATCGCCATGGCGCTCGGCGGAGCGCTCCCTCACCATGGCACCAATGACCAAATGGTCACCCTCGACAACAATGGTCCCCAGCTCACTGATCCCAGCCAGGTCGACCAGGTGGGAAGGTCGGGCCAGCCTGAGGGACAGCAGCGGGACGAGGCTCTGCCCACCCGCCAGGGGCCTCGCATCCTCACCGTGCTCCTGCAGCAGTGCCAACGCCTCGTCCAACGTCGTCGGTGCACTGTATTCAAACGGCGAAGGTTTCACGGTTGCCGAAACTACGCCACCGGCTCGATCCCGGCAATGCCATCGCGCGACCCAGTGGTCCCACGGCCACATCGTTGGCGTTGACGACCCCAGTATTCTGTGAACGTGGTCATGTCGGATCGTCCGGAGGTGCGAACTGCGTCATGGCCCATCGCCGCCGTGGACGTGGCCGGGCTGGCCTCCAATCTCGTCGGGGCGATCGCCCGTCTCCCGTTTCGTGATCCTTGGCGCGGACCGAGCAACTCCCCCCGTAATTTGGCCGTCTCGACGACCCGGGAACTCATCCGCTCCCTCTTCGGGTATGCGTCCTCACTGCCGATCGACGAATTCCGCGCCATGGAACGAGTTCTGGACACGATCTCCGGCCAGGTGCTGCCCCCGTTTGTGGCGCTTCAGGGCGTCAACGCCGAGCAAGACATCCTTGGGGGCGTGCCCGGAATTTGGTTCCGACCGTCAGCGATGTTACAAGGAACAACAATTCTCTATCTTCACGGTGGAGGGTACATAGGCACGTCACCGCGGATGTACGCGCTATTCGTCGCGCACCTGGCGCGAGTCACTGAATGCGCCGTATTCGTCGCCGACTACCGGCTGGCGCCCGAGTTTCCCTTCCCTGCGGCTGCGGACGACATCATCGCCGTGGCGGACCATTTAGTGGCCGATGGTCTCGCACCCGAACGGTTGATCCTCGCCGGCGATTCGGGTGGCGGTGGATTGGTGGGCACGGTTCTCCATCGCATCAGCATGGATACCCAGAGGCGACCGGCGGCCGTGTTGCTGTTCTCGCCCGAGGTAAGCCTCACTCTTAGCGAAGACTCGATCATCGAGAATGCTCCGCTCGACATACTGCCTTGGAACATCCCGGTGAACTCCTATTTGCACGGTATCGATCCATACGACCAACGTGTCGATGTATTGCTGGACGATCTCAGCGGATGGCCACCGACATTCCTCGCCTATGGGGCCGACGAAATGTTCCGCGATGCCATTCGGATGCTCGCGGAGAAGCTCGAGTCTGACGGTGTTGCCCACGAGGCCTTGGAGGTCGAAGGTATGTTCCACGTCTTCCCCTTTCTACTGCCCTGGGCTCGTGAGAGCCGTGACGTCTATCGCCGAGCGGGTGAGTTCGTCCACGAGGCGCTCGCAAAGATTTAGGAGAGATGGCAATTGGGTGGTGTGACCCGCGCGTCCGTCACTCGCACTTCTCTCGGCCGGGCCGTTATTGCGGCAAGGCGTCTGTGAGAGGTGTGAGAGTACTGCGTATGCTCCAAAGAAGTGACTACTCGTCGCCGGGTATGCGAACCAACGCGTGTGACCTCGAGCATTACGTTGGCCGCGCTTCTCCTTGCCGTCTTGGCGGGCCCGGCCTCGGCTCGAACAATCGAGGTCCTTCCCCATGCGGGTTCCACCACCGATTGGACCGTTTATCACCACGACCCTTCGGGCTCGGGACTCGATACTTCGGGCACGTCCCTGTCGCCCCTCAGGCCGGCATGGACTTCAGCTTCCCTGGACGGTCAGCTATACGGGGAGCCTCTCGAAGCCACGGGCCGGGTGTACGTAGCCACTGAAGCTGACACGGTATACGCCCTCGCTGCCAGCAGCGGCACCGTGCTCTGGAAGACCACGGTGGGCACCCCGGTCCCGAGTGGGGACCTTCCTTGCGGGGACATCGCCCCCACGGTTGGTATCACTTCGACACCGGTCATAGACAACGCCCGGGGCGAGATCTTTGTGGTGGACGACGAACTCGACTCGGGCGTCCCGTCTCATGTCCTCGTTGCCCTCGACATGTACACCGGGACGGTGTTGCTACGCCAGAATGTGGACCCCCCGGGAGTTCTCACCTCTGCCATTCTTCAGCGAACCGCGCTCAATTTGGACGAGGGCAATGTCGTCTTCGGATATGGGGGAAACGACGGGGACTGTTCGAGGTATCACGGATGGGTGGCCTCGGTTCCCGAGAACGGTGGACCCATGGCGACGTTTGAGGTGGACCGCGGCGCCGGACAAAGCCAGGGCGCGGTATGGATGGGCGGCGCGGCCCCGATAGTCGATGCGTCGGGGAACGTCTGGGTGGCTGTTGGCAACGGTTCGGTCAGCTCGTCGGGGGGTACCTACGACGACAGCGACTCAGTGCTCGAACTGACGCCCTCGCTAGGCCTCGAGCAGTTCTTTGCGCCCTCGGGTTGGGCGAGTGACAACGCCAACGACAGGGACCTCGGGTCATCTTCCCCCGCCCTCTTGCCTGACGGAACAGTGGTGCAAGCCGGTAAATCGCAGACTGCCTATCTGTTGAATCAGTTTGCTCTGGGTGGCATCGGTGGCCAGGAAAGTAACATCTCAGTCTGCAGGGGCAATGATGTCGATGGGGGAGATGCCGTCTCTGGAAACGTCGTCTATCTGCCCTGTCAGGGCGGAGTAACTGCCGTGTCGGTGAATTCGCCGACGATGACCCAACTCTGGCAGACCTCCACCGGTTCGGGCGGCCCACCAATCGTGGCCGGTGGACTGGTCTGGACGATCAACCAAAGTGGCCAAGTCTTCGGGTTGGATCCGGCTACGGGGACAAGCGTGGTGCAAGTCTCCGTAGGCTCGGAGGCCAATCACTTTCCCACGCCGTCAGTAGGGGACGGGCTTCTCCTCGTCCCGGCTACTGACCAGGTCGTAGCCTTCCAGGGACCCGCCGGCCTGCCCGGCCCACCTTCGCTGCCGCCTCCCGCTCCACCGGGGTCGTCGTACTGGCTCGTCGCCTCCGACGGGGGGATCTTCACCTTCGGAGACGCCACCTTCTTTGGGTCAACGGGCAATCTCCATCTCAATCGTCCCATCGTGGGCATGGCGGCCACCCCCGACGGCAAGGGCTACTGGCTCGTCGCCTCCGACGGGGGGATCTTCGCTGAAGGAGACGCCACCTTCTTTGGGTCAACGGGCAATATCCACCTCAACGATCCCATCGTGGGCATGGCGGCCACCCCCGACGGCAAGGGCTACTGGCTCGTCGCCTCCGACGGGGGGATCTTCGCTGAAGGCGACGCGACCTTCTTTGGGTCGACGGGCAATATCCACCTCAACGATCCCATCGTGGGCATGACGGCCACCCCCGACGGCAAGGGCTACTGGCTCGTCGCCTCCGACGGCGGGATCTTCGCTGAAGGCGACGCGACCTTCTTTGGGTCGACGGGCAATATCCACCTCAACGATCCCATCGTGGGCATGGCGGCCACCCCCGACGGCAAGGGCTACTGGCTCGTCGCCTCCGACGGGGGGATCTTCACCTTCGGAGACGCCAACTTCTCCGGGTCTGAAGGCGGGGTCCCCCTGAGCAAACCCATTGTGGGCGTGGCCGGCGTTCCCAACAGCTAACGGCGCGTTGGAGTCGCTTCCGGCTCAGGCGAAGAAGGCGAAGGCCCGGGTCTCGACGCTGGAGCGGGTCTCGACGCCGGGCGGGCACGTCGGGTCGTTGAAGGCGGTGTGCGCCACGCGGGAGGCGTGGCGGCTATCGCTATCGTGTGCTTTGAAGACGAGCACCTCTTCGGGTGTCATGTCACGGAAGTAACACCAGCGATGGTTCTCGTTGTAGGCGTAGCCGGTGGTGTCGTGACGGATGGCCCCCGAGAGCTCCATCGTGACCGCCGTGACCGTGATCTCGTCAGCCCGGGTCAGCGTTTGCGCATCGCAGACCGCCAGCGGGATGTCCTGGGGCGGCTGGCTCGTGGCGCGCCACATGTTGTACGCGGCCCAGCGGGGGTACTGGCTCACGTCGAAAGCGTCGGTGATGATGTTGAGCAGTTGGAGCACCGAGGAATCAGTGTTGTCCGCGTGGGGGTAACGCGCCGGCTTGGCGTTGGGGAGGGCGGAGAGCTTGTCGACCTCGCGCTCGCCGTAGCGTTTCTTGCCAGCGGACATGACGATGACCAGATCAGCGCCGGTGACCTCGGCCAGGAGATCTGACATCTCGTGCGCATAGTGCTGATCGACCAGTGGATGCACCTGCATCATCTCGAAGTTCGAGACGGCGCTCCGGTGATCGACGAGGACGAAGCCGTTCTCGTCGAGGACCAGCGTGTCCCGAATCGGCCGGACGTCATGCACCATCACCGAGGTCCCCGGGGTGATGATCATCGTCGTCCGATCGTCTTCCTCGCTCCAGAACTCCAGCGGCGAACCGGAAGCATCGACGCGCGTGTGAAGGTAGTTGACCACGGCGCTCACCTCATCGACCGACGCGGTATCGACAACCACCGGCGTTCCTCCTCTGCTCTCGCTGTGCGGACAAGCCTACCCACATGCGATAGGCGGTCGACCTGGCCGGCTGATCGTGCCGTTCAGCCCAGGCGGTCGAGGACCCCGAGACGCCGAAACGTGTTCACATAGTCGATGACGAGGGTCTCGTGCACTTTCCACTCCTCAACCGAGTGGGTGCCGTAGGAGCCGATTCGAGCGACGGTAGCCGGCGCCATGCCCCTGAACGCCGGCTCCGGGTCATCGGTGTCCAGTTCATAGAAGTGCATGTAGCGCGGCGAGCCTCCGTCCCGGTTCTCGTACGGTGTGATCATGGTGAAATGGGGTGGTGACGCGGCTGCGATGTCCCGGATGTGGACGAAGTCACCCCAGTCGCGCAGCGTCTGACCTTGCTCAGGCGTCGGGGGGCTGATCAGTACAAGTTCGAGTCCGAGCGTCGGCTTGTCCGAGATGGTCCCCTGGCCGGGTCGACGGTAGTGGTCGAAGCAGTACCCGGTGATGTCATCGGGAACCGATCCTGCCCCTTTCGGGGCCTCGAACTCCGGCTCGGCCTCGTAGACGCCGAGGACGGCGAACTCGGGCAGGGTCCTCGGAAGGTCCTCCCGGAACGGCACACAGTTGGCCCACCAGGTAGCGCGTTGGACACCGGGCAGGGCGAGCACCTCGGGCACCCGCTCGGCGGCGTACTGCTCGGGCGGTCGATCGGTCATCTCCAGGTAGAGGACGGGAGTGGTGCGGTCTTCCATGGTCAGTCACTTTCTGATCGGCAATCCAGCTGGACTCTACTCACGGCCGTGAACCGGGACCGAAATGGGTCGGCCACGGCGCTTCCGACAGTCTGCGCAGCGAAATGGAAGCGGGATCAGGCGGTCAATGCTGTCGAGTTGCTGAGTATCAATGTCCCATGACGTCAGCTCGCGCTTGCGGTGTCCGTGCCGGAAAGGTCCGTGCCGCAGAAGGGCTTGCTCGACACGGGAACGAGTCCGTTGGGTTTTGCTTGCAAGAACCACCGGCAACCTTTGGGGAGGTCGTGGCCTGATATCGAGGTCATCTATAACATTCCTCGGGGCCCTGGTCTCACTCGCCTCACAGCCGAGTCGCTCATGCGTTCACGGAGCGTGCAAATAGGTGTCGGGAAGGGCGACGGGACGCCAACTGCACGCGGTTCAGCCTCCAGCGCTGAAATCGAGTGCCGGCTGGCGAGGTACCGCCGCGACCGAGGGGATGCTGGCGCTGGCTCCGGTCCGCAGGACCGCGTCCACCAGCGTGACGAGCGCGTCGACTTCCATCAGCGAACCTGAGAGAAGGCCCCTGGCCAGCCAGACGGGGAAGAGCTTTCCGAGCAGATCGGCATCCCATCCGTCCATGAAATGTGACGCCGCGACACCTTCGCCGCCGGCGCAGTCGCCGACGATGACTCGTGTGAATCCAACGTTCGGATGCTCGCTGCGCCAGGCTTCAACGAGCTTGTCGAGCGCAGCTTTGGTGACGTTGTAGGCGGCAAGCCCTGGCCATGGTGGTGTCATCGACGCGCTGATCGAGGAGAGGTAGGCGACTACGCCGCCGCTCTCGACGAGATGGGGGAGCGCCGTTGCAGTGAATGTCGACGCCCCTACGACATTGGTGCCGAAAAGCCGGTGCCACGTGTCTGGGTCCAGCTCTTCGATGCGGCTGAGGGCGCCGACGCCACTGGCGTAGACGACGCCATCGATGCCGCCGAGCTCGCCGACTGCCTCGGCGACGGCGGCACGGCAAGAAGCCGGATCGGTGACGTCGCAGACGATGGCCCTGGCGTCGTGCCCCGCCTCTGCTGCGGCGTCGACGAGGAGGTCATGCCGTCGTGCCATCAGCGCGACCTTTGCGCCCCGCTGGGCTAGGCCGATGCCGATGCAGCGGCCCAATCCCGTGGATGCGCCGACGACGACCACCCTCACGTCGGCGCCTCGCTCATCGTGTGCCGGTTGATCGATGTCACTGGTCCTCCTGCTCCGGATTATTGAAATCGACGTCGATGCTAGCCATTCTGCAGGCGGCCGTCAGTCGCCAGAGGCGCCATAGCACGCTTCGTCCTGGGCAGCGGTTTCGAGCACCCCGTCACGTTGAATAGGACCCGGACCTGGCACGATCGGGCGCGGAGACTGGCTTGACCTGCCGCACGCCTGCACAATGATCAACGAAGGACGTGCGGACACGACGGCGCACGAGTATCCCTGGAGGTCTCATGATGGACGATATCGAAGCGCTCAAGCAGCTCAAAGCCCGCTACTGCCGCACCATGGACACCAAGGACTGGGGGGCAATGCGGCAAGTGTTCACTGACGACGTCACAATGGACACCGTGGCCTCAGGTGGAAGTGTCATGACCGGCGCCGACGATTTCCTCACCTTCCTCGTCGAGACAATCGGCGACGTGATCACCGTCCACCAGTGTCATACGCCCGAGATCGAGCTCACCTCCGCGACGACGGCGGTGGGTATCTGGGCGATGGAGGACATGCTGCGTTTCCAGGACGGTTCGGAGTTGCATGGTTACGGCCATTACCACGAGACCTACATCGCGCGAAATGGTGAGTGGCGCATCAGCTCATCGACACTGACCCGACTGAGGATGGACTTCACGCCGGCACCGGCTACGTGATCGCCGAGTGACTCGGTGAAACGCAGATCTATAGGCGCGCTCGAGGTCTCGATCATTGGCCTCGGCGGGAACAACTTCGGAACCGACTTCTTCGGCGCACGATGCGACCAACGAGAGGTCACTCGCATCGTCAACGCAGCCCTCGATGTCGGCATGAATCTCATCGACACCGCGGAGGAGTACAGCATCAGGTCGTTCCTCGGCGAGGGTCATTCAGAGGAATTCATCGGCGTTGCATTGGGAAACCGGCGCGACGAAGCCGTGATAGCCACCAAGTTCTTGAACAGCGACGAGCACGACCCCACCCAGCGAGGCGCAACCCGCATCATCGCGTCGGTCGAGGCCAGCCTTCGCCGGCTCGGGACCGACCGGATCGATCTGTTCCAACAGCACCAACCCGACCCGCACCTGCCCCTTGAAGAGATCCTTG
>Ga0307373_10010377_pt1 | contig 13709 bp, 11 predicted proteins | sample OX2MG_FD_202534 | JGI IMG/M metagenome (GOLD analysis project Ga0307373, IMG submission 202534) | Soil microbial communities from Risofladan, Vaasa, Finland - OX-2 | ecosystem: Environmental > Terrestrial > Soil > Coastal area > Acid sulfate soil | place: Finland: Risofladan, Vaasa | collected... | reverse complement strand
CGCAGTGTGAAGGAACAGGTGGCAAAGATCAATCAGTTGGTGCGTGCCGAAAATACACGGCACGTCCCTTCGCGTGGGCTGCACCGACGGTTCCATCTTCGCCAAAGTCCAGCGACTATACGAACGTATTCCCGGGACTGGGCTCTAGCAGGCTGCTGAAAAATTGGGCGGGGCGGGCAATTTCTGATCTCGTTTGCGTCATTTCCGAGTGCTGGGCGTTTTGGGGCTGGTTTTTCGCGCTGCCGAGCGCCCCAGGTGGGCGTTTCAGCACTATGCAGAGACACTTCGGCCCGGACTTACTGCGCTCGAACTGCAGCGGCCATAAGATTTCGCATGCGCACCAGGTTGTAGGCGGCGCACGCAAAGCTGAACATTCAATCGACCTTCAATGTTCCCCGCAAGAGCCGCTCGCTGCGCACCGAGCACAGCATCTGCAAAAGCTGCGCACGCAACAACTGCTTCGGCGGAATCGCGACAAGCTTGCGATCATTCCACCGGGAAACCGTTTCGATTCGTGCGTTCTCAACACCGCGGTGCTTACGCGATACGGATCGAAGCCATTTTGTTGAGCTTCTCCTAAATCCAGGCATGAATTCTGAACGCGTTCCCAGTCATCGACATAGCGTCTTATGACGCAATCAGATTTGTCGAGTAGCATCGCTCGGGCACGCCGGTCCGCCTCTGGAGGAGTTTCTCCGAATCCGAGCGCGAGGCAAAAATCCCCGCGGCACGCTTGCAGATCGATCTCCGCGGTCAATGTGCGATGTTCCCATCCATAGCCCGTGTATAGAACCAAGTCATGCGCTTGTGCTCGCTTATGTCCGTCCAACCATCGCTGCGCCCGACGTAACCACGGCTCCTGCCAAGAAAGGGGATCGAACATGCGAGCGACAGAACGATATCGCCTCGCTGGGCAAAGAGCATCGGTATGCTCTTGTAATCGCCCAGCCATCCATCATTGCCGTGCCCCTGGTCGTTGACGTGGGGCGCCAACAGAAGATAGAGGCGGTCACAACCGTCCTTACGATGCGATAGCGGTTCAACTTGAACCCATAAAGCCACCTCCGCGATTTTCAAACCAGCCAATAGCTTTCCGGACGGTCAAAATCACGTCAGGCGGCGAAGCGCACGGCGCGCCTCGGGAATCACCAATGGCACGGAGGCAAACGTAGCTGCGGAAGCAAGGAGACACCAAAAGCACAAGGTACGGTGTTTCCGCCATTCCTCAAGCGTGTATTTGGCCGCCACAACGGCATCGAACCCTACCTTCGCGGCCAGCGCGATGGGAAGCAACGGTTGCTCGTTCGCTCTGTCGGGCGACCCCATCGCGGCTAAGGTCATCGTCGCCGCATAACTACCCATAGCCAGAACGGCATCAGGCGTTGCGAGGAGTGAATAAGCCTTGGCTGATCCAGTGATATTGTCTGAATCGAATCGAGGCAAGCGTGGTTCCGGAACGTGTTTCAGTATTCCCAATTGATACAATGCGATTACGCCCATCGAAGCATTCGCTGCCAGGAATAATCCGAATACACCGCGGCGGCGTCGAACAGACTTGCGTGAACCATGGCGAAGGTCTGAACCCAACGCCTCGGATTTTTGTTTGTTTTTTTGAATTAGTTCCATCGCCTCCCCCCGAGCACGGCCGCGCAAGCCAGGACCGCAACGCCCAAGCCGGCCGCAGTCAGCCAACCACGATGGGTTGTTTGCCAGAGCTGGACGCTATTGTCATGCGCTTCATTGTCAAAGATTCCGTGAGCGCCATGGTCTCCCGCGACCGGCTCAAACAGATTGTTGGGACGATCAGTGCTGATCGGTTCATCTGTTTGTTGGCCATCGTAGCAGGTGCGTGCGAGATACAGATCCAGCAGCCCCGGCGCAATCTTGTTAGCCTCGATGGCTTGTACTGTGGGTCCACCGACATAAACTTCCCGGCGCTTGTGATGCGCCGCCCAAACAATGGCTTCGGCAGCGACTTCGGGCTGAAAGATAGGTGGAACCGGCTGTGGATGACGCGGAAGATTCGTTTTGCACCAATCGAATTGTGGAGTGTTCAGTGCCGGCATCTGCACCATCGTCAAATGAATATTGCTGTGATCGTGAATGAGTTCCGAACGCAGGGAGTCGGTAAAACCTCTGATGGCGTGTTTTGCTCCGCAGTAGGGAGCTTGCAAGGGAATCGACCGATACGCGAGCGCGGAGCCGACCTGCACAATGCTTCCGCGGTTTCGCGGATACATCCTTTTGAGGGCAGCCATTGTGCCGTATACCGTTCCGAGATAAGTGACTTCTGTCGCTCTCTTGAATTCATCCGGAGTGATCTCTTTCAGAGGTGAGAAAATTGTCGTCATCGCATTGTTCACCCAAATATCGATGGGTCCGAATTGCTTTTCGACGGCTTCCGCGGCAGCCTCGACCTGATTGCTGTGAGCAACGTCCGTCGGAATCGCCATCGCTTCGCCGCCATCCGCTTCAACGTCAGATCGAGTCCCTTCCAAGCCATCCTTCCCACGTGCGAGAAGTCCAATGCGCGCGCCTCTGCGCGCAAAAGCCCGAGCTGTAGCCCGGCCAACGCCAGCCGATGCGCCGGTAATAACCACAACTTCGGGGCTGCCGATGTTTCGCGGAGACATTTTCGAGGCTTCCTCCCGCATCAGGCTTTTGGCACTTCAAGTTGCGGCATTGGACGCGCGGAAAATAGACGCCGGCACGGTTTGGCAATCCAGCGTGCCCACCGCGCCGACCGCGCCACTCGAGCGCTATCCGTGGCAATTCCGGTATTGGCATACATCTGCCGGTAGAGCTTCGAGATTAAGATAAAAGCCAGGCGTCCGCGCGGCGACTTCATAAAACGGGATCGTTGCCAGATCGATCGCAGGCTGTAAAAGCGGTCCCAGACAGCTTGCGTGCGTTGCCGAATTTCATCGCCCGACATTACCGGATGCGGACAATACAGCTTGGGACGAAGCGCCTGGGGGATCAGCCAATGCCGGTTCAGCGGAATGCCGCCAATGCGCCGGGGCTCCACTTCCGGGGTCTTTTCCCATTTCGCAAAATCTATCGTGCCGGGAAACGGCGTCAGCATGACGAATTGCGCGAAAGTCACACCGGCGCGTTGTGCCACGGAGACCGTGGCGTCGAAGGTTTCCGGGAGATCGCTGGGAAGGCCGAAGATAAATGACCCCAGCACGTGCACCCCGTGCTGGCGAAACCTCTGCAATTGCTCAACCAGCTTCTCTCCTGAGCAATTAAAGTCTTTGTACACGTCCTTCAACCCTTCCGGCGTTACCGATTCCACTCCGACGAGCGCTCCTTTGATGTGCGCCAGGCGCATGGCGTCGAGATAATCCGGGTCTTCCGCGGCTTCCATGGTGATCTGTGTGAAAAACACCATGTCCTTGGGCAGCAGCGCCAGCTGCTCCATCAATCGGAAACGCTCCGCTCGAATGGCCTTGAGTTCATTGATCCGTTGCGTGTTCCCTTGCCGCATGGCCAACTGAAGGTCCGTTAGCGTGACCGGATAAAAGTTATCGTCGGCCAGCGCAACGAATCGAAACCCCATCCGCCGCAGCTGGACAATCTCCTCGATCACGGCATCGGTGGCGCGCTGGCGCGGCCGCTGGCCATCGGTCCGCCATACCGAGCAGAACGAGCAATGTTTCGGGCACCCGCGCACCGTCTGCACCGACGCCCACATGTAACGGTCCCGCGGAATCAGATCCCAGCGTGCGGGTGTGAAATTCTCGGCTTCCACGCGGCCGCCCAGGTAAATCGGCTGGGGAGCGCCCTTCAAACAGTCGGCCAACACATCCGCCCAGACGATGTCGCCGTCGCCCTTGACCACGGCGTGCGCGCCGCCTAGTCGCTTCGCTTCTTCCGAATACAATGTCGCGTGAATTCCGCCAAAGATGACATAAGCGCCGCGTTCTCGCGCCATTTTCCCCATTTCGTAACCGCGCAGGGCGTTCCCGGTATGGATGCCGATGCCTACGGCATCGCCCGGCTGGATGAGATCCAGGTCCATGGGGCTGAGCGTTTCATCCACGATAGCCGGGTCGCCGAACGTGGCAGGCGTCGCCCCTGCAATCACATAGAGCCACCGGGGCGTGATTACAGCGGTACCGAAGGACACGTGGCTGGGATTTACAAGGTGAACCTTCATGCGCTCATTTCCTTCCTTTCCTTCTCGTGAACAAATTGTAAAACGTTATTACTGGCTCGGATCGAATGTCACGTGAGACGTGGAACGCCCTTACCCCATGTGCCGGGTGGAGACAAGTCGTATCGAATCGGCGGCTGCTTTGTGCCGCGAGGTGATTTTGTAAAAGCCTCGCTCCGCTGGGAAATCAGATAGTCGGCAGTTCGTGCGGCAAGCGCTTGAATTGTGAGCCCGGGATTCGCCGACCCTTGCGTGGGCATGATACTGCCGTCGCACACAAAAAGGTTTGGAATATCGTGTGCTCTCCCGAACCTATCGACAACGGAAGCTCGCGGATCGTTCCCCATGCGCGCTCCGCCCACCAAATGGGCATAACGCGCTTCCTGGACCACTTCCTCCGCCCCAGCCGCTTTCATAATTTCCATGACTTTATTTTTGCCATACTCGATCATCTTTTTGTCGTTGTCATGCAGATTGAATGTGACTTTTGCCACCGGAATGCCGTTGCAATCTTTTTCCGCCGCCAGCTCAACGCGATTGTCTTCCCAGGGAAGGATCTCCCCGAGCAGTGCGATGGCTCCCCAATGGTTGTAGTCCATCATGATCTGGCGCATGCCCCATCCCCACGCGCCTTTGGCAACCATCATTTGCCGGGCAAAGGAAATCGGCAGCGGACCGACAGTCTGAACGGCAAAGCCGCGAGCAAATCCGCGCTTGGGATCGGTTTCGTAGAATTCTTCAGTGAGTGCATGCGCCGGAGGCGCTTTGTACATTCGTACCAGTTCTTTGAATCGGCCAAGGACAACATTTCCTGCTTGCGCCATCAGGTAACGGCCGAGAGTGCCGCTCGAGTTCGCCAGGCCGGCCTCATGGCCTGGACACGCAGAGTTTAGCAGCAGGCGCGGAGTTTCAATGGCATATCCGCAGACAATAACTGCTTTAGCTTTCTGTTCGGCCTCGCGCCCATTGGAGTCGAAGTACGCCACTCCGGTCGCACGTCCGTCGTTGCCCATGTGAATCCGGGATACCATGCAGTGGTCGCGGATTTCGGCGCCGTGTTCGAGCGCATCGGGAACGTGCGATATCAGCGTGCTTTGTTTAGCACCGACTTTGCAGCCTTGAATGCAAAATCCCCGGTAGATGCAATGTGGCCGGTCGCCGTGAGAGCCCGCGAGGATCGCTACCGGACCGCCGATGCTTACGCGGATGCCCAGCTTCGTGCAGCCCTTGATCAAAATGTCCCCGCATGCGCCCATGGGATGAGGGCCATAGGGATAGCCATGCGGATCGCCCCAGGGAAAGTAGGCGGGGCCGGAAACGGGGATTTCCTTTTCGAGCAGCTCGTAATACGGCTTTATTTCTTCATAGGAGATCGGCCAGTCAACCCCGACGCCATCCTCGGAGTGAACGCGGAAATCGGAGGGGTGCAGACGCGGTGTGAAGCCCGCCCAATGAACCGAACCGCCGCCAACTCCTCGCCCGCTGTTGTTGGCGCCAAGGGCGAGAGGATCTTCACCGCCTGTTATGCGCAGTTCATTCCAATAGAGATTGTATGAGCCCGCTTCATCGCTGACCCAATCACGTTCCGTATCCCAGAACGGGCCGGCCTCAAGCCCGACAACGCTAAATCCGGCCCGAGCCAATCGCTGCAACAGCACTCCGCCGGCCGCCCCAACTCCTACAATGCAGTAGTCTACCTGCTCGCTGTTTCGGTACCGGCGCATGGGCAGTTCGATGCGCTGCATGGCTCCGAGCATGTGGTTGTGCTCTTGAGCTTTGAAAGGGCCGCCGAAAAGAGGCTCTTTCAATGCGTGCCCCCCTGCCCAGGACTGCCTTTATGTTCCGCGGATCCGCCGACAGGCGTGAACTCTGCCGATGGCGAACCGGGAGGCGCGGCCCATTCATATCGTCGTTCATCTACTTCCCAGGGTTCCGGCTCGCCGCCTTCCAGGCGCATGTAGCCTCGCGGATATGCCGGACCGCCGAATCCGATTTCGTCCCAGGCATAGGGATGTGCGTAATACGCGCCGATTACATCCTGTACAAGAAGAAGCCAGAAGCGATGAACTAGCATCCGTTCCCAGATCTCATGTCCAGCCGGGGGAGCGCCGTCATGCAATGTTTTCAGCACGGCTTCCTGATCAACGGAATCGAGATCGATAAATGGCTTTCGGTACATTTGTTGAGCGATTTCATCGATGCCTCTCAGGCCGAGCCGATAGGCGTCTTGGTCGCTAGGCATGCCTTCGAACCGGTAGCCGTCGAGGCGGTTTTCGTACAGGCGTTCGTCGATATAATTGACCGTCGGTATTTTGTGGAATTCGTCGCGATCGTCCTGGGGCAGGATTCGGTTGCATACAGCGGTCATCAAGCGCGCTTCTTCGAGAGAAAAAAAGCGAATTGAAGGGATTTTCTCTACTCTGGCGAGGACGATTGTTCGTGTAGCCTGGTCCCAATAATCCTTCTGGCTGAGCGTACTGAAACCTGGGTAGTAGCCGGGTTGCGCACGTCGCGCCAAGGGTTTTCCCGTGTTCGGATCGACGGGTCTTCCATCATGGCTTGATCCGGGCATCAACGTTCTCTCCGAAACATGCTGGCAAGTAAGCCAAGAAATCCACATGCCGCGAAAAGCAGCGGAGCAAAGATGGGTGGGCCGAACATGATGTTGTAAACAGGGTGCTTCAAGCCGCCAGGGCGGCGCGCGACACCCCGTGCGTGATAATAAAATCCGGCGGCGCCGTCCGCGATTGCCAGCGCGGAAACGGTCGGCAAAAGTTTCTTGGCCACCCGAGGACTCTTTACTGCTCCCAGGGCCGTTCCCACCAGTATGGCGGCGATCATGATCGGGCTCCACTGCGCCTTGTATTTGAAATTGTTTTTGTAATGTGAATAAAGGGCTTCAATCCCGCTGAAAAATGCAGCGGCTGCCGTGGCGACTGCCAAGTGTCGTTGAAACCGCCCCTCTCGTAGTTCCTGAACGACTGTGACTTCATGACGGTCGAGTTTCCGTGGTAATAATTTCGACCATGCCGGAGCCGGAAGTTGCTGAGCCTCTTGCGAGGAGCCCTCGCGTCTTAAAAACGAAGCCACTAATCCGAGATACGCGCTCGTTCCGAATAGGAGAGGCGCGAAAATTGGCGGGCCCATAATTACGTTGAACACAGGCAGCCGCCAACCTCCCGGCTTCCGTTGTATCCCTCGCACATGAAAGCCGAATCCAATAAGGCAATCGGCAAGAGTCACCGCAGACACAGCGGGCAAAATAGTGCGGGCCGCCCGGCGATTCGCTGCCGCCGAAATACCGGAAACGAAGAGTGCCCCGCTGAGTACGACCGGCGTGTACATGACGGGATTGCTGTAACTGCCGCGATAGTGCTCGTAAGAGACTTCGAGTCCGGCGATTAAGCTCGATAGACCCGCAATCAGCGCCAGACCTCTTTGAAATCTTCCTTCCCTTATCTGATGCGCGATTCCGTGTTCCAAACTCTCGATCTCATCCAGAAGATCGCTGCCGGTGGACCGGTCTCTCTCTGCCTTCACAAGGGAATCCATTGATGCACCGCCATCTCTCGTTGTCTTCGTCAGCCGGCTCAAATGACTTCGCGGACTTTGTCCTTCAGAACTGTCTTGATAATTTTCCAGCTGTTTTTCTGGCCTCTCGCAAGCGATTCCGCAAATTTGAACGCTTGCTCGGAAGTAACGTTGCCCGGAAGAGGAGGTTCGTTGGCGTCTACCACGGCTTGAACAACCGCCGGTCCCTTACAAGCTAGGGCCTCTCGTAAAATGGATTTCGCCTGTTCCGGTTCTTCGATCGTGTAGCCGGCGGCGCCGCAACTCTTCGCAACGCCGGCAAAATCGATGGGTTGCAGCTCCACTCCAAACTCAGGATTTCCCTCCTGCACCATCTGCTCCCATTTGATTTGTCCGAGCACATTATTCTTAATGACGATCACCTTAACCGGCAGTTTGTACTTCACCAGCGTCGCAATCTCGCCCATCAGCATCGTCAGCCCGCCATCTCCGACGATGCAGACGACTTGTCTTCCAGGAAATGCGACAGCGGCTCCTATGCTATAGGGAAGGCCATTTGCCATGGTTGCCAGCGAGCCCGACAATGAAAACTTCATATCGCCGCGCATTTCGATGTAGCGGGCGCTCCAGGTGGCGATGGTCCCGCTATCCGATGAGACGATCGCATCGTCGTCCAGAAGCTTGCTCAGAGTCCATGTAACCACCTGCGGCTTCATTGGCTTATCTTTGCGCGTGCCTCGTTCTTCCATGAGCCGGTTCCATTTCTTCATATTCTTCTGGGCCGCGCTCAAGAAGCCTTGGTCTTTTTTCTTGCGGATCAGAGGCAGCAATGCTTGCAACACCGCGCGGCATTCGCCTGTCAAGCCAACTTCGACGGGATGGCGCAAGCCGATGCGGGCTGGATCAATGTCAATTTGGACCGTCTTCGCACCGCCCGGCTTCGGGTAAAACTCCATATAGGGGAATCCGCTTCCGGCAATGATCAGGGTGTCGCATTCTTGCAAAGCTTCTTGCGAGGGTGCGGTACCGAGCAACCCGATCCCTCCGGTCGTGTACGGGCTCTGGTCCGGCACGACCGCTTTTCCTAGCAACGGTTTGATGATAGGCCCGGCTACCTTTTCTGCGAGCTGCAATGCCTCAGCTCTGGCCTTCAGGCAGCCAGCTCCCGCTAGAATCGCCACCTTCGAGCCCCGATTGATTATTTCAGCGGCTTCTTCGAGCGATTGTTGAGACGGCGTTGGATGGGCCGCCGCGTACAAGTCCGAGCTGTGCCTTGGTATGTTGGCATTCGACCTCTCTTCATCGCGTGATGTCCATTCCTGAATATCCTTGGGAATCGTGATGTGGCTTACGGTGCGACGCGTTAAAGAAGTCTTGATAGCTTCATCGACAAGATTGTTTACATGGCCGGGTCCCATAATTCGCTGGTTAAACTCGGCGACATCCATGAACAGCTTGTCCAGATCGACGTCCTGCTGGTAATGAGTGCCAATCAAATCGTGAAACGTGTGTCCTGTGATTGCGAGGACCGGCTGGCTATCGCATTTCGCATCGTAGAGTCCATTCAGAAGATGCACCCCACCGGGACCGGAGGTAGCTAGACATACTCCGAGCCGGCCCGAGTACTTGGCATAACCACATGCCGCGAAGGCGGCTGCTTCCTCATGCCTTACCTGAATGAATTTCAATTCATCCTGGTGCGTGCGCAAGGCCTCGAAGATTCCGTTAATTCCGTCGCCGGGAAACCCGAAAATCGTGTCGACGTTCCAGCTGATCAACCGCTCCACCAATAGATCCGCTACCGCCTTCGCCATGATTTGTCTCCACGAACCGTTATGAGGTCGATCTGCACTGATCCACCAATCCTCATGAAGATGCTTTCGCTTGAATGGGCTGCCGAGGTAAGTGATTTGCTTTCGTCGCGGTGAGACTTTCAAGATTTGATTGGAAGTCCGTAAGCAGTTCATAGCCGTTGCTGGTTACCGCCACCATGTCGCAGTGGCGCACGCCGCCGTAGCCCTCGATGTAGACGGCAGGTTCAACGTTAAAGACCATTCCTTCTTCGAGCACATCCGAAGATCCGGCATGGATTCGGGGGCTGCTGTAGGCACTCATCGGCGAAAAGCCGACTCCGTGGCCCGTTCCGTGTTTGAGATACGGCCCGAGCCCAAAATCCCGGATGACTTGTCGCGCTGCTGCGTCGACTTCTGCCGCCGGCATCCGCGGCTTGATTGCCGCCAGCGCGGCCTTGCGGGCCGCAAAGACCGCAGCGTACATTTCCTCTTGTCTCTCGCCCGGAGGTTGTAATGTGAAAGTACGTGTGATGTCCGTCCAAAAGCCGTCGAAGTACGAGTTGCAATGCATCATCACTAAGTCGATCGATTCGAGTTTCCGCCGTCGCGTACGCGCATAGGCCGCATATGCTTTGGCCGAATTTGGACCGGACATGCAGAACGCGAAGCCATCGTTCCTGTGGATCCAAGGCCCGGAAACTTCGGTCCTGCTGAGAGGCGCGCGAAATAGTTCAGCGGCTTCGGGCTCTCTCATTCCAGCATGGAGCTGGGGTGCGGCCAATTCGTATGCGCTTTTGACGATAGCGCACGCCTGGCGGATTCTCCCAAGTTCAGCCGGCGTTTTAATGGATTTCAAATTGTGGATCCATTCGTCGATGGGAATCAGCGTTGAAGCAGGAAGCAATTCGTGCAACATATCAGGGAGCTTGCTGCCGAAGAGATGGATTGCAAGGTAAGAGGCCGCCTGAGAGCTGGGCCCGGATTCAATACCGATTTGTCCGGGTATAACTTTGAGCTGATTCAAAATATGGGCGAGGTGCGGCTTCACCGCCGCCGAAACGCTGGACATCTCGTCCAATGTTTCTGGCACGAATGCCTCGATCGAGTCCGCAAAACCGGCTCCGGCAAGGTCAGCTTCATCTTCAGGAACCAGTAACACGGTGGGACCACCGCAAACACAAATGGCTATGCTTTCGCCTACGACCGGCCAGTACCCAGTCAACAGCAGGACATTCGAAGGGAGCGAACAAACCACAGCCGCCAACCCTGCCGTATGAAGATTCTCTTGGATCCTGGACATGCGTTCAGAATCCATGGGCTCACCTATGCTCTATATCGTTCGGCATTGGCTCTCTTGAATTCGAGGCCCATTCCGGGTCGTGAAAGGTCGGGACGAAGACGGCCGCCAACGGGCTGGATAACACCATCAAAGAACATCTTCTCTATTCGGACGTGGTCATGGAAATACTCGATATTCCGTAGACACGAGATGGCACAACAGGGATGCAGATGAAGCGAAGGCGATGTATGCGCCGACATCGGCATGTTTGCCGCTTCGCACAGCGCCCCGACCCGCAGGAATTCGCTGATGCCAGCGCACCGTGTCGCGTCCGCCTGTTGAACATCCACCGCTTCCGCGTCGAGCATCCTCTTGAAGTATAGTATCTCGTAGCCATATTCCCCGGCAGCGATGTCCATCCGCGCGGGGGCTCGATCGCGAATCAATCGCAATCCTTCCAGGTCGTCCGACGTAACCGGCTCTTCAAACCAACTCACATCGAATTCCTCGAAGCGTTGCGCCATCCTTAACGCTTGCTTCCGCGAATAAGCTCCGTTTGCATCAACATATAACGCCACATCACGACCGATCGCCTCTCGCGCAGCTTTTACCCGGTCGGTATCCTTATCTGGCTCTCGGCCGATCTTCATTTTCACGGCCTTGATCCCCTGCTCCGCCCAGCCGCTCAGTTGTTTTTGTAGCCGGCCGACCGAATACGAAGTGAAGCCGCCGCTGCCGTAGATTTCAATGCTCGGTTGCGCCGCGCCAAGCAACGACACCAATGGAAGATCAAGCAGCTTGGCTTTCAGGTCCCACAAAGCGCAGTCAACCGCCGCAATAGCCATTGAGCAGATGCCCGGGCGTCCCAGGTTGCGAATGACGTGTCTCATGGCCGACCAGCAATCCGGCACCGCCATGGCATCCGTTCCACGAATGAGAGGAATCAGTGTGTGCTCAATTAGGCCCGCCGTCGCCACATCGGCGTACGTGTAGCCCATCCCGACTTTGCCGGCTGCGCTCGCGTGCACCAAAACCAGCGTTGTCTTGTCCCATGCGAGCGTGCCGTCCGATTCCGGGGAATCCGTCGGCACCGTGTAGGCCGCCACCGAAACGGCACGAATCGGGCAGTCCTTTTTATTCAACACGGCCTCCGGTCGCATCGTCCCATCTGTAACATGCAGAACTGGGATCGCTAAGTTTTCAAAAAGTATCCGGCTGAATCGGTTGTAATCGCGCGAGAGCGGAACAGTGCGGACTCCACAACTTATTTACGGCCTTTGTGATCTTTGGTTCTTTCGATTTTGGGAACGCCGATTCGCTTTCCGTGTAAGCCGCTTCTATCTTCAAATCGCACCAACCTTAATGACAATGGGTCATATGTACTCTCAAAAGAAACAGCCGTAATCGGTGGAGCGAATGGTATTGCCCTGTCGGCTCGGCGGGCGGTCAGTTTTATGGTTTCTTTACTTCTCGTGTGGGCTGCAATTCATGAGGTTTGAATTGGACAACTTACTTTTCTACGACTTGGTTCCACGAATAAGATTCGTCTTGACCCAACACCGGCGCAAGCGGAGGAATCGCCGCCACGGCGATCTTGAAGCCGGGCAACTTATCGCATTCGCCGTACACAGTGGTTGGGGCAACCACGGCTCGAAAAGAGAGTCGATGATAACGGTTATGGCGCAATTCGGCGGCGTTGTCACAGGGACAAATAGAAAACTAAGATAGTGGCAAGGGCTGAATTCCCGAAGGGAAAGGCTTGCGGCAAGCGAAGACGAATGCGGGAGGCAAATTGCGCCAGATAATCCGCTGCTGAATGGAGCCGAAATACCGGTGCAGCAGCCGCACAAGATCGAACCGACGTACTTGCCCATCCTTCATCTGCAAGCGGTGGAAATATTGATACTGAGTGAAAACGCCCGTATCGCCGAGCAGGCTGGCAAGTTCGCTGAGAAAAGCGTGGCGCTGAGAATCGGGCATCAGACCCAAGGCTAGAGAGGAGACGACCGCGTCCACACGCTCGTAGCCGCGCCGGCGCACCTCCTTCCGGATCATCGCCGCGCTGGCATGGATAACATCCAGGCGCGGATCGCAGACATTGGACTTCAAATATTCGTAAAAGCGGGAATTGATCTCGAAAGCCAGCAGAGCAGCATCTCCCGGAAGCCGGTCGAGCAATGCTTGCGTCACGGCGCCCGTTCCGGGACCCACTTCCACAACGATGCGGGCCCGCTGCAGTGGAAGCGGCCGCAGCATGGCCTGAGCAAGGTAACGTGAACTGGGAGCTACGGCGCCGACGGTACGAAAGTCGGCCACGGCCTGTATCGCAAAAGTTGTCAGATCCATCGTTGCATGGCAATTCTGTCTGTATCGATCGAGATATCAAACCAGCGTGGGCGAGAATCCGTAGTTCCGCTGGCAGAACTCGGTCTGATACATTGTCCCCGGCAAAACGACGGCGCCCTATGTTTCGAAAGCGGCTCGCAGATCCCGAGCCCTGACAAGGCTACTCGGCAAAGCACGGAACGTAAAGAGTGAAATTGAGCAGTGTCTTAGCTCAATAATTCCGTCGCCTCATAACGGCAACGTGAAAATGTCATGAGACAGGAGACATTCACATTGAGTCAGAAGGAACTACAGCGAGTGACCCGATTACAATCGCCGCTTCGCTCACTCTCCCCGCGATGCCGAAAAGGCCTGGCGACCGGCTCCGCAAAATCTCGAACGCATTTGCTGCTTCACCCATGAACGCATCGTCAGCAACGACAACGTCGTGCAATGGGGCGGGTGACCTGACCGGGCTTTTTTGTACCAGCGGGAGAGAGAGAGAATTCACTCTGGAGGGAAGCTGGTATGCCGATGAGGAGATACAAGGCGGAGCAGATCGTGACGCTGCTGCGTCAGGTTGAAGTGGAACTGGCGAATGGAAAGACGACCCCGCAAGCCT
>Ga0307373_10010374_pt1 | contig 13711 bp, 12 predicted proteins | sample OX2MG_FD_202534 | JGI IMG/M metagenome (GOLD analysis project Ga0307373, IMG submission 202534) | Soil microbial communities from Risofladan, Vaasa, Finland - OX-2 | ecosystem: Environmental > Terrestrial > Soil > Coastal area > Acid sulfate soil | place: Finland: Risofladan, Vaasa | collected... | reverse complement strand
CCCCCCGCGCCCGCGGCACCGCCGACCGCCCCGGCAGGCGCGGGGGGCGCGTAATGGCGGTCATCGCCGGAGTGGAGCTCGCCGAGATCGGGCTCCCGGACTTCGGGCTGCCCGCCGTCGAGCCATCCGTTCCGGCCGCGACCTACCAGGCACGGCTGACGGCTGCCGCGAGCGCGGCCGCCGAGGCCGGGCTGGACGCGTTGCTGGTCTACGCCGATCGCGAGCACTTCGCGAACCTGTCCTACCTGACCGGCTACGACCCGCGGTTCGAGGAGGCGCTCCTCATCCTGGTGCCCGGCCGGGCGCCGGTGCTGCTGGTCGGCAACGAGGGCGTCGCGTACGCGGCGGTGGTGCCCGCCGGGATCGACGTCATCCGCTACCAGAGCTTCAGCCTGGTGAGCCAGCCCCGGTCCGACAGCAAGCTGCTCGGCGAGCTCCTCGCCGGGGCGGGCCTGGGCACGGGCGCGGGCGCGGGCCCAGGGGCGGTGCAGACGGTGGGCATCGCCGGCTGGAAGTACTTCGGCCCGGCCGAGGGCGAGCGGGCCAGCGGCTGGATGGAGGTGCCGGCCTACCTCGTGGACGAGGTGCGGGCGCTGGGCTGCGAGCCGGTCAACGCCTCCGCCATCTTCATCCAGCCCGGCCGCGGCCTGCGGCTGGTCAACGACGTGGACCAGATCGCCTGCTTCGAGTTCGCGGCCACGCACGGGTCGGAGTCGATGCGCAGGCTGCTGCTGGGCGTGCGGCCGGGCCTGACCGAGCACGAGGCGTTCGCGCTGTACCGGCCGATCGGGCTGCCCTTCTCCTACCACCCGCTCGTGCTCAGCGGCGAGCGGACGGAGCTCGGGCTGGCCAGCTCCTCAGGGCGGGTGCTCCGCCGCGGTGATCCGATGAGCGCCGGCCTCGGCTACTGGGGCAGCAACATCGCGCGCGGCGGCTTCCTGGCCGGCTCCGCCGCGGACCTGCCCGCCGCGGCCGCCGGCTACGTGGACCGGCTGGTGGCGCCGTACTTCGCCTGCGCCTGCGAATGGTACGAGACCATCGGCATCGGCGTCACCGGCGGCGAGCTGTTCGACCTAGTCCGGCGGCGCCTCGGCGACCCGTTCTTCGGGGTGCATCTCAACCCCGGCCACTTCATCCACCTGGACGAGTGGCCAAGCTCCCCGGTCTCCCCCGGCTCCGCGGTGGCCCTGCGGTCCGGGATGACGCTGCAGCTCGACATCATCCCGGCGACCGGCACGGCCTACCACACGACCAACATCGAGGACGGCGTGGCGCTCGCCGACGAGGCGATGCGCGCCGAGCTCGCGGCCCGGTACCCGGACCTGTGGCAGCGGGTCGGCCGCCGCCGCGCGTTCCTGGCGGACACGCTCGGGATCCGCCTCAAGCCAGAGGTCCTGCCGCTGTCTAACCTGGCCGGCTACCTGCCCCCGTACTGGCTGGCGCCGAACCTGGCCATGCGCCGAGCCTGACCCGTCCGCCAGCGGTCTTCCCGCCAGGGCTCCTCACCCCGCGCGGGTGACGCATCCGGCGGTCCGGCGCGAGATCGTAGCTTCCTCTGCTGGGCGGGGTGAGGAGAGCCGACGATGACGGTGCTGACGGCCAAGGAACAGCTGCGGCCTGCGCAGCGGTACCAGCTCGAGACGGCGCTGGGGCCCCTGACCGTGGCCGAGCGCGCGGCCAGGGGCACGGAGGCCCGGGCGGCGGTGCCCAGGGAAGACCACGCGAGGTTCGACCCGCCGCCCGACCGGGCCGACCCGATCGCGCTGCTGGAGGAACAGGCCAGCTCGCGGGTGCCGGAACTGGTGCCGATCCGGTGGGGCCGGATGATGGTGTCCCCGTTCACCTTCTACCGCGGCGCGGCCCTGCCGATGGCCAGCGACCTGGCCGCCACCCCGGTGTCCGGGCTGGCCGTCCAGGCCTGCGGAGATGCCCACCTGTCGAACTTCGGCATCTTCGGCTCGGCCGAGCGGCGCCTGGTCTTCGACGTCAACGACTTCGACGAGACCACGCCCGGCCCGTGGGAGTGGGACGTCAAGCGGCTGGCCGCCAGCATAGAGGTGGCCGCCCGGGCGAACGGGTTCAGCGGGAAGCAGCGACGCAGGATCGTCTCGGCGACCGTGGCTCGCTACCGGCAGGCGATGCGGACGTTCGCCGAGCTGACCAACCAGGACATCTGGTACGCCCGCGCGGACATGAACGAGCTGCGGCAGCAGTTCGAGTCCCAGCTGAAGGCCCGGCAGCGCAAGGTGGTGGACAAGGGCCTGGCCAAGGCGCGGACCAGGGACAGCCTGCAGGAGCTGGGCAAGCTCACCCGGCTGGTGGACGGCCGGCAGCGGATCATCTCGGACCCGCCGCTGCTGGTGCCCATCGACGAGCTGATCCCCCGGCAGCGGGACCGGGCCGCCTTCGTGTCGCAGATCAGCGACCTGCTCGGGAAGTACCGGCGCACGCTGGAGACCGACCGGCGGTACCTGCTCGACCAGTACGAGTTCGCCGACCTGGCCCGCAAGGTCGTCGGCGTCGGCAGCGTCGGGACCCGGTGCTGGATCGTCCTGCTCCTGGGCAAAGACGCCTCCGATCCGCTGTTCCTCCAGGTCAAGGAGGCGCAGGAGTCCGTGCTCAGCCGCTTTGTCGGGGCCAGCAAGTACGCCAACCAGGGCCAGCGGGTGGTCGCGGGCCAGCGGCTGATGCAGGCCTCCAGCGACATCTTCCTGGGCTGGCAGCGGACCGAGGCCGGGCTCGACGGGCAGTCCCGCGACTTCTACGTCCGCCAGCTGCGGGACTGGAAGTTCTCCGTCGACATCGAGGCCATGGCACCCCGCGGCCTGCGCATGTACGGGGAACTGTGCGGGTGGACGCTGGCGCGGGCCCACGCCCGCTCCGGAGACCGGATCGCCATCGCGGCCTACCTGGGCGCGTCAGCCGTCTTCGACGAGGCGATCGCCCAGTTCGCCGGCGCGTACGCCGACCAGAATGAGCGTGACTACCAGGCACTCGTCGCCGCGGTGGCCGCCGGGCGGATCACCGCTGAGCGCAACCTGTGACAGCCGGTCGCGGCGGCCCGGACCACGCAGCGGAAGCCTAGGTGGCTGGTAGCGGTATCGACCGTCTCGCCCTGGCGCGCCGCGGGCCGGTAGCGCAGGCAGTAGTTAGGGGCGCACAAATGCGAGCCGCCCTTGATGACCTTGCGCGCGATGGCCGATCCGGGCTCGCCGGCGATCCTGCTGCCGTCGGCCGAGGTCGCCCGGGGATTGCGCGGGACGCAGCAGGCGTGCCCGGCGTCGGCAGCATGGCGCGCCGTGAAGTAGTCGCTCGTCCACTCCCAGACGTTGCCGGTCATGTCCGCCAGCCCGTAGCCGTTCACGGGGAAGGATGCGACCGGAGACGTTTCCTCGTATCCGTCCAGGAGCAGGTTCTGCCAGGGAAACTCGCCCTGCCAGGTGTTGGCCATGAGCTGGCCGCCGGGCGCGAACTCATCTCCCCAGGCGTAGACGGCGCCGTCCAGGCCGCCGCGGGCGGCGTATTCCCATTCGGCCTCGGTCGGCAGGTCCCGGCCGGCCCAGGTGGCGTAGGCCAGCGCGTCCTCGTAGGCGACCTGGGTCACCGGATGCCGGTCCCGGCGCCGCACGCTGGTGCCCGGCCCGCCCGGATGCAGCCAGCACGCGCCGGGCACGTAGGCCCACCAGTTGCGGAAGTCGCGGGTGTCGACCGGGCCGGCCGTGCGTCGGAAGACCAGGGAGCCGGGCACCAGCAGGGCCGGGTCGGCGCCCGGGTAGGCCGCCGGGTCAAGCGGCCGCTGCGCGACCGTCGTGTAGCCGGTGGCGCGCACGAATCGCCGGTACTGCGCCACCGTCACCGGATGGGAGTCCATCCAGAAGCCGTCGAGCGCGACCCGGTGCACCGGGCGCTCTTCCGGGTAGTAATCCGCGGACCCCATCGCGAACGTCCCGCCGGGAATCCACACCATGCCGGCCCCTACTCCCGGGCCAGCATCGCCTGCGCCGCACGCTCCAGGTCGACGTACGGGTCGCCGCTCACGTCGACCGCGACCCGCCTGATCGTGCCGCCGGTGAACTCGTGCGCGTGATTGCCCGGGTAGTCGCCCGTCACCGGCTCGCCGCTGTCGCGGCCGACGCACAGGCCCTCGCCCGCGAGGGAGAACATCCCCGGCTGGGTCTTGATGCGGCCTTCGCCGACCTTGCTGTCCCCGTGATAGAGAGACAGGATTCCGGTCGAAACGCCCGGCGGATCCTCACCGTCCTTGTCGAACGAGGCCGACAGGATCAGGTTCTCTCCGGTCGGGATGTCCTGGGTGCCGTCGATCTTCTGCTCCGTAATCCCGACGAAGTCGTAGACGTAGTGCAGCCGGTTGTCCTTGACGTAGAGGGCGTGCCCGCCGAACCGCGAGCCGTGCGCGAACAGCACCCCCCGTGGCGCCTCCTGAGGGCCGGCGGCCGGAATGTCCACCAGCGCGCCGATCGTGTACGACCGGTTGCGGACGTTGACCGCCTGCGCCTCGGGTACCTCGGCGATGTCGGGGAAGTAGGCGTACCGCTCACGAGGGCTCGCGAGCTGCGGTCGCGGCGTGGAGATGATCTCCAGCGCGGACCGGTCATCCAGCGGGAACGCCCCGTTGTCGCCGGCCTCGGCGAACCACAGGTTGACCAGCTCCCGCAGCTTGTCCGGGTGCTCGGCGGCGAGGTCGTGGAGCTCGGCGCGGTCGGTGTCGGTGTGGTACAGCTCCCAGGTGTCGTCGTTGAAGTTGCTCCAGCCGCTGATCGTGGGATGGGTCGTGACGGCCTTCCAGCCGTCGTGCCAGATCCCGCGGGAGCCGAGCATGGAGTAGAACTGCGTCTTGCGCGCCGACGGCGCCGACGGATCGCCGAGGCTGTAGCGCATGCTGACCCCGTCGAGCCGACTCTGCACGTGCCCCTTGATGGTCGAGGGCGGCTCGACGCCGAGAAAGTCCAGGATGGTCGGCACGATGTCGATGGCGTGGTGGTACTGGTGCCGCAGCTCGCCGCGGCCGGTCGCGGGCCGCGGCCAGGAGATGATGCAGGGGTCGGCGGTGCCGCCATTGAACTCATAGCGCTTCCACATCTTGAACGGCGTGTTGAAGGCCATCGCCCAGCCGTTGGGATAGTGGTTGTAGGTCTTCGTGCCGCCGAGCTCGTCCAGCATCGCCAGGTTGGCCCGCATGTCGTCGGGGATGCCGTTGGCGAACTTGTTCTCGTTGATCGACCCGTCCGGGCCGCCCTCGCCGCTCGCGCCGTTGTCCGAGACCAGGATCACCATGGTGTTGTCTCGCTGCCCGGATTCCTCCAGGTAGTCCAGCAGCCGGCCGATGTGGTGATCGGCGTGCGCGAGGAACCCGGCGTAGACCTCCGCCATCCGCGTGAACAGCCGCTTCTCGTCTGCCGACAGCGCGTCCCAGGGCCTGGTGCAGTCCAGCGGCGGGAACGGCTGGCCGTCGGGACCCCGGCGGGTCTGCGACGTGCCGATCGGGTTGACCGGCGGGAGCCGGATGCCGGCCGGGACGATGCCCAGCTGCTTCTGCCGCGCCAGCGTCTGCTCCCGCATCGCCTCGTAGCCCATATCGAACTGCCCGGCGAACTTCTCGATCCACTCCTTCGGGGCATGGTGCGGCGCATGCGCGGCGCCGGGGGCGTAATACAAGAAGAACGGCTTATCCGGCGCGATCACCTTGGCGTCCTTGATGAACTCCAGCGCCTTGTCGGTGAGATCCTCGGTGAGGTGGTAGCCCTCCTGCGGCGACTTCGGCTGGTCCACCGGGTGGTTGTCGTAGACCAGGTCCGGGTACCACTGGTTGGTCTCGGCGCCGAGGAACCCGTAGAACCGCTCGAACCCGCGGCCCGTCGGCCAGTTCCGCCGCGTCGAGGCGACGTTCATCTCCACGGTCGGGCACAGGTGCCACTTGCCCACCATGTAGGTGTTCCAGCCGCGCTCGCCGAGGATCTCGGGCAGCATGCCGTTCTCCGGCGGGATGGTCCCGCTGGCGTTCGGGAACCCGACCGCGGCCTCGGTGATGCAGGCCATCGAGTTGCGCGTGTGATTGCGCCCGGTCAGCAGGCACGAGCGGGTGGGCGAGCACAGCGCGGTCGTATGCCACTGCGTGTAGCGAACCCCGTCGGCCGCGATCCGGTCGATGTTCGGCGTCTGGATCGGCCCGCCATAGCACGACAGCGCCGAGAACCCGACGTCGTCCAGGACGACGTACACGACGTTCGGCGCCCCCTCGGGGGCTCTCGGCGGCTCGAACGGCGCCCAGTCGGGAACCGAATCCCGGATGTCAGTGCTGATCGAGCCCTTGAACGCCTTGCCCACCGGGGCCTCCCTCTATCAGCGCCGGCGTTACGGCGCCAGCGCCAGCCCGCCGCTGGCGAGCCGCACCTGCGGTCCTCTCCGATCGACGTTGGCATCGCCAGGCATTCCGGGCGTCATCCGCAGCGGGTGATGAGCGCGCCGCGAAGCCGCCGACCCTGCCGCCTGCATGTACAATTGCATGCATGGTTGCCCTCCAGATCCGTGATGTTCCCGAGGAACTGCACGACCGGCTCAGCGAACTGGCCCGGCAGCGCGGGCTGTCTCTCCAGGCGTACCTGTTCGACGTCATCAGCGACGAGGCGCGCCGCCAGGACAACCTCGCGGTCATCAGCCGCTTCGGGAGAGGGGCCTACGGCACCCGGCTCAGTTCCGCTGACGTCGACGCCGCCTTGCGGGCCGCCAGGGCCGAACGCGACGGCGAGCTCGGAATTCCCGGGGCCGACGGTTGATAGTCCTAGACGCGTCGGCGGCGGCCTTCGCGATCCTGGACGAAGGAGAAACCGGCGATCGGTGCCGCGCGGCCCTGCGGGCCGACTCCCGGTGGCTGGTGCCCGAGCACTGGCTGATCGAGATCCTGTCGGTAATCCGGGGAAACCTCCTGGGCGGGAAGATCAAGCCCGATCATGCGGCGCAAGCTGCCGCAGCCGCCACCGAGCTGGATCCGGTTATCGTGCGCACCCGGGTGCTCGCCTCCCGGATCTGGGAACTCCGCAGCAACCTGACGGTCTACGACGCCGCCTACGTGGCGGCCGCGGAGCAGTACAGTTGCGCGCTGGTGACCACCGACGCGCGAATGACGCGCGCGGCGGGAATCCAGTGCCCGGTCAACCTGATTTCCTGAGCCCCCAGCAGGCCCCGATCCGAATGCGCCGAACCATGAGTGAACACCAGCCGCCGGGCCAGCCGGCGCCCGACCGCCCGGCGGATCGCGACGATCAGCCGGTGCTGCCGGAGCAGCCGGTGCTGCCGGAGCAGAGTCCTGACGACACCGACGCCGCCTGGGGTGAGCGGCCCGAGCCGGATGACGACGAGCGCCTGCGCCAGGACCGGCCCCCGCACTGGGAGATCTGACCGGGCAGGGGCTGGGTTAAGCCGGGCCCGCCGTCGCCGGGGCGGCGGGCTCCTCATGGCGCACCTCAGAGTACGGGCGGGACTGCCACAGCGCCCAGTCCGCCGAGACCTCGCCGGCGGCGCGCAGGAGCAGCGGCAGGTAGTCCCCCACGAGCCGGTCCATGCTGGTCTCCGCCGCGTGCACCGTCACGTTCATGGCCGCCCGTACCGCGCCGCTCCCGTCGCGCACGGGCGCGGCGACCGACCGGATGCCGGGCGCCAGCTCCTCGTCCGCCACCGCCCACCCGCGGGCCCTGACGACGCGCAGCTCGCGGCCGAAGGTCTGCGGGTCACGAGGCAGGAAGCGCGGCAGGCCAGAACGGCTCGGCAGGGCCAGGACCGCGGCGAGCGACACAGGGTCCAGGGCGGCCAGCAGCACCTTGCCCTGGGAGGTGTAGGCCGCCGGGAACCTCGTGCCGATCTCGACGCGCAGCGTGATGAGCTTGGGCACCGCGACCCGCGCCACGTACACGATGTCCGAGCCGTCTAGCTGGGACATCGAGGACGACTCCCCGGTCGTCGCCACGAGCTGCTCCAGGCGGGGGCGGCCGACTTCCCACAGCCCGAGCGAGGCGACGAACGCCATCCCGAGCGACAGGACCCGCGGCGTCAGGGCGAACTGGCCCTCACACAGCCGCACGAAGCCCAGCTCCTCCAGGGTCAGCAGCAGCCGCCGCGCGGTCGGCCGGGCCAGGCCGGTGGCGGCGGCGACCTCGCTCAGGCTCATCCGCGGCCGCTCGGCGCCAAAGCACTGCAGCACGTCAAGCCCGCGCGCCAGCGACTCCACGAAATCGGGTCCGGCGCCGCGACCTGCCATTGCCTGCCCTCCGCCCAGGGGTTCCGCGGGGTTCCGCGGGGTTCCGCCGTCCTCTTGACAGCCTGCATGCGCACCGGCATCGTACTGCTCACGCCGCAATGCGTACACTCGTCCGCACGCTCACCGCAGAGCAGCACCCGGCGGAAGGAACGCCCAGAATGAGCAACGACGGACCGGTTAGCGACGGACCCGTTAACCACGGACCCGTTAACCACGGGCCTGTGGTGGACACCGACGTCCTCGTGGTCGGGTCCGGGCCGGGCGGGGCGGCGGCCGCGCTCTTCCTCGCCACGTACGGGACGGCGACCCTGGTCGTCACGAGGTACGGGCACCTGTCCGACACGCCGCGGGCGCACATCACCAACCAGCGGACCATGGAGACGCTGCGCGACATGGGCCTGGAGCAGCGGCTGATGCGCGAGGCCACCCCGTGGGAGTGGATGGGCAACACGACCTTCTGCACCAGCCTGGCCGGCGACGAACTGGGCCGGATCCCCTCGTGGGGCACCGACACGCGGCGGCACCACGACTACGAGCTGCAGAGTCCGTGCACGATGCTGGACGCGCCGCAGACCATCACCGAGCCGGTGATGATGCAGGCGGCACAGGCCCGCGGCGCGAAGGTACGGTTCGACACCGAGTACCTCTCCCACGTCCAGGACGAGTCCGGGGTCACCACGCAGGTCCGCGACCGACTCACCGGCGCGACCTACGCCATCCGCTCGAAGTACCTCGTCGGCGCTGACGGCGCCCGCAGCAAGGTCGCGGCCGACCTGGGGCTGCCGTTCGAGGGCCCGGGCGCGGTGGGCGGCGCCCTGCACATCATCTTCGAGGCCGACCTGACCCGCTTCGTCGCGCACCGTCCCTCGGTCCTGTACTGGATGGTGCAGCCGGGCGCGGAGAAGGAGGGCGTCGGGCTCGGCGTGCTGCGGATGATCAGGCCGTGGACCGAGTGGATGCTCATGTGGGGTTACGAGGTCGCGGCCGGGCCGCCCGAGATCACCGACGAGTTCGCCCGCGAGCTGGCCGTGAAGCTGGTCGGCACCGACGACTTCGAGATGCGGGTCACCTCCCGGCTGCCGTGGACGGTCAACCATCACTTCGCCACGACCCTCGCCGACCGGCGGGTCTTCTGCGTCGGCGACGCCGTGCACCGGCATCCGCCGACCAACGGGCTCGGCTCCAACACCTCCATCCAGGACTCCTACAACCTGGCCTGGAAGCTGCATCATGTGGTGCAGGGCCTGGCCGCCCCGGCGCTGCTGGAGTCGTTCAACGCCGAGCGGGCCCCGGTGGCCCGGCAGATCGTGGAGCGGGCCAACCAGAGCATCGCCGACACCGGCCGCATCGTCGCCGCGCTGGACGTGGACGACACCACCAACGTCGGCAAGCTGAACCGGCAGCTCGCGCTGCGCAAGGCGCCCGGCCCGGAGGGCGAGAAGATCCGGGAGAGCCTGCGCGAGGCCATCGCCTACAAGGCGTTCGAGTTCGACGCGCACGGCGTGGAGCACAACCACCGCTACGCGTCGGCGGCCGTCGTGCCGGACGGCACGGCGATGCCGATGTTCACCCGTGATCCCGAGCTGTACGCCCAGCCGACCACCTGGCCCGGGGCGAAGCTGCCGCACACCTGGGTCACCCGCGCGGGACACCGGGTCTCGACGCTGGATCTCGGCGGGCACGGCGCGTTCAGCGTGTGGACGGGCATCGGCGGCCAGGCCTGGCTGGACGCGGCGCAGGCGTTCTCGGCGGAGACGGGCCTGCCGATCACCACGGTCTCGATCGGCCCTGGCCAGCCCTTCGAGGACCCCTACGGCACGTGGGCCGAGCTTCGCGAGATCTCTGACGGCGGGGTGCTACTGGTCCGGCCCGACCTGTACGTGGCGGCCCGGCACGCGAGCGCGCCGGAATCGGAGGAGTCGGCCGCGCGGTGGCTGCGCCAGGCGCTGCGCTCGGTGCTCGGCACCCAGCAGGCGAGCGCGGATCACGGCTAGGCCCGCGGCCGCGGGGCGCACCGGCCCGGCGCGGTCAGCCGGCCTCGGCGGCTAGCTCGGCGCTGGCGTGCGCCATCAGCTCCAGGTCCGCGGCGGTGGCGACCGGGTACCGGGGGTTGATGTCGGCTAGCTCCTGAACGATGGCCGCGGCCGTAGCCAGCCGCGCGAACCACTTGTGATCGGCGGGTACCACGTGCCAGGGCGCCCATGACGTGCTGGTCTTGCTCAGCATCTGGCTGAAGGCCTGCTGATAGTCGTCCCAGTAAGAGCGCTCGCGAATATCGGACGCCGAGAACTTCCAGTTCTTGTCCGGGCGGTCGATGCGCTTGCAGAACCGCCTGGCCTGCTCCCGCCGGGACAGGTTGAACATGATCTTGACGATACGGACGCCGTTGTCCACGAGATAGCGCTCCCAGTCATTGATCTCCCGGTAACGCCGGGTCCAGACATCGCGCCCCGTCGCCGTGGCCGGCAGGCGCTGCGCGGCCAGCAGTTCCGGATGCACGCGGACGACCAGGACCTCCTCGTAGTGCGAGCGGTTGAAGATGCCGATCTTTCCCCGGCCCGGCAAAGCGCGCTGATAACGCCAGAGGAAGTCGTGGCTGAGTTCCTCCGCCGACGGTTCCTTGAAGCTGCTGATCGAGACGCCCTGGGGGTTGACCCCGCTCATGACGTGCTTGATCGTCCCGTCCTTGCCCGAGGCATCGAGCCCCTGGAGCACCACCAGCAGGCCGTAGGTGTCCTGGGCGGCGAGGCGGTCCTGATACTCGGTCAGCAGCTCCGCCCCCTGCTGGAGAAGGAGGTCAGCCTCCTGGCGGCTGACTGACCCCGTATCGGCCGGATCGTCGCGGCTCAGGTCAACCGTGCTCCCCGGCGTGACCCGCAGGGGCCCGGTGAGGTCTTTCACGAAGCGAAGGCGCTTATCCATGCGCTCACTATGCCCAGGGCGGTCCTAGCGCACCTGCGACGGGGCGCACTACGCTCCCTGTCGTGAGCCCGAATCCCCCGCGACGCCCCCCGCGAACCCCCGGCGCCGGCTAGTGGCGCCAGCGCAATCCGAAGGCGGCCCGGAGCGGCCGGGCAGGCCGGCCGACCTCGTGGCCGTGCTGCCCGTCAAGGACTGGACCTGCGCCGAGTGCGGCGGCACCGGAGACTTCCTCGTGATGGATGACGTCGGCCCGCTGTGCCTGACCTGCACCGACCTGGATCACCTGGTCTACGTCCCGGCGGGCGACGCCGCGCTCACCCGGCGCGCTCGGCAGGCGGGCAGCCTGTCGGCGGTCGTCGTCCGCTGGAGCCGGGCCCGCAAGCGCTACGAACGGCAGGGCATCCTCGCCGAGGAGCCAGCGCTGCGGCAGGCGGAGGAGCAGTGCCTCGCCGACTCCGAGGCCCGGCTGCGCCGCCGGGACCGGGACGCCGTCCGGCGCGCCGCGCAGGACGAGGTGTTCCAGTCGAGCATGGCCCAGGAGATCAGGCGGCTGTTCCCCGGCTGCCCAGCGGGCCGGGCGGAGGCCATCGCCCAGCATGCCGGGCTGCGCGGCAGCGGCCGGGTCGGCCGCTCAGCCGCCGGCCGCGCGCTGGACGAGGACGCGATCACGCTGGCCGTCATCGCCTCGATGCGGCATGAGGATACCGACTACGACTCCCTGCTGATGTCCGGCCTGCCGCGTGCCGACGCCCGCGACCGGGTGCGTCCAGCCATTGACCGCGTCCTCGCCGCCTGGGCCCGGTCGCCACGTCGCGGCGGCGGCTGATGGGATGGCAGCATGCGGATCGCTACCTGGAACGTGAACTCGGTGCTGGCCCGGCTGCCCCGGCTGGTGGAATGGCTGAAGGAGGCCGGCCCGGACGTGGTCTGCCTGCAGGAGACCAAGGTCGGCGCCGACGCCTTCCCCGCCGACGCGGTCGAGTCGCTCGGGTATGCCGTCGCGCACCACGGCGAGGGGCGCTGGAACGGTGTCGCGGTGCTGTCCCGGCTCGGCCTGGATGACGTCGCCCGCGGCCTGCCCGGTGACCCCGGCTTCCCCGACGAGCAGACGCTGGAGGCCCGCACCCTCGCGGCCACCTGCGGCCGCGTTCGCGTGCGGTCGGTGTACGTGCCGAACGGGCGCACGCCGGACGACCCGCACTACGCCTACAAGCTGCGCTGGCTGGAGGCGCTGCGGACGGCGGTCGTCGCCGATGCCGCGGGCAGCCTGCCGTTCGCGGTCATGGGTGACTTCAACGTCGCCCCGGCCGACGCCGACGTCTGGGACCCGGCCGCGTTCGCCGGCGCCACGCACGTCACGCCGGCCGAGCGCGCGGCGCTGGCTGACCTGCGCGAGACGGGCCTCACCGACATCGTTCCCCGCATCGCCAAGGGCCCGCACCCGTACACGTACTGGGACTACCGGGCCGGCGCGTTCCATAAGGGCATGGGAATGCGGATTGACCTGGTCTACGCCAACCCGGCCCTGTCCGGCGCCGTGTCGGACGCCTGGGTCGATCGCGAGGCCCGCAAGGGCAAGGGACCCAGCGATCACGCCCCGGTGATCGTGGACCTCGACCTCTGACCCCCCGCCCTCTCCGCCCGCCCCGCGGTAACCGAGCAGTTGCCCGGCTAGTCGGCCGTCCGGCCGCGCTGGGCGGGCTCGCGGCCGGGTGGCTGCCGCGGCCGCGGGCGCTGCTTCATCGGCGGGATGTCGCGGATCTGGGTACCGCCCGGCCCGACCCGGATCGCCTCGCCGTAGTGCTGCAGGTCGACGTGATGCGGACCGTTGCAGGTGTAGCGGACCTCGCCGGGGCTGATGGCGACATTCAGGTGCGCGCCCCGGAAGAGCAGGTTGAAGGTCAGCGACCGCAGGGCACCGGGCAGCCGGGGACGGAACGACAGCGCTCCCTCCGTATCGCGCAGCCCGCCGAACCCGGCGACCGCCACCATCCAGGATCCGGCCAGTGACGCGATGTGCAGCCCGTCCGCCGTGTTGTGCTCCAGGTCATCCAGGTCCATCAGCGCCGCCTCGCCCCAGTAGTCATAAGCGAGATCGAGGTGGCCGGTCTCGGCGGCGATGATCGCCTGCACGCAGGCCGACAGCGACGAGTCCCGGACGGTCAGCGGCTCGTAGTACTCGAAGTCGCGCTGCTTCTGCTCGTCGGTGAACTCGTGACCTGTCCGCAGCAGGGCGAGCACCAGGTCCGCCTGCTTCACCACCTGCTTGCGGTACAGGTCGAAGTACGGGAAGTGCAGCAGCAACGGGTACTGGCCGGCGCCGGTCTCGTCGAAATCCCAGACCGCGTGGTCGGTGAAGCCATCGGCCTGCGGGTGGACCTGAAGCCGCTCGTCGTAGGGCAGCCGCATGTGCTCGGCGGCGCGCTGCCAGGTGTCCAGCTCATGGTCGGACACGTCGGGCCACCGCGACCGGTCAATCCCCGGGGCGTTGAGCGCCGCCACGGCCGCCTGCAGGTT
>Ga0307373_10010373_pt1 | contig 13713 bp, 10 predicted proteins | sample OX2MG_FD_202534 | JGI IMG/M metagenome (GOLD analysis project Ga0307373, IMG submission 202534) | Soil microbial communities from Risofladan, Vaasa, Finland - OX-2 | ecosystem: Environmental > Terrestrial > Soil > Coastal area > Acid sulfate soil | place: Finland: Risofladan, Vaasa | collected... | reverse complement strand
GCTCGGGCGCGCCCGCGCCGGGAAACGGGACAATCTCAGCGGGCTGGCGAACTTCCTCGGACGAGCCAGGCGTTGCCGGCGTTTGGGATCGAACTGGGAGCGCGGCGGCGGAAAGGATCACCGCCGTCAACGAAAGGCTGTATCGTAAGCGCATTACAACGGCTCAGGCAACGCCGAACGTAGGCCAGCCGCCCCGCGCGCAGAGCGTGACGACAGCGGCCTAGGCGTTCGACGGGCAACGAAGAGGAGAAGTTAGACTTGCGGGTGGTGCGAATATCCGAAACGGCACGACATGTCAAGGCCGTTTGCGTCCTTGGAGTGCGGCGTTCGGGGCACTCACGCGGTGGGTCGGCCGCTTTTACCGGTGCTTTTTAGCTTCCTCGCTGTTCAGGCCTTTCGGAACTGGCATCGTGTTTGACGTTGCCAATTTTAACGGACCACTTACTCTTGGCTCTTGGTTTTCTGCAATTCTTTTTGCAACTCGTTCCATTGGCTTTCCAACTGGCGGAACGACTTCTCGAAGTCGGTGTCCGAGGCGGCGCCCTGGGACTGCGGCATCGCAGGACCGAACGCGCGCACGTAGGGCACCAGGTCGCGAACCTGGTCGGGGGTGAGCCGTCCACGATTGGCGGGCATCAACGTGCCCTTGCCGTCCATGATGCTAACTTGCAACTGGGCATCGGTGTGGACTTTCTGCCAGGCGCGCTGTGTGAAGTTCGGGATGGGGGGCATTTTGTCGCGCATGATGCTCCCGGTTCCGTCTGGGCCGTGGCAGATGATGCAGTATTGGCGAAAAATGCCGGCTCCAACGCGGATCCTGGCGGCCGTTTCGCCCGAGGGCGCCACGAGGGGTTGCGCGGCCGAAGGATCCTGGGGGAGCGGCCCGGCGGCGACCGCCGCCGCAGTCGTCGGCGTGGCCGGCGCGGGCGGGCCGGGCAATTTAGGACCCTCCGCCTTGATGACCTGCTTGCCCCCTTGGAACTTTCTCACCAAGGCCACCATCTGCTTCACGTCCACCGCTCCCAGTTTGTCCTTCATCGGCAACATGAACTTGCCCTTGCCCTCCAGAATCGAGTGGGTCAGGTCCGCGTCGGTGCGGGTTTTTGCCCAGGCGGCGGAAGTGAAGTTGGGCAGTTCCGGCATGGCATTGCGCATCGCGGGATTGCCCCCCCCGGTGGTATCGTGACAGGCAAGGCAATAGGTGCGAAAGACGTCTTTCGCCGAAACGTTTGCCGTGAGTGGGGCGCTCGTTGGGGCCTTGCCTGCCTCGCCCTGCCGAGCCGTGAACGAACGGACGTAAACGGCCAACTGCAAAATCTCCTTCGGCTTAAGCTTGTAGCGGAAGGCCGGCATCAGCGGCATCGAGCCGTAATCAATTTGATTGACCAGCGCGATGTCGGTTTGCGCCGTCTGCCAGGCCAGGCTGGTGAAATCCGGAATCAGGGGCAATGCCTTGCGAATCACGTTGCCGGTGCCGTCTTCTCCATGGCAGGCGATGCAGTTTGCACGGAATAGCGCGGCCATGTCTTCAAGGCGCAGCGGCGCGCGACTGGGTTCTCCGCTGGGAGCGCGGGACCGCTGGAGCACGCGGACATGCAGGATGGCGCTCCAGCGGTCGTCGCGAGAGAGCTGGGTGGCCTGCGAGGGCATGTTCCCTTGCCCATAAGTCAGGGCGTGGAACATCTGCCCGTCCTTCATCTGCACGGCCCGCGCCGCCAATAGCGACGGCGGGGGAGGAAAACCGCGCTGCGTGACCGGAGCGTTTCCCTGGCCGGTCGCTCCGTGACACACCTGGCAGAAGTTGGCGAACACGATGTCACCCCGCTTAAGCGACGAATCATCCCTTTCCGAAAGGGGATTCCGCAGCTCTTCGCCGGCGCGGACGGCGTCTTGCGGCGTGGGCTGGTAGTGCAGCGGCAAATGGCCGCGGGCAATCGTGCCCGCCGGCGGTGTACGGAGCGTCAGGCTGTCCGGGAAGTTGGTGTTGGGCGAAAACGAATCGAAGGCCACGGGTTCGGCCATTTGCGCTTCGGGCAAGAAGTCGTAGTTCGGCCGGGTGACGTCCCTTTCCGGCAGGATCCAGCAAACGACCGCCGTGGCCAGGCACGCCGGCAACAGGAACAGGTTCAACAAACCGCGTCCGCTCATGGCAGCGATTCCCTCCAACCCTTCGGAATGAATTCCGAGCTACGCCGGATTAACCAGTTACGTCCCTTCATGGCGGCGCTTCCACTTCTCGCTCTTCCAGCGAGATGGCGTGGCATTCTTCGAGCACTCGTCGCACATCACCGGCCAAGGCGGCCGGACCTGGGTCGTCGATGAGCAAGGCGAACCGGTCGTCCGTCACGCCGTCCAGGGGCGGCAGGGCCTTTTTTCCCGGATAGAGCCGGCAGCGGACCAGCCAGGCGAACACCAGCCCGAATCCGCCCAGCAAGACCATGCTTTCGAACGCTACCGGCACGAAGGCGGCGAGGGAGTTCCATGGCCGGCCTCCCACATTCAGCGGCCAACTCCGGGTCGTCGCCCAGAACTGAAACCCCAGGGCCAGTCCCACGCCGGCCGCGCCACACACGAAGCAGGTCACCGGAAGCCGCGAGCGGCGCCCGCCGAGCAACGCTTCCAGGTCGTGGAGTGCGTACGGCGCGTAGGCATCGTCGATGGTCCAGCCGCGTTCGCGCACGGCACGCACCGCGCGGCGCAAGTCGTCTTCCTCCGCAAAGCCGGCTACGATGATTCTGCGGCTCATGCTTGGGCCTCGCTGTGTCCTTCATGCACGACCGCCTTGACCTCGGCCATGGCGATCACGGGCAAGAAACGGCAGAACACGAGGAAACAGGTGAAAAACAGGCCGAAACTGCCCGCCAGGGTGGCCAACTCGATCCACGTCGGCGCGTAACCGCTCCAGCTCGACGGCAGGAAATCACGCTCCAGCGAACTGACGATGATGATGAACCGCTCGAACCACATGCCGACGTTGACCAGGATGCAGATCACGAACACGGCAAGCAGACGGCGGCGAACGCGGCCGAACCAGAACAGTTGGGGGACGAGCACATTGCACGCCACCATGATCCAGTAACCCCAGCCTAGCGGCCCCAGGGCCCGGTTCAGGAACGTGAACGACTCGTAACGGTTCCCGACGTACAGGGCGCTGAAGAACTCGATGGCATACGACAGCCCCACCAGGCAACTCGTGGCAAGCACCAGCTTGGTCATCGCCTCGATGTGGCGGGGCGTGATGTAATCTTCCATCCGCATCGCCTTGCGCGCCAGCAGCATCAAGGTCAGCACCATGGCCATCCCGGATAAGATTGCCCCCGTCACGAAATACGGCGGGAAAATCGTGGCGTGCCAGCCGGGCACGAGGGTGGCGGCAAAGTCGGCGCTGACGACGGAATGCACCGAGACCACCAGCGGCGTGGCCAGCCCGGCCAGAAGCAGGTAGACCACTTCGTAGCGCAGCCACGTGCGGCAGGAGCCGTTCCAGCCCAAGCCGAAGAACGCGACCAGACGGCGATACAAGCCGGGACGGAGGCGATCGCGGAGCGTGGCCAGGTCGGGAACCAGTCCCACGTACCAGAACAGCAACGAAATCATGAAATACGTCCCGATGGCGAAGAAGTCCCACACCAGCGGCGAAAGAAAGTTGACCCACAGCGGTCCGCGCGTATTGGGATAAGGAATGATCCAATAGAACAGCCAGGGCCGGCCCATGTGGATCACGGGGAACAGGCCCGCGCAAGTGACGGCGATCAAGGTCATGGCTTCCGCCGAGCGGTTGACCGAGGTCCGCCACTTCTGACGGAACAAGAACAGGATCGCCGAGATCAGCGTTCCCGCATGGCCGATGCCGACCCAAAACACGAAGTTGGTGATGTCGAAGGCCCAGCCCACCGTGCGGTTGAGCCCCCAGGTGCCGATGCCCACCGCAATCTGGTAGGAAACGGCCGCCACGCCCAGGCACAACAGCGAAAACGCCAGGCTGAAGGCCAACCACCACCAGCCTCCCGCGCGCCGCTCCAACGGCGCGCAAATGTCGGCGGTGACTTGGCCCACCGTTTTATGGCCGGCGATCAGGGGTCCGTGCCACGGCAAACGAACATCAGCCACGTGGTTGGCCCTCGTCACCTGCGGGACGGTTGCGAACCAGCGCCAGGTAGCTGACGGAGGGACGCACGTTCAACTCTTCCAGAACGCGGTAGCTGCGCGGACCGGCGGTCGCGCGCGCCACCCGGCTGGTCGGATCGTTCAGGTCGCCGAACACGATCGCCCGTGCCGGACACGACTGCTGGCAGGCCGTCTGAAGATCGCCGTCGCGTACGGCTTGCCCTCCGGCCTCGATCTTGGCCTCCTCGATCCGTTGCACGCAGAAGGTACATTTTTCCATCACGCCGCGCGAACGCACCGTGACGTCGGGGTTCAGCACCAGGTTCTGAAGGCTGTCGTCGTGGGCGTAGTCGAACCAGTTGAAGCGGCGGACCTTGTAGGGGCAGTTGTTCGCGCAGTACCGTGTGCCGACGCAACGGTTGTAGACCTGTTGATTGAGCCCTTCATCGCTGTGGACGGTGGCCAGCACCGGGCAGACGGCCTCGCAGGGTGCGTTGCCACAGTGCTGGCAGAGCATCGGTTGATGGGCCACCTCCACGCCGCCCTCGTTCACGCCGCCCTCGTTCACGCCACCCTCGCGTTCGGTGTAGTACCGATCGATGCGAATCCAGTGCATTTCGCGGTGCCGCCGCACTTCGTCCTTGCCGACAACGGATATATTGTTCTCGGCCTGGCAGGCAATGACACAAGCCGAGCAGCCCGTGCAGGCGTTCAAGTCGATGACCATGCCCCACTTCGGACCGGTCGTCGGATGGTCGTTCGGCCAGAGATCTCCGTTCGGCTCGGCGGGTCGCAACCCGTCCGAGTTTTCCTTTCCCGCCTGTTTCGCCGCCTGCTGCAGCTCGGCGCGGAAGGCTGTCAGCGTGCTTTCGCGAATGATCGGCCGGCGCTCCTGCCCGGCCGCGGCCAGGTGTTCGGGCACGGTGAGCAGATCGTAACTCTGGGTTGCGGCGAGCGGGTGTTTTTGGTCCGTTTTCGTCAGGCGAACGTCATCCCGAACGCGGCGCAGGCTGCCTTCAACCCAGGTCAAGAACGCCGCGGCATTCTTTCCCACAAGTCCATCGGCCCCAACTGTTGGCCCGGCCTGAAGCCACTGTGGACCGACTGAGGCGAAACGCTCGCTCAGCCGGCTGCCGTAGCCCAAGGCCACGGCGACGACCTGGTCGTGCTGACCCGGCTGGACCTGGGCCGGCAGCTCCAGCACGACCTGCCGGCCATCGGCGCCGTCGGCTTCCAGCCGGACCACATCGCCGCTGGCCACGCCCAGGCCAGCCGCCGTCGCGGGCGACAGGCAGGCGTAGTTGTCCCAGGTCACCTTGCTCACGGGGTCGGGTAACTCGTGCAGCCAGGGGTTGTAGGCATGGCTGGCATCGGGCATTCCGACCTTGGAATACAATATGAGAGTGTAGTTTCCTTCGAGCGGACTGCTCACGCGCGGCGCCAGGCGGACGGCGTCCGCGTTGAAGGGCCGCGCCGCGGCTGGCTCGGGGGCGACCTCGGCAAACCCGTCGTGCAAGGTGTGCTCCCAGAAATCCTGGAAGCTACCGCCGCCGCGCCAGCGGGGGAAAACCTTCTGCTCCCAGCGGGTCCGCAGCAGGTCGTCGGCCGCCTGTGGCTTGCCCATCCAGCTTGCAAGACTTTCCAGCACCGAGCGCGTGCCGCCCAGCGGCTCGATCATTGGCTGGACCACGCTCACCAGCCCGTCGACCGGTTCCGCGTCACTCCAGGATTCCAGGTAGTGCGGCACTGGGCAAACGCAGGTCGCCAGCGCTGCCGTTTCGTCCAGCCGCTCGGACAAGCTCACCAGCAGCGGCACGCGGCGCAGCGCATTGGCCAGCGCCTCGCCTGCAGGCAAATCATGCGCGGGATTACACTGGTACGTAAATAGCGCCGCCACGTTACCGTTGTGGATTTCCTGCAGCAAGCTTTCCACGTCCGCGTCGCTGCCTTGCCCCTGGTGCGACGGCCGCTCCAGGTCCACGGTTGCGCCGTAATTGTCCAGCAGGTGGTTGAGCAAGTTGCCGAGCGCTTGCTTGCCGTCGTCGTCGTCGCCGCACAGCACCAAGCTTCGCCCGCGCGCCTGCCACAGGCGATCGGCGAGATCGTCCAGGAAGGCTTCGGCGACCGGGGGCCCAGGCAACTCGCCACCGTCGAGCGCCACGTCGGCTTTCCTCGCCAGGCGCGTCGCCAGGTGACTCATGACCAGGCCGACCTCCCCAGGCGCGATCACCAGTCGCTGGTCGGCCTTGCTGCCGGTGAGCGACAGCCGCGACTCGAATTGCACATGGTACGACGGCTTTGGCGAGGGATCTTCGAGGCTGCGGCCTGCTTGATAGGCCGCGGTGAATTCCGTAGGCGAGAGCCATGTGCCAAGAAAGTCCGCCTCGAATCCGACGATCACTTCCGCCTGGTCCAGATGATAGTGGGGCAGCAGACGGTGGCCGTGCGTGCGTGCGTGCGAGTCGAGAATGGCCGAACAGGATCGCGTGTCGTAGACCACATGACGCGCATCGGCAAACGTGCCCAGGAACTGCTGGACCTGATAGCGAGTGGTTGGACTAGTCAGCGAGCCCGTCAGAAAGCGCACCGCGCCACGCTGTTTCCGCGCCGCCGCGAGCTGCTCGCGGACGGCCTGATCGACCTCGTGCCACGTGGCCTGCCGTCCGTCGCGCAACGGGTATCGTAATCGCAGCCTGTCGTACAATCCCAACAGCGATGCCTGCCCCACCGCGCACAGTCCACCTCGTGACAAAGGGTGCTGGGGATTTCCTTCCAGCTTGATCGGCCGGCCGTCGCGTACCTTTGCCAGCAAGCCACAACCGGCGCCGCAGCCGCCGCACGTCGAGGCCAAGTCGTACGAGCGGCCGGCCACGACCTCCTCCGTCGGCGCAAGAGGCGCCAACGCGTACTGTACCGGACTTCGCTGGCAACCGCTCAGCGCCGTGCTCGCAAAGGCGAAGCCCGCCAGCTTCAGAAAATCGCGCCGGCTGGCGCCTTCGACGGTTCCCGCGGTGAATTCATGCTCGACTTGCAATAAGGGATCGGCGTCGCCGTAATGCTCTTGCACGTGTTGCTCGCCGGACGTCTGGTTGGCCGCCATCAGTTCACTCCCTTGTGTCAATGATGACAAACGGCGCAATCCGTCGAAGGCTGAACTTGCGGCCGTACCGACTCGGCGAGCGCGGGCTCCCGATGACAATCGACGCACCACGCCATCGACAGATCCTCGACCTGCCGCACACGGTCCATGGTCTCGACCCGGCCATGGCAATGCTGGCACGTCACGCCGGCATGGATATGTGCTCGGTGGTTGAAACAAGCATAGGCCGGCAGGTTATGCACCTTGACCCAGGCGATCGGCTCACGCTGTCGGCCGTGGTCGGGCTCGAGTTGCTTGTCCAGTCCCAAACTGTCGTACAGTTTCTTCAGTTCAGCCGACACCTCCCGACGGGGCGTCTGGTTGGTCCTGAGGGCTTCGAGGTATTCCTGAAACGTCACATCCCATGAAGCCGTCACGAAGCGATGGCAATTCATGCACAGGCGGCTGGCCGGAATACCCGCGTGTTGGCTCTTTTCCGCGCCGAAATGGCAGTAAAGACATGAAATCTGCAAGTCGCCGGCGTGCTGCCGGTGGGAAAAGGCAATCGGTTGCACGGGCTCGTATCCTTGCTGGTTGCCCGGCAGGGAGTAGTTCTTCAGCCGGGGCGTCACGACCAACGCCCCCGCGCCCAGCGCGAGGAGCAAAACGATCGTCAGCAGGCGGCTTGCCAATACCGGTTTCTCCCTCTCAAGGCCCACGCAGCAAGAACGGCATCGTAACAACGCTTTGAGCAATTTGCAAACATGGCTGCCGCCAATTCGGTCGTCCAAAGGCCGTGCTCACCGCTCTCGGCGTTTTGCCTGACATTGCGGGTCTTGACGATCTCGCCCGACATCTTGAACTGCTGGTACCATTCATTCCAGTTCTTGATCGCGTCGAACTTGCGGTCAGCTTGCCACCAGTTCGCGCTTTGGATGCTCGGATTGCCTCAATGCGACCTTCTCCGGCAGTGGCACCGTGGAAACGAACCCGTCGGGCTTGACGATCAACACCGACGCGTCCGCGGCATGCAGCACCTTTTCAGCAGTATTGCCGATCAGCAAGCCGGGAATGCCGCCGCGGCCGACACTCCCCATCACGATCACGTCGGCAGCGACCCGCCGAGCCGTCGAGCGGATCACTTGCCAGGCGATGCCCGGCGCGAGGCTCAATGTCGTCTTGCACGGCCGAGGCGAAAGCGAGTCGCTTAGTCGCTGCAATTGGTCGAGCGCGGCGCGGCGTACCTGGCGCCGGTAGCGGGCGAACTCCGCCTTGGCGTCCTCGGGCAGCACGGGCACACCGTACATGTCGGCGGTGTCGTAGGCGTGTAACAGGTGCAACGTCGCTCCGGCCGACGAGGCCAACGAGGCGGCCAAGTCGAGCGTCTTGCGGCTCATGTCCGAGAAGTCGAGGGGCACGAGCACCGATCGCAGCGAGTTGCTTTCCCGCGTCCTCGCGATCCAAACCGGGCAAGGACACTTGCGGGCGAGCCGGGTGGCCGTGCTGCCGACCAGCGCCCGTTTCACCGCCGTCTGTCCCCGCGTACCGGTGACCACCAGGTCGTAGCCCCCGAGTTGCACGGCGTGAATGATCTCGACAAACGGCGCGCCCACCCGCACTTCGTGACGGATCCGCCCGCCGGCGGCCTCGTAGGGTGCGATCACGCGCTGCAACGCCTCGTGCGCACGTGTACGCAGCGTCTGCTGCTCTTCGGCCAACTGCTCCGACATCGGACCCCAGGCCGGTGCGTAGGCCATGAGTTGCATCGTGGTGTAGACATCCTTGACGACGTGGGCGACGGTGACTTCAGCATCGTTGCCTCGAGCCAAAGCGACCGCTTGATCGAGCGCAGCATCGGCCGCCGGCGAAAAATCGGTGGGAACCAGGATCTTGCGGAATGTTCCGACGGACGTGTTCATGACGACCTCGCTTGTTTGCTTCTTTACGTGTGCGGTGGCCCCTTGCAGGCTTCTTATGCAATCGGTGTGCCGTCGAGGAAAGGATGAAGGATGAAGGATTTTTTACCCACCGTCGGCGGATTTCGCCTGGGCCTCAACATCCTTCCCGCTGCGGTGTATTTCTCCCGACGCCCAATATCCCTTCTTCATTCCGCATCGTTTCCAAGTGTGCGGAATCGCGCTGGCCGGGCGAATTGGCGCGCTTTCACGCCGCTCGGTGGGACGCGCCGGCACGCGAAGCCATGAACTACGCGCTGCCGGCGAATTGCCAAACGACGGCACTCGAATTGCTCGTCTTGGCCTTTAGATTCACCACACCATTTACCACTCGATACTCACTACCATGTCCGAATTGCGATTCGACGTGACCACTGCCGATTGGGTCGCGTTTGCGCCGTCGAGGGCCTTGCGCCCGCATTACGAGGCATTCCGCACCGTGGCGCCAGATGGCAAGATGAACACGGCGCATTGTCCCTTTTGTCCGGGGAACGAAGCATTCACGCCCCCCGATATCTATGTCGCCCGCGGGGCGGGCGGCGATTGGCGCGTACGCGTCGTGCCAAACAAGTTTCCCGCGTTGCGGATCGAGGAAGACACTCGCCGCATCGAGGATGGCCCGGCGTTTCATCGCATGGGCGGCTGCGGCGCGCATGAGCTGATCGTGGAATCGCCCGAACACGCGGTGTTCTTGGGGCAACAGCCCGTCGATCAGATCGAGTTGGTCCTGCGGACCGTGCAGCGGCGGCACCAGGATCTGATGGGCGACCGCCGCTTTCAGGCGATCATCGCCTTCAAGAACCACGGTCCAGCGGCGGGTACGTCGCTCGAGCACCCGCACTGGCAACTGATCGCCACACCGATCGTGCCGCGGATGTTGCGGCAGAAACATCAGGTGGCCGAGGAGTACTTCGACCGCAGCGGCGATTGTCTCTATTGCGTGATGATGAGCGAAGAGATACGCTCAGGCACGAGGGTTCTGGCAGCCAACGACGGTTACGTGGCGCTGCTCCCCTATGCCTCGCACGTGCCGTTCGAGACCTGGATCATGCCGAAGCGGCACCGGGCTTCGTTCGCGGCGGTGGAGCCAACGGAACTTCGCCCCCTGGCGGAGTTGTTGCGGCTCGTGTTGCTGAAGCTCTACACGGCCTTGGACAACCCGGCATTCAACCTGACGATCGACACCGTCTCGCGCGGCGACGAGGACAAGGAGTACTTCCTCTGGCACATACGCATCCTGCCGCGGTTGACCACTCCGGCTGGTTTCGAGTTGGGGAGCGGAATGTCGATCAACACGGTGCTGCCAGAAGACGCGAGGGCCTTCTTAAGCGAAGTTGCCACCACCGAAAACCACGCCGTGGTGCGGACCGAGCCGGTGCGGACCGAGCCGGCCAAGGTACCGGTCCCGGCATGAATTTCCGGCCGCGCTGCGGTCGGCACGAACTAAGAGGTACAACCCATGACCGACGAAACCCATCAGGCTTACGTCGCCGCCTTTGGAGCCGAACATCACGAGCTGCGGCACCTGGTACACGCACTGCACGAGGCTTTGCGCGAAGAACGACCCTGGAGCCACGAGGCTGCGACGGAAGCGGTGGAGCTCCTGGCGGCCTTGCACACGCACCTGGAGCACCACTTCGCACAGGAAGAAGACGGCGGCTACCTTGAAGAAGCGCTGAACCTGGCCCCGCGTTTTGGCAGCGAGGCCGCCGAGTTGCTGCGTCAGCACCCACGGATGCTCGAGAAGTCGTGTCAAGTCCGCACGACCGCCGATCGCGCGGCGATCGAGCCGGCCGCCTGGCCGCAGTTGAAACGCGAGCTATCGGAACTGATCAAGGGGCTGATGGCCCATGAAGGCGCAGAGAACAAGATCGTCCAACAGGCGTTCAACACGGGTCTCGAGGAGCTCGACGATTGACCTGACCTACGAAAGTGGTGCGGTGGCCTTCCGAGGGTGATGATCACGAGTTGCGCCGTCAGGCTGGAAAGCCTAACCTACGAAGTTCATACGTAGGCGTCTCGATTGTTGGTGGGAGATTTCCTGTTCTTGGAGTACCTAAGGGATTCAGGGATTCTTCACAGGGCGGTTACGCCGTCCGCCCTGAAAGGGCGCGCTGCAACAGCCAGGGGCAACGCCCCTGGTTCGCAGAACGAAAACCTGTTGTACGCCCCTACGGGGCGCGCTGAGCGTTTTGCCGTAGCGACGCTCACGCGCCCCGTTGGGGCTTTACGAGGTTTGGCGCGCGTCCGTGTACCAGGGGCGTTGCCCCTGGCTACTACAGCGCCGCACCTTCGGTGCTATTTCCGGCAATCCGGGATGCTTTCGCCGCGTAAATCACCAACAAATAAGACGCCTACGAAGCTCCTGTACGTTCCGGTGGACGAAGGGCCTTCTCCAGCGCCAATACCTCCTCGGCGGCATTGATCAGCTTCTGGTTCTTCTCAGAAGCCAGCTCTTGCAGGCGGCGGAAGGCGCCCCGTTCGTCGAGCCCTGGCACGACCTTCATCAGTACGCCCTTGGCCTGCTCGATCACACGGCGGTCGGCCAGCGTTTGCCGCAGGTCGGCCGTCTCCTGCCGCAGCAATTGCAATTCGGAAAACCGGCGTACGGCGACGGCGATCGCCGGCTGCAAGGAGGTTTGGCCAATGGGTTTGACGAGGTAGGCCATCACATGGTCGGCCTCCGCCCGCTTGAGCAATTCGGGATCGTGATAGGCTGAAACCAGAATGATCGGCAAGGGCCGTTCGCGGCAAATGGCCATCGAGGCCTCGATGCCGTCCATGTCGGGCATTTTGACGTCGGTAATCACCAGGTCGGGCTCGAGCGTGCGGCAGTGCTCGACCAGTTCTCGCCCGTTTTCGGCCACCGACACCACGTGGTGACCCAGCGTCGGCAGGATCCGTTCGAACCAATCGCGCATGTCGGCTTCATCATCGGCGACGGCGATCCTCAGCGACTCGCTCATGCGATTCCTCGTGGCAAAGTGACCACGATCTCCGCCCCAGGATCCTGGCCGTTTCCTACTTCGATCGTCCCTTCGTGCGACTGAACGATTCTTCTTGCAATTGCCATGCCAAGCCCGGTCCCTTTTGTCTTGGTGGTGTAGAAAGGTTCGAAGATCCGCTCGCGTTGTTCCGGTTCCAACCCCGGCCCGTTGTCTCGGAACGAAACGGCAATCGCCGGCTTCCGATCGAGCTCGGAGGGCGTGGCACGGACGACGATTTCGCCCGGGTTAGGGACAACGCTGAGCGCGTTCTCCAGGATGTTGCGAAACACCTGGCCAATGGCAAAGCGATCGATGTCACACACCAAATCGTGGGTCTCGGTCTGCTCACGTAATCGCACTTCTTGGGTCGGCCGCGCCTGGGCGATTTCCGACCAGGTTTCGCGCCAAAGCTGAGCCAAATCGCACGGCTCTCGGCGGAGATTGATCGGCGCGGCGTAAGTGCGGACCTCCTCATAGAGCCTGTGCAGGTGGTCCTGCGCTTTTTCGATTCGGGCCACCATTTCGAGCGCCTGCGGACGGTCCTGCACTTCCAGGGCCAGCATCTCAAGGCAGGCCTTGCTGCGCTGCAGGGCGTTGCGGCTTTCGTGAGTCAGACCGGCCATCATTTGGCCGATCGCGGCCAGCCGTTCGGCTTGCAAGGCTTTTTGTTGGGCCTCGGCCAGATCGGTGACGTCTTGGCCCACGGCCAGCACACCCGTCACACGACCGGCGGCGTCCTTGAGCGCCTTGCTCGACCACTTGATCAGCCGTTGCCGTCCGTCGCGGGTGACGATGGGGTTCGTCGTGCCGCCAGTGTCGACGTCGGCGAGCACTTTGTCGAACACGTTGTGGATGCGGTCGCGGTCATGCCCGGGAAGAAAGGTCGTGAACCAATCGTGTCCTTCGACCTCGGTCAAACGGTAGCCCGATATCTGCTCCATGTATGGGTTGTAACGGACGATGCGCCCTTGGGGATCGAGCACCAACACGATGGCCTGGGCCTGCGCCACCAGGTTCCGGACGAATTCCTGCTCTTTCCGCAGCGCGTCGGCCAGGCGGCGCTGCTCGACGATGCGCGCCAGGCTGATGCGCAGCGCGTCGGGGTTGATCGGCTTGAGGATGTAGTCGGCCGCGCCGTAGCGCAAGGCGGCGATCGCGCCTTCCAAGTCGGCGTATCCGGTGGCGACGATCACCGACGCGTCGGGGGCCAGGCTCTTGAGCTGCGGGAGGACTTCCTCGGCGCTGCCGTCGGGCAAGCGGCGGTCGAGGATCACCAGGGCGATGTTCGACCAGTCGCGTCGGGCGAAAACTTCGGCGACCGAGCCCGCCGTCTCCACCCGCCAGTCGTCCAGCTCGAGAATGTCGCGGAGGTTGGCCTGCGTGTCCTCGTCGTCTTCGACAACCAACACCTGCATGTCGGAGGGGTCTGGCATAAGGAGGCGTTAGGGGAGTTGTACGTCAGGCGGCTTGGAGTGAGAAGTTTATAGTCAGGCACAGACCCCATCCCGCCAAGGAGTCCGTTGATTTAGTCACCCGGCACTGGCCTTGCTGTTGCGCCATAAACCGCGCTCGCGGATTTTTGAAA
>Ga0307373_10010372_pt1 | contig 13713 bp, 13 predicted proteins | sample OX2MG_FD_202534 | JGI IMG/M metagenome (GOLD analysis project Ga0307373, IMG submission 202534) | Soil microbial communities from Risofladan, Vaasa, Finland - OX-2 | ecosystem: Environmental > Terrestrial > Soil > Coastal area > Acid sulfate soil | place: Finland: Risofladan, Vaasa | collected... | reverse complement strand
TAGGTTTCGCTCCCGTAGCTCAGGGGATAGAGCATCGGTTTCCTAAAACAAAAAATCGAAATCGCTGATACTTCCCAACACGCTGTAATTGCTTCGTAACTTCTTTGATCTACTGGAAGTTGTGGTGAAATGCCATGGACGAAATGCATGGCTATACCCCACCATTCGCGACTGTACTTCAGAAATGTTGTGCTGAGATTGTGCTGGGAAAATGTTCATGCTGGTGTCATCGACCGAATCATCGACGCTTATGGAGGATCTCTCCCGACGCGCCGTAAATAGACCCAGTGGCAGACGATCATGCGTTCTTCGGCCCGCCGCGACAATTTGACCTTTTGTACGCCATGCGCCCTTCTCAGTGACGAGCCAGTGCTTGATAGCGAGAGTCTCGCGGGTCGCGTAGCTGTCGAGCACGAGGTGAATGGCGAGTTGCCTCGGCACCTCGTCGTCGATGCGTTAGAGGAACTTCTTGAACTTGACCGTCCGGTCCTGGACCGTCCGGCTCTCTACACTGGCCGGTCACCGGCCGCCACCGTGAGAGTCCTGTTGTCCACCGCCGGAAGCATCCGGGCAGGGTCTCGGGTGACGACCACGTCGACCACAACCGGGACTGACTGCTCCCCGAGTGCGCGCGATAGAGCTGGCGCGAGCTCCGACGGGTCTTCCACCCGGATACCGAGGCAGCCGTAGGCCTGCGCTACTCGGGAGTAGTCGACCTCCTCGAGGTCGCTCGACTCGTAGTGCCCTTCGCCGTAGACGGCGTGCTGGAGCGCCTTCACGTAGCCGGAGGCCGCGTTATTCACCACAATCAGGGCGAAGCCGACGCCCGCCCTGCGGGCCGTCTCGAGGTCGCCAATGGTCATGTTGAGCGCGCTATCGCCGGTGATGGCGACGACGGGAGAGGCGGGTCGCCCGAGCCGGGTCCCGATCCCTCCAGGCAGCCCGTAGCCGATGGAGGCGAGCCCACGGTCGGCGACGAACCCGCGCCCCGCCTGCTTGGTGTCGTAGAGGAGGCCGGCCCAGTGGCTGGCGAACCCGCCGTCGGCTACGAGTACCGACTCCGGCGAGAGGAGTTGATTCAGCTCGTGGACGAGGCGGGCCATGTCAATCGGCGTCTCGTCGCTTAGGTAGCGGGGAGTGGCCTCCTCCAGCCAGGCCTGCCGACGTCGCTCGACTTCCTGCCAGAGTTCGCGGCGTGCGGGCGGTGTGCGCTTCGGCCCAACCGCGGCCACGAGGTCCTCCAGGCCCGCTCGGGCGTCGCCCCACAACCCAACGGCAACGGGGGACCACCGGCCAATCTCTTCGGGCTCGATGTCGAGCTGGATAAGGGGCACGCCGGGCCGAAAGAGGGTGTATCGCTTCGTGGCGATCTCGCCGAGCTTGCACCCGACTGCAACGAGGCAGTCACTTGAGTCGATCAGTTCGTTAGCGTACCGACTGAACCGGCCGAAGAGTCCTACCGACAGCGGGTCGATGCAGGCGATCGCCCCTTTGCCGCTCAAGGTGTGAGCTACCGGTATGTTTAACGATGAGGCCAGCTCGTGCAGCGGCCCGTAGGCGCCTGAGAGGTGGACCCCGCCCCCAGCCAGGATGACCGGTCGGCTGGCTCGAGAGAGTACCTCGGCCGCCGCGGCGACCGACTCCGCGTCGGGGCGGGTGCGCCGCGATGGGACTTTCAGTGAGCTCGGCTCCGCCCAGAAGTCGGACGTCGGGAAGTCGTGCTCGGCGTGGGCGATGTCCTCCGGCACCGCCACGACCACCGGTCCGGGCCGACCCGACGTGGCCACGGAGAAGGCTCGGCGCATCAGCTCTGGGATGCGCTCGACGACCTCGACCCGGATGAACGACTTACACGCCGGGGTGAGAATTTCGGTCTGCCGCCCCTCCTGGGTCATGTTCCTCGACGAGTACGACCGATGGGTGTCCCCGACGACTGCCACGATTGGCACTCCAGCGTTTAGGGATTCGACGAGGGGCGTGACGAGGTTCATGGCCCCGGGCCCGAGCGTGGCGTCGCAGACGCCGGGCCGTCCAGTGGCCCTGGCGTAGGCGTCGGCGGCGAACCCCCCGACGCGCTCATCGTTGACGAGGATGTGGCGTATCCCGAGTGACCGCAGTCCCTCGTAGAAGGGAAGTAACTGGAAGCCCCCCATCCCGAAGATGGGGCCGACCTCGTGCACTCTCATCATCTCGGCCACGGCCCGCCCGCCAGTCATCCGGCTGGTCGCCGTTTGGTTTCCGCTGTCTCGCAGTTCTTCAGTCATATTGCTTCACCAGCTTCCGTCGTAGGAACTTCCTCGCCTGGCCTACGCCCGCGGGAGACTTCATCGTTCCCGGGCCACGCCCGGAGGGTTAGTTGTCGTCTTATTGATTGCACGAACTCGCGGAGGGGCATCCCCGGCTCGCCCCCGAGCTTGGCTGCGCTCTCGTTGAAGGCAGAGAGGATCCCATCGCGGTAGGTGGAGGGCCCGTCGCCGATCCGGGCCGAGCTCGCCGCCACCGTCACTGCGGGGATTCCAAGTTCCTCCAGTGGTCCTAGGCGGCCGATGCCGGCCCGCTCTTTGCCGATGCCAGCATCGTTGAATGCGGCGAACGCTGGCATCCCTTTGATCGCCCGCCTCGGGTCCCCGCCGAGCAGGCCCCCGTGGGAGCCGGTGATGGCGAGCGTCCCGTCGTATTTCGGCCCGACAAGCGACGCCGAGTCGAAGGCCCACACGGCCGGTGCAGACCGCGAGAGGCACAGCACGCTCTCCAAGGGTGCTGAGATTTTCGCGGCGGGTGGCGCGGCGCAGCGCGACATCAACTCGGCCGCGACACGGCACGATGCCCCTACCGTGACGCCGGCGCGCTCCGCCGCGGTGTTGACGTACGTCACGACGCCATTCGTCCAGGTATCCTGGCCGTCGCCGATCCGTGCGGTCATGTGACCGATAGTGGCCGCCGGGATGCCGAACTCCTCGAGCTGCGTGAGTCCGACGATCCCCGCCCCGTCCCTGCCCACTGCGGCGTCGTTGAAGACGACGCCGTGCAGGCCTAGCGCCGCCGCAAGATAGGCCCCGTACCGACCTCCGTGCGACGCGGTGACCGCCACGTGTCCTCTGTCGGCGGAGCCGAGCTCAGTTATGCTGTCCACGACGACAACTTCAAAATGAACGGCGAGGCCGTAAGTCATTCTCCGGGGGCCCGTCGAGGCTGGAGAGAGCGTCGTTTGGTACGTTCGTCAGGCATGTCCGGATAGTATCATGGGATGGAATCTTGTCCCGCTTAGCGGGAATACTTCGCGGACGTGGTCACAGTGGGGGAAGCGCATGGAAGGCATCCGGAGCGTCGAGCGAGCGGTGGCGGTACTCGAGGTTATTGGTAGGAGCCGGCGTGCCGGCTGCCGACTTGCCGACGTCGTCACCGGTGCGGGTCTACAAAAGAGTACCGCGCACCGCCTCCTCGGCACGCTGGTCACTCTCGGGTGGGTGGAGCGGGACGCCGAGTCCGGCCTGTTCTTCCTGGGCCTACCGGTCGCGGCTCTTGGCGTAGCCGCCTCCGACCGACACGGCCTGCTGGAGCTGGCGAACATTCACTTGATGCGCCTTGCCGAGATGACCGGGGACACCGTCTACCTTTCGGTCCGCACTGGTGCTGAGGCGCTCTGCGTCGACCGGGTCACCGGCTCATTTCCTATCCGCACCCTCACCCTCGAGGTGGGTGATCGTCGCCCCCTCGGCGCCGGCGCGGGCAGCCTCGCCCTGTTGGCGTGGTTGCCCGACGACGAGGTCAACTCTCTGCTCGAACGACTAGGCGAGCAGTTGGGCACCTACTCAGGATTCGACCGGGCCACCATCACGCGGCTCGTTAAGGAGACCCGTGAGCAGGGCTACGCTTGCAACCCCGGCATGCTCGTCCCTGGCATGAGCGCCGTTGGCGTCCCCGTTCTGGGCGTCGACGGCCGCTGCGTGGCGGCGCTGAGCGTTGCCACCATTGACGCCCGCATGATTCCGGACCGCCGCGCCCAGATTGTCGAGTGGATGATCAAGGAGGCGATCGAGCTCGCGACCGCGATCGAGTCTCTCGCTGGCGAGGTCACCGAGGCCCGCGTCCGTAGGCTCCTGCCCGACGTTATCTGAGTGCCCGGCCCATCGTGCACCAGTCGTCTCAGCGGCACCTAGAGTCCTGCCCGGTCCTCCGCACTCGACCACACTGCACTTGGCCCTCGTTGCGTCCGGCTCGGAGAACATGCTCCGCGCGCCTCCTCCTCGTTGGCCCCGTTTGGATTTGTGGTCCACTTAGTGGCATGCTGTCCCGTTAAGTGGTATGGTACCGCCACGAGCTTCACGTGACGTGCGGGCGGCATTGGGTCCAAAGGGCAACGGGAACCGTAAATGAAGGTACAGGTAAGAACGACCCGTTCAAAGCCGTCAGAGCAAAGGAGATTTGATATGAAAAGTTCTCTACGAATTCTCGCAGGAGCCGCGGCGGCGGCTATTACTGCGGCTGGAGTCCTCTTCGGTACAGCGTTCGCCACCGCTAGCGCAGCGTCCAAGCCAGGCGTGCCGGCGTCGGTCACCGCCGCGCTCGCCAAGGCGCAAAAGCTCCCACGAGCAGTAGCGCCGGGACCGGCCTTCGACGCTAAGAAGGCTAAAGGTAAAACGGTCTGGGTGGTCGGCGTATCGACGACCGTACCTATCCTCGAACTCCAGAATCAGTTAATGCAGTCGGCGCTGGCGCTCGTCGGCGTAAAGCAGTTGGTGGCCTCGACTGACGGTAGCCCGGGGAGTTGGGTGACCGCGATCAACGCGGCGATTGCCCACAACGCTGCCGCAATCGTGCTCGAGGGTACAAACCCGAGCCTCATCAAGCCACAGTTGCAGAAGGCTCAAGCGGCAAAGATTCCCGTGATCTACGACTTCGCGAACCCGGGCCCGGTTTCCAAGGTCGCACCGTTCACCAACGCCACGGTCTCGCTGCCCTTCCCGCAGGGCGGGGTCACCATGGCCGACGAAGCGATTGCCGAGACCGGGGGTCACGCAAACATTGAGTTGATTGGCCTTAACACCCAGCCGCAGAACTCGGTCTACCAGAACGCCATCGAGAGAGAGTTGAAACTCAAATGCCCGGCGTGCAAGATCGCCGGCTATCTAAACGCTCCGATCGCCGACTGGTCGTCCACAATGACGAGCGAGATCGTCAATCTCCTCCACCGCAATCCCAGCATCAACGTGCTCATGGCGTACTACGACGGTTTAGTCCAGTTCGTGGTGCCGGGCGTAACCCAAGCCGGAGATTCGGGGCACGTGACCGTCGTGACTCACGACGGGACGCCCTCGATCCTCGATAACATCAGTTCTGGCAACGTGGTTGTCGGCGACGTCGGGATTTCCAACGCCTGGCAGGCTTGGGCGACTGCCGACCAGACCCTACGGCTTCTCACCGGGACCAAGCCGGTGGCGAACGAGGGCATCCCGGGGCGGCTGTGGACCAAGTCGGACATCGCAAATTCTCAGGGCACGAACGCAGGCTACGGATCGGCCTTCATGACGATGTACAAGAAGCTCTGGAGAGTGAGTTGACGCGGGCCTCGCTCGTCCAACAGGAATCGACAAAGTCCGAATAAGAGTAAGGCAGGGATGGAGAAGTCCGGTAACAGCGCAATCGCTGGGGATCGTGTCGCCCCTGCTGCTCCTGTCGCTGTCCTGAACATTCGGGGACTTTGCAAGAACTTCGGGTCCACCCCGGCGCTCGCCGGGGTGGACCTTGTCGTCCAGGGTGGGGAGGTGCACGGGCTGCTCGGCCAGAACGGCTCTGGTAAGTCGACCCTCATCAAGGTCCTCGCGGGCTTTCACGTCCCCGACTCGATCTCGCTATTCGAGTCCTCGGGACAGCCCGTCCGGATGCCTATCGACGAGAAGGAGCACCGGGCGCACGGGTGGCGATTCGTACACCAGGACCTCGGTCTCATCGAGGACCTCACTGTGCTCGACAATTTCGAGCTTGTCGGCTTCGAGCAATCGACCTTCTTCCGGCTCCGTACCGCTGCCGAGCGCCGCGCGGCTCGCGAGGCGCTCCAGCGCTTCGAGATCGACGTCTCCCTCAACGCGGTCGTCGGCGAACTCCCGCCGGGGGAACGGGCCATGATTGCCATAGCTCGCGCCGCGCAGGGGCTCTCCTCTGGTACGGCCCTTGGCGGACTCCTCCTCCTCGACGAGCCGACGACATTCCTCCCAGACCGGGACGCGGACAAGGTCTTCCAGCTCATCCGCAGGATCGCCCAGATGGGCGGCGGCGTCCTCATCGTCTCGCACCGGATCTCAGAGGTGCGCAGGGCCTGCGACACCGTCACCGTGCTCCGCGACGGCCGGGTCGTCGGTAATGGGCCAACGTCGCAGTTTGTCGACGCGGAGATCGTCGAAATGATCATGGGCAGGAGCGACGAGCCCGAGCGGGTCGCTGTCGGCCGGACGGCGGCCGCGTGGCCTCCTGATACTGCGTCTCCTGCCGCTGCCCCCGTCCTTCGGGTCGCTGGTCTGGTGGGTGAGGGCGTGGGCCCGGCCTCCTTCGACGTTGCGGTTGGGGAGGTGCTCGGGCTCACCGGACTGATGGGCGCCGGTTACGACGTGATCGCCCGGCTGCTCTACGGGTCGGTGGCGGCGGTCAGTGGCTCGATAGCTGTGGCGGGCTCCGCGCCGCTCGACGCGGCAAGGTTTTCGCCTGTCGGGGCGCGCGAGGCGGGCATCGCGTTCATCCCTGCAGATCGGCGCCGCCAGGGGGGAGCCGCGGACCTGTCACTCGCCGAGAATATCTCGTTGCCCATCATCGGTAACTACTTCCAGAAGTTGCGTCTCCGCAAGCGGAAGGAGAGGTACGAGGCGGTCCGGCTACTCGTCGAGTACGAAGTGAGCACGCACGACTCTCGCACCCCCTTCGGGTCGCTGAGTGGCGGCAACCAGCAGAAGGTTCTCCTCGCTAAGTGGCTGCAGGTGCGACCCGTTCTGCTATTGCTCGACGAGCCCACCCAGGGCCTAGACGTCGGCGCCCGCGGGCAGGTGGTCCGGCTAATTCGCTCGATTGCGAGCGGCGGAACCGGCGTTGTCCTTGCTTCCGCCGACCTCGACACCGTCATCGCCACCTGCGACCGGGTCCTCGTTGTACAGGAGGGACGGTTGACTACGGAACTGGTCGGGGCTGACGTCACGAGGGAGATGGTGGTGGCCGCGGTTTACCGGGCGCCGCAACTCCCTGCTGACCAAAAGAAGATGGCATGAGCACCCGACAACCTCCGGGCCGGGTTCCCGGGTTTATTCACGAAGCACTAGGAGGTGTGAGTTGACATTGACGGATTCATTGAGGTCGGGCGATAGGGTGACGCGAGAAAGGCGTGGATTCTCCCGCTTATCGGATCTGCTCAGTCGGCGCGAGAACCTCGAACGGATAGCTCTGCCCGTATTGTGGCTGGCCGCGATCATCATCTTCGGTGCGATCGAGCCGGGCACGTTCCTCAACGTGCGAAACTTCCAGAGTATTTTTGGCTTTCAGGGAGTCTCGGTCATCTTGGCCATAGGCCTGCTCGTGCCGCTGACCACTGGGGACTTCGATCTCTCGGTGGCGGCCACCATGGGGATGTCCTCGATGGTCGTGGCGGTCCTCAACGTCAACGATCACTGGTCGATCGGTCTCGCCATCCTGGTCGCTCTCGGGATTGGCCTCGTGGTCGGAATAGTAAACGCCTTTTTCGTGGTGCGAATCGGCGTGAACGCCTTCATCGTCACCTTGGCGACGGCCACCATCCTTGACGGCCTCGCTCTCGCGGTGAGCAACGAGTCGGCGATCGGTGGCATTTCGAACTCGCTCGTGAATTTGACCAATCAGGAGTACGGCGGTCTCCCGGTGTCGTTTTACTTCGAAATCATTATTGCCCTCGTGATCTGGTACGTCATGGTGATGACCCCGACTGGCCGAAAGTGGCTCTTCATCGGGCGTAACGCCGAGGTGGCTCGGCTGAGTGGCATCGCCACCGGCCGCTTGCGCGCCTCAGCACTCGTCATCGCCGCGGTGCTCTCTGCGGTGGCCGGCGTCGTGAACGCCGGGACGATTGGCGCCGCCGACCCTACCTCCGCCGCCGTCTACCTCCTCCCCGCGTACGCCGCCGCCTTCCTCGGCGCCACGACTTTCACCCCCGGCCGCTTCAACGTATGGGGCACCGTTATCACTATCTACTTCCTTGACACCTGCTTCAGTGGACTGCAACTTCTCGGCATCGCCAACTGGATTCAGCAAATCTTCTACGGATCGGTTCTCGTCGTCGCCGTCGCCGTCGCCCAAGGTTCGGGGCGTGGGCGTCGGAAGCGCCGCAGGCAGCGCGTGGATGACACCGTTGGCGCAAGCACGAAGGTGTCGGCGGTAACGGACTCAGCCATCGCTGCTTCGGGTGCCTTGTCCGGTCAGGGAGTACACGGTGCCTGATCGCCCCGACACCGTGACCGCTGAGGCGCTCCTCGTTCGTGAGATGCTCCGGCTGGGCGCCGAGCTGAAGGACCCGTATCCCGGCCGCTCCGCGGCCTCGCCGGTTGAGGTGGCGACGACGGTGGCCATGGCCGTAGCCCGGCTCGGGGAGCGGCGCGCACTCTGGGCCGTGCCGGTGGACTTAGACGCGGCCCTCGACATCGTCGTGGTTCCCGTCGACGGGGCAGCTCCAGCCAGTGCGGTAGCAATTAACGATGCGACGACTCTCGACGAGGCTACCCAATGACCGCCGAGGAGCCGTGGGAACTGTCCCTCGATACCATGACGTCTCGCTACCAGGACCGCTCGCTCTCTCCGGTTGAGGTCGTCGACAGCCTCCTCGACCGGATCGAGCGCTGGCGCTCTGCGCTCAACTGCTTCGTCGAGGTCGATGGTGATCGTGCGCGCGAAGCAGCGATCCGTGCGCGCGAAGCGCTGGCGAAGGGGGGTGATGGCCAGCCGCCGCTGCTCGGCGTCCCGATTGTGGTGAAAGACAATATCGACGTGCTCGGCTGGCGCACCACGGGTGGGAGCACCGTGCTTGACGCCGCGCCCCGGTCGGCGTCTGCACCAGTGGTGGCCGGCCTGCAGGAGCGCGGCGCCATCGTCATTGGCAAGACAAACCTCTACGAGCTGGCGTTCGGTGACGTCAATCCTCGCTTTGGTGAGGTGAGGAATCCGTGGGACCTCCGGCGGAACTGCTCGGCGTCGAGCTCAGGATCGGCCTGCGCGGTCGCGGCCCGGTTGGCAGCGGGGGCGCTGGGCACCGACACGGGAGGATCGGTGCGCCTACCGGCGGCGGCGTGCGGCGTGGTCGGGGTGAAACCGACGCGGGGCCTCGTGAGCTTGCGGGGGGTGGTCACCGTGTCGAGCACACTGGACGTCGTGGGGCCAATCGCTCGCACCGTGCTCGATGCGGCCGTGCTGCTCGAGGCGATGTGTCGCGGCGAGGGATTTCGGGTGGAGCGCGACGAGCTCGTGCGCGGGGCCCAAGGCCTCGTTATTGGGGTTCCCCGCCGGCAGGCGACGGAGTTGCTCGACCCCGAGGTGGCGGCGGAGCTGGAACGCTGCGGCGGGTTGCTCGAACAAGACGGAGCGAGGCTGATGGCGGTGGATTTGCCGGACCACCTGGTCTCGCGGGAGGTGATGTGGACGGTGTCGGGCGCGGAGATGGCCGAGCACTGGGGCCGGGAGGTACTGGCCGGCGCCGGGGTGTCGGACGGGGTGCGCCGTATCGTGTCCGAAGCGACTCTCATCCGGGCGGTGGACTACTTACGCGCACAGCGGGTGCGCGGGGCGGTGACCGCCGCATATGAGCAACTCTTCCACGAGGTGGACGCAGTAATCATGCCGGTGGCGCCGAGCCCGGCGACCTCGCTCGCGGACGGGGTGGTGGACGTCGGCGACCTCGGTGAGTCTTACATGGCCTCGCTCACCCGGTACTGCCCGGTAGCCAACGTGGGTGGCTTCCCGGCCGTCTCGGTGCCGACCGGGCGCAGCGCCGGGGGGCTGCCGCTCTCGATCCAGCTCGTCGCCGGGCACCACCGCGAGGGGGTGGCACTACGCGCCGCCGCGACCCTGGAGCGGCTGGGCTCGGACCTGCGCTTGACCGTGCCGAGCGCAGTGCGCGACGATCCGATGGCGGTCGGGTGAGCGCACCGCACGGTGGCGCCACCGGCCCGGCGCCCGGGCTCGTCGCCGGGGACCTGGTGGGCTTTGGCGGACGGGTGGCGGTCGTGACGGGTGGTGGTTCCAGCGCCGACGTCGTTCCGGGCGTCGGCGAGGCGATCTGCCGGACCCTCGCCGGCCACGGCGCCGAAGTGGTCGTCGTCGACCGCGAGATCGCCCGTGCCGAGGAGACCGTCGCCGCGGTGAGCCGTGAGGGCGGCAAGGCGCACGCCGCGGCCTGCGACGTCGGCGTGGACAAGTCCTGCACCGAGTTCGTCGGCTGGCTGCATGAGCGAAGGTTGCGCCCCGAGGTGCTCGTTAACAACGTAGGCATCTACGGCCCCCGCGGTTCGTTTCGCGACACTCCCACGGATGACTTCAACGCGACCTACGACGTCAATGTCACCTCCATCCTCCGCCTCGCTCAACTGCTTCTGGACGACCTGGCGCGCAACGGCTCGGGGTCGGTGGTCAACGTCTCCTCCGTCGCCGGCCTGCGGGGGGTCGGGAGCGACGTCGCCTACTCGGTCTCGAAGGGGGCGGTCCTCAGCGCCACCCAGTCGCTCGCGGTGGAGCTTGGCTCGAGCGGGGTACGGATGAACGCGGTCGTGCCCGGCTACATCTACACCCCGATGGTCACCCGCAACGGCATGACCCCTGAGGAGCGGGCCCACCGCTGTCGGCTCGCCCCCCTCGGCACCGAGGGGACCGGCTGGGACGTCGCCGCTGCGGTCAGCTTCCTTGCGAGCGATGCCAGCCGCTGGATCACCGGGGCCGTGCTGCCGGTGGACGGTGGGATTCTCGCCGTCGCCAACTGGGGGGGCATAAGCCGTGGGCCCGAGTGAAGCCGTTAGAAAGAGGTAATCGATGACTAAAGTCGAGGAGACCGTGGCGCTGCTGAGGAAGAGTCGGCATTTCGACCTCTCGGTTCCGCTTGAGCCAGCCATGCCAGTGAGCCCGGTGCACACGCCGTTTCGCATGGCGCTCACCTCTCGGCACGGTGACTGGGTTCGTGACGGGGGAGTGACCGGCGCCACCGAGCTCCTGGTGATGAGCGGCCACACTGGCACTCACATTGACGCACTGTGCCACGTCGCTCGCGACGGGGTGATGTTTGGCGGCTTGGACGCCAAGGAGGCGGCGATTGGTGGTCGTTTCACGGCCCTCGGCGTGGACACGATTGCCCCCATCATGACGAGGGGAGTCCTGATAGATGTTCCCGGCTATCGCGGGGTCGATTCCGCCGACCCGGGCGAGCCGATCGGCGGCGACGAGCTGGAGTCGATCGTCGCTAAGACCGGCGTACGCCCGCGCAGGGGGGACGCAGTGCTCGTCCGTACCGGGTGGAGGACCGGCGGCCGCTACCAGGACGGACCGAGGTTCGTCGGGTGGGAGACCGGGGTCCCCGGTATCGACGTCTCCGCCGCCGACTGGCTCGCCGCGAATGGCGTCGTTCTTGTCGGCGCTGACACCATTGCCCTCGAGGTGATCCGACCGGGTGACGGCCACAGCAAGATGCCCGTCCACAGCAGGCTGCTCGTGGACCACGGCATCTACATTGTCGAGATGCTGGACCTTGATGAACTCGCGGCGGCCCGGGTCTATGAGGTACTGCTCTGCATCACCCCGTTGCGGATTGTCGGCGGCACCGGCTCGCCCATCCGTGCCGTCGCCGTGTCCTTCGACGAAGTCGCCGGCTAGCAGAACCTTTCTGGCCAGGTCATGGTGATCCGGTGATTGGCCAGTGCAGGTCAATGAGCCGTTATATTAGGTCGATTTATAGGAACGGGAAATGGTGGGAAAGTCCCGATTTGTCGTGTGTTTAGTTTTCTATTACTTTTTACGCATACCATGAGGGAATGACCATTTGGGTTGGCTCAACGTCGCTCCGATGGAGGGCTGAACTCCGCTTCTTCGAGCAGCGAGCTGGACTTCTACGGCATTTTGACGATCAGAATATTCTCCAGGCGTTTCTTTGGAACGAGCAAAGCGTTGAGTTGCGGGTTGGTGACTTCACGACAATCGTGATTGAGCCGACAGGAATGAGCATCACGGTTGGTACTCCTAAGAAGCCAAGTAGCGAGTGTGACATCGTGCTGAATTCGACCATGGAGTATTTGAAGCCTAAGGATGTTGCAATGGGCCCCACCCAGTACAAAGTCTTGGTGGAGATAGACGATGAAAGCGTGGTCGCTCAACGGCGGTCTGCCGAGCTGCTTCCCGGATCGAAAGTATCTGAATCAAGTTATTTAGATTGGGCACTTTTGGTGGATGGACAATCTTCGTCGATTGAAAAGAGTTACCAGGTCGAGTTTGGTGTTTTGAGCCCCGGGGAAGCAGAGGGGAGACTGAGCGGAACTCGCCAATCTCTTCGAATGACTCATAGCGATGGCATGAAGCCAGTTGACGTTGGGAATCTCCCCGAGAATTCGCTTTATCTCAATTGGTGGTGGCAAAGCCTTGAGCGGCTCCCGGATGAGGGTGTCCTGACGAGAGCTCACGAGCATTGGAAAGGTATGGAAGTAGAAACCATGCGGGTTTCAGCATCGATATGCGATCAGTTGGGACTTCACGCTAGGATCAACTCTCCAATGGAGGAAGGCAAATGACAGCACTTGCAGTTTTAGAATCTGTGCGCTCAAATACGAGTTGGATTGAGATGTCGACACCATCTCAGTTTCCCGAACGTCGAATGGGACTCGTTGCCTCTTATGCCCCCTACTTGGGAGATGACCCAATTTTGCCTTCGGTCGAGTTCAGTCAAGTCGAAGCTGACATCGAGTACTAGACGTCTTCGTCTAGATCATGGAAGATCATGCGGCTTGGCTCTGCCAAGGTGATGTGTTCCAGCAGTTGCCAATATTCCGCTCCGTCATGACCAAGAATGGAATCGATGTCGAACAGACACGGGATATCGGGGCGGCTATCCTGCTGACGGAAGGGTGTCAGTTGGATAAGCCCTTCCAGGGAAAGTCCAGTATCGAGACCCTTTCGTTTGCACCGATTTACGCCCTCGACGACCGCAACGTCCCCCTTCTCGACCACCAAAACTTGTTGCGCAGTGGCAAGAGGAAACTTCACGGAGTCGTATACGTGACGAACGCAGGCGACGGTGGCGAGGGCGTCGCGTTCTTTAGAGACACGTACGGTATATCAGCTTCATATTTTGATTTGCAGCTTCAAATGTTTGAAGGTGACGATCAATCGGAGCCTCGAGCCGTTGCCGTGTCAAACGACCGCAGAAGCGGGACCCTCGACGCCGACGAACGGGATTTGATGAAGTGGAAACTTGCCGCCTTTTGGAGCGGAAGCACGCCGAAACTTGTTTGACTTCGATTTTCATGCCATTTATGAGTCGAAAGTTTGAAACGAGCTTGGATTTCAAACTAGGACACTACCAACCGTCTCTGGAGTTTTGCTACGTGATATTTTCGAGCCATGACAACCCAACTTGAAACAGATATTAATGCTTCGTTGAACGGTCTTCGGCTACTGGATCACCCGTTCTATCGCCGCTGGGAAGCGGGGGAGTTGAGTCGAGATGAGTTGACGCAC